>Ga0182011_10000491_pt1 | contig 34560 bp, 36 predicted proteins | sample 711E1DmetaG_FD_120481 | JGI IMG/M metagenome (GOLD analysis project Ga0182011, IMG submission 120481) | Permafrost microbial communities from Stordalen Mire, Sweden - 711E1D metaG | ecosystem: Environmental > Terrestrial > Soil > Wetlands > Permafrost | place: Sweden: Stordalen | collected...
AAAAATGTTAAAAAAAGTAAAGTAATTACACTAAAGTTTACCATCAAAATCGGAACAAAACTCCAGAATATTAAACAAAAACAGAAATAAAAAAATATTTAAATCAGGAATTGCCGTAAACAGACATCACCTGAAAATAAGTGAGATGATCATATCTTCCCGACTAAATCAAGCCCTGGCTTCAATGTCTTTGCGCCTGGCTTCCAGCTTGCAGGGCATACCTCTCCACCGTTCTTCTCGACGAATTGCGCAGCCTGTATCTTCCTTATGAGCTCTGTTACACTCCTGCCTATGCTGTTGTCGTGGAATTCGTACGCCTTGACGATCCCTTTAGGATCTATGATAAATGTCGCCCTCAATGATACTCCTTCGCCCTGTATCAACGTACCGTAGGCATTGCATATCTTGTGCGTAGGGTCTGCAATCATCGGGAACCTGATCTTCTTTATCGTTTCTGAATTGTCATGCCATGCCTTATGCACGAATGTCGTATCGACGCTCACGCTAAGTATCTCTGTATTGAGTCTCTTGAATTCATCGTAATGGTCCGCGAGTTCTCCAAGTTCAGTCGGGCAGACGAATGTGAAATCAGCAGGATAAAAGAATAACACGACCCATTTTCCTCGATAATCCTTTAGAGAGACCACATCGACTGACTCATTGTGAAACGCTTCTGATGAAAATTCTGGTGCCGGATCGTTTATGTTTATCATTTTTTCGCCTCCATAGATGTCGATAGAAATAAATTATTGTATAGGGATCATTTCAAGGTTTTGACATGTCAAAAACGGTGGTTTTTGAGCACGCTCAAGACACTACTTTAGTGTCTTGACGTAATCATACGCTCCGAGTGCGGCAGTCGCGCCCTGTCCTGTCGCGATGACTATCTGCTTGTATGGGACATTCACGACGTCACCTGCAGCAAACAGTCCTTTGACTGATGTCATGTTGTGCGCATCAACAACAGCATATCCTGATGGATCGAGCGGCACGATGTCTTTTATCGGTTCGGTTATTGGTGTGTGTCCTATGTTTATTATCACGCCATCGACAGGGATCGTCTTCTCGGAACCGTTTTCCAGTATCGTAATCGACTCTACCCTCTTTTCACCGTTTATTGACCTGACTGTCGAGTTGTATAGTATCTCGAGCTTCGGATCGGCCTTTGCCTTGTCGACCATCATTGCATCAGCACGTATCGCAGCGCTCCTGCCTACGAGATATACTTTTTTTGCTATATCGAGCATGTATATCACTGATGTCAACGCAGAATTGCCTGTGCCTATCACAGCCACGGTCTTTTTCTTGAAGAGCGGACCGTCGCATATGGAGCAGTATGTGACCCCGCGGCTTCGCAGTTCTCCCTCTCCAGGGATATTGAGCGATCTGTAATTTGATCCTGTCGCCCATAAGATGGTCTTTGATTCGTAAGTACTCCCGTACGTCTTCACCTTGAATATGTCGCCCTCTTTCTTCACATTCGTGACTGCATCCTCGATATGTTCTATATTGAAACTCTTCATGTGCTCCGCAAATGACTTTGCGAGCTCTCTTCCTGTTATTGATATCTGTCCAGGATAGTTCTCCACATGAGAGGTGTTTACGATCTCTCCGCCCAACTCTGGAGCTATGAGTGCGAACTTCAACTCCTTTCTTGCTGCGTATATCGCTGCGGTCATCGCAGCGGGTCCTCCTCCGACAATTATTAGTTCATACATGTTGTATCCTCCAGTATATGTCTATAAAAATGTATTGCTTACTCAAGTATTGCCGCCCAGCGAGTTCTATATACCATATCGATGAACAAATCTATGCGAGCACGGCAATAACAGTTTTATCAAGCCAGCGAATAAGCGCAGTAGTGCGTAACATCCCACTACTTATAAATGTTAGGGAGAAGTGAATTTATCTAGGAAGAGGATGCACATGCGAAAGGTCTACGGTTGAGCCGGAAAGTTTACGGATTTTTCGAGAGAAGACTTATTAAGAGTTGAAGTTGAGCACAGAAAAGAAGGTGTATAGGGCGCATTAATCATAATATTTAAAAAAGAACTCGCATACCTGAATGCGTCAGAAGCGATTATTTCTGATTCGAGGTTAAAATGAAAGGAAAAGTAAAATTTTTTAATGAAGGGAAGCGATTCGGCTTCATAGCAGGCGAGGACGGCACGGAGTACTTTGTACACGAGACAGGGCTTACAGCAGGCACAAGGATAGCAGAGAATGATTCTGTAGAGTTCGAGACTGAGAAGGGCGACAAGGGAATGAAGGCCGTCAAGGTCAAGAAGGCATCTTCAGAAGCTGCAGCAGAATAGATTTCTTTTTTCTATTTATGGACTAGTCGGAAGACTAGTTCAACAGGTATATGCTCAGATTGAGCATTGTTGCGAATGATACCCATAGGATGTACGGTATGAGAAGATACACTGCCGTATGGGATACTTTGTATGATTCTATCATCGTCCATGCTATCGCCGATAATAACAGTACTATATCGATGAGCGCGAGTAGTGGAGAATGCATCTTGAAGAAGAGGAATGTCCATACGAGATTCAGGACAAGTTGAATTATGAATAAAATTATTGCTGTCTTTGCATTGCCCTGCCATAGCATGTATACGGCTATCCCCATTAGGATGTATAGGATCGTCCATACTGGAGCGAATACGTATGATGGCGGATTGAAAGAGGGCTTATTGAGAGAGGTGTACCAGGATCCGGTATCCGTGAAGAAGCTGCCTGCAAATCCGATCAATACACATATCAGGATGCAAAGGATTAGCTTGTACATGATCCCTTGTATCCATTGGAGTATTTATAGGTTACGAAAAAGACCGAGGCAAATATCTGAAAGTTCAGGTTCATAATTCTCCTAGCACTGGTCACACTAGCCAACCACCCGCAGGGTATATAAACGCATCATCTAATTTAAAAACATGGACACAGTCACTCTTATCGTTGATGATTATATGAAAAAGAACGATACTGTCAATTATCTTAAGGATTTCACGCCTAGATTGTATCAGGAAAACATCTTCAACACGACAACGAAATACAACACGATGGTTGTCCTCCCTACAGGCGTAGGAAAGACAGCAATATTTCTCATGGCGGCAGCATATCGTCTAAATCTCTACCCAAAATCTAAGATTCTTCTATTAGGGCCGACAAGGCCGTTGATCGAGCAGTATGCAGAGGTATTCAAAAAGCACTTCAACTTAGAAGAATCAAAGATGTCGATATTCACAGGCTTCGTCGCTCCAGAGAAGAGAGCCGAACTATGGAAGACCAGCCAGATAATCTTCTCGACACCGCAAGGGTTAGAGAACGACATCCTTTCAAATAAGATCGACATCAGCGATATCTCATTGTTAGGATTCGACGAATCGCACAGGGCGACAGGAGAATACTCATACAGTTTTATAGCAAAACAGTACATGAAAAAAGCCCTGCATCCAAGAATACTCGCACTCACAGCCTCGCCAGGAACAGACCATGAAAGCATCAATGAAGTATGCCAAAACCTATTCATAGAAAAAATCGAAGTGCGAAACACTGAGGATGAGGATGTACAACCGTACGTAAAGGATGTAGACATAAAAAAGATATTCGTAGAACTCCCTGATGAATTTTTAGAGATAAAAAAATACCTTGATGCATGCTACAAGTCAAAACTCAACGAATTGAAGAACCTTGGATTTACGACGGACGCAGTAAGATACTCAAAAAAGAACCTTCTAGGCATGCAGGCGGCGATACATGCAAAGATTGCGCAAGGAGAGAAGGATTTCGAGACATTACGAGCGATCAGCATCCTTGCTGAGGCGATAAAGATACATCATGCAGTAGAACTCGTCGAGACGCAGGGAATAAATTCATTAAAAGAATACATGAATAAATTAGAGCTTGAAGCAAGAGCAGGCAAGAGCAAGGCAGCCGTCAATCTCGTAAAGGATATAAACTTCAGATCTGCAGTCATAAAGACAGATAAGATAAACGGAAAGTTCGAACATCCAAAACTTGAGACTCTGCAAGAAATAATAAAGGAAGAACTCGACCCGCAGGTTGAAGAGAATGCAAAAAAGAAGATCATAATATTCTCGCAATATCGAGACTCTGGAAGCAAGATAACAAAGATACTTACAGAACTAGGTTTCAAGACGAAACTATTCGTCGGCCAGGCAAAAAAGAAGGACACGGGACTTACGCAAAAAAAGCAGAAGGAGATGCTTGAAGAATTCTCAAATTCTGACTTCAACATCCTCGTCTCGAGTTCTGTAGGTGAAGAAGGCCTTGACATCCCGCAAGTCGATCTCGTGATATTTTACGAACCAGTTCCGAGCGCAATAAGAAAGATTCAACGTTCAGGACGTACAGGAAGAAATGATGATGGAAGGATAATAATGCTCATCACAAAAGATACTGTAGATGAAGTATACTATCATGTCGCAAGGAACAAAGAGAAGAGGATGTACAGGACGATAGGAGAGATGAAGAAGAGTTACAATGATGGAATTATAATGGATAATGAAGGGATGAAGACTTCCCAGAATGCAAGGACGATAATGGATTATGAAGAAAAACCAAAAGAGATCATAAAATCCGAAAAAGTTAAGATAGTCGCAGATTACAGAGAGAAGGGATCGAACGTATTGAAAGAACTTCTTGACAAGGTCGATCTTGGCCTGGAAAAACTTTCGATAGGAGACTTCTTACTGAGTTCACGAGTCATCGTAGAATATAAGACTGTGAGCGATTTCGTTGATTCTATAATAGACGGAAGATTGCTCAGCCAGTTGAAGCAATTAAAACAGTATGACAAGCCAGTGATCATAATAGAAGGCATAGAAGACATATACTCTGTACGAAGGATACATCCTAATGCTATAAGAGGGATGATCGCAACCATTACAGTATCATACGGAATACCATTGATACAGACAAAGACATCAAGAGACACAGCAGAATATCTCATGGCGATAGCGAAGCGTGAACAGGAAGAGGGAAAGAATGAGATGCAGTATCATTACGGAAAGCCATTGACTGTGAAAGAACAGCAGGAATACTTCATCTCTGCATTGCCGAACATAGGCATGGGCGGCGCAAGGCCATTACTGAAATATTTCAAGTCCGTAAAGAATATCGTCAACGCATCAGAGGATGAACTGAAAGAGGTCGATCTCATAGGCCCAAAGAAGTCTAAAGCTATCAAGGACATATTCGATGAAGAATACAAAGAATAAATTTATTAATCATCATACTTCTATACTCACATGGACATATCGAAACAATATGATGCTGTCGGAAAAACATATATCTCGCAACAGAAACAATTCTTTAATGGAAGAAAAGACCGGGCGACGATTGCCATGCAAAAATTACTCCAAAATATCAGAGGAAAAATAATCCTAGATATCGGGTGCGGTTCTGGAAGAGACATACTATTATATGAGAGTCTTGGCGCCAAAGAATGTTGGGGTATAGACACATCGAGATTCATGGTCAAGGAAGCAAAAAATAATATCAAACATCCTGGGCGTGTAATGGTATCGAATATAGAAAAGACTCCGTTCAAGAATAGACAGTTCGATATACTCACAGGAAGATTCTCTATGCATTACCTGAAAAAACTCGACAAGGCATACAAGGAGATGGCACGGATACTTAGGCCAAAAGGAGTGCTCGTGATAGCAGTAGACCATCCTATACGCGAGATATTAGAAAAGAAAAAATCATATCATACCTCTGAGATATTGACCGTAGGATTATATCATGGCAAAGTTGATCTTAAATTTCCATCACATACCATGGATGAATATTTTTCCCCGACATTCTTCAGATACTTCTATCTTGACGGTTTTCTTGAAGACAGGGATTATGAGATATACACTCCGAAAATGACGGCTGACTTCATGACGTTAAGGGCAGTCAGGAGATAAATTTATATCTTGATTCTTGATACGAAGCCTATGGCGGACATAAGCGACAGTATGGAAATGACGGCGAAAGCAGGTCCTCTTGAGATGTTATCAGTTGTACTTGCGACAGCAAATCCTGTCGCTATAACAGCGTATGCATTGACCCATCAAAACGCATGGAACGACTTCATAGGACATCTACACGACTCAGGCAGTGAACCGTTATACGCAGCAGTATATGGTTTGATGAACGTAGGACTTCTCGTAACAGCATACCGTAGCTCAAAAAAAGGATTGTAGATACAGCCATTTCAATATTTGCAGACGCAGAAGGAGCCATACAAGTCATATCTATAATAGCGATCGTCGGAAAGGCAGGGATAGATTACTGGGATACTAGAGCGAACAATTACAAGACATCGATCTTTGAACGATAGTCTGCAAGAAATATTATAGTTTCTATAGTATGGTTCTATAATATAAATCATTTACGCGAATTTTGACAGGATCTGCCGCCCTATTCTTGCGACATACTCTTGAGCATCCTTGCTTCCGCTAGAAGTGATGTGGATGAGATATTTATCTTTGCATATATACAATGTGTAATAGTGGATATTTGGATCATCGTACTGGCCACCATAATCATTTTCGTTGTTTACATAAAATCTGCTCTGATCCCCATAATCATTCTCACTTAGCAGTCCTTCTACACTACGCAGGTGCAGGGATGCATATTGGTATGTGCCATTCAGATCATTCAGGTTTGTAAACTTCTGCAGTTCAATCACAACTTGTGTATCATTCAGACCGTTGATGGTGTAGCTACAGATGCTATATTGCGCCACTGGCGAATATTCATCAGTTTGATAATCCTCTGTCATGCAATCCGTCCCATTGCTCTTCATTTCAAGTTGCGCTAAGTCTTGTCCAGTAAGTATCAGCTGCTGGGCTCCTGATATTGCATGAGTTGTATTCGTTGTTGTATTAGTTGTATTCATTGTTGGTCCTGATTGAGAATCTTTCACTACTGAGCATCCTACAGTAGATATGAGCAGAATTGCAAAAATTATCGCCAGTTTCATGATGTCACCTTCACTATATAGAGAAAAAGTATTATTTATAAATGTTCTTTTAGAAGATCACTTATTCATAAAAAAATAATCCATTAAGAAAAGCATTCGTTTAAAAAATCACTTTCACAAGATACGACCTGATGCACACGGTCTATTCTTTCGCTCTCTTCTGTATCTCACGATATACATCGCTGACCTGCTTTTGTATAGGACTGTCGTCAAGTTTCTCAAAATCCTCATCATTGTTTATGAGAAAATCTGCATGGACGAGGCACATTCCAGTCTGCTGCCCGTCAAGAGGTTCGTTGAATCCTCGATCCCTTGAGTCATCGATGACGAACTTGTCATGGTTCAATAGGTCAGCATCCCTGTTCCTCTTCTGTACGCGCCCCCATCTTACATCGAATGGTGCATCGACACCTATCAGAAAAAAGTTTGAATTGGCCTTAAGGAAATCTACTTCAACCATATTCCGTATGCCTTCTATGACAAGAGGCGAGTCATAGCTCTTATACTTGCTGAGAGCTCTTTGCGCAAGTATCTGTCCACCATTCTCTTTTCTGAGCTTATTCCCTATGTCCTGCTGATTCTTACGTGTGATAGCCATCCCTCTGTCGAGGAGTTCCTCGCGTACGATGTCTCCAAGACCGACAGACTGAAAACCTTTCGATTTAAGGATACTTGTTACAATCCCTTTTCCAGCAGCGAGTGTGCCGCACAATCCTATCACGAGTTTCTTTTTTTCCATGTTGAACACATCCATTTACATATCAAACACTATCAGTATTTCTTGGCAGCAAGCCTTACATCCTCTGCCTTGATTGTCTTTCTTCCAGCATGTACGGAGAATTCGGCAGCGACCTTTGCAAGTTCGATCCCCTTCTCCTCAAGATACTCCCTCAACGCCTCTTTCGCAGGCTCACTCACGCGTATATCCGCAGACCCCTTCTTCAAGATACGCTCCATCGCCGCAAGCGGCAGAATCTTATCCATAATATCACCCTCGAAATATAACGCATTCAGTCATGTATTTAAAGATTATGGAAATAGCGAAAAAGCATCAAAAATCTGTCGCAGGACATCTCTGCAAAATCATAAAACATATAAACCGTGTAGTATGGTTCTTTAACATTATCAGATTACTTTATTAAAGATGTCAAAGGTGATACTAATGCCAAGAAAAGCTATGTTTGCAGGTCAATTCTATGAGGCAAATGCCCAAGCACTAGAGAAACAGATCGCTGAATGTTTCGCAGGGAAGAACGGCCCGGGAGACCTTCCATTGTCCAAGAGGACAAAACACATCCAGGCGATAATCGCGCCGCATGCAGGCTACACGTTTTCAGGACAATGCGCCGCGTGGGCATACAAGGAGATTGCAGAGTCTGAATTTGCAGACTTATACATAATCCTCGGCCCGAACCATAACAGCCGTGCGAGTGCCGTGTCTATGCAGGGCTACGAGACGCCATCCGGACTCGTAAGGGTCGATCAAGAATTCGCAAAGGCACTCCTTGAAAAGAATACGGACCTGAAGGTCGATGAAGAGGTGCATGCCGCAGAGCATAGTATAGAGGTGCAATTGCCGTTCCTACAGTTCGCGACGGCAGACAATATGCACGCTTTGAAGATACTCCCGATAATAATCGGCGATATAGATTATAACAAGTTAGGGCTTGATATCAAAGAGACAATAATAGAGAGCGGAAAAAAAGTCATAATAATAGCCAGCAGCGACTTCACACATTATGGACACAACTATCACTACATACCATTCAGTACGGACGTGAAAAAGAGCATCTATGAGATGGACAGGAAAGCGATAGGGTTCATCGAGAATCTTGATGCGAACGGATTCATGGGATTCGTCGACGAGACTCAGGCGACGATATGCGGAGCATTCCCGATAGCCGTACTCCTGAAGGCGCTCGGCAAGTCAAAGGTCGAACTCATACAATATTATACATCTGCAGACCTTGAAGCGGAGACGCTTCCTGAAGGGAAACAGTACAAGAATTCCGTGAGCTATGCTGCAATAGTTTTCAACTGATGATAATATAGTTGATAGGATTGGAGGAATAAAAATGGCAGGCGTACTATCCAAAGAAGAGAAGAAGGCATCTCTGAAGAAAGTATCTGATGCCATAAGGGCGTATAGATTTTTCGTCGAGGACCTGAATGAAGAGACAAGAAGAAATAAAGAGATACAGATGAAGATATTGGATATGGTGAAAAAGATAAATGACAAATACGCTGAGGCAGCAAAGTTGACCGGCGTAACGAGGATAGTCGTGACGTCTAGCAATGATGCAGATCAGCTCGCACAAATTCTTAATGTGATCCATGAACATGAATTTAAGATGCATTAAACATACATAATCGCAACGCAGGTAAAATGATAGATAAGATAGTAGGGATAATATTTCTTCCATTGAGCATAATACTGTTCCTGAACATATTCGGTATCACAGATATCCAGACTGTGATAGGGATAGACATCATCATGATAGCGGCGATCAGCCTCATCATAATACAGGCTGCAAACATCATAGGGGCGCATCATGCGCAGGAGCATGTCCATACATCATGGATACTCTGCACCATAATGATATTCCCGTCCATACTCTATTTCCTGTCATTGACGACAACGATGCCAGAGACATTGATGACATCTTTTCCCGGGATATTCGCAGGAGTGATACTCGTCGAGGGAGTCTATGGATTCTATTGGTAGAGGATGGATAACGATATGACGTCGATCTTCGATAAAAAAAGATTCGGTATTACAAAAACATCATCTAGAGGGAGATTCTTTCGCATCAATAAGGACCTGTTGTCAGACATGTTGAAGGTGAGCCTTAACACGATAATCATCGCGCTCCTCAATATCGCGTTCCATCTCATCCTTAGCAGGAAACTGGGTCCCGCGCAATACGGAGAGCTCGACACATTATTGACGATCAATTCTGCAGTCATGATAAGCGTCTCTGCGGTGTCATTCATAATAACAAGATTTGTATCATATTACAGGACGCGGCAGCAGTATGACAAGATGAAGTATCTTGCTCGATGGGCGTTCGTATTCTTCTTCTTCATAGGATTCATAGCATGCATATTCACCATGATAATCGCAAAGGATGTCGCGATGTTCCTTAACATGGATGTCGGGATAATAATGATATTCAGCATACTCCTATGGATAAGTTTCTTGATGCCTATAATCGAAGGTATACTGCGTGGATTGCAGGAATTCAGGCTCATAGGAGTATACAAGATACTGGACATGTTCCTTCGCGTCTCCATATCATTGATACTTGTCTTTCTAGGCCTGCAGATAAAATCTGTGATAATAGGGCTTGTCATAGGGAGCGCTGTCGCCCTGATATTTGCAGTATACTTCCTCAAAGATAATTATATCGTGAAATCACATCATACTGAGATGAAGGATATATACATATTCGCCATCCCTGTCTTTCTTGCATGCATATTCCTCGCGCTCCTGATGAATGCAGACATGGTCCTCGTGAAGCATTTCTTTGATCCACAGATTGCAGGACAGTATGCGGCCGCTGGCGCACTTGCAAAATTGATCGTCGGGATAGCGATCGCGAGTGCAGGGGTCATGTTCCCGAAGATCGTCGAACACTACAGCAACGGGTATGCATCGAAAGCGGTCGAGACACTGAGGAACACATTGAAGATGACGCTGTGCATCGGGACCATCATGACGCTTGCCATGGCATCGTTCCCTGGCACCGTCAGCAGGTTGATCTTCGGGCCGCAGTACGTCATAGATTACATGCTGAGCATATACGCTGTTGCGATGCTCCTGCTATCCATCACGTGCATATTGATGTTCTACAATCTCGCTGCAAAGAAGTACACGTTCGTCTATGTCATGTTCTTCATGGCATTCATAACGATATATCAGATATGGCATTATCATGCGACTGTATATAGCATCGTATGGGCACTGCTTGTAATCAACGTGCTTGTGACATCATTCATGGTCGTGAATAACAAGAAAGAACTGTTCGGGGCATGATGTCTGTAATGCTATACCTGGAAAAGTATACCTGTAATGTGATGTCCGAGAAGTCATATGTGATTTATGACATAATCGATGGAATAATCGACGCAATCATCTCTTCTTATGTTTCGGTTTGGGATGCGCTGTCTTATGCGTTGCCTTCTTTGAGGCGGATTTGGATGATTTACCAGAAGATTTAGTGGAAGATCTGACTGGCTTATGAGATTGTTTCGTGGATGGTTTGGAATCTCTGGAGGGTTTTGCCTTCGAAGTCTCTTTGTGCGCGTCATGCTCCGTCTTCTGTTCGATTTTTCTCTCAATCTTTTTCTCGACCTTATCTGAAGAGCCATCTCCAGGGAAATTCATCAGCCTGAACAACTCTGTGATGTTCAATTCAAGGACTCCTATGGGCATCTCTATGCCCCAATTCATCAGTACTTGAGGATGCATCTCTCCAACGTATGCAATTTTGGAGCCGTTCACGACTATTCTCGCCACACGTCCTTTGATGAAGGAACCATGTTCAGTATCTGTGACGTCGTATTTTACATCAAGACCTTCTGCAATCGTGTCAAGGACCTGTTTTATCTTCGTGAAATTCGCATCATTACCGCATAGAGCTATCGCAAGCCTTTCGCTCTCCTGTATTCCCGTATCGAAATTATCGTCGAGTTTGAATACGGTCCCTATCTCGAATATGTTCTGTGGATAATCGTGATGCTTGTTGTATCGCAATGTCTCCATGAGCCCCGGAGTCATCCATGCGCGCAGCACGTTATAATCCTGCGTCACACTATTCTCAAGTTCCATCAGGTCTATACTATAATTCATTAGCTTGCATTGCGCATCCTTGTTCGTCAGATGGTAATTCTTTATCTCTATCAGTCCAAGTCCTATGAGTATCGTTCGTATATGGTTCTTGAATACCTCTATAGGCTTCTCCTGCGCAGTCGCAGAGAAATCTGAAAGTGTCCCCTTGAAATTCTCATATCCGTAAGCTATAGCTATATCCTCTATGAGATCTATCGGATGCAGTATGTCTGCACGATAACCCGGCACAAGCACCTTCTTATTGGAATATTCATGTCCCATCCTTGCAAGATACTTTTTCAGGTCTGACTCCTTGAATTCAGTCCCGAGGATCCTATTGACGTAATCTATGTCAAGCTTCATTTCTCTCCCTGAAAGGTCAGGGGTCACATACTTTTTATCAGGATAGACCACATCGACGCTATATATGTGCCCGCCCATGTCTGCAAGTGCTGTTACAAGCATGTTAAGGCATGTATGCTGATAATCGAAGTCGAACCCCGAACATTCTATGAACACATCCTTTGTCGTGAGCGTTATCTTCCCCACGGTGTTGCTGTTGATTATAGGAGGCATACTTAATACGCCCTGTTTTGAATCTATGAATACAGGATACCTCTCAAGGCCATCAAGAAGATAGCCGTATTCTCGTCCTGTAGGATGTATCGCAAGTATCTGTGAGCCTGTGAGTTCCTTGTTCATGTCAAGAGGCTTGAACTTTATCTCTTCAGGATGCAGCGCCTTGAAGTATATTGGAGGCCTGATGTGCTCGAGAGGATATATCCCTATCGCAGCCTTCTTCCTGTTCCTTCCGAATGTTATGTGGAGTTTTTCCTGTATCTGTATTATCTCCTTTATTCGCTCATCAGTGAGCTTCAATCCCTTCACGAGTGCGCACGCTGTGAACGGCCTTACTGACTTCACGGATTTGTCTACGATGACCTTGACGCCGCTCTTCTTTACATCATATTTTTTGAAGCCTGGCTTTATATCCATGAATGATACTAGTGCTCTCGCGAGTCCCTGTTCTGATAACAGATCCGGCCTGTTTGGGAATATCTCGACTGTTAGATCGTTCTCTGTGATCCCTTCAAAGCCAGTACCAAGATATGATATCCTGTTCGCTAGGACTTCGTCCGATACTTTTCTCCCTAACAATTCCATGATCGTCTTCTTGTTGTATGTTACTGTCGGCATTTTTTATTCCTCTTTAACTTCTCATCTATTATTTGTTTTTGATTTTGTTTATTTTTAGTTTAATTTTTCTCTCGTAACATTTTTGAAATACATCTCTGCCAATAACCGTTTTGTGTATAAGTCGGGACGATCTCGCACAAGTCTGAAAGTTCCTATCGGAGGAGATGAAGACCCCGATAAATGGTATATCGTCCCTTTCATGGCATTATCGTTAATATTTCCACGAAGCGTCTGTCTCTCGCCAGCACCTGATTTTCCGATATATGTTCTTGTAAATTCAAAAGTACGCACAAGACCTGATGTCATTGAACCGCAAACTGAGGCAATGCCATAGTCATCCTGTGACCTTGCCACTATAGTATCCACCTCAGGTTTCATATCGTCTGGTTTCTGGAAGCGTATATGAAATGTCATACAACCAGTGATGCCATTCGCCAACGTCATCGTTCCTGTATATTCAGGTTCAACAAAATCCGCTCTTCTGACGAATGGGTCGAACATGCCGCTTGTGAACAATATTTTTTCTCCATGTAATAATCTTTTTTCATGCACGGTCTCTTTTATCTTTTGAACCAATGGCATCATTTTTCTCTCCCTAACGCCTCTTTTACAATCCCTTGATCTTTTCGCTTATCTCTTTCATGTGCTTGTCTATCGTGAACATGCCTATGATCCCGACGATCACTAGCATTATCGATATCACGAGCAGCTGGAAATTGTATGAATATACATTGTATATGTACAGTGCCAGTCCGAGCAGCGCAAGTGTGATGACGCCTGCCATGAACACGAGCTGTTTATTGTATGCGAGTCCGAGCCTTTTCAGTTCGAACACTTTCTTGTCATCCATTCTTTGACTCCCGCACCTCTTTATTTACTGAAATTATAAATATGAAAATCTGCTTTGCTGGTATTACTGCGTGTGTACTATATCGTGTATCCCTGAAGGGATTTTCGAAATACTGGAAATCGTCTCACGCGTCATCTTTGCTGGTTCTGACCCGATTGACACGCCATTGTCCTTGATCCTTTGCAGGGTATCAAGATACCAGTTGCTGAAATTAGTCACGTTGAATAAATAATCGATCTTATGTCTTGTGTAGGGTGATTGCATTGAAAAAAGGGATTCTTCGACCCTGTTCTGGTGCTCTATCTTCACATCTCCTAAAAAAACATTGTCGGATAAATATCCTATATAATTCATGAAGGTCTGTCTCGCATCCTGATATTCTGACTTGCCCCATTCCTTTTCGAATGGATCATACGCCCGCAACACCATATCAGGCCCATTCAACTTATTATGCGATATATTCAAAATGCCGCTCCCTATCCACATCCCTTCAGAAGAATTAAGCATCATGCAACACAGTCTTGCTGCTTTTTCTCCTGAATAAACACTCCTCTTCTCTGGATCGATGATGTGTCCTGCGCCAAATGCACTGGTCTTTGAATTTATCGATAAATATTCTGACCCTCCGACATATGCCGGACTTACCACAAGCTTGAGCAGTTTGTATGCATCCATCATGTCATCTGAAGATACGGTTGAGGAATTTAAAAAACCTTTAATTGCATCATTCAAAGCCCCTACAACCCGTTCATGAGCGGGCAACAACCCGTTATCCAATATGTTATCCAATAATATCGTTTCGCTCTTCGTCAATTTTGGCCTTTCAACATTCATCGATGATTGTTCCATTCTATTCTCCCTAACACCTCTTTTACTGCAACTGAATTTTTTATTGTGACTGCAACAACCACTTTTTCATCGATCGTAATTGTTTGATGTCGTTCCTGTTGAAATCACGTAAATCTTGTATGTTGTAATACTGGACGGCAATCCTTCCAAATCCTAAGCCCCATGCTAGTACAGGACACTCGAATCCTAATAATGTCTTTGTGACCTCTGGACGAAATATTCCTGCTCCGCCAAGTTCGACCCATTCATTTCGCTCCTTGTTGAATACCTCGACCTCTATACTCGGCTCTGTATATGGAAAATGTCCGGGCCTTATCTTTATCTTATCATAGCCCATAGCTTTAAAGAATGTCTTGAGATATCCTATGAGATCCTCGAATGTCGCATCTGGATCGACGACTATACCCTCTGTCTGGTAGAATTCGAACGCATGCTTCCAATCGACAGCCTCATTCCTGAAAACTTTTCCAACATTAAAATATTTTACAGGCATATCTTCCTTCTTCAATCGCGATATGGTCTGAGCAGAAAGTACTGTCGTATGAGTACGCAGCATGAGCTGTTTTGCTTTTTCCTCATCCCACGTCCCGCCCCAGCCAGATGAGCCTGTATCGGCGCCGTTCTCGTGCACAGCCTTCACTTTTTTCTTCAGGTCCTCGGGGATCCTTCCCTTTGATGGCTTCTTGAGATAGAATGTGTCCTGCATCTCTCTTGCGGGATGGTCCTGCGGGACGAATAATGAATCAAGGTCCCAGAATGCAGTCTGCACCATCTGTCCTGACATCTCCTTGAATCCGAGGTTCATCCATATGGATTTTACGTAATCTATCGCCTCATTCTCAAAATGTTTCTTTCCGTAGTTTATCCTTGGGACCTGCGCCTTTATATCATATGATCTGAATTCCTTGTTGTTCCATGATTTATTCCGTATTATGTCCTGAGTCAATGTATCGATGACATCTTTGTTCATGGAATCTGTATTCTGCAATAGCTCCAATCCTATCATTGTGAGCGTCGCGGTCTTTATCTTCTGTATCTCTACCTTGATTATGTTCTTTCTCTTCCCCAATTCTGTGAATGCAAACATCTCCTCAGGAGAAAGAGTCTTTGGATCTAGAGGGAATGTCTTCTTGATGAATATCTCTTCGAGCATCTCTTTTTTCAGGATGTTCCTTCCGACATCAGTCAATGATACGAGTACATCATTCCCTTTCTTCGAGATGTTTATTGCAGATTTTCTTTTTAATAATCCTAATGATACTGAGACCTCTTCCTTTGACAGTTTCGATGCCTTTTCGATATCACGTATCGACATCTCCCTGTTGAGGACGTTGAGGAATCTTCTCTCTGGAAGACCATCCTTTATATATGACTGGCCATTCTTATCAATAAAAACAAGCTGTTTTGAGTCTTCTTTTAAGTCTATAATGCCCTTATTTTTCAGCCATTGCAACGCTCTAAGAACCTCTACCTCTTTTAAGCCTGATTTGCCTATTAAATCTATAACAGAACCATATTTAGCGAGATGCGGCATCACCTTCCTCTCTAACGGGTGTAAGCCATCAAGTAGTTTCTTAATATCCATACTGTGAAACCCCCAAAATTTCTCTAATTAATATATAGGACATATATAAACCTATCTATTATAGATACATCATTCTAAGAGGACAAAAAGAGGAAAAAGGCATTGCCAACGCCATGCGAACCCTCGGCAAGCATAGACGAGGAACAATAGCTCGACACCAACAACGACAAGACAGACTATGTGAGCGGCAGGCAATGAAATAAGCATGACTGACGCATATGATTTCAACCCGAGAACAGATAAAAGAACAGTATAAACTTACAAGTGATGAAGTCGAGAAAGATTTAAATACGCCGTGCATAACCCCAAAGCAGGGAGGATAGTTATGGGATACGGATATCAGGGGCCGAACTTTGCAATATTGCCACAAACACTCATAGAGAGGATTCGTGAAGTTGTAAGAGTAGCAGAATTCGAGACAAAAGAAAGAGGGACATCCATAAACGAGATAGACAAAAAACATTACAACTATATCGTCCCGGAGCAATCGCGAGAGGCATACAAGACATTCAGTGAGATCTTCACATATTACAAAGGCACATTACAACAGGTACAATTCAACGTAAGCAACAGGATATATCTTCTTAATTTTTCAGGCGTTTCTTCTTCGGATGATGATATGAAAAAGATCGAGGATGCGCTCGGGCTTCAGGTGGTAAAGAGGCCGATGGATATCCGCGAGGATGTACAGGTATCGTTTGCGGGACAGCCCCTTGAAAAGATAATACTGCAGAAACAGAATCCTTCAGCAGTCGTCATGGGCAGAAGATAGGTGCTGATTTATATTCCTTGTCGATAATGATGTTTCTTCAGTAAAAGATATATACTCGATGCACCTCCCCAGAACATGAAAGCAGAGGATTCCGAGAAAAGGATTATAATACGGCAGTATGACTTCGAGAGGACAGGACTGGATATCACGCAACATGTCCATCTTGGTGATTACGAGACTCGCGTAACAGGATTCTTTGAAAAGAACATAAGAAAAAAATTGACGGATCATATACGTGAAGAGATGGAAAAACAGGGCGCGTATATCGCAATAATAAAAAAGGAGATCCATACTCACTCGTTTCTTACACAGACCATATATCGTTTCTCGATGTATAAGATGCAATCCAGTGAAGACGAGCCACACTAGTGTATCGCCCCTGTGAACGAATTAATTTTTAGAACCATTCTTTAAGAGTTAAAAACCGTAACATATTTAAAGTAGTATTCATATTTCATTTTAAGTAATACTGAAAAGTAGATAAAAGGGGTGAATTGCCGACTAAGCGATTGTCGGGGGGTAAAAATGATCGTCAAGGATGAATTTTTAAGCAAGCTACGAAGATATTTTGGTCTTAACCTATATGAGGTAAAGATATGGACTGCGCTTCTATCAAGAGGCGTCTCGACAGCAGGAGAATTGTCGGACATCGCCAACGTCCCAAGAAGCAGAAGTTACGATATTCTAGAATCACTCGAGAAGAAGGGATTTGTCGTGATGAAGATCGGAAAGCCTATCAAATACATCGCGGTCCCTCCTAAGGAGATCGTCGAGCGTGTAAAGAAGAACGTAAGGATAGAGTCGGACGAGAGGATAAAGAGACTCGAAGACCTGAAAAGCACGGATGTAGTCGATGAATTGAACAACCTGCACACACAGGGTGTCGAGATAATCGAGCCGTCGGACCTTTCTGGATCGCTCAAAGGCAGGCATAATCTCTACAATCACATGGAACTCATGATAAAGAACGCCGAAGATACGGTCACTATAATCACGACGACAGAAGGATTGCTGCGGAAGATCGAAGGATTGAAGCCGACATTCGAGTTGCTGAAGAAGCGCGGCGTGAAGATAAGGATAGCTGCACCATTGACAAAAGAGTCGATACCAGCGATCAAGGATCTGGGGAACGTCGCAGAGATAAGGCACACAGACAGCAGCGCGCGATTCATAATCGTCGACAAGAAAGAACTGCTCTTCATGATAGCACATGATAAGGAAGTACATCCTACATACGATGTAGGCATCTGGGTGAATACCCCATTCTTCGCATCTGCTCTCGAGGAACTCTTCGAGCTCGCATGGGGCGACCTGAAGACGGCAAAGCAAGTGCTGAAGATATAAGCCGATTTTTATTTTTTTAATATTTTATATTTCTAGAGGTGTGTTAGGGGGATAAAGATGGGAAAAATGAATAAAGAGAAGATTCTAATGAATGTCTTCGATGTCGCAAGATTCGTAAACGGATACATCACAAGTACGAACATATCATCTCAGCTATTGAACGCTGATTATGTCGGAGTTCTGATAGGAAAAACTGATATTATACCCTTTTGTATGCACGTCGTCAAACTTGATGGTGAATGGGGTGATGTAGGAATAGGTCTTGCTGGAGAACATTTTTTAACATATGCAAAGCAAGACACGACCCCTTCAAATCCTGACGGAAATTACAGGTATCATATCAGTTTTTTAGAGGAAGATTTCAATATAAAACGATCACATACCATATTCAGTCATCCAGCGCATCCCGATATCCTTGAAGGGAGACTTTCCCTGCCTGGAAGAAGAGAACAGTATGAAGTATTTACAATTCCATCCAGAAAGAATCTTCCGATTTTTGACAAATACTATAATCTGGCATTAAAAAAAGTGAATAAGCATCTACTTGAGGAAAAGATAAGACAGCAAAAAGAATATGCCTCTTTCATAGACGGGTATAGTCAATGAGACGTTGAACACAGCAAGATAGATATCTTATACTCATCCTTTCTTCACGATGTACAGCAATTCGCTTCCGAGTGTGAATTTCTCGTACCTCCACTTCAATCTCTCGAGCAGCCTTTCGAGCCATAATCTTCTGTGCTCTTTGATCTCACGTTTCCCTCCGATAGATAATGTGGGGAATGTTATCGCAAAATATCCTGTCGATATGCTCTGCAGCAATCTTTCTGTTATATCTCTTTTCACACGCTCAAGCCCGTCGAGAGTCTTGAATATGAAACACATATCTACCTTTATCTTAGAAAGTTTAGGGAAGTTTCTCTCGTCGACGAGATCCAGGGGAAAAAGCACTGCATCGATATCAGTCGTATCGAAGTATCTCTTAAGGAATTCACAATCCTCTGTCGATATGTCCGATGCATAATACTTTTTTATCTTCTCACGGAAAAAAATGCTGCTTATAGGATTCATACCGCATGCGAGGTCCATGAATGTCATCTTCTTATCTGTCGCATTCTTATCCGTCTTATCATCGCTGAGTCTTCCTATTGTATCAAAAATGGTAGTATACAGCTCTTCATAGTGGTCCATGCGTTCTTTCGTGGATTTATGAAGATTCAACAATTTCGTGCATATCTCTGTCCTTCCTTCAGAGGATGCATCTTCTTCAAGTTCTTTCAGAAGGCTCTCGCGCTTATTGTATCCCTCGAGTATGAACACTCCGTAGACTCGGCGCAATTCTGCACGTATCTCTTTTATCAGGAATTTATATTCCTTGCTTTTCGTGAACTGCTTATATGTCTTTGACTTCTCGAGTTTGTCAAGGAATCTTTTCTTGTTCAATTCATGACTCTTATCAACGAAAAATACATCAAGCTTCTGTATTATAAAATCCTCGTCTAATGTACGCAGTTCCTTCTTGTCCTTTATGTCCTGCACAAGTTCAGCAGAATATTTCAGTTTCATCGTATTGAGTTCCATTGTAGCGCCTTTATTATAATCCTTTTACTGGTGATGCCTTCTAAGTGTAATTCTCCTTCCATCTGAGAAGCGCAGCGACTCCAGTCAGGCCATCGAGTTTCTTCTGCGCCTCATCACTGCTTATTATACGGACTTCAGAATTCAGGGCTGCGACATTCGTCATCATGTTCTCTATGATGTCGTATCTCTTCTCGCTTTTCATCTTCAATATCAGGTTCTCTGACACGAGAAGTATCAGGACGTTCCCTGACTGTATCTTCTCGTCGACCTCTTTCAGGCCATATACAGCATTCTCTTTGCTGATGTTCCCCAAGAGTTCATCAATCAATCGCATCTCACGCGTCTCCCTGTCCTTATCCAGTACCGTCTTAAGTTCAGGGCGCTTCATTATCTCTGCTATCGTCCCATCATCGATGCTTGAACATGTCGCGAGGACGATCTTCTTCTTTATAGGATCGTCCTTCATCTCTTTCAGGAGATATTCCTTCCAGAATGCCGGACTTGCTATCACGATGTTATCGAAAAGGTATCTGGAATCATATTCCTTCAACTGCTTGAGTATGTCCTGATAGAAGTTCGTCTTCTTCTCTTCCTGGTCCTTTTTCGAGACGTCACCATGCAGTTCGAGCAGTGTCTCATGCCCTTGGTTGCGTAATATGGCGAATATAGCCTCCTCCCTGTCGAATGCGACTATTAGTATGTTCGCCAGCTGGTTCGTCACAGCCTCATCAAGCTTCTTCAATACATAAGTAGTCCATCTGTCCTTATCTATCGTTATGATCGTCCCATCAGTTATATCGAATGTGTGGTAGTCCCCTTTCGGGATGTCTTCTGGAGCTTCGACGATCTTCCCTGAGGCGCGTAGTGATGTATCATAGTCTATCTTTTCAACAGCGATCTTCAGGAATACGTTCCTTCTGGATATCTTCGCCTTCTCATCAGTTCCGCCTATCTTTATCTTCCTCTCAGTCATCCCTGAGACGCGATCGTCCATCTCTATGATGTTCGATAGATACCATATGTCCTGAGCGCCATCTATCTTGATCTTCACAGTCCCCTGCTTCAAGTCCTTATGTATTATCTTCATGCGTCAACACGATGGAGAAGCATCTGGCATAGAATAAAAAGTTAATGGATTATAGAGGCCGGGCGCAGCATGTAATCATATTACCGCTATTTCTACGGCTCTGTAGAAATTCTAACGTCGCGCGCTCACACAGATTCTGAAATAGAATTGTTATCCGAGTTACAAAGAAATTGCAACACAATTTCTTGTTCCAAAAATGCGTATATGCATTTTTGTTATTGTTCATCGATGAGATAACCTATGGTTCGCTGGGCGCAGACTTTTTCAACAGAGCTGCTATTTTAGTATGCGACAAAAGTAAACTATAAATATAAGTTATGCTATTGTATATTATGCTAAACCTAACTCAACGTGAATTAATCATAAAGTTAGCCAAACAGGGCAAAAAACAGCAAGATATTGCTGGAATTATTGGTTGTAGTCAGCCAACAGTTAATATGTGGCTGCAAAGAGAAGAAAAAGGTTCTTCTCTTGAAACTCTTCCGCGAAGTGGAAGACCGACAATTTTGACAAAGAAAACTTTAATAAAATTAAAAAAAGAGTTTGTTGCAGAAGCTAAAGCCGCAAATAAGAAATTCTGCTCGATAAATACAAAACAATTTTCTGAAATTATTGAGAACAAAACAAAGAAAAAATACTCAATTCGGCATGTTGAAAGAATACTCCATAAATTAGATTTTTCGAGAATAACTCCAAGACCACAACACGTAAAAAATGATCCGAAGAAAGTTAAAGAATTTCGTACAGAGTTTAAAAAAAACTTGAAAAAGAATACTTGGGTTATGGAATTATCGCAATAGACGAAGCAAGCTTCCATTTAACAACAACATACAAAAAAGTATGGTTTCCACGTGGAGAAACTCCACGCGGAGCATTCTTTTGGAGCTCAAAAAAACTCATCACATTCGGAGCATTAACAAGCGACCACAAATTTTTCTACGATTTCTATGACGCACAAAACAGTTTAACTTTTAAACATTTTCTACGTCAACTATTCGAAACATTAGACAAAAACAAAAAATATGTTCTAATAATGGACAATAACGGATTTCACAAGACATCCTGCATAAAAAAATTTATTGCAGAATTCGAAAATATAGCCGTTGAACCAATTTCACCATATTCTCCAGAACTAAATCCCATAGAAACATGCTGGAAAGTATCAAAAAATACTGTGACAAAATCACAGTATTTTGAAAATATAGACCAAATGCAAGAAGCACTAGAAAACTTCTGGGCAGAACATATTTTTACGCAAGATTTTATAGGATACTTATGTCGCTAACTATTTCTACAAAAGATTTATAAACAAGAATGTCAAGGATATTACAGTTTTCAACAATTGATATAGGTGGACATCATGAGATCAGAAAAAAAAGGTCAGTATGCAAGTAATGCGGCAGCATTCATAGCTGTCGTCACAGTTGTCATCATCATGTACATCCTGTTCCTTCCGCCGGATATAAGGACCGAACTTCTTGGCGACAAGAATGCGCTCATAAACGATTCTAGCGGCAGCAGTACGGATTCATCGATACTTCTGAGGCAGAATGTCGGGCTTGTCACGTACATCGACTCGAACGAGAAGACATATAATCTTCCAGCTACAAGGGTATATTCGCCGACATCAGGACAGGTGCTGAAGAGCATCCCGAGCATCGCGATAACACATGCGTTGTTTGACAGCGAAAAATCCTCGTACGAACTCGATTTCGACATGAATAAGGACGCTACAAAGAATGTACTGTTATCTTTCAATATAAAGGACCATGCCGGTCCACTGATAATAACATTGAACGGCAAGGAGATATTCAATTCTGAGATAACATCGAACAATCCAAAGCCTATCACGCTTGATGCACAGACGCTAGAGAGCAGCAACAAATTAGTCTTCTCGACGACTTCGCCAGGATGGCGTTTTTGGGGCGTCAATAAATATAGTATCGAGACCCTCCAGATCACAGCAGACGTGACGGATTACACGAATGCCGAGGCAACACAATATTTCACGATCTCAGATGCAGAGAGGAAGAATATAGAGGCTATACAACTGTATTTCTATCCTAACTGCAACCTGAAAGATGTCGGATCGTTAAGGATAGACCTCAACAGGAGGACCATATATGATTCTGTCGCCGACTGCGGCACAAGGACATTCGCAGTCCTCAACAAGGGCGATCTCGTGTCCGGCGCAAACGAGGTACGGTTCAACAGCAACAAGGGATCATACACGCTGGATAACATGTATGTCAAGATAACGATGAGTGAACCTGCATACAATACATACTTCTTCGAACTGAAAGATGATTATTTCAGCACAAAGAATACCAACTCTGTATGCGGAGAATATGATGGCGTATGCCCTGCAGGATGCGATGAGACTATAGATGCCGATTGCTGCTTCAAGAGAAGCGGTTTCTGGTGCGCTCTTCCGACATTGAATGTGAATGACCGATGTATATTCTATGTGGCCTCAGACAATTGCAATATATGCAAGACAGGATATTATGACAGTTCATTCGATTCCCCTACAAATTGCGAGAATATGGCAGGAGATAATAATGATAACAAATGTCTTACTAATACGACGGAGCCAGCAAGATATTACGACAAGGACTGCTGCTTCGCATCAAACCCTGACAACTACTGGTGCCAGGAAGTCCCTGTGACAGGCATAAGCGACAAGTGCAAGGCGAATATCGATCCAAGCGAGTGTTCATTATGCCCCTCAGGATACAAGAACAAGGATGGTTCAAGCCCTGACTCATGCAATGTGGCAAACGTCAACGTACAGGATGATACGTACGTCCTTTCAGAGACGTATGAGACTAAACTCATATTAGAATTCGTCGAAAACAATGTAAGGAAGCGTGTTGATATCAATGTCAACGGCCACACATTCCGTGTGGACACTGCAGGTATAGAATACACTAAGATAATCGATGATTATGTAAGGAAAGGGACGAACAGCATAGAGATAATCCCTGTGGACGACGATGTGAACATCGCTGAGTTGCGTGTTGAATTAAGAAAGGTCATATAGTCGCTCGTAAGTTTTTGCTGGGTGCGTTGACTTAAAAAAAAATAGAGGTAAAGAGCAAATTCTATTTTGATGATAAAATGGCGAACATAACTAAAAATCCTCAATCACCGGGCGGGGCAAAAAGCATACCACCAAGGGATGCTGGTATACAGGATGCCAAGATCATTTCAGAAACATTCGATAAGATACCTGATAAAAAAACTTCTTCTGGAGATGAGAGATGGTACAAGAATTGGAAGTCAAGTGCGAAGGAATGGTACGGAAAGTGGAAATCTGGCGCAGACGGATGGGATGCACAGAATGCGACCAGGATGGACCAGGCAAATAAAAGATTGTTTCTAAAAAAACCTGTCACGCAGACTACAGGAACAGCTCCCGCTCCACAGAAATATCCTGCAGTGCCTATCGATGACGATGCCGCGCAAAAGAACGAGAAGGAAAGAAGCAAGCTTCTGAAGAAACAGGAAAAAGAAGAAGACCTGATGATTAAACAATTACGCGATGCAGGAAAAGTCATAAGCGGAAAAGGGACATCCGTAATTGGTTCGGGGCAAGGGACTATATCGATGTTATTGTGGCTTGTACTCATAACAGCAATCGTAGATTATTTTACGGGTGACATCAGACCAGGATTCATGTATGCAGGATACTTGCTCATAGCGTTATATATCATGTTGTTCATGAGAAATAATATGTCTGCGTCCGATATGGGCGTGCTGATGACAGTTATTGTCATAGCATATCTCCTTCCGTTCGGCGTACCATTACTACAGAAATATGCCATGTCAGATGTTGGACAGATGTTCGCAGGTATGCTTCTCTGGTTCCCCGTGTTGCCTCTTTATTTGATGTTCAAATATCCTGAAAACCGCACATCTAAGATATTGACCATAGTTGTCATAATCGCCGCCTTTTTATTGCTGCTCAACGTGGTCACAAGTTATATCTCTACGCAGAACAATGTGAAATTATTGGCAAATCCTATGGCGAGCGCTAAATATGTATCCGATATTATGCTTAAGGGAGTAACTGATACTACAAAAAGCATATCTGTCGCAATAAATCAGGCGATCGCACAGGCGACAGGACAGCCGTATGAAGGGACGGAGGAGAGTCAGGTCGGGATATTCGTGACGGATGTCAAGCCACTCGAATCGAAATACAATACAAATTCACGGGTCTTTGTCGAGGCGAAGATTGCGGCAAAGAACGTAAAGGAGCCTATGAACGTCAACATATTATGCTACATCGAGGGTGTGAAGCAAGGCAATGTAAGCCCTTCATTGATCTCGCAGATAAGCGGCAATGATGAGAATATAATCGACTGCAATCTCGGGAAGTTGAAGGAAGGTTCATACACGGCAAAGGTGAGGGCGGATTTCGAATTTGAGACAACATCAGACATAACATATACGTTCGTCAGCCCTGCAGTGAGAAGCGACCAGTACACACAATTAGGGATAGAAGAGACGACCATCGCAACATATACTGGAGGGCCTGTAGCATTGGGATTGCCATCGCTCCATCAGCCTCTGCGCCTGGATATCAGCGAGGGCAACATACAGCTCAGCAGTTATCCGTTCGGCGTGAGCCTCGAGAATAAATGGCCTCAGGGAAAAGTCGTAAGAGGATTGATGTATGTTCTTGACGTGCCTGACGAGGTGAAGCTTGAGGATTGCAGCCGTACTCCTGAATATACACGCACGATGCAGCAGGATGAGAAGACATACAGGAATATCTATGTATTCAAGATAGACACTGCAAATGCGCAGGATGTCTTTGATGCAGTCACGTGCAGGATGAAATTCGATGATGTAAAGACTCTGCTCGGCAACGATTTCAAGAGCGTGAAGACGTTCGCCGCAAGAGCCACATATGAATATGCTGTAGAGGGCACGACGGGCGTATACGTCGAAAAATACCAGTAGATGAATGAAAGAATTTTTTAAACATAAAAAGAGACACTTATGAAAAACCGCTTTAATGATATGAGAAAAGCAGGATGCATCATCGTAATCATAGCGTTCCTGTCCGCATTATTCCTTATCACAGGATGTACATTAGGATCCAACGCCAGCGATAAATATCATATTGGGACACAAGGGCTCGTGATAGAGTTCGCAAAGACGAATCCTAAAGAGACATACGAGAACGATGAGTTCAGTACAGCCATATTCGTGAAGAATCTTGGTGCGAGCAGCATAACTGACAACAATCCAGCTGTATTGAAGGTCAGCTACGATGATTATAGGCTTCTTGCACTCAATGACGGCCCGGAATCAGGAGCGTCAAGGACTATAGTGCTTCACGGACGGGATATCGGTTATCCTGTAGGAGAGAACAATTATTACACATATGATTTCAGAGCGAAACCGCTTACAAGGCTGAGGGAATCCACAACGACGACGATAAGCTACAACTTATGCTATCCTTATTCGACAGAATTCACGACGTTCATATGCATCGATACGAAGAGTGTCACAAACGATAACACTGCCTCGGCATGTACGGCAGAGACATATAGTGGAGGCAGCGGGCAGGGTGGGCCGATAGTCGTGACAAAGATCGAGCCTGAATTGCAGTCGCGGAATGGATACATACTCCCTACGTTCAAGATATACATCTCAAATGCGGGCACAGGATATGTGACGAACTCGACGAGCTGTCAATATACGGACATAAACGACAATACACAGATGAATCGCGTACGCGTCTATGCAGTATTATCCGGCCAGAAATTGAAGTGCGGAAATTCTGATAATAATATCAGGCTCAGTGATAGCGAGACATATGTCAGATGCCAACTTGAGGACAACAGTGCATCAAAATACGCCCGGACAAGCAGGAACTACCTGACGCCTCTGACGGTCACATTGAACTATACATATACTGATATAGAGAAGCAGGATCTTAATGTCAAGAGTAACAGTGATGCTGACCTGCCGATGACGCAGGGCATATGCGCATCTTCATATCAGGTCGAGTATCAGGGAAAGTGCATGACGAAATGCGATTATTGTTCCGGGGACCCTAACAACGATATATGCAAAACGAATATCATGACTGCAGGTTTCGACTTCTCTGGATTCAGCTGCAGCTGTTCATCGACGCAATGCGACGACAAGGCGCAGAAGCACGGAGACTGCATCACAGGATATTGCCCAGGCAACTTATATTGCTGCAGTGAGAACATGAACACGTGCGATGCGTACCAGATCCTGTATAATGGGAAGTGCATCGACAAGTGCTATTATTGCAGCACGATAAATCCTCTTGACACAGACTATTGTCCGAAAGATTTCCAATTTACAGGATTTTCATGCATGAATATCAGCGAGACGCGATGTACACAGTATGCATCAAGCAAGGCATGCATAAAAGGATTCTGCGGCGGACAGAACATAAATTCCTACTGCGCCAATCTTCAAAAGATCCCTATAGAGCCCCTGCCGGTCAAGGATGTCGGATCAGTGATAGCGAACAAATAAATTCCTCAAACTCAGGAGATTAAAAAACATAATCTTTATATATTGTGAGTACGGGTGTTATACACTATGAAGCGTGAGTTCAATAGCAGAGAAACAAAAAACAAGATATTCTTCATATTTCCACTGATAGCATTATTGCTTCTGATCTGCGGATGCAGCGGTACGAACACCAGCCAGAAATATTACACGGGCTACGATAGTGTCGAGATGAATTTCTTAACGGACAGCCCTCCATCGACATTCTATTATGACAGTCAGGCAGCGATTGATGGACGGGATCCTACCGTGAACACGATCCCTGTGAATGTACAAGTACAGGACAAAGGCTCTTCTGATGCATATGGTGCATTATTCATACAGGGCTTTGATCCGAATATAGTGGCAGTCGATGGATACACACGCGCTAATGGAAATATCCCTCTAAGAAGCCTGCCCTTCGGAGGATGGTATGCAGGAAATACTCTAGGCTTCAGCCTAGGATCAGGATTGAACTTCGCATTCCAATCAGTAGGCGATAGAAGCATGTTGTCATTCTCAACATTCAATGGAGGAGTCAACTCCAGAGCATCCCTTTTCCAATCACTAGGATTCACTGTAGCGACAAGCAAGAATGGACTCACAGGGATAAGCGTAGGGGTGCTGCAAAAAAATATCGGCGCAGTTATAAAACCTATCGCACAAAGCATGTTCCAGACATATGGATGGACAGGAGGATGGCTGAAGACATTTGACATGGAAGGAAGAAGCGTCAACAATCCCGCAGGGAGTATGGACGTCGTAGAATTCCCATCCACTATAACATCATTGCCTCCATCGCTCGAAGAATTCCAACAGCGGATAATGGTCACATCATGCTTCTCATATGCCACACATGCGTCAACGATGGTCTGTATCGATCCAGAACCATACTCTAATGTAAAGAAGGTATGCCTTCCACAGACAGTGAGTCTTGGAGGAGGACAGGGTGCGCCTGTGTCCGTATCATCTATAGAGCAAAAGCCTGGAAGAGGAAGGACTGTATTCACAATCAACATAAAACTTACGAAAAAGGATACGTACGATGAGTTGTATGATTTCTTCAGCCTGTACAAATGCGATCCTTCATCAGGGCAGACCGTAAAGGTGACGGATAAGAATATAGTTTATGTGGGATATGTATACCTTTCAGATTATGATATAACGATGAACTGTCTGCCGGACCAGATAATACGGCTTGACGATTCAGGGAATGGACAGATAATATGCAGCGCAGACATCCCTTCAGGGACGGGTGCGTATCAGGCTCCGCTTGAGGTGGAGCTATGGTATGGTTATTCGAAATCAATATACAAAGATGTTATAGTAAGGAAGATATGAAAGGCTAGCTTGTAATTTAATTCCGATATACAGAGGTTTTAGATAAAATTTGAAAGGTGATATCATGAAAAAAGTTTTAGTGTTTATGGCGATTTTGGTCCTGTCCCTATTCTTGACAGGATGTGGGACGCAGACGACAGTAGGCAAGACGTTCGTTGGAGGGACAGTAGGCCTCAAGACGACGTTCCTTGACGGCAGTCCTCCTGACACGACAACAGATGGAGGGACGAGCGGGTTCGGAATCGTCGTGAAGATGGAGAATGTAGGAGAGAACACCATAGAGAGTAACGAAGGATATGTACAGATATGGGGCCTTGATGCAAAGACATACAATTCCAATATCGCAGATTTCAAGAAGACATTCAGTGATCAGTCGGGGTTTGGACCTGAACTTCGTGGTGCTGTGAAGAATTTTGATGGTACGGTGCTCGATGGAGGGGTGGCTACTATAGATTTCGGCGACCTTAAATACCTGCCTACGATACAGGGAGACTTACAGCAGAAGATATGGGCAAATATATGCTACAAATACACGACAAAGGTGGCGACGCAGATATGTGTGAAGAATAATGCTGAACAGGCGCTGAGCGACAGCAAGATATGCGCTGTCGAGGGAGAGAAGGGTCCACAGAACAGCGGAGCGCCGATACAGATGACATCACTCAAGGAATCTTATGCAGGGAATGGAAAGATAGGCATAACTGCAACCATCACACATGTAGGTGATGGAGACAACTTCTTCAAGGATGACAAGCTCGATTGCAACGATGTAGAGAGCAACACAGACCGCGGAAAGGTGAAGGTCACATTCAAGGACGTGCAGGTAGGCGGAAGACAAGTGCCCGTTCAATGCCAAGGGACAGACAACGGTTATGTAAGATTATACTCGGATGGCTCAGGCAAGGCAACAACGAACATATACTGCACTATCGATACATCTGGAACGAACAATGTCGTCGAGGTCCCTATAGAGGCAGATTTGGGCTATGTATACTTGCAGCATGTCACAAAGGACATAACGATAAGGCACATCTCAAGCTAAAGGACCGCGAGAGATTTTTTATTATTTTTTATTTTATTATTTTGACTTATTCTCATCTTATTAATGATGTGCACTTTGACGTAAATTTATTTCATTAATAAATCGTATATTATACACGATGCTGCAATATTGCTTTTAGAAATACCCATATGAATACTATACTATATTCTCTTACACTATTCCTTGCGTGCATATGGTCTGCCCTGTTGCACTGGCACGCCTAATGTTGTGCAATCGAGAATCTTTACATCAGGTGCAAAGTCTATCCCTGAAGCTTTATCCTTTGTCAATCTATATAATTCTACCCTGATTGTCTCTGGAAAGTTTTTCTCTTTGCAATAATAGTCATATTCTTTGGGATCGGTCACATCTACAGCAAGAGCATCGATTGATATCTTAGAATTATATAATATTATGCCTACTAATACTTTGTTCGGATCCACGGGCGGCCTTGAGAACGGCGCCATGCTGATCCGTGTTCCTTGCGCAAGGATCTGATTCACGTCATAATATTTCCCCATATGCACTGGAAAGCAGCCTATATTTAAAAGCCTGATGGAACTCTCCTCATTAATCGGAACAAGTATTGCGAGGCGCTGCTAGAACATCCCGCCTAACAAATACTTGAATGCCGCTGCGGCCGCGAAATAGAGTATGAGAGAGATTATTATGAATGTAGGTATCGTCTTCAATCCGTCCTTGACACTGCCCTTCTTTATGACGCTTATTATCGCTGCTGAAAAGAATGACGATATCACAAGCACCATTATGGCAAAGCGCTGAAAGTTCGCTATGGATATGCTTTCGCCTGAAAAATTGAAGGAGAACATCGATGATGATCCTACGCTCGAATCCATATGTATACTGCTGAATATCTTCTGCATGATCAACAGGAGCTCTGTACTGAGGGCGAAAAGTATAGGTGCGGCCGCGACCGTCGCCACGCCGATGAAAATCGCATATGTCGTCACGCTCGCGCTTATCTCTTTACGCATCAACTGTGTCTCCTTGATATTCGTCGCGAGTTTGTCCACAAGCACGGCCATCTCCCCACCGGAGCTTATCCCTTCGACGATCAGGTTTATCGTCTCCTTGAGCACCCTTGAATCATATTTGCTTCCCAGTTTCACAAGCGCCTTCTCAAGGTCCTCCCCTGCAATCGTAGACTTGGCGACGTCCTCCATCTCTTTTGCGAGTATCCCGAACTTCGGCCTCACAGCGTACCATAACGCCCTATCGATTGTCATCCCTGCGCTTATGTTCGATGAAGCCAGTTGCAGGAAATCAGGCAGCGCCTCCTCTATCTGACGGACATAATTATGCATACGCACATCGAGATATGTGAAGACTATGAAAAGCAACGCTAGATATGCTGCAGCGAAGACGAGAGTCCATATTATCAGTGTGAATATTATGAGCGTATCGAGCGATTTTGCATTATAGATTACCATCACGAGGATGAAAAGTGTCAAGAGGCTGCAGAATGCAGATGTGTATCGCAGTATCTTGCTGTTCAAATCCCTTGCACTGTATTCGTAACCTAGCTTCATGACGAAATCAGAGAATAATCCTGAGAGCTTTCTACGCTTCGATTTCTTCGCATCAAATCTTGTCGTTATCTTTCCGAACCCCTTGTGTTTCGGCTCAGGATTCTTCGATCGAAACTTTGAGCGTCCTTCGGGAACTTGTGCAGTCGTATCAAAATGTTTTACGAAGGTACTGTTCACGATCGCCTTGAAGTTCTTGATAATGTCTACATCCTTGAAGGTGTACTTCGGATCCGTATGCGATGCCAATAATTCCTCCTTGAACGCGTCCTTCTTGAACCTTTCCTTGTTGATTTCTAGTTTCATATCATCTTTTGTTTATAGCCTTTCAATCATTGCCTCTAAATCAGCATTTCCTGTTGTTCTCCTGATTGTCACATTTCATGTGCTTATCGACGGACGTGATGCACGCACGAGCGACAGGAACATGAACTGTATGAATCCTATAAATATCGCAACGCCTATCAATACAGGCATAGTTATCTTCAAGCCTATGAATGTGGCAAGTATGACGAGCATAGTTATGCCTAATGAAGGTATTATTATTGAGATTGTCATATAGAACATGGCGAGAGGGCTCAATTTCTTTCCGTATTCCTTGACGGAGATGGTCTGCTCCCTCACTATCTGGTCGATGACTGAATTCAACGCGTGACCTACCTCGGTCCCCGTCTTCATGCTGTTCATCACCTGCCAAAGTATCCTGCGAAGATTTGGCGACGGGGAGAGAGTGAGCGTCTCATTTATGGCATCCTCCATGGACGTGCCAAGATAAACTTTGTTCAGTATCTCGCCGAAATAATATCCTATGTAAGTGTAATTCTTCTCCATATCCTCGAATATCTTATGTATGGGGACCCCTGACTCGAGCCCGATTATGAGAAACCGGCCTGCAAATATTATCTCTTCATCGACTTTCTTTCTAATGTTCTCGATCTTCACGTCGACAAACTTCAGGAAATACAGGAACATAAGAGGAAGGCTTATGGGGATGACAAGTATCGACCATGGCGAGAGTGTGAAGAAAAAAAACACGAAGAATACCCCTATCGACATGAATGCAGCTGTCGCAAGCGTCGAACGTACGTATTCCTCTGGCTCCTGAATTATACCTGCTTGCTTGAGCTTCAGCCTCAATCCGGGAATCGTTTTGGTGATATACGAATACAGCGACATGATCCTCACTTAATCTTCTGGGTATTTTTCTTGATCTATTTGCCAAAATTGCGATGACAATATTATGAAAAGTATATAACCCGCCACATCATTTTTTGATGCGATCCCTTTGATGCGGACATCACTTCTTGGCACTGACGTCATTTCCTTTCGAAGGCATTCCAGCAGCAGGCATCTTGACAGCAGGCACCGGCGGGAGCGTCGCAGACAGCAGATCCTTCGATCCTGCATCAGGTATTATCCCAAATGCAGTGTCGGGTTTCGGCTCGATGAATAACTGCGATGCCAATGGGAAATCCGCATTAGAATTCACATATTTCATGAGATTATCTTTTGCAGTGTAATACTCAGCGACTATCCTTCCGACGCCATCAACATCGTCTATATTCTTCTTCACAAGATAGTTCAATACACGGACCTTCTCCGCGAGTTCTTTACTTATCTCCGAATTTGTCATGCCAGTGAACAAGGATATATTGTCGTATAGTGCCTTTGATTTGCCGACCGTCACAAGGACATCTTTTTTTATATCATACTGCATTATTACATTCTCATCCCCTGAAGGGAGTATCTCCGCTATCTGGAATGTCCTCCTGTAGCCTGTACGCCTGTTCCTGAACTGAACGATTATCAATGATATCGCAGGGATCATTATCTTCGGGACCTCGATAGGGGCGTTTGTGAGCCTCTCGACGGTCTCTTTGGCGCTGTTTGCGTGGAATGTTGCATACACCGAATGCCCTGTGTGTATCGCCTCGAACAATGTCTCCGTTTCTCTCTTTCTTCTTACCTCTCCGACGAGTATCCTGTCCGGCCTCATCCTCAGGCTGTTGACGAGCAGATCGCCCATATTTATCTCTCCACGCCCTTCAGCGTTCGGCAGGGTTGTATTGAGCGGGACCCAGTGCAGGAATTTCGGCATGACGACCTCTCGCGTGTCCTCTATGCTTATTATCCTCTGGTTAGGCGGGAAGAAATTGGCGAAGACATTCAGCGCGGATGTCTTCCCTGATGCAGTGCCTCCTGCGATTATCGCCGAGAGCTCATACTGTATCGCCGTCCACACCAATGCTGCGGCTTCGGGACTTATCGTCCTTGTCTTGATGAACTTGGTTATCGTCCACGGGTCCTTCGAGAATTTTCTTATCGTGATCGTGTTCCCATTAGTCGATACTGGGCTTAATGTGGCGTTGACCCTGTCGCCTGATCCGAGATGAGCGTCAAGAAGAGGCGTCAACACCGTTATCTGCCTTCCTACTTTCCTTCCTATGATGCTCGCATAATGTTTTGTCTGCTCTTCGCTTTTCAGGTATACATTCGTCTTGACCCATCCATATTTCTTGTGGTACACCCATACGGGCTCAGATGCCTGATTCACGACGAGTTCCTCAAGCTGTTCGTCGCTCATGAGCAGTTCGAGATTGCCAAGTCCGAGGCTGTTTATCTTAAGGTATGACCTCAGGAAATTTATTGTCTCCTCATCGCTGTCGGGAAAATATTTCTCGATGAGGATGTCTATAAGCTGGTTGAACTTATCCTCTACAAGATCTGTCTTCTTTATATCTCCTATATCCTCCGTCCCGAGGCTTACGCGCCTGATGAGTTCCAATCGTACACGTTCAAGGATGAGCTCTGTAGTCTTGCTTATCGCAGATATCTGCAGATCGTACGTCGGTACGAATTCTCCGGGCTTCTTGCTTATCGTTACTGTTATCGGTATACGTTCGGACTTGTATTCATAGGAATTCAGGACCACATTTGTCGCGGCACCTGTGAACATATCTGACGTGCGTGCATCCTGCACACTCTTGCC
>Ga0182011_10000492_pt1 | contig 34494 bp, 37 predicted proteins | sample 711E1DmetaG_FD_120481 | JGI IMG/M metagenome (GOLD analysis project Ga0182011, IMG submission 120481) | Permafrost microbial communities from Stordalen Mire, Sweden - 711E1D metaG | ecosystem: Environmental > Terrestrial > Soil > Wetlands > Permafrost | place: Sweden: Stordalen | collected...
AAAAATCCGAATACCAGTATTCTCAAAACTCTGTTCAAAATTTTATCCCCTAATTTTTATGGGTTGTCTTATGATTGTTTTAAGTCTTTCAGGTTTTGTTCTACGCACATCACTTATATATATCTCATGATGATTCTCGCCAGGCTTACTACCATCAAAATCGTAGCCTTTTTCCTTAATAAAACCGTGTAGTTTCTCAACTGTTGGTCCTTCCAGAGAATAAGGACCTATATGCATTATTTGTGCTGATAATCCTTCATGGAGGTTTTTAAATCGTATCTTGGAAAGTGCTTGTGGATTTTTCTTTTTTTCCACTTCTTCAATTGCCTCGTTTATCAATCTTTTAGCTATAAATCCAGGTTGTCTTATCATTACGGTCCAATTCCAGCTACTTTTATCTTCAATGCTGAAATCCTCCGTATCAGGAACCCACCAGAGCCCTTCAAGAGGCATTACCACGTAATCCTGCGATTTCATCTTTTTACTTATAAATTTCACCTTGTAAGATACTGGAAACAATGATTCCATCGCATATTGATATTCTTGTGACGTGTTTGGGTCTCCTTGACCATCTATCATTAAAAAAATTCATCTCAGGAACATCTACAATAGAAACTTCTTTTGTGGATGAATTATAAAATTCCTTATTCTCCCTTTTTAAGTCTATCTTTGGCAAATTTAACCACCCATTAAAAACTATTCTATTTTATATCTCTTTTTAAAACTATTTTTTAATTTCAGTGAATCAAACCTCGGTTAAAAGTTCATTCTCCGGAACTTCGTTAGGATCACTTAGATATATTTCCATGGGTGCTCCTATAAAACCCACTATTTCCCCCAATAAAACCGGGACTTCATCGTAGGATCCTTTAAATGATATATAAGCCACCTGTTTTTCCTCTATTTATCTTCTCTTTTATTTCCATTTATTTATCCCACCTTACTTTTTTTTATTCGTCATTTAATATTACCCTAAATCCCTAATTTGAAAACTTAATTTAAATTTCTATCATTTTTTTTCATAGAATTTATTTATTTTCCATATTTTCTTTGATGAAGTTTTCAACCCATTCCTTTTCAATTTTTAAATGAGCAAGTGGTCTGCTGAATAGCGCTATCACATGATTCGGAGCTTCTAAATCTTCTTGCATCTTTACAGAGCTTTCTAAAAATTTGATCCGCCCATCCATTGACTTTATATAATTTTCCAGGCATTTATGCACTTCTTTAGGTTCTAAAACAGTAAGATAAGCAATGCCTAAATCGAAAGGTGATATTACCTTTTTATTCCATGAAAGAAGATCCTGAACCTTTTCTTTCATAGCGGTTCTCCCCTGTTCAGTGATAGTGTAAACTTTACGTGAGGGTTTTCCTTCCACTTTCTCCAATCTTGATTCAACAATTCCCTTTTTCTCTAATTTCTTTAGGACGTAGTAAATGGAGGAGAATCCTATCTGAGTCCAATTACGCATTCCCCAGGCTTCAATAGTTTTTTCAATTTGATAGCCATACTGTGGTTCCTCATATAACAATCCTAGTATAGACACTTCAATATCGGATATTATATTCATATAATATAATAGATGTAGAATAATAATATTTAAAGATTTCTAAAAAAAATTTTTTTAATTCAAAAAAATATGTAATCAAAGAAATAGGAAATATTATAGCTTTAATCAAAAGAAAGTAAATTAATAATAGGTTTTTTTCTAACCATAAAAAAAAGCATCCATTATATTTATTTCGAATAGTGATTTCAAATGGAAGATATTATTTGGTGGTTGATAGCCGGGACCCGGGGAGGTATTAATCGTGCTAGAATTATAAATGAATTGAATTCTAGACCATATAATGCTAATCAACTTGCTAAAAATCTGAATTTAGATTATAAAACTGTGAGACATCATATGGATGTATTAATTAAAAATAATATCGTTAGATCATCTGGTGATGGACAATACGGTACCGTTTACATGCTTTCAAATGTAATGAAGGATAATTTTGAATCATTTAAAGAAATCTGGAAAGTTTCAGAGGAAGAAAAAGATATTTAATGATATTAATTAGGAGGTTAAAAAATTGTTGTACAGTGACATAGGTTTTGGAGTGGCTTTCGCTAATGTTTGTATGTTATTAGTTTTACTTTCTATATACTGGCAGAATTATCGTAAATGGAAATCGCAATATACTATTGGTCTTTTAGTCTTTGGAATATTTTTATTAATTCAAAACATCCTTTCCCTGGGATTTTTAGGCTCTCCATCTCCACCTCCAGGCCCTCCCACGGAAAATCCAAGTCACCTTCCGTTACTGCTTATTAACATAAGTCAATTAGTAGCTTTAGCTACTCTTTTAAGAATTAGTTATAAATAATTAATATTACGGTTGATGATCAAAAATATAAATGTGTGGGCCCTTTTTTTCTTTTAAACCTTCATTAAATCTTTTTTTTTATTTTACGCTTTTCATGCCTTTTTTAGAAATTAAAAAATAAAATCTATTATTCTTAAAAAAAAATTTTTATTAATGAATTTTTGTATAAACTGGGTTAATCTGGGCATAACTTGGTTTAAATTGGGAAAAACTATTTTTATAAAGCTTTTGATATAATAAGACAGGAGATTCAGTTATTAATCTAAAAAAAGAGTATTTCAATGTAAAAATCTGAAATAAATCATCAAAAATTTTAATGTAACTAAATTCATTAGTTACGAGGGTACTTAGAAACTTAATTAAACCACCTCCATGTTCAATTTATAAAAAATCTAAGTACCCTCTTATTTAATTTTCCTAAAAAAAATGAATTATTGAAATAAGGGACTAATTTTAATTAAAATCCTTCTAAATATTCTCATTAAATAATCAGAAATTATTAAATATTTTAATGAAGAGAAAATAACATAGTATTAAAAAAAAATTTCTTTGTAAGTAATAGAAGGAGTTTTAGGATTATGGACGATTTCGAAGAATTCTGCCAATCTTTGCTCGATCTTTCTGAAGATGAAAGAAGTGAAGAATTAAAACTGATTAAAGAGGAATGTATCTGCCCCATCTGCCCTACATATAATGAATGCGCAAAGGAAGCGGGTGAAGTACTTTTTTGTGTTTTAGGGGAGAGTAAAGAATGTATTAGTGACAGAATTGAATGTATGTGCACTCCCTGTCCATTTGCAAGAAGATTGAATTTCGGAGCCATGTATACCACTTACTGTATAAGAGGTCCGGAAAGGAATCAACGCAAATAAATTACGGTACATTAAAATAATGTAAAAAAAATGGATTCTTTTATTTTATATAAAAGTAAAAATATTATTAAAGATTTTATGAATTAAAAAGAGAATATTTTTTTAGGTGATAATCTTATGGATAGCTTTGAGGAATTAACAAATCAGTTAAATGAAATGTCTGATGATAATAAAAGGGAAAAAATCGAAGAATTAGCAGTGGATTGTGTTTGTCCTATCTGCCCCACCTTTAATGAATGCGCAAAGGAGGCTGGAGAAAATATTTTTTGTCTGAGGGGTAAAAGTGATTGTATTGAAAAGGAGAAAGGCTGTATGTGCCCTACTTGTCCTTTTGCAGCTAAATTTAAAATTGGAGTTATTTACAACTTTTATTGTATGAGAGGGCTGGAAATAGAGCAACGTAAACTTTAAAGAATCCTAATAAATGATTTAAATTTATTTTTATTTATTCAAAATTTATAAATTTAAATCATGTTAGTTTATTCATGTTCAAATATTAATAAATCTCTTATTTGGATTATAGAGATGTTTTAAATAGTCTCTTTTTTTTAATAAGAATTTAATGAGAGTTGATCGAAACCTTTAATATATAATAAGCAAATAATAGTTTTAAGAGACTTTCCAGCTTATAGATTTACGAATTTATATTATTAATTTTAAAATAATATTATAGTAGCACAATTTAACAAATTCTTTTATAAATAGTGCTTCTTAGAAGGTGTTTTGAATTGGAGAACATTAAAATCGCCATTATTGGTATTGGTAACTGTGCAAGCTCACTGATACAGGGAATTTATTATTATAAAGATAAAACCCCTGAAGATGCTATTGGCTTGATGCACTGGGAGATTGGCGGATATCAGCCATCAGACATAGAGGTTGTTGCAGCCATAGACATAGACAAGCGAAAAGTGGGAGAAGATCTAGACAAAGCCATATTTGCAAAACCCAACTGCACGAAGATATTCTGCGATGACATCCCTAAAATAGGAGTCAAAGTCATCATGGGAAAAACATTAGATGGTGTAGCACCCCACATGGCAGAATATGATGATAACCACACCTTCATTGTCTCAGAGGAAAGAGAAAAAGAAAAAGAAGATATAATAAAAATACTCCAGGACAGTGGAGCGGAAATAATTCTAAACTATCTTCCAGTGGGATCCGAAAAAGCTACTCGATTCTATGCTGAATGCGCCTTAGAGGCGGGATTAGCCTTTATAAATAATATGCCAGTTTTCATAGTAAGTAATCCGGAATGGGCTTCTCGATTTGAAGAAAGAAGCTTACCCATTATTGGAGATGATATTAAAGCCCAGATAGGAGCAACTATAACTCACCGAACCTTAGCTAATTTATTCCGAGACAGAGGTGTGAAACTGGAGAGGACATATCAACTCAATACTGGTGGGAATACGGACTTCCTTAACATGCTAAATAGAAGTAGACTGGATTCTAAGAAAGAATCGAAAACTGAAGCAGTGCAATCTGTTTTGGAAACTAGACTTGATCCTGAAAACATTCACATCGGGCCTAGTGATTATGTTGCATGGCAGAAGGATAATAAACTATGCTTCCTGCGCATGGAGGGTAAAACATTCGGAGACATCCCTATGAACATTGAATTAAGATTGAGTGTTGAAGATTCACCTAACTCAGCTGGTTGTGTTATAGATGCTATTAGATGCTGTAAATTAGCCCTTCAAAGAGGTATTGGTGGGGCTCTTACTTCAATATCCGCTTATACTATGAAGCATCCTCCTCAGCAATTCACTGATGATAAAGCCAAAGAAATGGTTGAAGAATTTATAATGGGAAATAGAGAAAAATAAATTTAAAATTTTATTAGTAAATCATAAATATTCACTTATTTTAATTCTTTTTTTTGAGTTTAACCATAGTCTCATAATAGGGAGCTCCATCACCCTTTTCACTAATCATATCCTCAGTTAAAACATTGATATTCTTCCCATATTTCATCCACCCTCCCTTGTAAGCTAAAACAAAGTCCGGTCTTACATCTTCACTTTCTTTAATCTTGACTTTAAGTTCTCCAATCCGTGATTCTAAGTAAGCAACCTCTCCATCATTTAATTTATTTTCCTCTAATACTAGGGGATGTACCTTCACTTCCAGAAGACCTTCTTCCATTTCTGATTCAGGAATAACTGAACCTACCCAATCCTCAGGTGAAGTGGAGAGAAGATATAATTGATATAATCCATTTTTTTCATTATCAAGATAATTAAAATCATCTATGAATTCAAAAAGTCCAGACTCTGTTTTAAATTTTTTATCAGAATAGGGAATTTGATTAACCGAAACTAATTTCACTGGTTTATTCTGTATAGATTCTAAGCTGAATCCTCTCCCTAAAATGGGGTAAGCCAGTTTTTCAAGCCATTCACGGGGTTTTCCACTCATTTTATCTGCAAAACCTAATCTCTGCGAAAGTAGTTGGAATATTTCAAATTCGGATTTCACTTCACCTTGGGGTGGAATTACTGGATTAAGGGGTGATATCCAATTGTGACCAAAACTTCCCATTAAATCTTCTTCCTCTAGAAATGTGGTAGCCGGCAGGAACAAATCTGCAGATTCTGAAGAGTCATTTAAGAAATGATCAATAATGATAACAAAATCAACACTTTCAAAGGCTTTTTTAACCTTCAATGAATTAGGATTAAGGTTAATTGGATTGCCTGAAGCTAAGAATATTAATTTTATAGGAGGATTAACAGTTTCTAATATAGCTTCACCGATTTTAGGCATGGGTAACTTTCTCTGATTCTTTCCCAGTTTATTCATTTCTAAAGAGAAATCAAAATATTCATATTCTTCAAAACCTTGAGTGACACCCCCTCCAGAAACGCCAATGTTGCCTGTTATGGCAGCAAGAGCATCCATCATGTGAAGAGCAAGATGTCCTTGTTTATATCTGTGCACACCCCATCCGACAATAATACTTGAAGGTTTACCTTTCGCGTAATCCATTGCTAATTCTTTTAATTTTTTGATATCAACATCACATTCCCTAGCTAGAATTTCAAGAGGATATTGATCCAGTATTTTCTTAAATGAATGGAAATTGTGAGTATATTTCTCTAGGAATCCCTGATCTTGCAGAGTATTATCTAAAATAAGTTTAATAATTACCATAGCAAGATGAGAATCTGATCTGGGTGCTGGCTGGATGAATAAGTTAGCATATCTGGCGGTTTTTGTTTTAACTGGATCTATAACAACTAGTTTGGTTCCATTTCTCTGGGCTTTTCTTAAAATTCTCCATAAATGCACGTCAGTGACTGCAGGATTTCTACCCCATATTATTATGAAATTACTGTTAAGTTGATCAATAGGATCATGGGAAATCTTCACTCCAAAATCATGTTCAAGAGCTGCATGACCTATTCCACCACATACTGTACCGTAAGTGGTTGTTACTCCACCTAATAAGTTAAAAAATCTTTTATTCATTGCTTGTAGAGCTGTACGAGCGCCGAAGCCCTGATAATAAAGGATGGCTGAGCTTCCATATTCTTCGATAACTTCAGAGATCTTAGAGGCTGCGATATTTAATGCTTCAGTCCAACTTATCCTTTTCCATTCACCGTTTTCCTTCAAAAGTGGATGAAGAATTCTTTTAGAATTATAAAAATAATTTTCAAGGTAATGAGATGTATTTTTGCAGAGGAATCCTGCGGTAATATCATGTTCAGGATTTCCACGTAATTTAATAATTTTATTTCCTTCTACTAGGGCTAAAATGCTGCAGGAACCCGGGCAATCACGAGTACATGTGGTAATAATAGTTTTCAAAAAAAATTCCTCATTATTAATATTTAGAAATTTATCATATATTTTATAGTATTAAATAAAAAGTTCTTTTAATTCCAGTATAAAAATTAGGGCTGAATTTTAGAGTTCTAAATATTATTCTAGGTTTATAGCTCCATTGGGACATACATACAGACAAGTTTCGCGTAAATTACAGTCTTCTGGGTGGTTTAATTCTATTTTATCGTTATTAACTTTCAGAATTTCCATGGAACATGCATCTACACATTCACCGCATTTAGTTACGTTACATTTTTCATGATTAATGTTTACTTCAGGCATTATTTTACTCCTTTTTTTAGAAATTTATAGTTCATTATAATGATCTTTTGATGTTTAGGGCGGCATGGGGACAGATTTCTAAACAGTTACCGCATAATTTACAAAAATCAGGCGATTTTATGGATATGGTGCCTTCTTCAATTGTGAAAACATTGGTTGGGCATACATATGCGCATGCTCCACATTTAGAGCCTTCACAGTTTTTATAATCAAGCACGATTAGTGCCATTATGAATTACCCCGATATAACTATTAAAATTTATATTTAATATTCATAGAATTTTTTTTAACTCAATAAATGTTTGGAACATTCCTTAACTGCCATTTTAACTTCACAGTCAAGTTTTATGGGTTTTATTCCCATTTTTCTCAGTTCAATTGTGGGTTCATTACCTATTTTGTTACAGATAACTGTTTTACAATCATTTATAAGATCAATGGATGCTACCCAGCGATTTGTGTGATTATTTAAGGGTAGATCAGTTTTTTCTCTTATTTCCTGGAATTTGCCTTCTCCTTCTTCAATTTCAAATATTAAAAACTGATTAGCATCTCCGAAATGCAGATCTACAAGTTTACCATTAGTAGATGCCACAGCGATTTTCATTTTTAAATCTCCTCCTTTGCAAATAATTCCCTTCGAGTTGATTCATAGGATTCTTCCTCTGTTATCTCATATCCTGCTTCATCATAGTAATAGTCAAGGATTGTGTTCGTTATTTTATCAACAAAGTTAATACCACCTTCATATCCTAAAATTGATATTCTTTGTGCTCCTAATCTGTCAAATACTGGGAATCCTGCTCTGAAAAGTGGAATGTTTTCTTCTTGGGCAATACTGGCTCCATAAGAATTTCCAATTAGTATATCGACTCCAACTTCTTTAATTTTATGATGTAAATCATAGAGGTCACCGTTTGCTAAAATAACAGGATTTAATCCTTTCTTATCTGAAATAAAATTAACGTCTTCGATAAATCTTTTACTTTCCACTCCAGTGCACAAAATAGATGGTGTCATTCCCATTTCTGAAGTGAAATTAGTCATTCCAGATACAAAGTCGGGATCTCCAAATATAGCTACCTTTCTTCTGTAGTTGTAGGAATGTGCATCCACCATTGCATCAATTAATCTACCACGATCTTTTTCTATGCTTTCTGATACTTCAAGGTCATCAAATTTACATAAAAAATTTATAACGCTATCAGTATTTTCAACGCCGGTAGGAAGAGGTCCTGAAATAGATTTAACTCCGAATTTTTTTTCTAGGATTACCCCTGCAGAATTTGCATGTTTGGATAGAGCTATAGTACCAAGTGAATTAGCTGTATCCTCTATCTCCTCAATAGTTGTACCTTCATCATATAAATTCAATGTTGATTCGGATAGGGGTGCATCAAGGTTTTCTGAAGTATCAGTTAGGATAATACTTTCGCATTTGAGATCGTTTAGTAATGCTTTGATTTCCTTTACATCTGCGGGGGATATATTACCTGTAATTATGTTGATTTTTCCATTTGCCGTGGAGGAGGATGCTAAATTTTCAACCAATGCTTTTATAGTATTATCATATCCTTCAATATGTGATCCGGCATAACTTGGGGTTGAAATTGGAATAATCATAGGCAGTTCTTTGCCTATGTTTACATCTTCAAATTTTCTTATGATCCCTGCCATATCGTCCCCTATTGTTTCAGTTAGACAACTTGATGTAACCGCGATTAAGGTTGGGGATTGTTTTTCAGTTATATTTTTAAGTGCTTTAAGTAAATTGAATTCTCCCCCATAAATCACGGTTTTCTCATTCATCGATGTTGATGCAACTTCTATAGGTTCTCTAAAGTGTCTGGTTAGTTGAAATCTCATATATGTACTGCAGCCTTGAGAGCCGTGGATAATTGGTATTGTATCCTTTATTCCTAGGAGGGCTTGAATCGCTCCCATAGGCTGGCACATTTTGGAGGGATTTATTACAGAAAATTTTTTATCATGATACATTTTTTAGATCCTCCAACTTTTTAGAGGTTAAATCAAATACTGGACTTGAAACTGATGCATCTACTTCTTTTGCAAAACTTATGAAACCATTAAAACCTGCAAATGCAGATATACGGTCGTGGTTGAAATCACAGAAGGGAATTCCCAGTTTTAGAGAGATATATTTCTCTTTAGCCCCGGATATAAGTAGATTTGGCTTGTATTTTTTAAGAAGTAAGGCTAATTCATTGGAATTTGCATCATCTACGATTACTGTACCATCTCTTACGGTGTCTTTAATTCTTTCATAATCTTCTTTCATTCCATTCTTTGTTCCAGACAATATAACATCCATACCTACTTCTTCAAAAGCTCTTACCAAAGACCAGGCTTTATTACCTCCCACGTACAAGGCAACAGTTTTCCCAGTTAATCTTTCTTTATATTCTTTTATTTTATGTTCAACGTCATTTAATCCTGATTTAATTATCTCCTCGGTCTTTTCCATCATTTCTTCATCGCCAAAGAAATCCGCAACATCTCTTAAGGAGTTTATGGTTTGCTTAATTCCAAAGAAATTAACTTTTATAGAGGGTATTCCATACTTCTTTTCCATTTTATCCGCCAAATAATTTGAAGACTTCTGGCATTGGACTATATTGAGCTTGGCTCTATGTGCTAGGGCTATTTCATCCACATATGAATCCCCGGTGATAGTGCTGATTATATTAACACCCATCTCTTCAAATAGAGGCTTTATTCCCCAGAGATCCCCTGCAACGTTAAATTCACCTACAATGTTAATGTCGTAAGGTGTGGTTTTTTCCGGTTCCTTTGTACCGATTACATAATCTAGTAAAGCATCACAGCCTATCCAATGTCCTTTAGTCTTATTGTAGTCCTGGAAACCTTCAGATTGTACTGGTACAATTCTAATTCCAGTTATTTCCTCTGATTTTTTGCATACTGCTTTTATGTCATCACCAATTACGCCTGAAACACACGTAGCATATACAAATATTGCTCCGGGATTGTATAGTTTGTAAAGTTCAATTATGGTTTCAAATAGCTTCCTCTCACCTCCAAAAATTATATCTTTCTCCCCCATATCTGTAGAACATCCTTTTTTGTAGAGATTTGCTCTGGAAGATTTACTTCCCCTTATATCCCAGGTACAGGAGGCGCAGCCTATGGGTCCATGTACTAAATGGATTGAATCAGTTATTGGCATCAATACGATTCTTGCACCTCCAAAAACACATGTTCTCTGGGTTACTGTGCCTGGTAAAGTGGCTTTATTACAATCAGGAATGGATATTTCATCCCCTTTTATGCACATGTGCTTCTTACGAGATTCAAATGTGTCAATGATTTGTTCAATTTTTGGTTCCATTTATTAATACCCCAAATAATTCTAAATTTAATTTAATTCCTAAAATTTTCTCCTTTTTTTTATTGTTGAAGTTTCCAGTGTTCATGTTCATAGTACTTCTCGAGTACAGTGTTAGTTATTAAATCTATGAGGTGTATACCTCCCTTGTAACCAACAATAGGACGTCTGTGATATCCTACGCGATCATAAACTGGGAAACCCACCCTTACAAGTGGAATTCCATATTCCTTAGCCATGAGTCTTGCATCGGAGTTGCCTATCATTAGGTCAACTGGATTATCCTTTAAATATACCTCCATTGCCCGTAAATCCTGTCCTACCATGGTATCTATCTCAGCACCTGTTTCGGCTGCTACTTTTTCCACGTCTTTAACAAAGTCCTGACTATTAGATCCGGTGAGAACTAGTTTAGGTTCCATGCCTAGCTCACCAACAAATCGAGCCATTCCAGAAGTGATTTCCGGATCTCCGTAGATGGCAACTGTACGACCATGCAGATACCTGGAAGCGAAATCCGCCATGGAATCTATTAATAAACCTCTTTCATCTAATATTTCATCGGTTACATCATTACCTGTGAGTTTCTTCAAATTCCTCAAGAATTGATCAGTATTTTGAACTCCTATAGGAATCGGACCTAATTCTGCAGGTACTTTATATTTTTTCTCCAATGATACAGCCCCTGAACCTGCATATTTAGTGAGGGATATAGTACCTGAACTATTAGCAGAATCAACAATCTCCTCTACATTGGTTCCTCCTTTTGGATAATATGGCTTGTACTCCGCTGTAGATGGTCTGAGAGGTGAATCAAATGGATCTGAAATATCGGTGAGTATAATACCATCTACATCCATAAGTCTTAGAATATGCTTTATTTCCCTGACATCACCAGGATTTACCATTCCAGGAATTATATTAATTTTTCCATTAGGTTCTGAAGGTTCAGCCACATGATCTGCTAAAGCTTTAATTGCATTATCGTAACCTTTCAGATGCGTTTCCACGAAACTAGGAGTACTTATTGGTACTATTTTTATTTTCTCTGTTTCTGCTTCACCAATTTTCTGCTTTAATTCATCCTTCGCCGATCGGATAAATCCGATTATATCATCACCTATAATTTCACTGGAACAAGTGGTAATTACGCCGATTAAATCTGGTTTAAGCCTTATTGCAACGTTTTGCAGACCTTCCACAAGATTTCTTCTCCCACCGAAAACTGCGGCATCCTCATGAAGTGAAGTTACGGCGATTTCTGAAGGTTCTCTGAAATGACGAGATAATGAGTATCTAACAAATGTAGAACATCCTTGAGAACCATGGACCAATGGAACTGCTCTTCTAATTCCTGTAACTGCATACATTGCTCCTAATGGCTGGCAGGTTTTAAGAGGATTTATTATGGCGTTTCTTTCTTTTTTTATAATATTTACGCTCAAGTTGTTACCTCCTCTTTAATGTCCGGATCTTCAGTTTCTTGGAATTCAACGAAATTCCATACGGGATTGTAGATGGCGGAATACATATCTTTCGCAAGGTTTAAGAATCCTTCAAATCCAATATACGGTCCATTTTCATATGAATGAATCAGAAGAGATGGCACTCCTAATTTATGGACTAGATATTTCTCTTTTACGCCACCAAGGATTAAATCTATATCATAATCTTCAACAAGCTCTTCCAACTCCATCGTATTCGGATCGTCTATTACTAATCCACCTTCTTTTACTCTACTTTTCATTTTTTCGTATCCATCCTCGTGTTCAAACATGGATGATACGCCAGTGGTCTCCATACCTAACTCATTTTCCAATGGTACAGAAAGATGATAACTTTTAGGTCCTCCCGAAAAGATGAAAACCTTTTTTCCTTTTAATTTTTCTTTATAGAATTCGAGTTCAGACCTTACTTTAGCCATTCTTTTAGCTATTACCCGTTTTGCTTTATCTTCAAGACCGAAAAATTTAGCTACGGCTATTAAATTCTTTGCACAATATTCTGTACTAAAAAAGTCTGTCTTAATATAAGGAATGCCATATTTCTCCTCAATAAGATCTGCAATGTATGTGGATGATCTTTGGCATCTTACTACGCTTAATTTTGCCCTGTGCATCCAGCCTATCTCATTGTGGCTGCAGTCTCCAGTAAAGGTGCTTAGAACGTTTATGCCTATTTCATTAAAATACTCTTTAAGTAACCAAAGGTCTCCATCGATGTTATATTCACCAATAAGGTTTATATCGTAGGGTGTTATTGCTGGGGGCTCTGTAGTACCCACTAAATTATCAAATAGAGTGTGGTTTCCCACATGATGTCCTTTGGATTGGCTTGGACCTGCAAATCCAGGTGCGTTGAATGCTATAACTGGCTTACCTAGTTCTTCCTGCATTTCTTTAGCCACTGCATCCATATCATCTCCAATTAATCCAGTAGTACAGGTGGCATATAAATAGATTGCAGTAACAAATGGGAATTCCTTATTAGTTTCGCGAACTGCTTGACGAAGCTTTTTCATACCCCCAAATACCACGTCAGATTCCTGTAAATCTGTGCCAATTATATATTTAATATTAAAATCTTTTACTGGGAATGTACTTCCATCTGGCATTTCAGTTGTTGTGGGATACCTTTTTGACCCGTAACCGTACATGGTACAGCCGATTGGTGAATGTACTACGTGGGCTACGTCTTTTATAGCGCCAGTTATAACTCCTTTAGCTCCAGCAAATGCACATCCACGTTCAGTCATGGATCCCGGAACGGTTTTTATGTTACATTTGGGGAGACAATCTTCAGGATCCTGACAATGTTTTACAAGTGTATGCTCCTTTCTTTCAGAAATATCTTTAGAAACATCAAAAAGTTTATAAGGCATAATTGACTCTCCTGTTTATAAAATTGATAAGTATTAAGTATTTAATTCTAGAATTATTGAGGATAATTATTATAAAATTGCTTCCTCTCCAGTTTCTTTTGTCCTAACTCTAATCGCATCTTCTATAGGGCAGACGAATATTTTTCCATCTCCGAATTGCCCAGTATGATTAACTTTCATTATAGCTTCAGCAACTAATGATGCATCTTCATCTGGGACAACTAATGATATTAATCTTTTAGGAATGTACTTCATGCTTCCCTCTTCTTTTAGAAGTTTTGGCTCTTTAATTTGAAATGTAACCTCATTTAGAATTGCCTTCTGTTTACCACGTCCCATAACTCGATTTGCAGTCATTGAAGGAAATCCTAATGAATCTAGGACTTCTTTTGTTCGAGTCATTTTATTAGGGCGTATTATAGCGATAATTTCTTTCAAAATTGACACCTCAACGGCCTTAAAGACCTTTACTACGACTTCTAACAGTGTATGCTTCATCTACATGGCTTACAAATAATTTTCCATCACCTATATTGCCTGTAAACGCATTTTCATTTATTAAATCTACAATTTGATTTATCTCACTATCTTCTACAACCAGCATAAGCATCATTTTAGGTATTTCATCATAATAGATGGATTCCAATTGAATACCTTTCTGTTTACCACGACCTATGACATCCATTTTAGTAAGAGCCACATGTCCAGCTGCATCCAGCGCATCAACCACTTTTTCCGCTTTTTCAGGTCTTATTATTGCTCTTATCATCTTCATTTTTTTTTATCTCCTTAAATAATAACTTATATCCAAATATTCATTAGTTAATCTATAACACCATATTTTACAACTAGATTCTCGAGCTCTTCCATTGTCATAGGTTTTGGGATAACAAAATTTTCATTTTCAACGATTTTACGAGCTAATTCCGTATATTCCCGGGCTTGATTGCACTCTTCATTGAACTCTATAACAGATTTTTTGTTGAATTCTGCTTTCTGCACAATGTTGTCTCTTGGAACAAAATGGATCATTTGAGTTCCTATTTTTTCACAGAATTCATTCATAAGCTCTTTTTCTCCATCCACATTCCTGCTATTACAGATTATTCCCCCTAGTCTTACTCCACTCTGTTCGGCGTATTTTACCATTCCCATACAAATGTTATTTGCAGCATATAATGCCATCATCTCACCCGAGGCTACAATATAAATTTCTGAGGCTTTTCCATCTCTTATAGGCATGGCAAATCCTCCACAAACCACATCACCTAACACGTCGAAGAATACGAAGTCTAAATCTTTTTCATACTCACCGTGCATTTCCATTATTGTTATAGCGGTTATTACACCCCTACCTGCACATCCGACTCCGGGTTCTGGACCACCAGATTCACAACATTTAATTCCCTCGTATCCAGTTTGAACCACGTTTTCAGGAGTACATGCTTCTTCTCCTTCTAATCGTAATGTGTCCATCATAGTAGTCTGCATTTTACCTCCTAAAATCAGACGGGTACTATCTGCCTTTGGATCACATCCATGAATCATTACATTTTTATCGTGAAAATGAGCCAACGCTGCAGCAGTGTTTTGTTGGGTTGTTGACTTACCAATTCCACCTTTTCCGTAAATTGCTATTTTTCTTACCATTTTAAACTCTCTACTATAAATTTTATTAAACCGGAAAGAGGTTTCCTTCTTCCGATATTAATCAGTTGTGCACTCTACAATATAAACATTATGGTAGATACTGAAAAAATCTTCAAAGTTTATAAAGTTCAAAAAAGAAAGAAAATAAAAGAAATTCATATTAAAAGAATATCAACTATTTTTAGTCTACTAATAATCCTTCTACGGCAACGAAATTCTAATCATATCAATTTTAATCCCCAATTAGACGTATCCAAAAAAAATTAGTGAATCGAAATGCTTAATAAAAATCGGCTTAAAAACTTAATCTGGATCATACCAGCTATAATAGCCTTTTTAATAGCTCTAATCCCCACATTAAAATATCAATGGCCACTAAGCTGGGATATAATTTATCACATCCAATATGCTCAAATTTATGCTAAATACGGCTTTGTATTAACAGATCCTCTCTTAGACTCACCTGTTGGTCAAAAAATAGGTTATCCCCCTCTATTCCATTTACTTTTAGCTTACTTAGGTTTGATAACTAAAGTAGATTTATTCCAAATCGCTAGGTCTATGCAACCCTTCTTAGCCATGTTTATAGTACTATCAGTTACATACGTAGGCAAAAAGTTATACGGTACTATAGCAGGAATTTCAGCTGGATTTTTATTAATATCAAGCTTATTACTCAGTCGTATAATACTTCCACTGCCAGAAAATCTAGCTCTGATATTTCTTCCATTATCTGTTTATTTTTACTACTACTCCCTAAAAGAAAAATCAATTAAATATGCAGTTTTAGCTGGATTATTATTTACAATTATAATTTTAACCCATGAAACAGCATCTTTAAGCTTATTTTTAATAATTACCTCATTTTCAATAATTGAATTAATTCTTTATCGCAATAAAAGTATTTTCAAAGATTATGGTGCTTTCCTCATTCTGCCTATTTCATTACTTATTACAGGGGTATTGGCTCTTCTAATTTTTGCACCATATATCATTAATAGTATTCTCCAACTTGGATTTACAGCTTCAACTGGATTTATCACATCCATTTCCAACAATCGACCTCTAGGTGTATTACCTTACATTGGATACTTAGGAGTAATAGTTTTACCGTTTGCCTTGGTCGGAGCCATTGTAGCATTCAAAAAACTAGAAAAAAATGATATAGTTATCTTTACCTGGATAATTGTCATGTTTCTCTTAAGCAATGCCTATTGGTTTGATGTAAACGTCGTAACTTACCGAGTACTTGTTTATCTGTTATTACCACTCTCCATACTGGGCGGGTTTGGTTTAAGTCAGGTGTATCTGAAATTAAAGAATTATAAAAATTTTTCATCAAAAAACTTCAGAATATCATTTTTAATATCTATATTTGTATTAGCCACATTTAGCGGTATTTTAACAGTTGAAAGCCCAAAAATAGCAACATTTAGTGTTAAAAATCAATATGGAAATATTCAAATCGCTCCTCCATCACCATCTGAGATTGATCTCGCACGCTGGTTTAACGAAAATGGGGATAAAAGCAAATCTATATTAACTAACAATCTTTTTACAGGCACTTTTTTAGTTACAGAGACAGGTATGCCTCTACATTATGGTTTTGAGGATTTTAACAAAAATATCCCCGAATCTGCCTTTAAAAGTGCTGGAATTGGTTATATTGTATTAGATAAAAGATGGACTTTCAACTCTACTAATGGAACACCCTACTTTAAGGAAGTTAACGATGGAGATTTTTATCCTTTGGTTTATTATAGTGGAGATATCCCATCCCATATCAATGAAATACTGCCCAATTTCATTAAAGTAGTGTATCAAAATGATGACTTCATAATTTGTCAAGTACAATGATAAAATAAATTTGATAATATTTTCTAAAATCCTTATCTAAAAAAAAAATCAATATTAATTGAGTGTAATCATATTAAAATTATGATAATATATATTAGAGTTTGGACTATCTAATACAAGACATTATAATTATTTATTTTATGAGGGTTCACTATGAAAAAGATTAAGATCATAGAAACAGCATTTCGAGATGCACATCAATCACTTCTGGCAACTAGAATGAGAACTAGAGATATGTTACCCATTGCCAAGGAAATGGATAATGTGGGATTCTTTTCCCTAGAAGTGTGGGGAGGGGCTACCTTCGATACCTGTATCCGTTATCTCAACGAAGATCCATGGGAACGCTTGGTTGAACTAAAAAACCTCATTAAAAAAACTCCCTTACAAATGCTTCTCCGCGGGCAGAATCTGGTGGGATACAAGCACTACCCCGATGATGTGGTTCGAAAATTTGTCGAAAAATCCTACGAGAATGGAATAGATGTTTTCCGTATATTTGATGCCTTAAATGATATAAGAAATATGGAAATGGCCATAAAAGTAGCTAAAGAACAGAATGCACATGTTATGGGTACCATAAGCTATACTATCAGTCCATACCACACCATAGAAAAATATGTAGCATTTGCTAAGGATTTAGAGAATTTAGAATGCGATTCTATAACTATAAAAGATATGGCAGGGCTTATATCACCGCATGATACATATGAACTTATAAAAACTTTAAAAGAAGAAACTGATCTCATGATAAATCTACACTGCCACTGCACCAGTGGCATGAGTCCTATAAGTTACTATGCTGCATGTCAGGCAGGAGTTGACCTGTTGGATACCGCGATATCTCCATTATCATGGGGTGCTTCACAACCACCTACTGAAAGTATCGTAGCTGCCCTGAATAATACTGCCTATGACACGGGGTTAGATTTAAAGCTTCTTACAAATATTAAAAAATATTTCGAAGAGATTCGGAAGAAATATAGTAGTTTAATAGATCCCATCGCCGAAAAAGTTGATACGGATGTTTTAATATATCAAATTCCGGGTGGGATGCTTTCAAATTTCGTTTCACAACTTAAACAACAAAATGCACTTGATAAATATGAGGAAGTGCTTAAAGAAGTGCCTAAAGTTAGAAAAGAACTCGGATATCCCCCATTAGTAACTCCTACTAGCCAAATTGTGGGTATAATGGCAGTTATGAATGTTCTAGGTGATGAAAGATATAAAAATGTCTCAAAAGAAGTTAAGGAATACATTAAAGGGTATTATGGAAGACCACCTGCACCAATAGACCCGGTGATAGCTAAAAAAGTAATTGGCGATGAAAAACCTATTACTGTAAGACCTGCTGATTTACTTGAACCTGAATTCGAAAAATATAAGAAAGAAGGCGAAAAACTGGGAATTATAAAAAAGGAAGAAGATATTTTAACTTATACTCTATATCCTTCAGTTGCAATCAAATTTCTGCGGGGAGAAGTGGAAGAAGAATCCTTAAAACCGGAGAAAACAATTCAATCTGAAGAGCCTGCAGGATTACCAACTGAATATTCAGTGGATGTAGATGGTGAAGTATTCGATGTTAAAGTATTGCCTGTTGGTTACATGGAGATCGGAGCAACTTCTAATAAAGCTCGAAATGGATCAGTTGAAGGTAGTGTTATCTCAACCATGCAGGGTATGATTTTAAAACTCAAAGTCAGCAAAGGAGACAATGTAAAAGAAGGGGATGTTGTAGCAGTCCTTGAGGCCATGAAAATGGAAAATGATGTCCATGCTCCTCAATCAGGAATTGTGGAGGACGTATTCATTGAAGAAGGTGACACGGTGAACGCTGGTGATGCCTTAATGGTTATAAAATGAATAAAAAAAGTTTCGAAATCATTTAGATTATATAATTTAAATCTTTTTTTGCTAACTATTCATATATAGTTTCATCCAAAACTTCTGTATCTTTAAAAGCCCTAATACGCCTCATACACGATTCACAAGTCCCACAATGGTATTTCGCACCCATGTAACATGAATAGCTCAAATTCATGGGAGCATTTATTTCATTACCGAGTTTCACAATATCAGATTTATTTATTTCTATAACAGGAGCCTCAATTTTTATATCTACTAGAGATCCAATTCCTAAAACATTATTAAATGCATCTAAGAATTCTTTAGAGTTGTCAGGGAATGTAACAGCTTCTTCAAAATCCCATCCAACAATTATTATTTCAGCTTTTTCAGCTTCAGCAAATGATGTGGCGATTGCTGTAAATACTATGTTTCTTCCAGGAACCCATACTCTTCTTGCAGTATTATCACAAATTGATTTATCATCCAGTTGATGTATTTTAAGTTCTGGAACTTCTTCATCAGATGTTAAAGCAGATTTTCCAAGGTTTTTTAGCCATGGAAGCTTTATTACAGTATTCTTAATATTTAATTGTTCACAAATTGTTTCAGCAGATTTGATTTCCATTTTGGCACTTCTTTGCCCATAATCAAATGTTAAAGCATGAATTTCATATTTGTCTTTAAAATAACTAACAGCTACCGTAGAGTCTAAACCTCCAGATAGAACTGCTATGGCTTTATTTTTTGATTTATCCATCTTCAACACCAATAAAAAATATTTAATAATCATTAGCAATGTCTAAATAATTCTTATCAAGTAATATCCGAAACTCTTCATTAGCCATTTTCATCACATTTTTAAGAGAAATTCCTGTTTTTTTAGCTATCTCTTTGGCATCCTCATATTCTGGTGCAATGTTAATTATCTCTTCTCCAATTAATCCCACTTTAATCCTTATATCAAAATTTATTCCACCAATACACAATTTCATGGGAATAATTTTTCTTTCAGCAATGTTTCTGTGCACATAACTCAACATTCTAACTCCCAAGGTTCCAGTTTCTCTTATTATTGCCTCTGAAACAACCCCTGAATCCTCTGGTTTAGTGATAACTCTTAAAAGATGACCCGGTCTGTTTTTCTTTGTTATAGTAGGTAATATAGTGACATCCAAGGCCCCAGCAGCAAGAAGACGATCAAAAGAATGACCCAGAACCTCTCCAGTAACGTTATCCAAGTTCGTCTCTAAAATTGATACTTTATCATTCTCTGTAGGAGATTCACCAACTAAAATCCTTAAAGTATTAGGAAATGGAAGTTCCAGTTTCCCTGCCCCATAACCGATCTTCCTATTGATTATTACCGGATAAAAATCATAGAATTCGTCTACCATGCTGATGAGGATTGCTGCTCCAGTAGGTGTGGTGAGCTCATTTTCTACGGGACCACCAAACACAGGAACATTCTTAAGAATTTCTAATGTTGCTGGAGCCGGGATGCTCATGGATCCGTGGCTTGATTCTTTCCTACCTCCGCCCAGAGCAACTGGCATTCCATAAATTCGTTGCGAATTTAATTTGAGCTTAAAAAAACAGTATGCAACACCCATGATATCTGCAACTGCGTCTGCAGCCCCAACTTCATGAAAATGCACTTCATCTAAGTTTTTTCCATGGATTTTGCCTTCAGCTTCTGCAAGTACTTTAAAAACTTTTTTTGCAAAGTTTAAAATATTAGGGGTAACCAGTTTGTGCTCTATATCATTTAAACGATTTAATAGTGCTTTATATGTTATGGGATTGTCGTCATGGCATTTAATGTTTACATAAGTTGAATCCATTCCTGATTTTTGAACTTTATTTGTTTTTACACTGATATCACCAAAATAAGAGGCATAATGTTCCATAACATCTTGAGCATCTTTTATATCAACTCCCAAGTCTAAAAGTGCTCCTAACACCATATTTCCCGCTATACCCGCGTTTTGGGGATCTATAATTACAACCATTTTTAACCCTTTATAGAAACTTGAAATTTACTTTAGATATCATATCTTATTCCATCTTATTTGATTTATCCTAATACAATTATTACTAGCTTATTTTATAAATTTAATTAATGATAAAAAAATAGACCAAGATAAAGCTTTCGACAAGCATTTAAGGGTGGATTAGGAGGTAAATGCTCCTGTGCCTTGGATGTGGTGGATAAGAAATCTCCTTGAAAAAATTATATGCAAAAATTGTGCTAAAATCTTTAAACGAATACGGATTCACAATTATGTTTCGATTGTAGAAAAATAATTAAAAGTAAAAAAATTTTTTTTAATTTTTGGAATTATTTCCCGAACTTACTATTATTCTACGTATGGGAACCTCTAAAATGGTGTATTTTTCTCCTTTCAGTTCATCACTAATCAATTCCACCATTTTATCCACTTTTTCTTCATCCACAACACTGCAGATTAACATAGCAGCGGTGGCGTGATCCTTAATCATTCCAATAGCTGATTTAGGATCTTCTTTTATCGCAAATCCTTTCCAATCTTGGGGAGACATGCCCTTGTATTCCAAAATATAGAATCCTGTTATTCCTGCATTAGTAAGGGCGTTCATGGCCTTACCGAGATTTTCTATCTCAACAAAAACTCTAAGATGAACTTTCATAATACCACTATTATTATATCATTTTACATTAATTATAAGTATTGGTGGTAATGAATGGAAACAAAAATCTGTCTAAATGATGTTGCCCTTAAAATAGATAATAATAGTCTCTTAATCCGAAGGGATGATGGATTTTTATCAATTGGCAGCTGCACTATTGGAAGTGGTATTAAAACTGTGAATTCTATAATAAATTACGGTGCAAAATATGATGAATATTCACCGCTCCACAATAAAGAAGAAGTGAAGTTTTTACATGATTTAATAAATGATGAAAACGTATTTAAACCTGCAGCAGCCATGATGGGTTATTATGATATTAAAAGTACTGTAAATATCACCATTAACGAGATAACAGCAATCGTGAGCGCAGATTATGAAAAAAATAATTCAATGAACATTATAGTAATTGTAAATAAAAAATTAGATGAACAAACCCTACTAGAATTATTTAAAGCGGCTGTAGAAGCAAAATCTGCAGCGTTATGGGATTATGGTGTTATTAATCACTTCTCATTCGATCCTCTTACAGGTGGAAGGGAATCCATTTTAGTAGCGTGTTCTGGACCTCGTGAGACTAAAGTACCAGAAGAAATTGAAGACCAGTATAATCTCCAAAAAATGGTTGAAAAATGTGTTAGAGAAGCAGCAGGTGGGGCTTTAAGGAATTGTGGATTTCCCAAAAGTGTAATTGATTTCATTAATGATGTAGGAATTGAAATAGAAGATTTAGTTGAGGCAGGTATGGAACTCCTCGTTGGAGTTGAAGAGAGTGAAGAAATTCAAATTAATCTCCATAATCAAATATTAAAATCATTAGAAGATTTAAATGTAGTTTCATTTATTATTTCTGGAATAAGACTCGAAGAAGATTATGAAAAGCATAGGGTAAAAGGTGTAAATGTGGATGATGACCCTGCGTACTTATATTCTGATGAAGTGATGGGAATGGCTGTGGCTAATCAAATTGCGGGAACTAAAGCTATTTTTAATTTCAAAAGATATGACGAAGCTAAGCCGGGTATTATAGGCAATCTTGGCCCAGTACTTGATGATATATTTGCAGGTTTAATCGCAGGATGCATGTCAAAGATATTTGAGGATTGAAAAATGCATTTAAAGGTTCACTTTGATATTGGAGGGATGGATCCAAATGAAATATCTTAATGGAATTTTGGGTTTAATATCTTTCTCAACTATAATCCCTTTGCATATTCATACCAGCATTCAGGAAATGTCAAAATTCACCTGGTTATGGCCAATTATTGGAGGGTTTATTGGAATATTAATAGGGACTCTAGGTTTCACATTAATAAATATAATTCATCTACCCCAACTCATAGCTGCTGGATTAATTTACAGCTTTGCCATCTGGTTCACTGGATTCCATCATTTAGATGGTTTAATAGATTTTGGCGATGGCCTGATGGTTCATGGAGATTCTAGAAGAAGAATAGAAGTTATGCGTGATCAAAGAATTGGAACTGGCGGTTTGGCTTATCTATTTATGGTTGCTATAATAACTTTTGCTTGTATAACTACCATCCCCTCAGCTATTATATTTCCCATCCTTTTTATATCTGAAATATCGGCCAAAATAGGATTAATAACTTGTTGCACATTCTCCAAACCATTTGAAGATGGAACTGGAAGATTTTTTATAAATGCTATGAATAAGAAAATGCTCATTTTAATCCTTATAATAACGTTAGTCATCGGATTTTTAACCCTTAAAACTGTAGGAATTCTGGGAATAATTGGAGGGTTATTGGGTGGGATCATTATTGCTTTAGTAGCACGTAGAAATTTTGAAAAGTCCACAGGAGATGTATTAGGGGCTTCTAATGAGATATCACGTATGATTGCCCTTGTAATTATGATTTTAGTATTTACAGGTTTGATAATATGAAAATTAATGTTTTAAGACTTGATCACCGGAGAAAAAGGGACGCAAGGATAACTACACATGTATGTCTAACAGCAAGAGCTTTTGGTGCTTCTAAAGTTATTTTAAGTGGGGATGAAGATACTAAACTTATAGAAAATGTCAGGGACGTGACAGAACGCTGGGGAGGCAAATTTAAAATTGAATACCAAAATAATTGGGAGAATTTTCTGGAAGATTGGAAAAAGAAAAATGTTGATGTAATTCATCTCACAATGTACGGCGAACCTGTTCAGGATGTCATAAAGGAAGTAAAAGAATCAATTAAAGATAAACTGATAGTGGTGGGAGGATCAAGAGTTCCAGGCAAAGTTTACAGAGAAGCTAATTGGAATGTTTCCGTAACTACGCAACCACATTCAGAAGTTTCAGCACTATCCATATTCCTGCACATGTTTTTCGAAGGAAAAGAATTAACTAATAACTTTGAAGGAGGAAAATTAAAGATTCTACCCAGTGCAAAAGGTAAAATCATAATCAATTCCGATGAAAACTAAAAAATTTTATTAATTTTAAAAGCTAAACTTTAATCCTTATAATCTTGTCATCTCCAGTTTGAGGTATACCTCTACCATCCTGGTTAGAAGTGGAAATGTAAAGATATCCATCATGTGCTACAACATCCCTCAATCTTCCATAATTAGTGAAAAGTTCACTTTCACCAATAACGGTTTTACCATCACTAGATAAATTTAATACTCTAAGTTGATTACCTCTGAGTCCTGCTACATAGAGATGGTTCTGATAAAATGCAGTTCCAGATGGTGCAAGAGTGAAGTTAGTGTAAACGTCGATGGGACTAATATAGCCTGGTGCACTTTCATTTCCCTGAAGAATAGGCCACCCATAGTTTCCGCCCTTTGTTATAATGTTAATCTCATCATCCATGACATTTCCATTTTCAGATTCATATAAAATCCCGTTAGTCGGATTCCAGGCTAATCCCTGCGGATCTCGGTGACCATAACTATAAACATAGTTTCCAAATGGATTATCATTAGGAACGGAGCCATCCGGGTTAAGGCGGAGTATTTTTCCTCCCAAAGAATTGACGTCTTGAGCGGAATTAGGGTTATTAGCGTCGCCAGTAGTTGCATATAATTTACCATCCGGTCCAAATTTAAGTCTACCCCCGTTATGGATGGATCCTCCCGGAATATTATCTAAAAGTATAGTTTCATTACTAATTTTATCATTATTGAAGACGAATCGAGATATTCGATTAACATCACTATTGTGAGTGTAGTAAACGTAGATATATTTATTTTGAGTGAAATTAGGGTCTATTGCTATCCCTAAAAGTCCGGATTCAATACCCGGACTTTGACTTACATTTATATTGCCTACCACTTTTACTGTAGTATTGTTCTCGAGGATATCAACTCTTCCAACCCTCTCAGTGAATATCATGGTGTCATTTGGGAGAAAATCAATAGACCATGGTACATCAAGATTTTGGGCTAAAATTACAGGGGTTGTGCTCTGCGGTGCTATTTGCGAGGTTTTAGAATATAAAGTAAATGCTAAAAAACCTGCTAGAATTAGAATAATAACTACTGACCAAATTATAATAGTTCTATTTTTCATTCTTAATTTCCATAATAATTTATAGTATTAATTCTATTTCAAATTTTTCTTTTTTTACAAATTTGAAATGAAAAGAATGATTCAGCATTAAGTTCAAATAAATAAACAGTCAAAAATATTTAATCAGTTGTAATTGAATTTCCGATATATTATTATGGATGTGGGTGCAATAAATGTTGAAAATACTTAAAAATATAGTTTTGCAGGATCGATTAACTAAAATAAGAAATGTAAATATAGATGGTGTCCATTTTAAGGCGGGATTAGTTGAAATAGGTAGATTGATTGGATATGAATTCGCATCCCACATGGATATTAGGGAGGTGACGGTTAAAACTCCTCTAGGTATTGCTAATGGAATTAAAATAAACGACACTGAAAATGTAGTTTTGGTAGCAGTTTTGAGGGCTGCTATTCCAATGGTTGAGGGTATTATGAGTGTTTTCAGCAAAGCCCAATATGGTATGGTAGGCGCTTGGCGTGAAAAGGAACCTCCATTCAAGGCTGAGGTAGGATATCTTAAAATACCTGATATCAATGACAAAATAGTTATTATAGCTGATCCCATGCTTGCCACTGGTAACACTATGAATACTATTATCGAAGAGATGAAAAAACGAGGAAATCCCAGTAGATTAGCCATTTTCAATGTAATATCCACAGAAGAGGGTGTAGAAAAAGTTTTAGAAAACCATTCTGAAGTGGAGATTTATACATGTTCCATTGAAAATGAGCTTAAGGAAGGATATATTATTCCAGGTCTGGGAGATGCTGGTGACATTGCCTTTGGAAAACCTATTGATTAAAAAAAATCATTTATATTTTAGAGTCTAAGTAAAATTTATAATGTTAATATAAAGATTCTCCATGAGCCACAGCAACAATACCAGGGATACCGTTGACATGGAGTTTATATATAGCCTCCATGCCCTCTTCTTTAAATGCAACAATTTTCTTTGAAATTAATTTACTTGATAAAAGCGCTGCAGCAGGAGGAGTTACTACAAAAACTGATTTATACTTATTTAGAGCTTCAATGGTATCTTTACTTAATGAACCTTTACCAATATGTATTTTAACTCCAGCTTTTGAAATAAATGGGATATTTTCCTCTATATCTTCTTTATTGCTAGTGGTAGGAGATATTCCCGCCTGACTCACCGCAGTGTGCATTATGACAGTACCTTGAAGATTTATTATATTTTCTCCAGCTTTAATTGATTTAACTAATTTAGGGAGTGCAGCATCTCTTCCAGTATATATATTACCATAAACAGCGATTTTATCTCCAACATGAAGATTATTTACTGTTTCATCATTTATGGGTGTTTTAATTATTTTCAGGGTATCCATATTCATCCTACTCAGATTTTATCGTATTTCACGAAGATCTGTTAAAAACGATTTTATATGCTCTTTTTTGAGATGCGGCATCACAATAATCCGAATTGCTTGAGGATATGATGATATGGACACTGCCCATCCTCTTTCATCCAATCGGTCTGCAATCTGCCATACAGTCATATCTTTGGAATTAAAGGCTACAATATTAAGCTGAGGTTCAGTTACAAGCTGAAATCCTGATTCCTTTACACCTTTAGCCAGAAATTCGGTGAGCTCCATACATTTTTCTGCCACCTTACCGTAACCATTTCTTCCAAGATATTTCATTAATGCCCAAGTCGCAGCTGTTGAAGCTCCAGTCCTAGTACCCACTATAGTGGACTGTTTGTCCTCTGTTAAGTAAGGGGTTTCAATACTCATAACATCTAGATAACTTCTATCACGGAAAAGTATTCCTCCAGTAGGAATAGGAGTTAATCCCATTTTATGAGGATCTATAGTTATAGAACAAACCCCTTGTAGAGAAAAATCGAATTTGGGAAGATTATATCCGCTTTCTTTTAAAAATGGTATTGAAAATCCGCCAAAAGCAGCATCCACGTGCAAAAAGATCTCATTCTCAAGGCAGATATTTGAAAGTTCTTCTATTGGATCAACCTTCCCCAGTTCAGTGGTGCCGGCTACCCCCACAACAGCAATCGTATGGTTGGATATAAGATCATTAACTGATTCCAAATTAATACAATAATTATCATCAAGTTTTGCTTCTTTGGTTTTAAGGCATAACATATCTGCTGCCTTTTTAAAGGAGAAATGAGCAGATTTAGGCACGATTATTTCTGGATTTTTAATTCCACTTGAGTTTCGGGCCGCTCTCATCGCCATTATATTAGCTTCCGTACCCCCAGTAATTATATGACCGTGAACATCAGTTTTACCCAATAGATTCCCCAGCATGGCTATTACTTCAACTTCCATTGCTTTAGTACCCTGAAAAAGCCCAGGATCTCCTAGATTCGATTCCAAGAACATGCAGTAAGCTTTCACTCCCACTTCATGAGGACATGTGCACATTGATCCCAGAATTTTACCCGAACGATGAGTCATATCCTGTTCTTTGAAGTTTCTAAGTGTCTTAAATACTTCATTCCTTGAAATTCCCTTGGCATCCATTTTTTAAGCCTTTAAAAAATTAGATTAATAGAATATAAAAAAAATAGAAATAGAATTAGTTTATCTGATAAAATAAATTATTTAGTCCTGTATAATCTTCCGTGCAGCTTTAAGAAGCAATTTTTTCTCTACACGAGCTACTACTTCCCTTACCGTAGCCACAGCATCAGTGTTAGCAGATACAGAAGTGATACCCAGCTCCACGAGTTTCTCTACGACAGAAGGCATGCTTCCAGCCTGACCACAAATACTTGTTTTAACCCCTGCTTTGTTACACTCCTTAATAACTCGTTCTATTAATTTTAAAACTGCAGGATGTTTCTCAGAATAAAGATCAGCCACGTTCTCATTGTTACGATCAATTGCTAGAGTGTACTGAGTTAAATCATTAGTTCCAAAGCTTACAAAGTCTAAACCTTCCTCTATGAAATCTTCTATAATCATAGCTGCGGCTGGTGTTTCCACCATTATCCCAAACTCGATGGTTTTCTGTGGTTTCAATCCCACCTCACGAGCTATTTTTTTAGCCTGCTTGAGTTCATCAGGATGCTGCAGTAATGGTAGCATTATACCTATATTAGTGTATCCCTGCTCATGGAGTTTTTTTATGGCTTTATATTCTGCCTTTAAAATTTCAGGTTCATCTAACTCTCTTCTAATACCCCTCCAACCTAACATAGGGTTATGTTCGTATGGTTCATCCTCTCCACCTTTAAGGGATTTGAATTCATCAGTAGGGGCATCCAAGGTCCTGTACCATACCGTTTTAGGGTAAAAAGCATCGGCCACTTTAAGGATGTTCTCCACAAGTAATTTTATCAATTCATCTTCCCTTCCTTCTCTTATGAATTTTTTAGGATGAACACCTGTGGTTAGCATCATATGTTCTGTTCTAAGAAGCCCTACTCCGTCGGCACCAGTCAAAGATGCTTTTTTAGCTGCCTCTGGCATGCTGACGTTTACCTTAACTTCTGTGACCGTAAGGAAAGATTGATGGACTACGGTTGTTTTTTCCACTTCCCCATCTTTTTGAGTGGATTCCACTACTTTTCCTTCGTAAACTAATCCTTTATTTCCATCTAATGATACCATGGAATTTTCTTTTAAGACTTTACTAGCATCTCCTGTTCCCACTACACTGGGTATTCCCAGTTCTCGGGAGACTATAGCTGCATGACAGGTCACCCCACCTTCATCGGTGATTATTCCATTAGCACGCTTCATAGCAGGTACCATGTCCGGAGTGGTCATCACTGTAACTAATATATCTCCGACGAGGATTTTATCTAATTCATCTGTGTCCCGGATGATTTTAACCTTACCTGAGGCCATACCCGGGCTTGCGCCTAATCCTTTAGTTATTATTATTCTTTCAATTTCCGCTTTTGTGGTGTCTTCTGCTGTTTTATTCAGGGTGGTTATTGGTCTTGATTGTAGCATGAAGATTTGATCTTCTTCCATAGCCCATTCTGTATCCTGTGGGAAATTGTAGTGGTCCTGTATTGTCTTTCCAAGTTTACTTAGTCCAGCTATTTCATCATTGTCAAGTACTTGTTTATTTCTCAAATTTTCTGGAACTGGAATTTTCTCGGTTTTACCCGTGTTTGGATTTTTCCGGTACATAATGCTTTTTTCACTGATTTGATAATCAATAATCTCTTCAGTTTCTTTGTTAACCCAGATTGTGTCTGGAGTTACTGTACCAGATACTACGGCTTCTCCCAGTCCCCATGCCGCTTCAATCAATATTTTTTCATCACCTGTTGAGGGATGTACTGTGAACATTACACCTGCTTTTTCTGCATTTACCATTTCCTGTACTACAACTGCAATATATACGATCGAGTGGTCGAAATTATTTTCTTCCCTGTAAAATATGGCGCGGGCTCCGAAAAGTGATGCCCAGCATTTTCTAACATATTTTATTAGTTCTTCTTCACCTTTAACGTTAAGATATGTATCCTGTTGCCCTGCAAAAGATGCTTCTGGCAGATCTTCAGCTGTAGCAGATGATCTTATCGCTACAAATGCATTTTCTTTTCCAATTCTATGACATAATGCATTATAAGCCTCTTTAATGATAGTTTTAATGTCATCTGGTACTTCTGTTTCATTTATTATGCTCTTAATCTTCCGCGCTGCTTGTTGAAGTTCCTGGTTATTGTTGACGTCTAATGCATCGAGAATTTCCATTATTTCATCGAAGATTTCAGTTTCGTTTATAAATTGTTTATATGTTTGTGCGGTTATCACAAATCCCGGTGGTACTGGTATTCCAGCTTGGGTGAGTTCTCCTAAATTAGCACCTTTTCCACCAGCAATTGCCACATCATCTTTATTTAAATCCTCAAAGAATTCGACATAGTTCATGCTACACACTTCTTTTCTAATTTTTTATAAAAAATATTTATAATTAAAATCTTATTTAACTAATTCCGCCCCTTTATCAACTACAACCCTACATGGAACAGGGAATTTCATTGCAGCTCTTCTTAAAGCTTCTTTCGCGTCTTTAAAATTCTTTTTATTGGTTTTAATTGTTAAAACCTTCTGGTTAGCTTTCACTAAAGCCACTGAACTCACAGGCTTCCCAAAAGCTTTCCTCATACCATCCTGCACTCGGTCTGCACCAGCACCAGTTGCCATGGGATTTTCCCGTACAATGTGATGAGGGTACACTCTGATTTTAAGTTGGTAACCCATTCTACCGGATCTTCTTTGCATATATCTGTTTGATGCTATCCTAGCTGCTTCGAGCGCATTATGTGATAGTTGTGCAGGCTCCTTAACTGCCAAACTGACTGTTAAAGGGAATTCTCCAGAGAGATTTCCCATATCATATTGAACTATCCTGGAACCAGGAATTTTCCTTATATAATCTTTTCTAGTGTATGCTCTAACCATTGAGATAATCCTCCTTTAAGAAAAGTTTTTTTTAATATAACTTAATAAACATTACCCTTAATAATATATTCCCAATCTTTTTTATATTCTATAATGCCCCTATAATGTCCGTTATTTATACAAAAATCTTATATCAACACTAAAATACATCATAATATAAAGGTGAGATGAATGAAAATTGCAGTAACTGGAAAAGGAGGGGTTGGAAAAACAACCCTTTCAGGTACATTGGCATTTATATTGTCACGAACTTATAAAGTATTCGCTATCGACGCTGACCCTGATATGAATCTGGCATCCAGCCTAGGAATACATACTAAAATAACTCCCATATCAAAAATGAGAGAACTTATAAAGGAACGAACAGGTGCAGAACCAGGATCATCCTTTGGAGAAGTATTCAAGATGAATCCCAAGATATCTGACCTTCCAGAATCATTATCTATAAAATACGATTCAAATGAAAATTTAAGGCTATTAGTGATGGGAACCGTAGAAAAAGGTGGTGAAGGATGTATCTGTCCTGCATCAGTGCTTCTTAAGGCTCTTATGAGGAATCTCATACTTAAAAAAGATGAATTAGTGATATTAGATATGGAAGCAGGTATAGAGCATCTGGGAAGGCGAACCGCTGAAGCTGTGGATATCATGATTATTTTAGTGGAACCTGGGCTTAAATCATTAGAAACTGCTGATAGAATAAAAAAACTAGCAGCAGACATAGGAATAAACAAGATAACATGTGTTATAAATAAGATTTCAAATAAAAATGAAGAAGAATTTGTAACCAGAAAGCTGGAAGAAATGGAATTAAATGTTATAGGAAGTATTCCTAGAGATGAAATCGTAATAAAGGCTGATATGGAGGGTAAACCTCTGATAAGCTATTCTGAATCAAAGGCTTTGAAATCCATAGAGGATATTGCAAAAAATATATTAATCCAGATAAAGTGAAAATTAAAATGAATATTAAAGCTAGGATTACCTTCAAATATTCAGAAGAAGAAGAAGCTAAATTAACTCTGAAATCATTGCAACCAGATAATCTAGGATTTATAGATTCATATAGAATTAATTATTGTTACATTTGTAATTTAAATGGTGATTCACTAAGAACCATACTCGCCACCATTGATGATCTACTTTTCAGTGAGATAATAGTGGAGAAAATTATGGCACTTAGAGAATAGGTGGATTAATAAAATGAAATTTACACTTGACGGAGAAATCATATTCAGTAAAAATGCAGAAAAAACACGAAAGGATATTGAAAATTTTATAGAACAGTCTAATAAGGATTTATTCCTAAAAGGCATTCCTAAAGATCAGGAAGAGGATGCTTCAAAGATAATTGAGTGGAATCTTAAAGAAAATACTTTAAAACTTAAAATTATATCCGGAAGACGTGGAAGGGCACATGATGCATTACTACGTATGAAAAATCCTTTAACTAAACTTTTAGGTACAAAATATCATATCGGTGTGCGTAAAATTCATGTAAACACCTATAAAATTGAGTTAAAACTCCCAAGAGAACCCAAATTAGATACAACCACCGGATTAATTAAAGTGGGAGAAATAGATTTATGGGCTACTCTTATTGATAGAATCATTGACATGCCATATGTATCCCATTCTGAAATAATAGAGAATAAATTAATAATAAAATTTGAGAATTTAAAGGAATCAGAATTAAGAAAACATGTTATTGATAGAGTTTTAAAGTTCATAAAAGAATCTATAGATTCTAAGCAAGCAGGACTTAAATCCACAGTAGAAGTTACCCAACCATCAGACATACTCACTAAACAAGTTACCAAAATAGAACCTGGCACCATCATATCCACCAGTTCTAAACAAAAATTTTTCTTTGAAGGTGATGCTACAGAGGAAGCTGCAAGATTAGGTTGGGTTAAAAAATTCCCAGGTAAAGGTCAATGGTTCTATGGACCACAGCTTATTGCATTGCAACGTGCCATAGAAGATATATTTTTAGAAAAGCTGGTTTACCAACTTGATTTTACTGAGTGCATGTGGCCGAAACTAATACCCATACCAATCATGAATAAAATGCGTTACTTAGAAGGTCTTCCAGAAGGAATGTATTATTGCTCGGCCCCTAAGAGAGATCCAGAATTATTTGAAAAATTTAAACAGGAATTAGTAATTAATAAAGAAGTTCCCATCCCTCTTTTGAAAGATGGGCTTAAAGATCCATCTTATGTCCTGGCACCAGCCCAGTGTGAGCCTTTTTATGAATTCTTCTCGCATGAAGTTATAGATGAAGAGGAGCTTCCTATAAAATTCTTTGACCGCAGTGGTTGGACTTATCGTTGGGAAGCAGGAGGAGCTAAGGGTTTGGATAGAGTTCATGAATTCCAGAGGATAGAATTGGTGTGGCTGGGAACTCCATCACAGGTAGAGGAAATTCGTGACGCTACTCTCCGTATATCTCAGGATATTGCTGATGAAATGGAGCTGGAATGGTACACCGAAGTGGGTGATGATCCATTCTATTTGGAGGGCCGTAAGAGTGAGGAACGTGGTATTGAATTTCCAGATATTCCCAAGTATGAGATGCGATTGGTTGCCCCAACTCAGGATAAAGGAGTTGCTGTCATATCAGCCAATATTCATGGAACTCACTTTATCGAGGGTTTCTCCATAAAGGAAGCCCATAACCATCGCATATGGACTGGTTGTACTGGTGTTGGCATTTCCCGGTGGATATTCGGATTTTTAGCACAGAAAGGTTTTAATAATGATAATTGGCCAGAAGAAGTTAGTGAAAGAGTTAAAATGGTTAGGGTCCCTAAGATTTTGACTTGGCCTTAAATTTTGCTTAGATTAAAATATTTGATGTATAAATTAATATTTAAATTTAAAAACTTGTAAAAAAAATGATTAATTTTAAAGATTATTTTGTTGGATTAGGATTTCTTGTGTTGCTGATTATATTTATAGTTCAAAAAATAAGAGTTCGCACTAAGCGGAATAAAGAAACTATGGAGCGGAAAAATAAAAGGAAAAAAAAGGGGAAGAAAAGAAAATAATTATTATGTATTAAAGTTTTTTAAAAAAACGATTAATCTCTTATTAGTATAAATTCTTTTTATTCTTCCTCTTTTTCTTCAATACGCTCCTCTAATACCTCTTCAGATGCTATCTCAGAGGTTTCTTCAGATGATTCTTTCGGTGATTCTTCAGTCACTTCCTCAGATGTAGGTTTAACAACCTTTTCTGCCTCTTCATTCACTTTTTTTTCGAAGACATCTATAAATTCCACTTTATCCACTTTATCCATGTTCTCCCAAATATCACGTGCTATGCGGAAACGAGCAAATGTAATATCCATGTAAGGTTTTTTATCGAATTTAGTCATTTCATCCATGTATATGATAACTTTTTCATCTTCAATTTTGACGATATGTTTGGTAGAGTCTATGTTAGGATTAGGATAATGTAAGTCTATCATGCTTCTAACCTTCTCTACATCATCTTGTATTATTTTATGGACTTTAATTTGATAATGTAAAGTTTTACCTGCAAGTTCATTGTTAAAGTCTACTCTAACTCTACCACCACTTATACTCCGTATTTTACCAGTTGCACCTTCAGAGGTTATATTCATACCTACTTGAGGTTTTATGCCTTGTTTACGGAATTCTGATATAGGAATAAGTTGTAGTAATTTAGGATCACGTTCTCCGAATCCTTCTAATGGTGATATTTCGACTTCCTTCTCCTCTCCTTCCCCCATGTCGATGAGTGTGTCTTCAATACCTTTAAGTACATGCCCTGCACCTACTATTATGGGAATTGCACCGTATATCTTATTTTCTAGTTGTATTCCTTCTTCTTCCGCAATTTTTTCGTTAGTTGTATCAAAAACTTCTCCGGT
>Ga0182011_10000495_pt1 | contig 34440 bp, 27 predicted proteins | sample 711E1DmetaG_FD_120481 | JGI IMG/M metagenome (GOLD analysis project Ga0182011, IMG submission 120481) | Permafrost microbial communities from Stordalen Mire, Sweden - 711E1D metaG | ecosystem: Environmental > Terrestrial > Soil > Wetlands > Permafrost | place: Sweden: Stordalen | collected...
CGAGGACAATTGATTCAAACTCCCCCTTCTACGGCCCCTGCCGTACCTCTACTTTAGCAATCCCTGCGCACCAGTCGAGCGCTCCTGTCTACATGGAAAGATGGGTTCACCGGACGAATACCCAAATCCCGCGTCTCTTCCTCTGTGAATATCCCTCGCCAGTCATCGCCAGGAACAACCCAAGATCAGGCTCTCTTCGTCACCGTACGGGCGCTCGATGGCACCACCGCAATGACGTGGGCATAGTATATTTCGTGATCATCGCGCCGGCCTGCTTGGTATTGAGCACGGCCACGATGTTGTTGGGGAGAGCAGGGATGCGCATTGACTCCCAGCCGATTTGCATGACAAAACCTTTGTCGTCCCTGTCCAGCTTTATATAGTCGCCGAGACGAGCGGGGCTGTCGAGGCGAATGTGAACGCCAGTCATCCGCGGCCCGGAGTCTTGCTTTAGGCGACAAATCTCAATATATCGTATAACGATATATTGAAAAAAACCACTACAATCGGAACGCGCTCTTTCCGGTGGGCGTTATCTCGCGCTCAGGATTTTCAATTAAGTAAATGCGGAGGCAACGAACTAGGATGGCGCGGGGGAAGACGGTGAAACTTTTGACTTGCATATATATCGTATTGCGATATAATTAAGGTATGAAAAGAGAAATCCGCGATTCTGAATATGCTGCACTGGCCGAATTGCGCTATCGCATCCGCCAGTTTCTTCGCGGCAGCGATCTCGCTGCGGAAGGCGCCGGCCTAGAACCGCAACAGTACCAGATGCTTCTTACCATTCGGGCGGTCGCTAACCCAAACGAAACCAGCATCCGACGATTGGCGGAGCGCCTGGCGCTGCGTCACCACAGTGCTGTTGGCTTGATCGATCGCTTGGAAGCGCATGGCTATGTGCGCCGCATCCGCAATGGTCGCGACCAGCGGGAGGTCTGTGTCATCCTGCTTCCTTCCGGGCAGCGCGCCTTGGACCAAGTTGTCTGCCAACGGTTGGGAGAGCTGCGCGGCAACGGTCACGCACTCGTCGCAGCCATAAACGCAATTCTGAAGCACACACCAGCCGCACATTCGCGACGTAACAAGTTGCGCGCGCCTGGCCAAAGGCAGAGGCAGCGTCCGAAGCCAAGCCATCGCTCTAGGCGTGCACAAGCGGCCAAAATCTAATCGGAGCAGGTCCAACATCGCGTGCGCCCGGGACTGTCACGGCAGTGAGCATCGCTGCGCTGGCAGCTAGGGTGGCGCAAAACCTAGGAAGAGCGAAGGCGCAGCCCGGAGTTGTTCGCCGATCGGAGATTCTTTCCCTCGAAAAAAGACTCATCCCGGTGTCTCCCCGCCAGATTGTCAGCCAAACCGGTTCAATACGGCGGAAAGTCGTGGCCTAACAGCGGGGCCCATCAAAATGAAGAAGGGCGTGGACCCTGCGGCCCACGCTTCAATGATTTATGGAATTCGGCGTTGCGCCTTGCGTTATTTCGCGGCGGGGAGAAATACTTGCGGCGCTGCAAGGAACTCGACGCCGGGAAGTTCAGTGGCTACGCGGACGCGCTCGAAACGGCCTTGCGGCCCGCCACTGCCGGCGAAGCTCAACTATATATGCATACCTGCGGGACGCCATGTTTCTCCTGATCTGAAGCGTCGTGGCCGTCGCTACGGTCCAACCCCGCCGGTGTGACAATCGCTGCAGGTCGCCTGGGTGAGATCTCCGATATCGACAGGGTGCTTGAACGGAACTCCTTCTTCGTGGCGGATCAAGGGAGCTCCACTCTCTAGTTGCGCCTGCACCGTGTGGCACGTATTGCAGTCTTTCGGGATCACCTTGCCATCGGAGCTGACGTGCTGTCCGTCGTGACATCGGAAACAGCCCGGCGTGTAGAAGTGGCCGATGTTGTTGGGGTGCGTGCGCCAGTCCACTTTCATATAAGGAAAAAACGTGGATTGATAAATGTGTTGAAGATCGACAATCGAAGCTTGGATCGAGTTTCCCCGGCTGGCACGGACCTCGGGATACTTGGTGCCATAGAACTGCTGTATGTCTGTAGCGATCCCCCGCAATGCCTCGTTCGTGCTGTTGTAACTCTTGGCAAGTGCCGAAACGCCTTGTTGCTTGATAAAAGGGAGTGAGCTATCGATCCGTCCTGCGAGCAAGGAGTCGTCCACGGACCGATCCGGGGGCGTGAAGATGTGGCTCGGGCGGTCGTGGCAATCAATGCAGTCCATCAGATGTTTAACCGCTGTCTCGATCTGCTTTGGTGTGAGGCCAAAGTCCTTTGCCAGATACACTGTGGTCCTACCTTGCCTGTTCGTGGCTTGAACCCACGGAATCACCTGATGTTGTGCATCGGTTGCAATGTAGGTGATACGGTTTTCAATATTCATGTGCCAGTGGATGCCAGAGGGCACGCCAGTATTCGGCTGGGCTCCGCCGATGTTGATCAACATGCGGATCTGGCGAGGTGTGTTCCTTTCGTCCTCTCCGTAGTGGTAGAAGACTTTGAGCTGGGCTCCGTAGAACTTCCTTGGCCAATGACATTGTTCGCAGGTTTGCTGGGCCGGGCGCAGATTTGCGACTGGTGTCGGTATCGGCTGTGGATACTTGTGAAAGATTGCCGCGTAGACCTGATAGGAACCGGATAGCTTGGAGCGCACATACCATCCGGCGCCGGGACCGACGTGGCACTGAACACACTCAACCCTGGCACGCGGAGACTGCAAGTACGTGGTGTACTCAGGTTGCATGATGGTGTGGCAAAGTTGCCCGCAGAACTGCACCGAGTCTGTGAACTCGTAGGCTCGGTAGCTGCCCACGGCGCTCATCAGCACGAACACGAAAGCGAAGCTAACGAAAAAAGCAAATGTGTTGCGCTGAGCCGGGATGTTGAGGTCAAGCTTGGGGAATCGCGGAATCACGCCCGGCTTTTGCTTGCGCCGTCTCCACCGTTCCAGCAGCATGCCGAGGGGGATGAGCAGAAGGCCCAGAATCAAGAAGGCCGGGGCCACCATGAAGCCAAGCACACCGATGTAAGGACTGGGTCGAACGGAAATGAAGTTTACAAAGAAGAGGAAGGCAATCGTCGCGAGGCTGGTTGCCGCAATGGCCGCCCCAATCAGGCTGACAGGATTGCGGAGGAGACTGATTTTGGGTTCTTCTGGTCTTCTTGGTTGAGGCCGATCAGTGCTCATTCAGTTTGCTCCCGTCATTGCCCGGGCGACAAGAATGACGGATGGGTTTCCAAACTGGCGCCCTATGCTTCCTTCCAAAGTTGCAATTGCGCCAAAGCTGTCTCTGACCAGCCCGAGTTTCTGCACCAGGTTCAATGAGAAAGTCTATATCACTCATGATGTTTGTACACTTCATGGAATCGTCAAACATGACGAAGAGTGGAAAGACTGGCTCACTACTTTCAAAGCTGACTGCCACGCGGCCCCTGGAGGAAAAAAGTGGCGGACAGTCATAGTGTGACCGCCCGCCAACCAAGGACCGAACTAGAGTTCTCGCTTTCGATCGGGCCTCAGCGAGGCGCGATCGCGACGTAGAATCCTGTGCCATCGCGCATGACGCGAAGCAAAATCGCCTGACCGCTGGCACTCTGCATCGCTTGTTCAAATTCGCTGACGCGGGTGATCGGTTGATGATTTACTTCCTCGACGACATCGCCTTCGCGAATTCCTGCGGCGGCGGCGGCGCCGTTAGGATCTACTTGCGAGATGACGACGCCATGACTTTCCTGCCCGAGATGCAGTTGCTGTCGAACCGCCGGGGTAAGAGGCTCGACCTGGAGACCTTGTAACGACTGGAGGTTCGAACGGTCTTCTGCCGTCTTCTCGTGGTCTGCCGGCAGTTCTCCGAGTTTCACATTCAGGTCGAGGGTGCTATTTCCGCGCCGGACTGTGAGCGGTACGGTCGTGCCTGGATCGGTTTGGGATACTTGCAGGCGCAGCGCCGCTGAGTCGGCCACCGATTGTCCGTTCATCTTGATGACCACATCGCCCGGTTTCAGGCCAGCCTGTGCCGCTGGTCCCTTAGCGGTGACGTCACCGATGAGGACGCCCTCGGCGTCGTTCACCCCTAGAGCCTTCGCCATGGTTGGTGTTACGTCTTGAATGGTAGCGCCCAGAAAGCCACGGACGACGTGGCCATGGTCCACAATCTGATCCATCACGCGCTTAGCGAGATTGACGGGAATTGCAAAGCCCACGCCCTGATTCCCGCCGCTGTGAGAAAGAATCGCGGTGTTAATTCCAATCAGCTCACCTTTTCCATCGATGAGCGCTCCTCCCGAATTTCCCGGATTGATAGCCGCGTCGGTCTGAATGAAATCTTCGTAATCTTCAATGCCGAGATTGGCTCGGCCCGTCGCGCTGACAATTCCCATGGTGACGGTCTGGCCCACACCAAACGGGTCTCCAATCGCGAAGGCCAGGTCGCCAACCTGAACCTTAGAGGAATCCCCTAGAGGTATAGCGGCCAGATGATCCGCGTCGACCTTCAAGACGGCGATATCCGTTTTGGGGTCTCGTCCAACGACCTTAGCGGTGAATTCGCGCTTGTCTCGAAGCGAAACCTTTATGTCCGTTGCTCCGTCTACGACGTGATTGTTTGTGAGGATGTAGCCGTTCGTGGCGACGATCACGCCGGAGCCCAAGCCTTGCTCCTTCTCCTGTTGCGGCTCTCGCGAGCGGGGCCCCTTGTCACCGAAAAACTGGCGGAAGAGCGGATCGTCAAACATGGGGTTTGATTCTTCATCGGAACGGCGAACCATTCGCGAGGAAGCAATGTTCACAACTTCAGGCAAGGCTTCCTTGATGAGCGGAGCATAACTGCCCGCTAGTGGTACGGCCATTGCTGCATTCTTGACAGCCGGGGCAAAGATGGGAGCCTCCAGCTTCGCACTCGTGTGCGAAGTTTTCGCAATGACTGTGCCACCAATAAACGTCACGCAAAGAAGTGCTACTGCGGAAATCCAAATTTGGACTTTCTTAGTTATCTTCATAACTACTCGTCTCCTTCTAGTCGAAAGTGTTTCGAAAGTGCAGGGTCCCTAGCCAGCTTGGTTCTTGCAGCCGTCTCCTCGTCTTGTTCACTTCTGCCACTGCGCATGTCTCTGGGAAGGCGGCGAACTGCCTTGGACGCCCTGGGAGCATGCAGGAAAAGCCTAACGGGACAGGCTGAAGGGAAGATGAAATGAATCTAATTTCTGCTTAATGAATGGAATAAACTCACAAGTCATTTCAGGTCTGTCAGTTGGAGGGATGTGCGCGGGAATCCGTTGGATATAAAGGCAGGAACACCGTGAAACGGGTCCCCTGCTTGAGCTGGCTTTCGACGGCGATGCGCCCGCGATGCTTTTCCACGATCCAACGTGCGAGCGCCAGACCGAGGCCGACGCCTGGTATGCGCTTCGAGCGAGAAGGTTCCGCCCGATAGAATCGGTCAAAAATGTGCGGGACAGCCTCGGGCAGAATCCCCATCCCCGTGTCTTCCACCCGCAACGCGGCATACCCATTTTCAGATGCCACGCTGATCTGAATATGCCCGCCTTTCGGGGTGAACTTGATCGCGTTGTCCAATAAATTGAGGACTACCCGCTCGAGCCAGCTAGCATCACCGCAGACATGAATGTCCGGTTCAGCGGCCGTCTTGAGTTCGATCTCCTTTGAAGCCGCTACCGGCTCCAATTGCTCGGCCAGAGAAACCGCAAGCACCGACAGGTCGACCTTCTGCTCCGCCCACCGAATCTCGCCCGCTTCCGCATTCGCCAGGACCAAGAGGTCATTGATCATATGGGTCAGCTTGTCGAATTCTTCCAATTGGCTGGAGAGCAGACGCTGGTAGTCTTCGACAGAATGGGCTTCCAGAAGAGCGACTTCGGTTTCTCCACGCAACGCGGTGAGCGGGGTCCGAAGCTCATGAGAGATACTGGCAGTGAACTGCTTCATCTGGCCAACGGAATTCTCCAGCCGGCTCAGCGTTTCGTTGAAAGATTGGGCCAGTTCATCCACCTCATCTCCAGCACCGCGCAAAGGCAATCGTTGCTGGAGTTGTTCGATATCGATCTTTCGCGCCGCAGCCGCCAATTCCTTCATGGGGCGTAACGCTCTGCGTGCCATTTGCCAGCCCATGATTGCCGCGACGAGAACGCCAAGCGGTGCCAGGAACAAAAGAGAATGCAGAAATCCCTTGCGTGCATCATCCGCAGGCGTGAGAGGAATCCCAACGCGGACCAAAAAGGCGGTAGGGTCACTTCCTGCGATCACCAAATTGTGGAAACGGAACCGTTCCCGGCCGAGTTGCAGATCCGTGAACTCCTCGGCTTTAGCGAGGCCTCGCACTTGGTCGGGCGTGAGGTGCACTCCTAACAATTCCAAATCTTGGGACTGGACCAGTAGCTCGCCACCGGGAAGCCGGAAGACCTGGTAGTACCGCGTTGCGGAGTGAATGAGATACGCTTCTTCACGGTTAGCGGGATCCACGACGAGTTGCACGCTGCCGTCCTGGACCCGCAGGTAATTCTCAAGGAAGACAGTGCGTTGCCGCAACTCTTCCGTCAGATTCCTTTCTAGAACGAGGTTCAGCGCGTGATAAAAGAGCACCCCGAAAACTGAGAGCATAGCCGCGAGCATCACGGAGTAGAAAAGAGTGAGCCGGGCGCGAAGGCCAAGGGCTTTCATGACGGTTCATCGGTGAGCATATAGCCCACGCCTCGAATGGTGTGGATCAGAGGGGGCGAGAATTCTCGATCAATCTTGTTTCTCAGCGAATTGATGTGTACGTCCACAACATTGCTTACCGAATCGAAATGAATGTCCCAGACGTGTTCGATGATCATCGTGCGTGTGACGGTGCGTCGTGCATTTCGCAGCAGAAACTCCAGTAGTGAAAATTCCTTCAACTTCAGATCGATCTTTCGTCCGGCGCGTGTCACTGTGCGGGTCGCCGTGTTCATTTCCAAGTCCGCCAACCGCAATGTTGTACTTTCCTGGGCGCCACGACGCAAGAGTACCCTGATTCGCGCCGAGAGTTCGGCAAAGGCGAAGGGTTTAACGAGGTAATCACTGGCGCCGCTGTCGAGACCTGTCACCTTGTCTTCCACAGCTCCCTTTGCCGTCAAGATCAACACAGGCAAACTTAAGTCGCGAGCGCGAATGCTTTTCAACACCTCCAAACCTGGCATTTTCGGGAGCATAAGGTCGAGGATCATCGCATCGTAGTCGAAGTTTTCGGCTTGGTAGGCGCCTTCCTCGCCATCATAGGCGACATCAACGGCATACCCCTCCTGCTCGAGTCCCTTTTGGATAAAAGCCGCGACTTTTTGTTCGTCTTCGATAATGAGAATGCGCATCAGAATAAAATCTCAATTTCCCAAAACGCACTGTCGGTCGACACGAACCCGAGAATACACCCTCTAGAAATCAAAAGCGCAAAAAATGCGACGTGCTTCAAAAGAAGTCCCACGGTTCGAGGGATCGGCCCATTCGGGGGAAATTACGGAGACGGCGAACAAAGAGATCACACTCACAGAGGTAAAAGGCGCACGTCACAGTTTCGCCGATGAAGTGGAACAAGCAGGGAGTCTCGCTCCTTGCCCATTCTGGTCATATGGGGATACAAGAAAGGAGATTCTGCTGAAGGAGTCACATCCGCGGGAAGGATGCGACGCGTGGTTCCATTTGTTTTGATTTTAATACCTGGCTGGTTTAGGGTCTACAACAGCGTCCGACTGGGCGCGCCAGCTAGGAGCGAAAGCGAGATTGAGCGGGGAGGGAATTTGGTGGAAGAAGTGGCGAAGTGCTCGGAATGCCACATGCCGCAGAATGCCCGGCGTGAATTGGACCGAAATGCCTAGCTCCAAGGTGCTGTGATCTGAGTCACGCCGGTGCGGCCGGTCCCCAATCAGGCAGACCGGGATCCGGCGTTAGCAGGATTTCCCGGTTGTACCGAGGCGGAGGAATAACGAGTCCTGGAAAAGGGAACGGGGCCGGAAAGCGAGACTCTGAAGTCTCCCATGCATATCCATCATATGAAACATGAAGACGCGAGGGCGATCATCGCGTACTTGAACTCTCTGCCAAGTAGCTTGCATTAGTTGACTGGAACAATGAGACTAACCGTTGTGTGGCGCAAAGCAAGCGCCCAGAGGGTAAGTATCTCAGGCGTGCAGGATGCTTTCACTATCCGAGACAGAGCGGGAGACGAGTCATGAGAATTCTTCTTGCAGTCGACGGATCTAAGTTTTCAGAGGCGGCAACGCAGACCGTTATCGTACAAGCCAAGCCAAAGGGCACCGAAGTGCGCGTATTGCATGTCATCGACATACTAACCAATCAGCTCCCCGAAATGATGGCTTATTACCCCGGAATTGAACACGCCCGGGACGCGCGGCGCAAGCTGGCGGAAACTTTAGTCGCGAAGACTGCAGAATTATTGCGTGCCAAAAACCTGAACGTGACTACAGTCGTGGAGTTGGGCAGCCCGAAATCTAAAATCATCGACACCGCCGCAGAATGGCATGCCGACTTGATCGTGCTCGGCTCGCACGGACGGACGGGCTTAGACCGGTTCTTGTTGGGAAGCTTGCCGGATTCTGTCCTGCGTCACGCGTACTGCTCCGTTGAGCTTGTCAGGATTCCTCGCCCTGCTAAGGGCTCGAAGACCATAGACGGAGCAACGAAAGGCAAACTCAGGAGGATACTGCTCGCAATCGATGATTCCAAATTTTCAGAAGCAGCGTCGCGATTGTTGATCGAACAGGTTCGGCCCGACGAGACGGAAGTTCGGGTTTTGCATGTGATGGAGGCACTGCCATTCTTGGTCGCTCGGGGAACGGGCGGCTACGATGCTGCCTTGGACAAGGTCAAGGATGCTCGAACTAAGCAAGGAGAGGATTTGGTTGCCAAGATCGCTGAGACGCTCCGTGCCAAGGGTCTGAAGGTTTCCACAGCCGTTGCGAAAGGAGACCCTAAACTAAAGATCCTCGACACGGCGGAACAATGGAAAGCCGAATTGATTGTTCTGGGCTCGCTTGGACAGACAGGGCTGGAACGCTTCTTGATGGGCAGCGTATCGGATGCCGTGGTGCGCCACGCCCGCTGTTCGGTTGAGATTGCGAGGAGTGGTCCTGCATCCTGAAAACGAGAGTGGCCGAAGACATCGTAACTCAGCGGATTCATGAACTGAGGCCACGATCGTTCAACATGACACCACATATTAGCGAGAGGAGACTGACCTGCTCATAGGCTATTGACGTTATAGTCTTGGTAATCGATCATCAGTGTCTCCTTGCCGAATATCCTGACGGGCGAAACCACTTGTTCTCTCAAGAGGAGCCAGAAACCGCCGACCTTCTGATAGTCCCGCACAAAATCCACCTGCTTGATCCAAAACGATGGACTCTTGGCAAGATGACCGGTGATCTTTGCGATCGCAAAGTCCTGGTTATCGATCCAGATCTTCCCTTCGAAGAGGTCCGTTTGCTCGCGTCTCGGAACGGCGTGAACAACTAGGCAGTCAGAATTGCCGATTCTATCCCTCCCAACTACTTCAAGGGTGTAGTTTTCCGGAGTGATCAAGCTGTCCGGGTTCTTGTTGGCTTGTACCCTCTTCTCTTCATACCTCATAAGCCGCTGGAATACATGGCGGCAGATGAATTGCGAGCCTTTTTCAGACGTGATTCTAAAAGTTTCTGTCCGGGGCGCCGTGTATTCCATGACCACCGCTTCTTCAGCGAGTATCTTACCTTTGCCATTCTTCATCCTGTAGGTGCGAACCACAGAGAGTCGAACTAGCCGGGCTTCTTGCCAATGGTGGCGCGCGGTCAATCTGGAAAAGAGTTCTGCTGTGCTGTATTGCTCCCGGTCGGAGGAACGAGCCGCAATTGCAACAACCGCCAGGTTGCCGATTCCTTTGCCTGTATATATCGGAGTGCCGATTGAAATCGCTCCCAACACGGATACGCCCAGGCACTGTCTTACGAACGCAACTACAGATCTCCTATTGAGCGGACTCCTCCTTTTTTTGCTGGTCGATGCTGCCTTCTCGGAGGTGGTATGGCTTCGCATTCAAGCACTCTGCATCTCGCTGGGTGAGGTCAAAGACGGGCCCACGTTGGCCTGTTTCAACACCCTTATGCCTGCAGTTCTTACCATGCCCTGAAATAAGACAAAAGCACTTTTCACAGGGATAGCAGAGATACACGGCGAACGAGTCTGGCGCTGTTTGGCAGATCCTTAGCCGAGGGCATGAGGGGGGTACGCACGTACGAGTCGAGTTTTTCGGTATTGCGGGTGTCAAGGTTGGCAGGTTGAGGATTGCGCGTTCGAATCTGCGTATCACCAAGGTCATGCGAGTGGTAGGCACTGCGGGGAATTGATCATCACAGAACCTCTCAATTATCTATCTGATTGGTCACGGAATGGCGACGAAGTCGCGAAGGCCAAGGACATTCTTCAAACGACGCGGCCATCGGAACTCGCGGTGCCTCCGGCCAAACCGAATAAAAAGGCCACAGCCGACTAGTCAGTCGGGCACGAAGGGGCTCTGGGCGCGTCACTCTGGCCGATGAGACGATCAAAGGAATTCAGCGCGATGCCCCTGGGGCGCCGAAAAGCCAACCGCGGGCAGTTTTGCGAGCGAACCGTTCTGCGATGTCGGTTTCAGGGCCGCGCGCAAAATTGAACCAGCGGCGGCCATTCTAGCGGGTGTTGAGATCTAAGGGTCAGTGAAGCGCAAGGTGGCAGGTTGACCGACCGCGATCTGGTTTTTTCCACCGTACTCAGATAATGTGGGATTCTCGCCCGCACCGATGGACGAACCGCTCGGCGAAAACGCCGGATCACTCTCTAGCGAATGGGAGGTGAGTTGTGTTTCGCCATACAATTCCGATTGGACGCATCTTTGGAATACCTATCGATTTGGACTACTCCTGGTTCTTGATCGCTGTCCTGCTTACTTGGCTCTTGGCCGTCAATTATTATCCAGTTGAATTTAAGGGTGGCACGAGCGCCGAATACTGGTTGATGGGCGCTGTGACAGCAGTACTGTTTTTTGGCAGTATCGTTGTGCACGAACTGGCCCATTCGTTGGTGGCCATCCGCTTCAAGATACCGGTACGCCGGATCACTCTGTTCATCTTTGGCGGCGTGTCCCAGATCGCGGCCGAACCCCCGAACGCCAGCGCCGAATTCCAAATTGCAGTTGTCGGGCCACTCACCAGTTTTGCACTGGCGGCTCTCTTTTACTTTCTCGAGCCCTTGTTTGGGAATTTCACGCCGGCCCTGGCGGTTGCCAAGTATCTCGCGCTCATTAACGGCATCCTGGGACTGTTTAACCTGGTCCCAGGATTCCCGCTCGATGGAGGCCGCGTGTTTCGGGCCATTGTTTGGGGAGTGAACAAGAACTTCCGCCGGGCTACTCTGATTGCGGCCAACAGCGGCCGATTCTTTGGCTTTCTTTTTATTTTCGTGGGCGTATGGCAAGCACTGAGAGGGAACGTTATCAATGGATTGTGGACGGCCTTCATCGGCTGGTTTCTCGAAAGTGCAGCCGTAGCTCAAGTCCAGCAGCAAATGGTGCAAGGCCTAATGGTCGGCCACAAGGTATCAGCGGTGATGGGAGATGCATGCATTCATGTACCGGGAGACATTTCATTACAAAAACTAGTCGATCAGGAGGTTCTGGCACACGGTCGACGGTGCTTTCTAGTGGACCGGGGAGACCGCGTGGTTGGATTGCTGACCCTGCATAACCTGAAGGAGATACCTCGACCATCATGGACGACGACCTCTGCGGCCCAAGCAATGGTCCCCATCGAAAAGTTAAGCAGCATAGATCCCAGCGCAGAATTGTGGACAGCGATGGAAAAGATGGGCCGGGACGGGATCAACCAGATGCCTGTGATGCGGGGAAACAACCTCGTCGGAATGCTCTCGAGGGGCGACATCGTTAAATATCTTCAAACTCTCCAGCAAGTGGGCACGTGACGAAGGATCGCGGTTCGGGGTTAGTGTGCATGCTTAACACGGACAATTGAGCTTACCAGACAGATAAGAGTGGCGCTCGCGACATGTACGGAGAGAATGTGAACCGCCAAGAAATCCTCAGTGGCAAAGTTCCCGTCCCGGAATCAGCGCGACCTCTCCTGCAGGAAATTGGTCGATATGTGAAGAAAGCGAAAGCTCCGTAGTCCTCTTCATCACTAGCGTAAGGCCCAAGGCTTTCGGCAGTGGATACTCCGCCGCCAGCCTTCACAAATTAGGAGCTGGGCCTCTTGGTTTTGCGGGCGTGCGTCTGAAAATGAGGGGATCAGGCCAGAGAACTGCTTACCAAGACGGCAGAGCAATTTCATTCTGCTGGGTTCAAGGCCATAATACTCTCGCCAGCATAGTTTTCGAGTGTTTGGGTGTCTTTCGGGGAGGTAAGTTCAATGGTCAAGACGCAGAAGGTTCCATCTCAAACGCCTCAGACTGAATCAGGATCGCCACGCAACTTGGCGACGGCCTCACTCCAATCCGTCGAGGCGGAGTTGGGAGTTTCCGCCGAAGGTCTCACCAACTCCGAAGTGCAAGCGAGACTGGCCAAGTATGGGTACAACGAGCTCCCTGAAGAGAAGACAAATCCTTTCCTGAAATTCCTGTCTTATTTCTGGGGCCCGATCCCATGGATGATCGAGGTGGCTGCAATCCTGTCCGCCGTCGTGCACCACTGGGAAGATTTCGGCATCATTCTGGCACTGCTGCTGATGAACGCCGGTGTTGGTTTTTGGGAAGAATACCAAGCGGGAAACGCTATTGCCGCGCTCAAGGCCACACTTGCGTTACACGCGCGCGTCAAACGCGACGGAACATGGACAACAATCCCTGCGCGCGAGCTGGTGCCTGGCGATCTGATGCGAGTGTCCATCGGTGAAATCGTTCCCGCAGACGCCCGGTTGCTGGAAGGCGACCCGATCGAGGTGGACCAATCCGCTCTGACTGGGGAATCCCTGCCAGTCGAGCGCAAATCGGGCGACGCGGTCTATTCAGGCTCCATCATCAAGCAGGGAGAGGGCGACGCTCTCGTCTACGCCACGGGGCAGCACACCTACTTTGGCAAGACGGCGCACTTGGTCGAGACCGCGCACACCGTCAGCCATTTTCAGCGTGCAGTGCTGAAGATTGGTGACTTTCTGATTGTCATCGCTATTGCTCTCGTAATTCTGATTCTGGCAGTGGCCTTGTTCCGCGGCGACAAAATGCTCACAACCCTGCAGTTCGCACTGGTTCTGACCATCGCCGCAGTCCCTGTGGCGATGCCCGCTGTTCTTTCTGTGACCATGGCCGTCGGTGCTCGAAAACTGGCAGAAAAAAAAGCCATCGTTACCCACTTGGCTGCAATGGAGGAGTTGGCGGGGATTGATGTGCTCTGTTCCGATAAGACCGGCACACTGACCCAAAATAAACTGACCTTGGGTGACCCATTCTGTGCGGGCGGTGTGAAGCCCACAGAGGTCATCCTTGCCGCCGCGCTCGCATCTCGTGCGGAAAGTCAAGACGCCATTGACCTCGCTGTCCTGGGCGGACTGAAAGACCCGCATGAGTTGGACCAATACAAGATGGTTCACTTCCAGCCGTTCGACCCGGTACACAAGCGGACGGAAGCCCTAGTCACAGGACCGGAAAAGGTCGAATTCCGAGTCTCAAAGGGCGCTGTGCAAGTAATTCTCGAACTGGCAGCCGACGCCGGTCAAGTTCGAGGCGCGGTCGATGCGGCGGTAAAGGAATTTGCCTCTCGCGGCTTCCGTTCCCTGGGAGTAGCTCGAACCAAAGAAGGCGGGCAATGGCAATTCCTGGGTGTCCTGCCGCTGTTCGATCCTCCACGGGAAGATTCAAAACAGACAATTGCGATAGCTTCACAGATGGGTGTGAAGGTGAAGATGGTTACGGGCGACCAGATCGCTATCGCCAAAGAAATGGCGCGGCAACTTGGATTGGGTCAAAACATCTTGGACGCTGCCGTTCTCGCTGAGTCGAAACATTATGAGGCGGGTCAGCTAGCCAAGGCGATTGACGAGGCGGACGGGTTCGCTCAAGTATTTCCGGAGCACAAATTTCACATTGTCGGTGTGCTTCAGAAGGATAAACACATCGTAGGTATGACCGGCGACGGCGTAAACGACGCTCCGGCGCTCAAGCTGGCTGACGCTGGAATTGCGGTTTCCGGAGCCACCGATGCCGCCAGAGCTGCTGCGGATATTGCTCTGCTGAACCCAGGCCTTTCCGTGATCATCGATTCGATCAAGGAAAGCCGAAAGATGTTTCAGCGCATGAACAGCTATGCCACCTATCGCATCGCAGAGACCATTCGTGTCTTGCTGTTCATGACGCTTTCGATCTTAGTTTTCAATTTTTATCCAGTGACCGCCGTAATGATCGTGCTTCTAGCAATTCTCAACGATGGAGCGATTCTGTCCATCGCGTACGATCGCGTTCGGTATTCAAACCTTCCGGAGACCTGGAACATGCCTGTTGTCCTTGGCGTCGCGAGTACTCTGGGCATTGCGGGCGTTTTCGCTTCTTTTGGACTTTTCTACCTGGGCGAACGCGTTTTCCATCTCAGTCGCGAAATGATCCAATCCTTCATGTACCTGAAACTCTCGGTCGCCGGACACCTCACGATCTTCGTTACGCGAACGCGCGGTCCTTTCTGGAGCATTCGGCCAGCAGCAATCCTCTTCTGGGCAGTTGTGGGCACCCAAGCGGTGGCCACGCTGCTCGCCGTCTACGGTGTGTTCATGGCTCCGATTGGTTGGCGGTGGGCGCTTTTCGTGTGGGGTTACGCGCTCGCGTGGTTTCTCGTCAATGATCGCGTCAAGCTTGGCGCTTATAAGATCTTCGATCCACAGGAGGGTGGTTTGATGGCCCATTTTTGGGGAAAGCACAAGCAACTTGCGTCCGCGAAATAGGTATGCAAAGGAGGCGTCATGCGACTTTCGTTAAAGGCTTTGACAATTGTTTGCGGATTGCTTTGGGGAGGAGCAGTTCTGTGCGTGGGGCTGGTTCATCTCGCAAGCCCTTCTTACGGCGCAAGCTTCCTCGATGTCGTCAGTTCCATCTACCCAGGCTTCCATGGAGCCCGTAGCATAGGCGACACTCTGGTTGGGGCAGCCTATGGATTAATCGACGGCGGATTGGGCGGGTTCTTTTTCGGCTGGCTGTATAATCTGTTCGCCGGGCGAGCATCCTAATCAGAACATCCGTTGAGCGGGCGAACAAGAGCGGATGCAGCACCGAGCCCGGAGGGGCAGTTCGAGGCCACTGAGCATCGGCGTTGTACCGCAGGCGAGGGGACGCTGTTTCGGCGCACTAAACTTCGCGTCTCTGCTGAGCAGCAGAACGCCATCTACGAATCCATCTTGGACCCGAGCCAAATCGACGTCGAATACGTTGCTCTCCTCACTCTCGCTGGACTCATCGCCCTGTTCGGACTCCTGGAAAACAGCGCCGCCGTCATCATCGGGGCGATGCTGATTTCTCCGCTAATGAACCCCATTCTCTCGGCTGCGTTGGCACTGCTTTTAGGCGATGGAAAGTTGGGAAAGCGATCGGCAGCAGTGCCGGCATTCAGCGTTACAGGGGTCATTGGCATCACATGGCTCGTCGCGTCTCTCACCCCGCTGAACCAACCGACACCCGAAATACTCGCACGCACAGCCCCGAACCTGCTGGATTTGTTCATTGCATTCCTGCCCGGACTTGCCGGCACGTTGGCTCTCCGCGGTGGTTCCGTAGCCCTGACGATATTGCCGGGCGTGGCCATTGCTGTGGCGGTGGTTCCTCCATTGTCGGTCGTCGGCTATGGTTTGAGCACTCGTCAAGGATCAATAGCCGGAGGAGCTTTTCTCCTTTTTGTGACAAACCTAGTCTCGATCATCATCAGCGCGGCGGCCGTCTTCCGAGTCATGGGGTTTGAGCCCCAGCAAGAAGCAGAACAGGGCCGGTGGAAATTAAAATATCGGGTAGGGATCAGCGCGCTCGTGTTGATCCTGCTCTCGATACCTCTCTTCTTAACTCTCCGGAGAGTCGCCATCGAAGTGGCGATACGCTCTGAAGCGAAACGAGAATTTAAGACGGCTTTTGAGGCGGATAAAGCTTCGGTTTCTCATCTCAATTTCTCGCGATTGCGCAATGGGCTGTTGATCCAAGCGACGCTTCGGACCACCCGGTACGTTGAGACCGGCGCGCTCCACTCCTTCGAAGATACCCTCCGAAAGAAGTTCGGTCCCGACACGAAGCTTTTGATCGACCAGATTTTGGTGACGCAAGCCGAGGTTACAGCAGCGCAAGCGGCTCAGGCACAGAACCCGATTTCCGGTGGCGTTGTGAAGCCGGCTGAACAGAATGCTCCGTTTGATTTGAAAGAATCCAGCGTGAAGACTCTGGAATTCGTTCAGAGAGACCTGGATACACTTCTAGCGGGGACTGCCATTCAACGAGGGGCCGCGCCTGAGATCACTCTTGCAGCAACTACGACCCTGGTCTTGAGAATGCAGTTGGTTTCCCCCGAGCCTCTCAATAGCCAGACGATTTCTGTCTTGGCTTCACAGCTCGCATCCAAACTCGGCTTTGCAATCCAGTTTCACGGTCAGATCGAACTACTGGGACCATCTTTTCGTCTGACACTCACACCAGCGAAGCCAAATCTAGGCCTCAACGCGGGCGACCGCAGAGCGTTGCACAAAGTGATTAAACGAGTTCAGGAAGATAATCTTCGCTTGAAGGTTACCTATACATCTGAACGGGGGCCGGGGCTGGCAAGGCAATTCCACGCGTCGTTTCCGAAATTAGACCCCTTCTTTCACAGGGCGATTTGAAGAATGCGCAGTGGACAGTTGGGGTGGAGGCTCCGAGTGATTCAGATGCAAGGGCATCCGGGGAGAATGCGACCATACCAACCGTAGCCGACACAAAGGGCCATCCCGCGATTGCTGCAGGCCAATTTCGCTGCGTCCTGAAAAGTTTTCAGGATTTTTGAGACTGCCCAGTAAATTGGATTAGGATATTTGGGTTGCTGCCGGACACGGGAGTGGATACACCGCGCATCCGGGCGCCACTTAAACTCATGACTGCTAGCTCCACCGTCGAGTTCCTGATGTGGTTGTTGATCGCCGCGTCGGTCATCGCGGTGATAGCGATCCGCTCCCGAATCCCCTACACGGTTGCGCTCGTCTTGGGCGGATTGGCACTAGGTTCGCTCCGGCTGCCTATCCTAGAAAGCATTTACCAGGCTCATCGGCCCGATTGGTTGATGCCCGAGGTCATTCTGATCTTCTTTCTCCCCACCCTGCTCTTTGAGGGCAGCCTCAAGATCAATCTCCGGCAACTCATCGATAACTTGTTTCCCATCCTGGTCCTTGCCACTCTTGGCGTGGTTATTGCCACATTGATTGCGGGCTTTTTGGTGTATTGGCTGGTTGGACTGCCTTTGCTGATGGCGCTCCTATTTGGAGCGATCATCTCCGCCACGGATCCGATCGCGGTCTTGTCAATTACGAAGGAAATGGGGGTTTCGAAACGGCTGTCTCTCCTTCTCGAAGGAGAAAGCCTTTTCAATGACGGGACAGCCGTGGTCTTGTTTCAGATTCTCCTCGCGGGGGTAATCACAGGCAACTTCAGTTTGGCAACGGGAGTGGGGCGATTCCTGCAATCCGTACTGGGTGGGGCAATGATCGGGTTGGTGCTCGGTTATTTGGTAAGCAAGGTTACCAGCCGAATCGACGAGCCCCAGATTGAGATTACGCTGACGACCATACTCGCCTACAGCTCCTATCTTCTCGCACATCATTTCCATGTGTCCGGGGTAATCGCAACCGTTGTAGCCGGACTCATCGTCGGCAACTTAGGGACTAAGGGCATGAGTCCGCGTACCCGCGTGGCACTCTGGTCATTCTGGGAGTACGCGTCATTCGTGATCAATTCGATTCTCTTCCTCCTGATCGGAATGGAGGTCCGCGTAGCTGACTTGCTCCGCGAATGGCATGCAATGGCGCTGGCCATTGGCGCCGTGCTGCTCGGTCGCGTCATTGCCGTCTACGGACTGACAGGATTGACCAACCTCTTCTCACAAAAAATAAGCCTCCGGTGGCAACACGTGCTCGTGTGGGGAGGATTGCATGGCGCTTTGTCGTTAGCTCTCGCTTTGAGTCTTGGTCCCGGTCTTGGAGATCGTGAGAGAGTTCTGACATTCACCTTCGGAGTTGTGGCTTTTTCGATGATCCTGCAAGGCCTGTCGATCAAGTCGTTTATCCGATGGCTTGGAATCTCGACGACGAGAGAGGATGAGGTCGATCGAATCCGGGCGCAGCAGATCGCCGTTTCATCCGCACGCTCAGAACTGGATGACATGTTAAGGACTCACATTCTTTCCGCGCCAATCTATGAAAAACTGTCCCACGAACTCGACGAAAAGCTTGTGACCCTCAGCGAACAGATTTCGGATATCTACAGCAGAGATTCCGCTAGGGCCGCGTCCGAAATGCAGACGGCCAAGATACGGTTAATAGCCGCACAAAAGAGTTCGCTTGAAGAAGCAGTCCGTGGCGGATTGATTTCGCAGCAAACCGGGGCAGAAATGGTCGACGCAACGGATTCGCAGTTGGATGAGCTCATCGCTAAGGTTACGAAGGGCCATAAATGACTCGATTGGTCTCTTTCCTACCGCCGGCGCAGCTCGGCATGGATAACAATTGTTTCCAAGAAACCGCCCTGCCACCGACTACACACTTCGATTGATCCCATAGCGGACGGGTGCATCCTTACCGCTGGAGGCCTCTTCGTCCTGTGGCACGACGCCTCCACATGAAGGAATGCCCCTTGTTAACCTCTTAGATTGAATTCCCGACTCGTCCCGATCAGTGGAGTTAAGATGGAATTCCCCGATGGCTCGCTCTAGAATGCCCATGGCAATTGTGATGGCCTCACAATCCCATGTCGGTTGAGGCATCGCAGAGTTGACCATCAACAAAATCAGTCTGTCAGCAAGTTTGCCGCGCCAGCCCATGAAGCTTTGCCAACCCAGCGGCTTACGCCGATTCCATGCAACAGTCTTTTTCATTTGATTCGAAAGAGGGTGGCTGCGGCGCAAGTGTCCATAATTGGACAGTTTGGAAAATCGACTGATTTTAAGATGGACGCGAAATATGTACGCCTTGTTTGGGAAGTAAAAAGGAGATTCCGACTATGCACTACTTTTGGGGAATGCATTGGTATTGGTGGGCTTTCTGGATTTTCCTCTGGATGGTGTTCTTCTCCTTCATGATGCCGGTGAGGCGGACTACCTACCGGCAAATGCAATCGCCTCTGCAGCTCCTGCAAAGGAGATATGCCGCCGGGGAGATCACAAGCGAGGAATACGAAGAACGGCGGACCAAACTCCTTCGGGATGCCAATATAAAATAGGGATATCTGCTTGGACTCAACCAGACAAAATCTATTGTGTATGACGCTATGGAGGGTACCGGCGTACCCTGCAAGAACTGAAGCGACTGCCATTGACAGCGTAAAAAACGCACCCAGCAGGCAGTAGAGTTCGGCATCCGCGGAGTATGGAGCCGCTCGTTGCTACCAATGGGCGGCTTCGCTCATTCAGTTGCGTTATCCCCGTCCCGGCACGAATGAGAGACCACCACTACTGATTGTTCTTGGCCGAGGGGCATCTACACCGAGTTTCGGGATTAGGTATGGAGCTTTGAAATCGCAATTCCCTTGTTCGCAGCACGGGAAGCCCGGAACTCATTCAACGATTTTGCAATTCAGGGGACTAGAATGACTGACAAGAATCAACGGTGCCGATCATGAAAACATTCAGCCTTGCCGAGTATGACCTCAATGTCACTGAGGTCCATCACAACCTGCCGCCCAGCGCGCTCTACGAGCACGCGATCCGGTACGAGAAGGACGCGAGCATCGCGGAGAATGGCGCGCTCGTCGCCTATTCCGGCGCGAAGACCGGACGCTCGCCGAAGGACAAGCGAATCGTCAAGAATCCGGCGTCGGAACGCGACATTTGGTGGGGGCCCGTGAACATCCCTTGCGACGAGCACGTTTTCGAAATCAACCGCGAGCGCGCTATCGATTACCTCAACACGCGCGAGAGGCTCTATTGCGTCGATGGTTTCGCCGGATGGGATCCGAAGTATCGCATGAAGGTCCGCGTCATCTGCTCGCTGCCGTATCACGCCCTCTTCATGCACACGATGCTCATCCGCCCGACACACGATGAACGTGCGAACTTCGGCGCGCCCGACTTCGTCGTCTACAACGCTGGCGCTTTCCCGGCGAATCGTCTCACCACTGGGATGGGTTCGCCGACGAGCATCGACATCAGTTTCGAGGACAAGGCACTCGTCATCCTCGGCACCGAATATGCCGGCGAGATGAAGAAGGGCGTCTTCACGGTGATGAATTACTTCGCCCCAAAACGCGGTGTACTCTCGATGCACTGCTCGGCCACCGCGGACAAAAAGACCGGCACGTCTTCGCTGCTCTTCGGCCTCAGCGGCACAGGCAAAACGACGCTCTCGGCAGATTCCAAGCGCCGCCTCATCGGTGATGACGAGCATTGCTGGAGCGATGACGGCATCTTCAATATCGAGGGGGGCTGCTACGCGAAAGCCATCAACCTCACTCCCGAGAGCGAGCCGGATATCTTTCAGGCGCTGCGCTTCGGCGCGGTGTTGGAGAACGTGGTGCTCGACGAGGATCGTGACGTTGTTTTCACCGATACGAGGATTACGGAAAACACGCGCGGCGCATATCCAATCGAATTCATCCGCGGCGCCAAAGTGCCCTGCACTGCGGGCCATCCGACCGACGTGATCTTCCTCACCTGCGACGCGTTCGGTGTGTTGCCGCCCGTCAGCGAGCTCTCGCCGGCGCAGGCCATGTATCACTTCATCAGCGGCTACACCGCAAAAGTCGCCGGGACAGAGATGGGCGTGAAGGAACCGCAGGCCACGTTCTCGCCCTGCTTCGGCGGACCGTTCCTCGTCTGGCATCCGAACAAGCACGCCGAACTGCTCGAGGAGAAAATGCGCAAGCATAACGCGCGCGTCTGGCTCGTGAACACGGGGTGGATCGGCGGTGCACACGGCGTCGGAAAACGCATCAGTTTGAACCTCACACGTGCCATCATCGACGCGATCTACAGCGGTGCGCTAGCGAGAGCGAAGACCGAGCGCGATCCGATTTTCGGTTTCGACATCGTCACTGAGTGTCCCGGCGTGCCCGGGGAGATCCTGCGCCCGCGTGAAAGCTGGGCCGACAAGACCGCCTACGACGCCACCGCGAAGAAGCTCGCGGGGCTGTTTAATAAGAACTTCGAGACCTACGCTGCAGGCGTGAGCGCCGAAGTAAAAGCCTCGGGGCCGAAAGCCTAGCCAAGGAGCCGATCCGTACGAAGAGCGGCAGCGTCTGCATCGTCGACTCCTCCAATTTTCCGGCGGCTAAGATGATTGCCGGGGGCTGATCGAGGTCGAGCCCGGCGGGATGCGCGAATTGCACTGGCACCCAAATTCGGATGAGTTGCAGTACTACATCGCGGGCGAGGGTCGGATGACGGTGGACGTGTCCAATACCAACGCGGGCACCTTCGACTACCAGGCGGGCGACGTCGGCTACGTGCCGAAGAGCATGCCCCGGTATATCGAGAACACGGGCACGACGAAGCTGCGTCACCTTGAGCTATGGCAGTCCGACCACTTCTCCGACATCTCGCTGGCGCGGTGGTTGGCATCTATACCGTACGAATTGGTGCGGGCGCATCTCAATATCGACAAGTCGGTCTTGCCGAAGGTCTCGACGCAAAAGACGCCGGGGGTAGGGCGCTGAACTCAGCGAACACGGGCGAACTCTCCTGTTGACCCGTCGACCGAAGGAGAAACAAGATGACGGACATTCGCAAGGAAACCGACAGCCTCGGCGAAGTAGATGTTGCTGCCGACAAGCTCTGGGGGGCGCAGACCCAGCGCTCGCTGGAGCACTTCAGCATCGGCAAGGACCTAATCCCACGCGAGATGATTACCGCATACGCCATCCTGAAGAAAGCCGCCGCCAATGCCAACCATGCGGGCAAGCGTCTCGACGACCAGCGCCACAAGCTGATCGTTCAAGTCTGCGACGAAATCCTCGCTGGCCAGCATCAGGACATGTTCCCCCTGCATGTGTGGATGACGGGCAGCGGCACGCAATTCAACATGAACGTGAACGAGGTCATCTCCAACCGCTGCTGCCAGCTCGCCGGCACGCCGCTCGGGAGCAAGTCTCCAGTTCATCCGAACGATCACATCAATATGTCGCAGTCGTCGAACGATTCGTTCCCCTCGGCAATGGACATCGCGGCGGCGGTCAATGTGAAGCAACGGCTTATCCCGGCGGTGAAGGCGCTGCACGATGCGATCGCTGCGAAAGTAGAGGAGTGGAAGGACATCGTCAAGATCGGCCGCACGCACATGCAAGACGCCACGCCACTCACTCTGGGGCAGGAATGGTCGGGCTATGAGGGAATGCTCGCGGACGATCTCGATCGGATCGAAGATGCTCTGAAAGGCGTCTACCGTCTCGCGCTCGGCGGCACGGCGGTGGGCACCGGCATCAACTCGGCGCCCGGCTTCGCCGAGGCAGCTGCGGCCGAGATCGCCAGGCTCACAGGCCTGCCGTTCGTCAGCGCACCGAACAAGTTCACGGTGCAGGGCGCTCACGACGCTCTGGTACAGCTTTCCGGCACACTACGCACAATGGCAGTGTCACTCTACAAGATCGCCAACGACATCCGACTAATGTCCTGCGGCCCGCGAGCTGGCTTCGCCGAGCTAGTGATCCCGGAGAACGAGCCAGGCTCGTCGATCATGCCGGGCAAGGTGAACCCGACCCAGGCCGAGGCATTGGCGATGATCGCCGTCCAAGTGATGGCGAACGACGTGGCAGTGGGCTTCGGCGGCGCCGGCGGCTACCTGGAGATGAACGTCTACAAGCCCCTGATCATCTTCAACGTTGCCCACTCCATCACGATCATAACGGACGGTTGCACGAACTTCCGCAAGTTCCTGGTCGAAGGGACGAAGCCGAATCTTAAGAAGATCAAGGAGAATGTGGATCGCTCTCTCATGCTCGTGACTGCGCTCGTTCCGGTCATTGGCTACGACAAGGCGTCGAAGATTGCGCACTACGCGATGGACAACGACCTCACGCTGAGGGCCGCCGCGCTCAAGCTTGGCTTTGTGACGGAGGGCGATTTCGACCGCGTCGTCGATCCAACGAAGATGATCAAATCGTACGTCGCGACTGCCAAGTAGTGGAAGATCCCGGGTTCTGACTCAAACGAAAGCAAGGTAATCAACATGACTAGCACTGGCAAGCCCGGAATCGAATTGCTCCACGATCCATCGCTTAGCAAGTCGGCCGCCTTCACCGAGGCTGATTTCTGAGTTCATAAAGAACTTATCATTAGTTATGTATTATAAATGTCGCGATATATAACTTCTAGGTTACTATGCCAATACTGGCAGATCCCCCCCAAACTCCTGCAACCCGGAGAGCAGCCACTCACAACTCGGGTGCTCCTGATACCAATTACTGCGCTGGAGTAGATCTGCTAGAACATCTGTCTTCTAAGTGTGGACTCCCGCTCCAACAGCTCCATCCAATGTTTCTAATTCCCAATGTTTCCAACAAAGCGGGGCATCTGCCTTGCCCTCAAAGGTAACCCCGATGAATGGAAAAGATTGAGTTCGTGCACAGTAACAGCACAGAGATACCAGCGCTTTACTTCGTCCTGAAAGGTTGGTCAAAGAGCTAAAGGTGCTGAAGTCCTTTTTCCGGGGATCGCGCGAAAAATTGGAACCTGCGCTCAGTCAAGGGCAGCGAGTCTTCTTGAAGGCGGCCCCGGCGATTTCCCGCCGCGCGGTTGAAACCTCGGAGTCCTCAGACGCTCAGGACCGGGATGTGCGACTCCCGAATGATCCCATAGCCGTTCCCGTTGTCCCCCAAGTGGCCGCGAACAGGACTGTGTCCGATGACCAGGAGGTCACTCTTGGCTTGCTCTGCAGCTCGGTTCAACAGCGCATGCACATCGCCGCTATCAATGATTACTTTTGCCTTGGTGCCCACATCCTGCTGAAGCTTGGCAATCTCCGTGGCGGCGTAGCCGACGAGCGCCTCCTTCCACTCGGGAAGGACATGGGATCCTCCAGGGCCATAAATTTCCACGCTGGCGGTGACATGAACAAGCGTGAGCCGCGCGCCAAACTCAGCGGCCAACTGCGCGGCCCGCGACACGGTATTGCGGCTGTGATGGCTCAAATCAACCGCACAAAGAACATTGCGGATGGTGAACTCGCGCTTTGGTGCTTCTTCCGGTTGAGTGTCGGTCCAAACCGGGCAATCGCTGTCGTGTAGCACTTTGGCCGCTACGGAGCCCAGCAAAAATCGGTAGAACGCCCCACGGCCATGCGTCGACATCACGATCATGTCGACGTTCTGGTCGCGAGCCGTCTGCGTGATGGCGCGTGCCGGATCGCCTTTGAGCAACAAACGTTTGACGGCAATCGCATCCAGCTCCGACTGCAACGATTGGTCCAGGTCCGTCTGAGCCCGCTTGATGACTTCCGCCTGCAAGTCCCGAGCCATGAGCTCGTGCCCACTCTCCAGTACACCTGCGGGGTAGCTCAGTGGCGTCACCACATGCAGCAGTATGATCTCGGAATGAAAATGGCGAGCCAAAAACGCGGCTTGATGAACCACTCGCAACTGAATATTCGGCAAGTCAACCGGAAGAAGAATCTTATTCATTAGCATTTCCATTCTGGAATCTTATCCCTCGCAAAATGCTAGCCCAAGACGAAATCCGGTGACGGAAAAAATCGGATGAGGAATCCCGAAGCGCAGACGGTTATGGTCATTACACATTCATCCATCCTTCCAACACTTCATCGCAGCAGGGGCATGCGCGGGCACATTGACCTGATGCCTCCTACGCTCCGGGATTGCGCCAATCGCCGTCAGAACCGATGAGCGCGTCAGCCTGTTTCGGCCCCCAGCTGTGGCGCTTGTACGGGCGAGCCCGGTTGTGGGTCTTTAGGACGGAATCGACCACCGCCCAGGCGGCCTCAACCGCGTCCTCTCGGGTGAAAAGCGCTCCGTCGCCTGCCATGGCGTCGCCCAAGAGACGCTCGTACGGTGTTTCTTCTCCCGGCTGTTCTTCGACCAAGTAGAGTTCTCGCTGGTCGCCGACGAATTCCTTGCCTGGTAGCTTGACGCGAGCAGCGAGGGCGATGGCCGAGCTGGGGGAGAGGCGGAAGCGCAAGTAGTTTGCCCGGCCGGTCGTTGGCGCTGAGTCGGCAAAAAGCCTCTGCGGGGGCGGCTTCAGCTCCACGAGGAACTCGGTCGCGGTGTCGGCTAGGTATTTGCCGGAGCGCAGGTACCACGGCACTCCCTCCCAGCGCCACGAGTCGATGAAGAGCCGCAGGGCGCAGAAAGTTTCGACGTCGGAGTTCTTCGCTACGTTTGGCTCCTTCCTGTAGCCAGCGTACTGACCGCGCACCAAATCGTTGGATTTTAGAGGACGCATGGCTTGAAAAACTTTCGTTTTCTCATTGTGGACGGCGCCAAAGTCCCTATCGGCCGGCGGCTCCATGGCAAGGAGAGCGACGACCTGGAAGAGGTGGTTCTGGATCACGTCGCGCAGACAGCCGGCGGTTTCGTAAAACGCGCCACGGTCCCCCACGCCGAAATCCTCGGACAGAGTTACCTGGACGCTAGCCACGTAGTTGCGGTTCCAGATCGGCTCCAGGAACGAATTGGCGAAACGGAAATAGAGGATATTCATGATGGCCTCCTTCCCGAGGAAGTGGTCGATGCGGAAGATTGAATCCTCAGGGAAGACAGAGCGCGCGACAAGGTTAAGCTCCCGCGCAGAGGCAAGGTCGCGTCCAAACGGCTTTTCGACAATGACGCGCGCATTCTCGGCCAATTTCGCGGCGCCAAGGCCTTTGATGACAGTTTCGAAAAGTGAAGGCGGGATGGCGAGATAGTGGGCTGGGTGCCGAGCGTTACCCAACTCTTTTTTTATCGCCGTGAACGTGGCCGGGTCCTTATAATCCCCGCTCACATACTTAAATAGGGATAGAAGATGTTGGAGGGCACGCCGGTCATCGATCCTGCCTGATCGCTTTATGCTGTCCGTCACGCGGTTGCGAAGACGTGCAAGACTCCACTTCGGGAAGGCGACGCCGATTACCGGGACCTTGAGAGTGCCGCTCTTCGCCATCGCATAGAGTGCCGGGAAGATCATCTTGTGGGCGAGATCGCCCGTCACGCCGAAGACCACCAGCGCGTCCGAACGGGAGGTTATCATCAGGCACCCACTTTCTTGGTCGCACGTGTCGAATAAGAGGCGATAATTCAAGCGTTACTTCGCGAGCAGCTTGCCGATAGATTTCAATTCCCGCCGACGTGTCGGGGTGGTCTTGGGATATGCCATCTTAAGTGCCTTGAACGCATCAAGGACAATTGGGGAGACAATCAACCGGGCATTCTCCTTATCATCGGCGGGAACGACGTACCAGGGTGCGTGATGGGTGCTTGTCGCGTGCAGGCAAGCCTCATAAGCCTTCACGTAATGCTTCCAGTATTTCCTCTCGTGAATGTCCGAGAGGCTGAATTTCCAGTTCTTGTCCGGCTCATCAAGACGCTCGAGAAATCGCTTTCGCTGCTCGTTCTTCGACAGATGGAGGAAGACTTTGACGATCCGGGTGCCGTTGCGGTGGAGATGCTCTTCCAGGTCCACGATGGAACGATATCTTCCCTTCCAAATAGTCTTCTCGTCGAGCAATTCATCCGAAAGTCCTTGGGCGCGGAGAATCTCCGGATGCACGCGAACGACAAGCACCTCCTCATAGTAGGAACGATTGAAGATGCCGATTCGCCCGCGTTCCGGAAGCCTGCACGTCGTGCGCCAGAGAAAATCATGTTCCAGTTCTTCGGCGCTAGGCTGTTTGAAACTGAAAACGTCGCAGCCTTCCGGATTGACCCCGGACATGACGTGCCGGATGGCGCCGTCCTTGCCGGCAGCGTCCAAGGCCTGAAAAATCAGCAGCAAGGCATAGCGGTTGGACGCGTAGTGGAGTTGTTGCAGCGAGCTCAGCTCCTTTATGTGTTCTTCCAGTAATTTTTGATACCGCTTCTTCGACTCGCAAAAGGGCTTCATAACCGTTGGCCACTTTCTGAGTTTGACCTTTTCTCCGGGACGCACACGGAAATCCTTTGAATTGATTTTCATATTCCTCCCTTCGGTGTCATGAACTGCGTGAATGGTGCTTAGCACTCATGCGGCTCAGGAGGAGGTTGGCGCAACCTTCGTCTTTCCCGCCTGATCGTTCCGGATCTCGCGTTCCGCCTCCAGCCAGTCTTGATCCGCCTGGCTCTCGCCCCGGACTCGCTGCTGGTAGAGTTCATAGGCCCGTGTAGCAATCCGCGGTGTAAGGTCGAGCGACTTCTTAGCCAACAATGGGGCTTTCGTAGGGTCAAAAATACGATACGCGAGCAGTTTCACGCGGTCATTCAGGAGGAACCAAGCCAGAGCGTAGCCCCAAACGAACAGTGCCCACCGCCAGCCGAGGGGCGTCATAAAGAGCCCATAAACCGCTATCAACGTCGCCACGATTTGCGTGCCGAGCACGGCCACCCATAAAATCCGCGCGGGGCGTATAGACCAGAACGGGCCGCGCGTGCGCGTCAGGAAGATCGTCAGATGTCCGGCCACGGACAGCTTCAGGTACATCAGCGTCTGGATGTGCGCGCGATCGAGGTGAAACACGCGCTCGCCAAGATAAAACAGGCCAAACGCGGACACGACCCCGATGAGGCCAAGCACCGTAGAGATCCCGAGCACTAGGCGCATGTTCCAGGCCTCGGGCTTATCCTTGTAATGAACGTTGTCATAGGCGATGGACAGGATGGCTCCGTCGTTGAGCAACGCCAGCATCACAATCATCACCGCGGTCAGCGGATAGAAGTTAAACACCAAGATCGCCAGCGTCATGAAGAAGAGCACGCGCAGGGTTTCGGCGATGCGGTAGATCGCGTAGCTGTTCATCCGCTGGAAGATGCGGCGGCTCTCCTTGATCGCGTCGATGATCACCGATAAACCGGACGTCAGCAGCACCATGGACGCTGCCGCGCGCGCCGCGTCTGTCGCGCCGGAAACGGCAATCCCGCAGTCTGCTTTCTTCAGCGCGGGAGCGTCGTTCACCCCGTCGCCGGTCATGCCGACGATGTGGCCGCGTTTTTGGAGGACGTCCACAATGTGGAACTTATGTTCGGGGAAGACCTGGGCGAAACCGTCCGCCTTCTCAATTGACTCCGCCGACTGCGCCGTCTCCTGACGCTTTGTGTCGCCCAATCCGCTGGCATCGAGTATGTTCGTGCCCATCCCCAGTTGTCGGGCAGTTTCTTGAGCGATAGCCATTTGATCGCCCGTAACCATCTTGACGCTGACGCCCATCTGCCGAGCGCTTGCGATGGTAGCTTTGGCCTGCTCGCGCGGTGGATCGAACAATGGCAACACACCAACAATGCACCACTTGCCTTCCTGATCTGCCCGGGCCACGCCCAAGGAGCGGAAGCCGCGTGCCGCAAATTCATTGACGGCTTTCTCGACGGAGGGTTTTACCTCACCGGCGTTGGTGGACATTTCCAGAATCACCTGTGGCGCACCCTTGGCCACGTCGAACTGTTTTCCGTCCGTTGCCTTGATGGTGGCTTCGGTGCGCTTATGCACGGGATCGAACGGCTGGAAATGGACCACCTGATAGCCCTTCAACGCCTTATCATCCTTCACGCCGCCGATCACCGCGAGGTCAATGGTGTCCTTGTCTTCCGCACGTGAAGCTAGTGCGGCGTCGAGGATGACTTGGTCGGCAGGGATACCGCTAACGCTGAATGGATCGCCCAACGTCAGCTTGTTCTCCGTCAGGGTACCGGTCTTGTCTGAGCAGAGCACGTCCACGCCGGCTAGTTCCTCGATAGCCGACAACCGGGTCACAATGGCTTCTTTTTTTGCCAGCAGTCGCGCGCCGACGGCCATGGTCACGGACAGCACGGTGGGCATCGCCACGGGGATCGCGGCCACCAGAAGCACCAAGGCGAACTCCAACGTATTGAGGATGGGATCGCCACGGAATAGCGCTACCGCCAATATCAACACGACCAGGGACACCGCAAGAATGATCAGGTAATCGCCGATCTTCAGCACGGCACGCTGGAAATGGCTGACGGTGTGCGCCTCCTGCACCAGTTGCGCGGTTTTGCCGAAATAGGTGTTCGCCCCCGTGGCGTACACCATCGCATCGCTCTCGCCCTGGCGGATAATCGACCCCGAAAACACCGCCTCGCCGGGTTTGCGAGTGGCGGGCAAAGATTCGCCTGTCAACGCGGACTGATCCACCTCGACAGGGTCACCTTCCAACAAGCGCGCATCCGCCGGCACTATGTCGCCGAGGCGCACACGGATGACGTCGCCTGGCACCAACTCACGCGCCGCCCGGGTGATCCACTTTCCATCACGTTTCACTTTGGCATTGATCGCCAGCTTGGCCTTCAGAGCGGCGATGGCATTGCCTGCCTGGTGCTCTTCCCAGAATCCGACCACGGCGTTGGAAACAAGCAGAAGGAGGATAATGAAAAAATCCATCCAGTGCCGGACAATCCCCGACAGAATTACGGCCGCCTCGATCATCCATGGGATGGGGCCCCAGAAATAGGTGAGGAATTTCAGGAACGGATTGGTCTTCCTTTCTTCAATCTCGTTAGGGCCGTATTGCGTCAGTCGTTTCTGAGCCTCGGCTTGACTGAGGCCGTCCGGTGACGACTCTAATTTCTTCTCCACTTCCGGCAGGGGCAGGGATTTCAGATCGTCCTTTGCATCGGGCACCGACCCCGGCTTCGATTTGGAAACTTTGGGTTGGTCGGCATTGGGCTTCATAATGGGTATTCCTTTCTGTTCCTGTTGCCTTCACCGAATCTAGTTCCAAGGAGTCTTGGAAAATCCGTGGACAGTCGTTGTCGAAGAAGTATCATCCACGGTTTTGAACCCCAAAAACGGGCGCTTTACACCTTTGCACCTGGCGGATCGGCGACTCTTCCCGGTGGCAAGAACTCCGGTAGGTCAAGGCGCGCCACGCCAATCCGGTTGTCGGCCATCCCGTAATACACGTCGAAGCAATCCGGCGAGCCAAGATCGTCGCGCCGGTCGATGCCAGTGGGGAACACGACGTTGGCGATAGTCCCGGTGCGTTCTTGCGGTAACACCGGCGTCAACACGGGCTCCGCCGAACGATAGCGGATCAGTTGCGGGTGTTCCCTAGAGAGCACCATTACCCCGGCCGAGTAGCACAATGGATGTGGGTCGTTGCTCGGCTCAGCCAGTTCGCTCACGCCGTGGTAAATGATTAGCCAGCCGTGCCGAGTTAGGATGGGCGGAGTGCCACCACCAATTTTGAGCCGCTCCCAGGGCGCAACCGGGGCGGCTAGCCGGTGATGCGAGGTAAACTGACCGAAGCGATTTGGTTCACGGTTCTCCAAGACCATCGGGCAGTAGGAAATCCAGATGCTTTCCCGATCAAGATCCAGCTCACGAGAAGCGGCGTGGCAGGCGGTTTCCTCCGGGCGAGTGCCGGGGAAAAGCGGCCGGTGGAGGATGGCCAATTCCGGATGTCCGCATGGATTAGGAATAGCGACAGGAAAGAGGCTGGCATCTTTGTCATCCACGTCGCCGAACTCGATGCCTTGATACGGACCAAAGGTCGCGAGCCCCAAACGCTGCCAGTGGAAGAGGTCCGCCGACAAGGCCAAAGCGATCCTTGGCCCCTGAGGCGAAAACGCGGTGTACGTCATGATGTAGCGCTGAAGCGGTTCCACGAGCGTGATGCGAGGATCTTCGCAGCCACCGCCGCCGTTGGGCCGCTGCTCATAATCGGCTTCCGGTTCCAATGCGATGCCAAGTCGCTCGACTCCTACGGGATCGCCAGCTTCATTGAACTGCACTCGCGCAATTCCAATTCGCGAGTAATTCCCACGCGCGACCAGCCGCGGAAAGAGGTAGAGCGCACCATCAGGGCCCCGAACGGCAGCCGGATTCAGGACGCCTTCGATCTCCTGGGGATTATCCGGCTCCGGCTCCATCACCAGTCCGAGGCGTTGCAACTTAAATCCGCTCATCAAATCTCCTCAGCAGGTCACGTTGGGTGATCTCCATCTAAGCAAGCAATGATTGCTTCGGTAACGCATTTAGTTTCACTGGGACCTCGAACTGAGATGGAAACAACGCCTGCTTCTTCAGCCGGATAATCGTTCCCTCCGACGAACAGGGCATCGCCAACGTAAATCATTTCTTTCAATGAAATGTTTAGCAGGTCTCGTAGCTTTCTGATCCCGTAGGCTTTGTCAATGCCAGGTTTAGTGACATCGATGGATGTCGCGCCTCCCAGTCGCACGGAAAACCCGGGAATCAGAGGGTCGAGAATCGCTTTGATCTTTTTTCGCTTGGCGAAATCGGGATCCCATTTGTCCTTTTCTTCCAAGGGGGCTTGCTGGCCTAAAGCGGAATATGTTATCTGGCTTCCCCGGTCCTCAATTGCTTCTCCCCAGAACTTTTCGACCTTGAAGCCCGCTACTTCGACCGCTTTCCTTAGAGAAGTGATTATTCTTTGTCTTTCATCCGCCGTGAAATCTTCTGAATAAAGCTTTTTCCATTCCCCCGTGTATTGGAAGAACTTGGTCCCACAGGTAGGTAGGAGAGATAAATTCACCAGACGGTTGTCTTGGGGAAGATGGGAGAGCACTTGTTCTTCAAACTGAGGCCAATCACCTCCGGAAATCACGGCGACTTTGACGAGGCCGAGAAGGTCATGCAGTCGTGCCGCCATTTCGGCGTCAAGGGCCGATTTACTTTCAGCCAGTGTCCCGTCGAGATCAAAAACAATTAGCTTTTTCACTATCTTTCCACCTCCGCATTCTTGCCATCTCGATTCGAGTTTCCGGCCCCGCCAACCATCCGACTCTTGTCCGGTTCAAAACTACTCCGGCAGCGCAATTCCCAACAAGTTCACTGCGCTGCTTGGCCGAAAAGCACACGCGTCGTCGCGGTCACTGAGTATCCACGCTTCGCCGATAGGGCCGTCGCCTGGAAGGGGTGCGGTAAGCAACTCGGCCAAACGCCTGCCGCCCCAGAGCCGATACTGATAGATCGGTTCGAAGCGCAGCGGATAGAGAACTATTTGGCTCATGGGAACTTTCTCTACCCTCATCCATCGCCAGCAGGACCTTGTCGCCGGCCATTAGCCCGTGCAGCATTCTTAAGTTCTAAGAAGCTCCGCTATCTTCTGGCATCACCCGATGTCGCATGGCGCGGTTTGCCGCTCGGCACCAACGACAGATCATCGCTCATAAAATAGGTAGTGATGGCCACACACATAAGAAGCAAGCCGAGCCAGAACCGCCAATCACGGTGAGCGCGCCTCCAGTACGGGGGAATCTCCCGATGAACATGTTCGCCATCCGGCGCTTCATCTTGGTGGTGACCGTGGTTACTTTCATGCATTGGTTGTCTCCTTTCTCCCTCTCCTACCGAATGACCTTGGGCCGGGTTTGTTTCTGCTCGGCTCCTTCTCTTTCCACTTAGGAACGCCCGGCAAGTCTTGGCCGCGTTTATCAATGCGACGCTTGCGCGGCATGGTGCTGTTCCGGACCAACTTCCACTTCCATTGCGGGAGTGTATTCGCCACGGCGCGCAGCCCGGTTGCATCTGGCCCGATGACACAAAGCCTTCTGTGCCGACGACACGTTGGCCTGCTGGCCTTGCCATATCTCCAAAGCTGGTTGCTGGATGGCGCGTGCAAACGAAAACGCCAACGCCCAAGGCAGTCGCGACGCGAATCGGACGTTCATGGCATTCAAACGAGCAGAGGCCAGTTCATTGGGTTGGCCTCCCGACAAGAACGCAATCCCCGGAACCGCAGCGGGGACGGCTTGCAAGAGACACCTCACTGTGGCGTCGGCCACTTCGTTCACATCTTCTTGCTGGCGGCAGGTCAATCTCACCTGATACTGTTGTTCGCCGATGGCCACTTCTTCCACATCTTCATGCTGGGCACAGGTCAATCCCGGAAGCACCATGTTGGGCTTCAGGATCATCCCCTCCAGCATCACCCGTTGTGTGTAAAGCTGGTTGAAAACCACTCGTAGGACTTGCTCCGTTACCTCGCGGCACCGCTCCAGGGTATGCTCGCCGTCCATGAGCACTTCCGGTTCGACGACCGGGACCACTCCGGCTTCCTGACACAACGCGGCATAGCGAGCCAACGCGTGTGCGTTGGCCTCGATGCAGCCTCGGCTGGGAATGCCATCACCCACGGCAATCACCGCGCGCCACTTGGCGAAACGCGCGCCCATTTGAGAGTATTCGGCCAGGCGACCGCGCAATCCGTCCAGACCTTCGGTCACTTTCTCTCCGTGATGACCTGCCAAGGCCTTTGCGCCGGTGTCAACCTTGATGCCGGGAATGATTCCCGCATCGGTGATGACCTTGAGAAAGGGAGTGCCATCTTCTTTCTTCTGGCGGATCGTCTCGTCGTACAGGATCACGCCACTAATGGACTCACCGAGTCCCGGCGTGGTCACAATCAACTCCCGATAGGCGCGCCGGGCCTCCTCGGTCTGCGGAATCCCCAACCTGGCAAATCGTTTGTTGCAGGTTGGCGTGCTTTCATCCATTGCCAGCAGCCCCTTGTCGTCGGCGACCAGAGCTTTCGCGGTGTCCATAAGCTGTTGCGCATTCATTTGGGATTGCTCCACTTCCAGTTGCGGACTTCCGGCAGGTCTTGGCCGTGCTTGTCGATGTAGTGCTTGTGCTCGATGAGCTTGTCCTGCATCATCTGCTTCAGATAGGCCCCCTTGGAGCCCAGGTGCGGTAGCCGATCCACCACGTCTTGCACCAGGTGGAACCGGTCCAGGTCGTTCTGCACCCTGATGTCAAAGGCTGTTGTGATGGTGCCCTCTTCCTTGTAGCCCCGGACGTGAAGGTTGCTGTTGGTGCGGCGGTACGTCAGCCGGTGGACTAGCGATGGGTATCCATGGAAGCCAAAGATGATGTGTTTATCTTTGGTGAAAAGCGAATCGTAATCCGTCTCGCTCAGTCCGTGCGGGTGTTCGCTTTCCGACTGCAGCTTCATCAGATCGACGACATTGATCACCCGGATTTTCAGATCGGGCAGATGCCGGCGAAGAATGGAAACGGCGGCCAAAATCTCCAGCGTGGGAGTATCTCCGCAGCAAGCCATCACCACGTCCGGCTCGGCGCCTTGGTCGTTGCTGGCCCACTGCCAGATGCCAATTCCTTCCGTGCAATGC
>Ga0182011_10000496_pt1 | contig 34362 bp, 27 predicted proteins | sample 711E1DmetaG_FD_120481 | JGI IMG/M metagenome (GOLD analysis project Ga0182011, IMG submission 120481) | Permafrost microbial communities from Stordalen Mire, Sweden - 711E1D metaG | ecosystem: Environmental > Terrestrial > Soil > Wetlands > Permafrost | place: Sweden: Stordalen | collected...
CGCGTCACCTGGGCTGCGCTGGCCCTTTCCCTGGCCCTGATTACGCCGAATCTACTCCAACTATGGTCTGTCCGCACGGAAGACTGGGGCGCCTCCGACGGGCGCCGCTTCGACTTCGCCTTCTTGGCGAAGAACCTGGAAAGCAACGCCGGCTACTTTGTGCAGGGGAAGTGGTTTCCGCTGGCCGGCACGTTCCTGGCCGTTGCGGGCATTGCCTGGCTGGCCATTGCCAATCGGAAATTTGGATGGGGGGCAATGCTCTGGTCCCTCCTCTCGTGGGGCATCTTTGTACTGTTTTATGCCGGCGGCTATTATTACGGGGCCAGCTCGCGCTATGCCGTCGTGTCAGCCGCCCCCGTGGCCCTGTTGATGGGGATTGGGGCGGCGGCCATCTATGCGTTGCTCCGCCGCCAACCACTCCTGCTGGGAGCATTGGGCGTAGTCGTTGCGATGAACTGGGTAACCGCCCTGCGGTTTGTTCCAACCCTTGGGCGCGAAGCGAACGAGGCCAGGGCCGACATTGATTTTTGCCGCGAGGCGGCCGCAAAACTGCCGCGGGGCTCGCTGGTCATCTCGACCGACCCCTGCATTTGGAACATGCTCGGGCGAAATGCTTCGCAGATTTCCAACGTGGAAGATATGGTGCGCACGGAGATGCTTGAGATGACGCGGCAGTATCCCGGAGGCATCTATCTCCATTGGGACTACTGGGTGAATGCAGAAGACCGGTTCGCCAAACCATGGCGCCAACTCGTCGTCGATACGCACGCCACGGTAGTCAGCAGGATGAACGCCGAGGCGGTCAAGTTAGCCTTGTTTCGCCTTGATACGCCCTACGCGCGCGCAGTCATGGGCGGTCATTACCGGCCGGACAAGCCGAAGATCGACTTGGATGATGTCGTGGCCGACGCGCTCGCCGGCAAGACCGGGGCGACCGAACAGAGGCCGGGATCAACCGGAGCCGCGATCGTTCCAAACGGCCAGACCACGCGATGAGCCGATTGTATTCATGGAGCCGTTTCACCGGCCGAATTCTCGCCGCCGCCGCGGGGATCGAAGGTCCCCCGACGAAATTGACGTTTGTGGTGACCAAGCGCTGTTACTCCCGCTGCACGTACTGCGACATCTGGAAGGTGAAAGACACGCCGGGTGGGCTCGACCGCGAGCTTACGCTGGACGAAGTGAAAGCCATCGCCGCCGCGAATCCATTTCTCCAGTGGATCGACTTCACCGGCGGCGAACCCACCGACCGCCCCGATTTCGTCCAGGTCATCCAGGCTTTCGCCGAAGTCTGCCCCGAACTCCTGTTGATTCACTTTCCGACCAACGGCCTGGCGACGGCGCGCCTTTGCGAGGCGGTGGGGCAGCTTCGACGGACCGTGCGAGCCCGGCTGATCGTCTCCGTCTCGATTGACGGCCCGCCCGACCTTAATGACCGCCTCCGTGGGGTCCGCAACGATTTCGCCCATGCCATCGACACGTTTGCTGCGGTGCGGACGGAGATTGGCGCCGAGAATGCGTACATCGGCATGACCTTGCACGGGCACAAGGCGTCCTGCGGCCGCACGACGACCGAGCTCGTCGAGGACACATTTGCCGCGGTCAACACCGCCCTCGGTCAGCGCAAGCAGTCCGCGATCACCCGGGCGACGCTCCATCTCAATATTCCCCATTTATCGCCACACTTCTATGGCAACCCTGCCAGCCAAGGGGCCGACGGATTCGGTGGCGAAGCGCACCGGAAGGAGATCGCCGCGGCCCTCCGCGTCGCGACCGTCAAGTCCACGACGGGATCGTCCGTCGCGATGCGTGCCATCGAGCGGGTCTATCGGGCCGAGGCCGCACGCTACCTCGCGACCGGGCGGACCCGGATCGTCTGTTCGGCGCTGCTCTCGACCGCCTATCTTTCAGAAACCGGCCAGGTCTATCCTTGCACCATTTGGGACAAACCCCTGGGAAACATCCGCGATACCGGCTATGCGCTGATGCCGATCATCGAGAAGTCTCGCCGGGACGGGGTGCGTCGCGCGGTCGCCGCTGGGCAATGCCCAAATTGCTGGACGCCCTGCGAAGCCTACCCGTCGATCATGGCGTCCCCGCTGCGCTCGGCCCTCGCGTCGCTCCGACGGGATTGACGATTCGTCTCTCAATTCCTTTATGCGCCTCCCTTCTCTCCGAATTCCCCCGGCGAAGCTCTCAAGACTATTGTTTGGTGCAGTGATCATGGCCGTTCCGCTGGCTTCCTTCCTGGCCTTTTCCGTTCAACCTCTCGTGGGAAAGTTGCTGCTGCCCGTCCAAGGGGGAACTGCGCCGGCGTGGCTGGGCACCATGCTCTACTTCCAGACCACGTTGCTCCTTGGATATGGCTGGGCCTTGTGGCTGCTTCGTCGCCCCGTCCATTTCCAAGTGGCTGCCATGGGCGGGCTCGCCTTGATCGCTGTGACTGTCAGCCGTCTGCGTTGGGTCTTGGAGGGCGATTGGACCGGCTATTGGGGGATTCTGCTCACGCTCGCCCTCGCGACCCTGCCCGCAATGGTCCTGTTATTCAGCATCGGCCCGTTGATGCATGGCTGGCTGCGACGGCGCGGCCAGCCGGTGCCCTACCATCTCTACGCGGGCTCCAATGCCGGCGGTCTTGCCGCGGTCGTGCTCTACCCGTTCACGATCGAGCGGGTGATCGGTCTTTCCGACCAGATGTTCATCTGGCACGGCCTCCTTTTTGTCACGGCCTGCCTGACAGCCATTGCGGCTTTGTGTTACCTGCGCGTCGGCCTATCTGTGGCCGCTCCGAACGACGCACCGGAAACCATTCCCTACTCCCGCACCACGGCATGGCTCGGCCTCAGTGCGCTCACCTGTCTCGGCATGCTCGGAGCGACGCATCATCTCGCGGCTGAGATCGGCTCAAATCCGACCGCGTGGGTCGGGCCCTTCGGCGTTTACCTTCTGAGTTTCCTTGTGACCTTTTCCGGTTGGTGGCAACCGCGCTATACCCTCGCCTGCCTCGGCTGGCTGGCGCTCAGCCTGACGGGATTCATGCTCACCAAGGGGGTCAGCGGCGCAACGGTGAACGGCTGGGCCGCCTTTTGGCTGATGTCGACGACGGCGGCCGGGAGTTTTTTCGGCAACGGACTCCTCTACGAGCGCCGGCCCAAAGAACGGTTTGGTTTCTTCTATGTCGCGCTGGCCACCGGCGGTATTGCCGGCGGGCTCTTCGCCAGCCTGGGCGCGCCGTTTTTCTTCCTGCGTCCCTCCGAGTTTCTCGCCGTTTCATGTCTGCTGCTGATTCTGGGGCTTGTACGGCTGCTCGCCCGCCGCGACGTCTTGACGGTCGCAGTGGCAATTTTAATTATATCCGCGCCGGTGGCGGGGCTGGTCTTGCAGCAGACCCGCGATGAAGCCATCGGAGCCACCCGCATTCGGCGCTTCCGGAACATCTATGGGTATACGATGTTGAAATCCGTGGAAGACGGACTGGTCCTTGCAAATGAAACCACCACTCATGGCACGCAGATCACGACGAGCCGAGAAACCCGCCGACATCCCACGCTCTATTATACGCCCAGCTCTGGTGTGGGCCGCGTGATTGCGGAGACGCAAAAGGCGAATCCCGCCGTCACGATCGGCGTCATCGGTCTTGGCGCCGGAACCCTGGCCGCCTACGCTCGCCCGGCCGACACGTTCGATTTCTGGGACATCGATCCGCAATCCGAACGCATCGCGCGTGATTTCTTCAGCTTTGTTTCGGATTCACCAGGACGGATCCACATCAAGCAGGCGGACGGCCGCAAAGGGCTTGAAGCGTCGCCCACCAACTACGACGTGATTGTCCTCGATGCCCTCTCCGGCGACGCAATGCCCGCCCACCTGCTCACTCGCGAGGCCCTGGCGATCTACTTTGCGCGGCTGCAGAAACGGGAAGGAGTGCTCGTGGTCCACTCGACCAATCGCTATGGCACCGTGTTCCCGATTGTCGGCGCGACGGCGCAGGCGCTGGGCTGGTCCAGCCTGGAGGTGACGACCCATTCGGAAACCAGCGATTGGGACTTCGTGGATACGAAATACATCCTGGCTTTCCGCCCCGCGCAGCTCAGCCAAGTCCTCGCCTGGTTGCCTGCCGAGGAAGACGAGGGCCGGCTGAAGCGCACCGTGAACCTTTTCGATCCGCGGCCGCCGGGCGAAACCGTGGTGTGGACGGACGATCGTCATGCGGCGCTCGATGCGCTGGACCTGCCCGGTTACCTCCTTGGCAAACCGTCCTCGAAGTGACCACCGATTTGCGAACGCATGCGATCTCCTTCGCCAGCCACTTGCGAGGTGCGGCGGACGTCTGCAGAGGGAGACAATGGTAACCAGCGTTCCTGTGGATCCAAAACCCATCCCAGCCTCAGCGGGGCCCAAGGTCGAACGGCGCGGCGCCCGTGGCGCAAACGCCGCTCCTCAAGCTCCGCCGCAAGCCTCCACCGTGGCGTGGCTGCTGGCGGTCGTCGCCTTGAGTTGTGCGTTGCGCCTTTGGATCTTCAACGGACTTCATGGCCATGACGACTGGATGTATCTTTTTCACATCCGGAATTTTCTTAACGGATCGACTCAAGATCTTCTCAGCAGCCTCTGGGGCCTGCGGTGGGGGGTCTGGCTGCCGATCGCGATCCTGTTCAAGCTCTTTGGCGTTCATTACTGGCTGGCCTTCGCCCCCGGCTTCATCATGGGATTGGCCTCCATTCCGTTGGCCTACGGGATCGCCTTCCGGATCAGTCGGGAGACTCGCGTCGCCCGCTGGGCTACCTTGGCCCTGGCCATCAACCCGATCGACTGGTTTGTATCCACCACGATTCGCGGAGATATCGAGATGTCCTGTTACGGGGGGTTGGTGGTCTTGGGCCTGGTCCTGATCGAGACTACCCCGCCGTCGAAATCCGTCCGCCGGGTCCTACTGGCTGGCGCGACCGGTATCGCCTGGGGCCTGGGTGCGCTGAACAAGGAATGGGCCTACGTCTATGCCTGGGGATTCCTCACGGTCATTCTCTGGCTGTGTCTGCGTGAGCGCAGGATTCCCTGGGTCTATGCCTGGGTGTTCCTGGGTTTTTTGGCGGTGCTGGCCGCAGACGGTTTCTTCTTGTATCTCACCACCGGCGTTTTCCAGCAACGTCTTCAGCAGTCCATCGGGTGGTTTGAACGCGCTCGCCTGACGGGAGGCTATGCCAACGACCTCAGCCTCAGCTACGGCTATCTGCCGAGCCTTTTCCTCAACCTTTCAAACAATCTCTCCGCAAATCAACGCTTCGCGAACGGATATCCGATCTTTGGTTGGTACTTCTACCTGTTTTTGGGAGCCCTAGGTTGGGGGATCTGGCAGCACCTCTGGGGGCGAAGATCGGCCTGGTCCAGCCTTCTTTTCTTCGTCATCGGAACCCTGCTGTGGATCGAGTTCGGTTCGATGAGCACGAGCATCTATATCCCGTATCATAAGGAACCGCGTTATCTGACCATCTTAAGCGTTCCCATTGCCTGCCTCATCGGGTGGCTGCTGGATTTCATGTGGCAACGGCTTCGACCGCGGGGCCGGGCGTTGCTCGCCGGTGCGCTACTCGCCTTGGCCGGCAGCATCGGGTTCGTCCTGCATTCTGAGCATCTCATTTATAGTGACGGACGGGATTTCCTGCCTGAGCTCACCCTCTGGCTGAAAGCCCATCCGGAAACGCGGATGTGGGCCACCGGCTCCATCCAACAGGATCTCGACTTGCGGTTTGGCTATCGATTTGCGGATCCCGCGCACCAGGATCGCGGCATGCCGAGATACGGCGCCATCCAGGAGGTTATCTTCCTGGATCAGGCCAAGCCGGGAGACCTGATTCTGATCACCCCGATGTGCATCAACATTCTGGAATCCCGCTATACTCCTGAGAAATGGGAACGGGTCGCCGAGTTTGCCGGCCCGCGCTCGAAGGCGACCTTGTTTCGCATGAGCCAATAAGCCTGCCGCGAGCTTCCGTTGATCATGATCGGCCAAAAGACTCCCACCGCGCATTCCCAGCCCTTTCTCCTCCTCTCACCTTAAGCCACAGGAAAACTCATGCTTAGTGCCATATTCTTGCTCTCCGTGATATGGTTCGGTTTCGTCACCGACGAAGAATTCTCCCTGAGTCAGGGCGATTTTCTGGTGCGCCTAGGCGCCGCAATTGTGCTCGGCTGCTTCTGGGGCTCTTGGATTGTGTTCCTGCTGGCCTGGGCCTTCGGCTTCAGCGTCGACACGGTGGCCATCGGCACCGCCTTGATGCTCGCCCTCAATGCCCTGGCGTATCGCTTCAGACAACGGAACGCCCGCTGGTTCGCCTCGCTGCTCGTCTTTGACCGGAAATTCTGGAAGGCCAGCGTTGTCCCCACCGTTTTGATCACGGCCTATTTCGCCGTCTGCGTGTGGACGGACCCCGACGGCAACATCTGGTTTCGCGGCAATACCCGGGACCTCGCCTTTCATATGAGCACGGCCTCGGCGTTTCTGGAACAAACCACTTTCCCGCCGCTCAATCCGCAATCCGCGGCCGCCAAGCTCAGCTACCACTTCATGGCTGATTTCTTTTCGGCCATCCTGTGCCGGGGAGGCTTTTCTCTCTTCTATGCCTTCAAGATCCCCATGGTGCTGTTGGCCTTCGCGCTGTGCTCGCTGACCTTCCATGGGCTCTTCTCCGTGCTGAAGAGCCGGACCGCAACGACGTTCGCCGGTCTGCTTTTTTTCTTCGGCCATGTCGGCGTGGTGAATCTTCTTTTCAGCCTCGCTGGCTATCCCGTCGGAAGCGTGCCGCTGTCGCTCCATTCCTGGAGCAGCTTCGCCGATCACATCGCCTATCCCTACTACAATTTCCTGAACGTCGTCATCGATTATTTCCAGCCGCAACTTCCGTTTCTCTTCGGGTTTCCCCTGGCGATGCTCGTGCTCACCGTCCTCTACCGGCGGTTTAGCGGACAGACGCCGACGGATCGAACCACCTACCTCCTCTTGGGCGTGGTGGCGTTTCTCCCTCTGTTTCATATGCACACTTTCCTCACCATCGGTCCGCTGGTCGGATTGGTGGTGCTGTTCGAACCCGCACCACCCTGGCGGGCGGCAACCGGGCGCGACGGGTTTGTCGCCCGCCTCATCCGCATGACCATCAGCGATGGCACTCCCCTCCCCTCGGCTGCCAAACCCGCCTCGGCGGAAAAGCCGCTTCCTTCCGGGAGTGAGTTTCCCCCGTCCCATGCGCCGCTCAAGATTATCGCGATGCTTCTCGCCGGGGTGGTGGTCGGGTTGCAGCTCGGCTTTATTCTTTCCCAGGAAAAGACTCGCGGATTCTCCGGGTTCGACGTCGCAAAACAACTCGGGGCCCTGCCGGAAATCCCCCGCTTTCTGCATCTTCAACGGTGCTGGTTTTGGGTCCGGGCGGGCGGCGTTCCGCTGGTCCTCGGACTGATCGCGGTGCTCATTTCCTTCCGTCTGCCGCCGCGCGAGGCCAAATCGGGCCGGCGGGGAGAAATCGCCCTGCTTGCCCTGTTGGGGGTGACGGGCTTCTTTTTCCTGGTAATCAATGTCTACCGGTTCACCCCGAACTGGGGAGACAGTAACAAGTTCTTTCTCTATTTCGATCTCGCGCTCTGCATCTACAGCGGCCGTCTTCTGGCGTTTCTTTGGCAGGGGTCCCGATCATGGAGGATTGTCGCAGGCCTGCTCGTCTCCGTTGGTGCGGTCGTTCCGACGGCCAGCGAGTGGATCGGGCGGTACGGACGGGAACCGGAGCGGCTGTTCAGCGCCGGCGACCGACTGGTGGCCGAGTGGATCAGGCTCAACACGCAAAAAGACGCGGTGTTCCTGACCGCCAACTCGACCGTGCACCTTGTTCCAGCCTTCGCTGGCCGGCGGGTGGTCAATGGGTCCTATACCCGCGAAACGGGGTTTGGCGACGAGGCGACGGAAGCGCTGGTCGCCCGGGCCTACCGGGAGGCCGACCCTGCCTTGATCACAAAATGCAAAGTCACGCATATCTTCGTCGGCCCGGCGGAAGAGGGACTCTATCATGTGGATCGCGCCACCATGGGACGCCGGTTCAAGACTTCCTTCGACCAAGACTGCCTCGGAGTCCGTTACTCTATCTACGAAGTGGGTGAACAAAGCGCCGAGGCCATTCGGCGAGACCGGGAAGTTGAAACCTCCCGGCCTGCCGTCTGGCTAAGCGAGCTAAGTCCCACCTCGGTGCAACAGGGTTATGGCACCCTCAAGATCGACAAATCTTTCGACCTAACGACCTTAAGCCTAGCGAAGCAGACCTATCCATTCGGCTTGGGCACCCATGCTCCCTCGGAGATCACGTTCAACCTCGACCGTCACTATGCGGTTTTTGAATCGGATCTCGGAGTGGACGACACCCAACTGGGCGGAATCGGAACCGTGGTCTTCGAGGTTTGGGTCGACGATCGCAAAGTCTACGAATCTAAAGTAATGCGGGCCGGTGATCCCCCGGATAGCATCAAGATCGACGTTTCCGATGTCACCACGCTGAAGCTGGTCGTGACCGATGCCGGGGACGGCATTCACTGCGATCATGCGGACTGGGCTGGGGCCAAGCTTCTGCGTAGCAAATAGCCCGCATCGCTTTCGCCGCCATGCACAGGAAAGAGATCCTGGTCCCCGTCACCTTCCTGCTCCTCGCGGCCGCCTTGCGGCTGACGTTGTTCTCAGGATTGTACGGTCACGACGACTGGGTCTATCTATTCTATATAAGGAATTTTTTTAATGACAATAACTATGAGCTGCTCCATTCGATGTGGGGGATCCGGTTCGGGATGTGGGGCCCCATCGCGCTGTCGCTAAAAGTCTTCGGCGTCTCCTATTGGAGCGCGTTGTTGCCCCCGTTTCTCTACGGACTGGCCGCAGTCCCGCTGGCTTATGCCTCGATCCGGACGTTGGGCCTGTCCATCGGCGCCGCGGCAGTCGGCTGCGCGGCCCTGGTGCTGAATCCAATCGACTGGATGGTGTCTTCGACCATCCGGGGGGACATTGAGATGTCGTTTTATGGCGGCGCGTTGCTCCTGACGCTTCTTCTGTTCCGCCAGGCGGTCGGGGCGCGGCGGCTGATCCTCGGGGCGACCGCCGGATTGATCTGGGGATTCTCCGCGATCACCAAGGAATGGGGCTTCATCTTCGCCTGGGGGATCTTCTTGGTGGCCCTGACGGACATGATTTTTGAGCGCCGGTTCCCCTGGGAATATGCCATCGTCGGGCTGGGGTTTTTCACGGTCATGCTGGTCGACGCGGCGGTGCTGAAGCATCTCACCGGTGACTGGCTCGCCCGCTTTCATACCTCGATCGTCTGGTTCAAGGTGCAGGCGGACAAAGGGGAAGGCGTCGGCGACGTATCGACGAGCTTTCGTTACCTGCCCCAGGTGTTTCTGGGCCTTCGCACTGAGACAACGGGCTTCGGGCCTTACCCGAATCACTATCCCTATTACGGCCCGTACATGTGGCTGCTCATCGCCTCCCTTCCGTTTTGTTTCTTCGCCGGCAATCGCGGCCGGCCGGCGGCCTGCTTTGTGCTCGGCGTTTTGCTCTGGATCGAGTTCGGCAGCATGAACTGGCAGGCTTACCTGCCCTACCACAAGGAACCGCGGTACTTCGCCTTGATCAGTGTGCCGACGGCCACCGTGATCGCCTTCGCCGGAGAGTGGATCCTGGCGGCGCGTTCCCGGATTCTGAAGGGTGTCATCGCTGGATTGATGGCGGTGATGGCAATCATGCTCGTGCGCGTCGCGATGGCCAATCACCGTGAATATGTGGACGGCCGGGACTACATGCCGGCGGTGGTCGACTGGCTGCAGCACCATCACGACGCCCATCTGTGGGTCGACGCCTCGACCCAGAATGAACTCGACCTGCGCTTTGCCTACGCCTTTGCCGACCCGGTCCACCAGCACGCCGGGCGCCCGGGATTCGGCACGCTGGCCGATATCAATTTCTGGGACCGGGCTCAACCAGGCGACTTCCTGCTCGTGCACACGATCTGGCCCGCCTTCCAGGGGAACTTCCCCATGGTGGATCGGCGGAGACTCAAGCTGGTGACCATGCTTCCCGCGCCCGAGTCGACCCCGATGATCTACCAGCTGAAACCGAGGCGAGCGGAGGAGACCTCGCACTATTTGAGTGATGACAACCCGTTACGCGCCACGCAGTCGCTTGGCGCCCCGCCCCAGTGGGACCAGTCAATCGTTGGCAAACCGATCCGGCTCCAAGGGGTCACCTATCGGCGCGGGATCGGGACCCACGCGATCTCGGAGATCACCTTCTCCCTTGGCGGACACTACAAATGGTTTACCGCGGACGTCGGACTTGACGACAATGCCCATGGCCAGCCAGGCAGCGTGATCTTCTCCGTTTATACGGACGGGCAACTGCGCCACCAGACGCCGGTGATGCTATGGGGAACCCCGATTGAAAAGCTCAAGATTGACGTCACCGGAGTGACTGAGCTTAAGCTCGCGGTCGGGGACGCTGGTGACGGGGTTGGTTGGGATCAGGCAGATTGGGCGGATGCCGCGGTGCTGGACGGCCGCACTGAGCTGCCCAGATGATGGGCGCATCCCCCCCGGTCCCCTGCTCGGGCTACAGCGGCCAGCCGGAATCCGCTCACCGCAGAAGCGCAGATCAATGCGTCGACTCCGGACTCGCGCCTGCTGCCGCCTTCCCCGGCCGGTAGAAGAGGTGGTAGTCTTCGAACGGCGTCATGGACCCAACCACGTCGGCCACCGTTTCCAAGCCGTATTTTTCGGTGAACTCTTTCGCCAATGGATGCTCGAACGAAATGACGAAGGCCTGGCCATTGGCCTCCTCGATGGTTCGGCGCATAATCTCATCGTCCTCCAGGAACTCGGTCCGCCGTTTGTCCCAGTGGGTGGCGCGACCATACCCTCGCGCGTTGGGATAGTAGAGCGAGCGATTCAGATATCCCGCCAGCGGGGCACCCGCCCAGTCCGGAGCGACCGCGATGAACCCGCGGTCGAGGTGGCGCTCCTGCAGAATCTGCGCCGCCGCCTTTCCACAGGAAAACCGCTGGTTGAAATCCTCCTTCAGCGCCCAGACCCCGGTCACCGCCTGGGCCGCCAGCATCGCTGTGAGCACCACAGAGGCCCACCGGTCGAACACCGCGGATGAACCGGGGGAAGGCCGGGGCCGCGACGCCTGTTTGATCCACTGGGCGAATAAAAACGTGAAGAACAGCAAGCCCGCGTGCCGCGCGGCGCCGATGTATTTGACATAGAAGAAAGCAGCGACGCCGACCGTTCCCACGACATAGAGAACCAATGCCCCCGCATGACGTTTGAAGAAGAGGACGGACAGCACAAAAAGCAGCAGCGCCCAGATGAAGATCTGCCCGTTCTCAATGGAAAACGTCGGAGTGTCCCACGGAGGGATCCGGGAAAACCCCGCCGGCCGAGGCCAGGTGAAACACGAATTGACGACGGCCGAGGCCACTCTCGCAAGCCGGATCGGAACCCAATCCAGGATCCACCCGTCCGTCTGCGGGTAGAGGGTGTCGGCCCGCGGGAGCATCGAATAGACCGCATAGGCAAGCCCGCCTGCGAAGCAGAGCAGCGGCCCTGCCTGAAAGCGGGCGGAACCGGCGCCGGCGTCCTTCGGCGGGCCCCAGCGAAAACAGCGGGGCGCCCAGAATCCGCCGGCCAGCGCCACGGCCACGATCAGGCTGTGGACACTGGCCAAGGCGGCGGCAAGGAGCGCGGCAATGAACGGCCAGGGCCGTTCTTCCGCCCGCGGAAAGAGTACGCAGGCGATGCCCAGGCCCAGGATCCCGGGCAGGTAGTTCCGGCAGACAATCCCGTACTCGAACAAGAGGTAATAGTTGCAGACGAGCAGCGCCTTTTGCAGACGGTTGAACGGAGCGAAATGCACGAAGACGAAAACCGTGGCGCCCGCGAGAATCCACGTCAGGATCTGCATCGCCTCCGGCCGGAAGGTCAGCAGCGCCAGCGGTCGCAACAACAAGTACCAAAGGGAGGGCGCCCCGTTGTAGTGAACCTCCTCGAGCAACGCCGAGAGGTTCGGCGCATCCCGGACGTTGAGCCACGCCTGCATCTCATCCCGCCAGAGTTCATGCCGCCAGGCGCCAATTCCAGCCAGGACCAGAAACACCAGGGTGAGCGAAACCGAGAGACGAAGCCGGCTGGTCTCAGTCGCGGGATTGGTCTTTCCGAGTGAGAATAGGCTCATGATTGCAGGAACAAGTCCGGCTCGGGGTCGGAAAGGATCAATGACAATTCCGGTGCGGAATGGCGAGCCCGGATCGCCCAGACGTCGCCGCGACCGGCGTCAGAAATTGATCCGCTCGCGCTCCACCACCAAGGGGCGCTTGGAGACCTTGGTATAGATCGCGCCGATGTATTCACCGAGGACGCCGATGAACAGCAACTGCACCGATCCCAGAAAAAAGAGCCCGACCACAACCGGAGCCTGCCCGATGGGAAACTCCCGCCAGAACAGGAGCTTGAGCACCAGGTAGACCGAGCCGGCCAAAAACGAGAGCAGCGCGCAGGCGAAACCCAGGAAGGTGGCCAGTCGCAGCGGGACCTTGGAGTGGTTGGTGAAACCGAGCATCGCCAGGTCATACAGCGTGAAGAAATTGCTCTTCGTGACACCGCGTTTGCGCTGCGGCTGGGTGAAGGCGACGCGCGCCACGGGATAGCCCAGTTCGGAGATCTGGCCACGGTGATAGGGATAGGGGTCATCGAAGGCGCGCAGGTGCTCGATGACCGCCTGGTCGTAGAGGCCAAATCCGGTGAAGTTCTTCAACAGCTCCGTCTCCGCCAGGAGGGCAATGAGCCGGTAGTAGGCGCTCCGGACCAGGAAGAACAACGAGGATTCCTCGCTGTGATCTTTGATCGCGGCCACGACCTTCCAGCCCTCCTCCCACTTGGGAATGAACTGCTCGATGAGCTCGGGGGGATCTTGGAGGTCCGAGGCCAGGTAGATCACCGCATCGCCGTGCGCCTGCAGCATGGCATGATACGGCGACCGGATGTGGCCAAAGTTGCGGACATTGAAGATCACTTTGATGCGCCGGTCGCACCCGGCCAGGCTGCGCAGCACGTCCGCCGAGCGGTCGGTGGAACAATTGTCGATGATGATATGCTCCCATTCGTACGTCGGGTATTTTGCGGCGACCGCCAACACGCGCCCCACGAGTTCCTCAAGGTTGGCCTCCTCATTGTAGCATCCGCTGACTACGGAGATCTTTTTCATGGAGAATCGAGCGGCAGGCTGCGGCGGCGCGGCGGAAATTCACAGGCCTCGGCTGTAGATCAACGCCCGTAGGTGCTCGTCCTGCGAATAGGGCGTATCGACCGTGTCGATCGTCAGCGGTGCGTCCTTGGTCACCGGTTTGACGATCCGGTGGCCGAATCGGCCGAGCATCAACTCCCGACAGGACAACTGGCCCTTCTGCAGCGGGATGGCCAGATAGATGTCGTTTTCGGTCAAGATCTGTCCTGGGATCAGGTCGCGGCGGGCGTAGGCGCCCCGCACATAAGAATCGAGATAGGAGGTTTCCTTGGCCAGCGGGACCTTCCGATTCGTCCTCGCGGTGCCGCAGAAGGCCACGGCCCGGTGAAAAGCCTTGAACCAGTCGTCGATCTGCCGGGGCCGCGAGGAATAGGGCGCGACCTCGGCGCCGTCGCTGTCGATGTCGATATGGCGCTCGAACGTTCGCGCTCCCTTGGCATAGGCGATCGCCACCGACATCGTCCAGTCGCGGTACTCATGGCAGGAATAGCCGATCGTATGGCCGGGATAGCGGTCACGCAGATAATCGATCTGCTCCAGCTCCGCCTCGTTTTCCTCGTGGGGATAGGCGGCCACGCAATGATTGATGGCGAGGGGGATGTTGCGGTTCTCGAAAAAGGTGACCACATCGTCCATGTCCTTCAGCGGCGTGCCGCCGAACGAGATGATGCAGGGCTTCCGGGTGCTCGCGATCTTCTCCAGGAGCAGCCAGTCGTTGCTGTCCGCGCTGGCGATCTTGATGATAGGCAGTCCGAACTCCACGCACCAGTCGACGGAGTTCTCGTCGAACGGCGTAGCCATCGGGATGCAGTTGCTCTTGGTGATCGCCTCCACGAGCGTGGCGTAGTCGTCCTTGCCCAGCCGGGTATCCAGCACCCGCCGGATGTAGCGGGTGTCCTCGCGATCGCGAAAATCCTTGTGCACGAAGCTGTCGAGATCCCGGAACTGCAGCTTGATCGCAGCCCGGACGTTGTTGAAACGGACGATCCGGCTGTGCTCGCGCACAATCTGGAGACCGCGCTCCAGCTTGCCGAGGTGGTTGCTGGCCATCTCCAGGACAAACAGGTTTTCGAAAATGTTTCGTTCCATAAGACGAATGGACGGGCGGCGGGGGGATCTTGAGAAAACTCCTCGGGTTCAGATTTCGCGAGCGATTAATTCACCGAGCGCAGGACGCAACTGGCTTTCCAGGTCCACGGAGATTTTCTCCATCCGGCCGATCCCGCGGGTGAGGATGCAATGCAACGCTGACCGGGTGGCTTTCTTGTCGAGCTTGATCGCGTCCAAGACGGCCGAAAGCTCGACCGACTTCAGCCGGGATCCGTAGGGTTCGTGCCACGGGCGAAGGCGGTCCTTCATTGCCGCATAATGGCTGGCGTCCACCAAGCCCAAGCGCACCGACACCCAAGTGGCCGTGAGCATGCCCAGAGTCACGGCGATGCCATGGGGAATTTCATAGTGCGTCGCCGATTCGTAGGCGTGGCCGAACGTGTGCCCATAGTTCAGCAGGTTGCGGATCCCGCGGTCGAATTCGTCAGGCTCGATATAGGTTTGCTTGATCCGCAGGGAGCTGAGTACCCAGCGCGGCAGCATCGAATCATCGCCCGGCAGCGCGGCCAGACTGTCCATCAGCTCGGCGAAGGGCTGCTCGCCGGCCAGCAGGTGGAGCTTGATCACTTCGCCCAGCCCGGACCGGATCTCGTCCCAGGGCAGCGTCCGCAAGACCCCGTGAGCCAGCAGGACGCGGTGCGGCGGATAGAAGGTGCCGATCTGGTTCTTGAATAACTGGAGATTGAGGGAGCTTTTGCTGCCGATGCAACTGTCGCATTGGGCCAGCAACGTCGTGGGTAGGAGCTCCCAACGCACCCCGCGCATCAGCACGGACGCCGCGAAACAGCCGATATCCTGCAGCACTCCGCCGCCCACAACCAACAGGCATCCATCGCGCTTGAAGCCACGGCGGAGCAGCCACGTGAACACCGGCGCCATCGCCTCAAACGACTTGGCCTCCTCGCTCGCCTCGACCAGCAAAATCCTCTCGGGCGGCAGGCAGCGTTCGAAATCAACGTGATAATGGGCGTGCACCGCGCGATCGGCCAGACACAGCGTGCCCGCCGCGGCCGCGGGGGTGGCAGCCAACGCCTCGCCGAGCGAGTCAAAAGTCTCGACGGTGTAGGGATGGCTGCGGCTCTGGATTGTCAGCACCGCGCTCATCGGCAGGTAAAGCCCCCGTCCACCACCACCATCTGCCCGGTCAGATAGGTATTCTCCTCGGAGCACAGAAAGGCCGCCACCCGGGCCAGTTCCTCGGGCTGGGCCAAGCGTTGGAGCGGAATCGAAGCGGCCAGGGCCGCGATCTCGGTCGAGGAATTGTTCTGCCGGGTCAACGCGGTCTCGACGTAACCCGGGCAGAGTGCATTGACGAGCACGCCCTCCGGGCCGAACTCCACCGCCGCGCTGCGGGTCAACGCGTTCAGCGCCGCCTTGGTCATGGAATAGGCGGCGCGACGCTCGCGCGCCACGAAACCGAGAATGCTGCTGACGTTCAGGATCCGCCCCCAGCGCTGCCGGCGCATGTGCGGGACGAAGGCCTGGATCAGGCGTAGCGGCGCCGACACATTGGTCTGGAGCATCGCCGGCCAGGTCCGGCTTTCGAGCTCGGCGAGGGGCTGCAGGAAATTGACGCCGGCGTTGTTGACCAGCACATCCACGGCGGGCGCGGGATGCTCCCGCAGCCACGCCTCGATCGAGGCCGGCTGTTCGAGATCGAGTTCGCCGCGGGACGGCGCAACCAGCCGGAAGCCCCGCGCGCGCAGCTCGGATGCGATGGCGGCACCGATGCCGCGCGAGCTGCCGGTGATGAAGGCGGTGCGTTGCGGGATCTTTTTCATATCCTGGGAGGGAGGAACAGATTCGCCGCCAGCTCTTCGCGGCTGAGAAGCGGAGCCATGTCTTCCAGGGGCGCGGCGACCATTCGTCCGTCCTCCAGACGGCGGGAAGATACCTTGGGCGCGAAGGGCTGGCGCCAGTCGAGCATGACCTCGCACAGGCTCGGTCCCACCTCCGCCAGCGTGGCCCGAATCGCCTCGTCGAGTTCCGCGTGGCTGCCGCACCGCCGGCTGGCCAGTCCGAAGGCCCGGGCCACCACCGCAAAGTCCGGGAAACTGAGGCCGGAGTCGGTGCCGCAGCCGACGATATTGTCGGCAAAGTAATTCTGTTGGGTCTGCCGGATCGAGTGATAGCCGCGGTTGTTCAGGACGAAGATCTTCACCGGCAGGGCCCGTCCGGCTATCGTCTGCAGCTCCTGCAGGTTCATCATGATGCTGCCGTCGCCCGCCAGGCAGATCACCCGGCGGTTCCCGCCGAGCGCCACCGCGGCGCCTACCGCGGCGGGCAGGTCGTAGCCCATCGGGGCGCATCCGGAATTGTGATACAGCCGCATCCCCCGGCGAACCCGGCCGGCCTGGAAGGTCGTGACGCAAGCCGTGCCGTCGCCGGTCACCACCACCTCATCCTCGCCAAGCTGGGCAAACAGCCGCTCGACAAAGCAATAGGGGTTCACCGGACGGTCGTCGCGCCAGTACTCCGGCAGGACCACCGGGTACCGCCGCCGGCAGTCCTGACACCAGCCGCGCCAGCGCCCGTGCCGCTCGCGATCGCCGCCCTCGCTGAGCCGCACCAGCAGCGGCAGGACCTCGGCGAGATCGGCGTGCACCGGCAGGTCGGGTCGCACGGTGGGCTTCTTCAGCTCGGCCGCATCGATGTCGACCCAGATCTTGAAGGCGCCGCGGGCGAAATTCTCCCAATTATAGCTGACCAGCCGGAGGTTGAGCCGGCAGCCGAGGATGAGCAGCACGTCGGCGTTCTGAACGGCGAAATTGCCCGCCCGGTCGCCCAGCGTCCCGGGCCGGCCGGCATAGGCCGGATGGTCGTCCGGCAGCAGGTCGTTGGAATTCCACGCGGTGACCACTGGAATGCCGAGCTGGTCCAGCAACCGGAGAAAGGTGGCGTACTGCCCGGACAGGCGGATGCCCGTGCCGGCGTAGATCACCGGGCGCTGCGCCGCGGCCAGCCGTTCGATGATCTGGCGACCGACCGCCTCCAGGCCGGAGGTCTCGAATTGCAGCGCGTCTTCCGCCGGATCGTAGCTCCGCAGGGACGTCGGATCGATCTGCGCCGCCTGCACATTGATCGGAATGTCGAGCCACACCGGCCCCGGCCGACCGTGCGTGGCGAGGTGCAAGGAGCGCTCCAGGTGATAGCGGATGGATGCGGGATCGGAGACCAGCACCGCGCACTTGGTGACGCCTTCCACCATGCGCACGATGTCCACCTCCTGGTCGCCGAGCTGGCGGAGCGGCAGATTCGTGCTCCGGACCAGCGTCTCCGCTTTCACCTGGCCGGATATGACCACCATGGCCATTGAATCGACAAATGCGCCGTAGACCCCGGTGATCGCGTTGGTGGCGCCCGGTCCGGCGGTGACGTTTACGGCCGCCAGCCGGTTCGTCAGGCGAAAGTAGCTCTCCGCCGCGATGGCGCAGGCCTGTTCATGATGGCAGCACACCGCCTCCAGCTCCGGGACCCGGCCCAGCGCGTCGTTCAGATGCATCGCGCTGCCGCCCGTGACCAGGAAAACGTGGCGGATGCCATGCTCGGCCAGCGTGCGGAAAATGTAGTCGGCCACGCGGATGGATCCCGCCTTGCGGGAGTAGGGGGGGATGACTCCAGCCATGCCACTCCAGACAAGGAGAGAACCGCCTCCAAGACGAGTTCGAAACCAAGCTCCCCTCCCGCCCGAAACACCGGCGGCGCGGCCAGGCCCATGGCGCCCACCCAGCCTGCCGTCACGCCGGCTCGAGGGTGACAAGCGGGTTTCGCAGGCCGAGCGGACCCCGGATGCGCGCCACAATGGCGGCTTGATGCAGCAGGCTGCCGACAACGATCGGATGGGGCGGCAGGGAGACGAGATGTTCCGGCGCGACAATCTGCACGCCGTTCAGGCATTCCCCATGATGCAACGGATTGGCGTCGGTGAACGCCGCGATTTGCGCCCGGCCGAGCGAGGTTTCTGCCAGCAGTTTCAGCGTCAGCTGGCCCGTGCCCCAGACAATGACCGGCCCGCCGAGAACGGGCGCCAGCCGCTGGTCGATTCCCGCCAACTGGGACCGCGAGGCGACGATGTACCGACCCACGTTCTGGAGGAACGCCGGATCGCGTTTCCAGGCGGGTCCGGGAGTGCCGGCGGAAGCCTGTCCGAAGAATCCGAATACGGCGGGATACGGCACGCCCTGGGCCACCGTGATCGTCTTCCGCCCCAGCGCGAGGCAGAAAAGGCCGCAGGACGAAAACAGATTTTCGAGCGAAGCGGTGCCGAAATGATTGATGTGCTCGGTGTTGAAATCCTGGAACGGGGCCGCCAAGCACTCGACGTAGCGTTGCGCATCCGGGACTTCCGCGTAGACCAGCCCGTGCGGGGAGAGCACGGCGCGGACCTGCGCGAGGGCCCGGCGCAGGTCAAGCACATGCTCCAGGACGTGCGAGACGATCACCAGATCCGCGGGGGCGGCTTGCGGCGGCAGCGCCAGCAGCCAGCCCTGGCTGACGGGCAGATCAAACAGCCGCCGGGCGTTCTCCACGCAGGTGGGCGATGGGTCGATGCCCAGCAGGTGCGAATACCCCCGGGCCTTCAGCGCTCCCAGCAGCCCACCGTTGGCACAGCCGATGTCGACGATGCGCGCATGTTTGTCCGGCAGACGGCCGGCGATGGCCTCGGCCATGGTCCGCAAACGCTCCTGATCCGCGGCATCGCCGCCCCCGCCCGTAGCGGTGCCCTGGTCGGCATATTTGGAGTACTGCGCGTAGTAGCGGTCATAATCCGCAGCCGTACCGGTCGTGTCGGCGAAGACAAAATCGCACCGGGAGCAGGCCACCACATCGTAGCTCGACGGCAACGGGTGCCCCTGAGGCAGAACGAAGCGCTGATGGTGCAGCACCGCGACCTCCGGGCCTCCACACACGGGGCACGGCCGATGGGCGGTCTTTGTCATGGCAGGTCAGCGGGCGCGATCATGTCCACGAAACCAGACTGCCGTCCGGCGGAGGGCGGAATCGAGTGAGATGTGTTCGCGCAGGCCTAGCTCCTCCCCTGCCCGCCGGACCGAGGGCACATAATAGTCCACCGGACGCGCTGGATCGGCGGCCTGCATCACGCGCACCCCGGCGGCGCTGCCCAGCACGCTCGCGACGCGCTCGGCGAGGTCGCGCAAGCTGATCCCGCGCTCAGAACCGACGTTGTAGGGGCGTCCCGCCACACCGTTCACCAGGATGGTCCACAACCAGATCGTCAGATCGCCGGCGTAAAGATACGAGCGCACCGGGGTGCCGTCGCCCTTGATGACGATCGGGCGGCCCGCCATCGCGTCCTCCAGGAAATTGCCAAGTGCAAACTTGCCGCCGAGCGGCATGCCCGGACCGACAAAGGTGAAACAACGCGCGAGGAGGGCGGCCGTCCCGTGTTGCCTCCCCCACGCGGCGCACAGCGCTTCCGCCTGACGCTTCGCTTCCCCGCTGATCGCATACGCCTGGTCCATATCGGTCGGATCAGGCGCGGCCGACTGCGGTTCTTCCAGCGGCGCGCCGCCGGTAGCCGGCCGGGCATAGACCGAGCCGGAACTCGCCAGCAGAACCCGGCGCACGCCGGTCCGCGCCGCCAAGTCAATCACTCGGCGGGTTCCGCCGGCAATCACGTCGATTGCATCGAGCGGACGGGCCAGGACGGCGGCCAGATCCGCCTCCGTCGCCAAATGAATCACGGCATCAAAGCCGGGAAAATCCCGCGCGACCGCGACTGGGTCAAACGCCGCCACTGAACCGCCGACCAGCCGCACGGCCGGGTTTCCCGCGATATGGGGCGCGCGGTCCGCGAATCCGCCAGGATCCCGCGTTAGAACCACCGCGGTGGCCCGGAGATCATGTCGGCGGTTGGCCGCGAGCAGGCTTTCCAGCAGCCACCGGCCGAAGAAGCCGGTGCCGCCCGTCATGAAAAACCGATGGCCGCGCAGCTGCTCCCAAAGCGGGCGGGTGTGCGTCAGGACATGATCAAGATCCTCGGTCGGCAGGGGCGGCATGAGTGGCTAGCGACGGCAATCAATGTCTCGCGGGCGGGGATTGCTGGCAATGATTCTTCTTGGGCCGGAGCCGAGCTGGCGCGCCCGGGATGAGACTACTCCCAGGCGTCGACGCGGATCCGGTCAGGGGTGGCACCGCGGGCCCGCAGACTGGAACAGAGTGTCTCGACCATCGCCGGAGGCCCGGCAAGATAGAAGAGACGATTCGCCGGATCGGACAGCAGCGGCCAGATTTCCGGCAGCGAGATCCGGCCGGGAAAACACTGGGGTGCCCGCGACTGCCGTTCCAACCGCGCCGCCAACGCGGGCGCGCCGTTCTCCGCGAAAAAAACCACCTGCAGCGCCGGGATGCGGCGGTGCTGGCCCAGGATCATCTCGTCGAACAACAGCAGGTCCGGCGAGCGCGCACCATAAACCAGCGTGACCGGAAGCGTCCGCTGGGACGTCAGCATGGCTAGGAAGGCCGCAAACGCGCTGATGCCCGTTCCGCCAGCCACCAGGACGACCTCCTGGTCGGGCTCGATGACAAAATCGCCATAGGGAAGCTTGATCCAGACCTCGCGCCCGACGGCGATCGCCCGCTCCATTTTCTGCGTATAGCGTCCCTTGACCGAATAGCAGATCCGGAGGCGGTTCCGCTCTGTGGGCGAGCTGGCGATGGAAAACACCCTCGACTCCGGCCAGAACCCAGCCGGGTCGAACTCGTCTACCGTCAGATGCAGGAACTGTCCCGGCTGAAACACGGGGATCGGCCGGTCAGGCTTCAATTCGACGCTGTAGACTCGCCCGCCGTGATCGACGACGGATTCCACGGCACAGCGGATCTTGCGGGGCAGGCTCATTGCGGCGAAGGCGGGGAACGGGGAGCCGGCGCGCTCAGCCCGCCTTCCCAGCCATGAACCGGTCGACGGTCGCGAGCACGTGTTGGAGCATGGGCTCGGTCAAGCCGGGATAGACGCCGATGAAAAACGTGCGGGTGGTGATCAGGTCGCTGTTAGTCAACGGTCCCGCCACCCGGTGCTCGATCTCCGCGTAGGCCGGATGGCGCAACAGGTTTCCGCAAAAAAGATTACGGGTCTCGATCCGCGCCGCGTCGAGCGCCTGGACCAGCTCCGCCCGGGTGAAGGGCGCCTCCGGCCGCACGGTGATCACGAAGCCGAACCACGACGGATCGGAATTGGGCGTCGCCCGGTGCAGGAGCAGGTGCCGCTCGTGCCGGTCCAACCCCGCCGCCAAAACGGCATGGTTGCGTTTTCGCGCCGCCACGAAGTCGTCAAGCTTCCGCAGCTGGGCCACGCCGACCGCGGCCTGCATGTCGGTCACCTTCAGATTGTAGCCGATATGGGAGTAGACGTACTTGTGATCGTAGCCGAGGGGAAGGCGGCCGAACTGCTGGGTAAAACGCTTGCCGCAGGTGTTGTTCTCTCCGCCCGCACAGTAGCAGTCGCGCCCCCAATCACGGAAGCTCCGCGCGATCCCGGCCAATTCCTCGCTAGCGGTCGCCACGGCGCCGCCCTCCCCCATGGTCAGGTGGTGGGCGGGATAAAAGCTGAACGTGGCCAGGTCGCCGTAGGTGGCCGTAAGGCGGCCGTCATACCGGCTGCCCAACGCGTCGCAATTGTCTTCGATCAGCCACAAGCGGTGCCGGTCGCAGAATGCGCGGACTTCGCGCACCGGATACGGCACGCCCATCGTGTGCGCGATCATCACCGCCTTGGTGCGCGGGCTCAGCGCCGCCTCGATGCCGTCCAGGGTCGGCACGTAGGTGCCCAGCTCGACGTCAACAAAGACGGGGACGGCGCGATTCTGCACGATCGGGTTGACGGTGGTCGGAAACCCCGCGGCCACCGTGATGACTTCATCCCCGGGCTTGACCTGCCGGTCCTTGAGCCTCGGCGACGTCAGCGTGGAGAACGCCACCAGGTTGGCCGAGGAACCGGAATTGACCAGCAGCACGTTGTCCAGGCCCAGATAATCGCCCAAGCCGGTCTCGAATTCCTCCGCATAGCGTCCCGCCGTGAGCCAGAAATCGAGCGAAGCGTCGACCAGCGCCATCAATTCATGCTCATCGTAGTGTCGGCCTGAATACCTGACGAAATCCTCGCCGGGCCGAAAATCGGCCGGCGCGCCCGCCGCATGGTACCGGCGCACCAGCTCCAGGATCTCGTGCCGCAGGGTCTTCTTTTCGTCCATTTTCAAGAAGGATTGGTTCAGGCCGCCGAGATCCACGGCCGCCCCTGCGCGAGGGCGTCGGACTGATGCCGCGCAATCTGCTCCCGGGTCGACGCCCGCGCGCGCGGGTTGAACTCCGTGCCCCGTTCGCCCTCCGCGGCGGTGCGATACCAGTCGACGGTTTGTTGGATCGAGGCCGCAAAGTCCCAGACAGGCCGCCAGCCCAGGACCTGGTACGCCTTGTCCACGGCCAGACTGAGATAGGCGTCTTCATGCACCGCCCGCGAGTCGCTGCGATCTTCCCATCGCCCGGGCCAGCGCCGGAGGACCTCCTCCACCAAGGCCTCCACCGGGCGGATCGAGGCCAGCGGCGGACCGAAATTGAAGGCGGCGGCGGGCGGCCGCGATCCGCCGGGGGCGAGCTCGGGCCGGGCCAGGCAGGCGCCCAGCCAGAGGTAGCCGCTGAGCGGTTCAAGCACGTGTTGCCAGGGACGCGCGGCGCTCCGGTTCCGCACGGCGATGGGCTCCCCGCGCTGCAGCGCGCGGATGCAGTCGGGGACAATGCGGTCCACCGCCCAGTCGCCCCCGCCCACGACATTGCCCGCCCGCGCCGAGGCCAGCTGGACAGGAGAGGCGGGGGCCGAAAAGAAGGAGCGGCGATAGGCGCTGACGACCAGTTCGGCGCAGCCCTTGCTTGAGCTGTAGGGATCGTGCCCGCCGAGCGGATCCTCTTCGCGATAGGCCTGCCCGCGCTCGCGGTTCTCGTAGCACTTGTCGCTGGTCACCACGACCACCGCACAGGCGCCGCCGGCCTGCCGGACCGCCTCCAGCAGGTGGACGGTCCCCATCACGTTGGTCGCATAGGTTTCCATCGGCTGGGCGTAGGAGGTCCGCACGATCGGCTGGGCGGCCAGGTGAAAAACGTACGCCGGCATCGTCTCGCGCACGATCCCGGCCAGCGCCGCCGGATCCCGCACATCTCCGGGCACGTGGCGCAGGCGCCGCTCCAGGCCCAGTTGGCGGAACAACGCCGGCGAAGTCGGCGGCGGCAGGCTGTAGCCGATGACCTCGGCGCCCAGCTCCAGCAACCACTCGGCCAGCCACGAGCCCTTGAAACCCGTATGGCCCGTAATCAAGACGCGTTGACCGCGATAACAATCGCCGAAGACGTGGCTCATGACCAGACCTTCCAAGGAGCCCGACCGGTTTCCCAAAGTTGGTTGAGCAAGGTGAACTCCTGGAGCGTATCCATCGGCTGCCAGAATCCATGGTGCTGGTAGGCCGCCAGCTTGCCGTCCGCGGTGAGCTGCCGCATCGGCGCCTGCTCCAGCATCAGCGCGGGATCGTCGGACAGGTAATCAAACAGCCGGCGGTCGCACACCATAAAGCCGCCGTTGATCGACCCTCCTTCGGCCTGTGGCTTTTCATTGAAGCCCCGCACCTTCCCATCCGGAGTCAGGCGCAGTTCCCCGAAGCGGCCGGGAGGATGCACCGCCGTGAGCGTACAAACCGCGCCGGCGTTACGGTGCCACTCGATGCTAGCGGGGATGTCGATGTCGCCCACCCCGTCCCCATAGGTCAGCAGGAAGGTCTCATCGGAGCCGAGGAAGCGCCGGATCGACCGCACCCGGTGGGCCGTCATCGCATTTTCCCCGGTGTTGGCCAGCGTGACACTCCAGTCTTCCTCGCCGTGATCGTCGTGGAATTTCACCGCGGGATCGCGGCCGAGCCGCAAGGTGACGGCCCCGGAGTGCCATTGGTAATTGCGAAAGTAGTCCTTGATCGCGTCGCCCTTGTAGCCGAGGCAGAGGATGAAATCCTTGTGCCCGAAATGGGCGTAGATCTTCATGATGTGCCACAGGATCGGGCGGTCGCCGATTGGCAGCATCGGCTTGGGCCGAAACTCGGTCTCTTCCCGCAGGCGCGTTCCTTTGCCTCCGCAGAGTATGACGACTTTCATGGCGCAGAATCAATTGTACGGGCGCGGACTGCAGACCACTGGGATCGTGCCGGGGGCTCCGCTATTCCATTCGCTTGGCCGATGCTGCACCAGCCGGGCCCGATTGCCAGTTCCGATCTTTGCAGGCACGAATTAGAGATAGCAGTTTTCGAGCAGGGTCAAGGATCCCGTCAGTCGACCCAGGAGTCGTTGTCGTGATCCTCCACGAATCCCCGGCAAGGGACGGCCCGCAGCCGCCTCCCTCGCCACCGCGCTTGGCGGAAGTTGCTTGAGGCCCAGCCAGAGGCTTCGTTATGAAGAGGGATCCCCGCCATGGCCGAAGCCCCGGTTATTTCAATCGTCGTTCCGTGTTTCAACGATGAGGAGATACTTCCGCAGACCCTGATCCGCCTGCACGCCGCCGCGCAAGCCACCGGCCTGAGCTACGAGATGGTGCTGGTTGACGACGGCTCCGGGGGCCGGACGTGGGAGATCATTGCCGCCGAGGCCAGGAAGGATGCCCGGGTTCGCGGAGTCCGGCTCAGCCGCAACTTCGGCCACCAGCGGGCCCTGACGGCGGGGCTGGAACGGGCGCGGGGCTCCGAAATCCTGGTCATCGACGATGACCTGCAGGATCCTCCCGAGTTGCTCGGCGTCATGCTCGCCAAGCGCGCCGAGGGATTTGACGTCATCTACGGCCAGCGCCGCTCACGGGCGGGTGAAACCTGGTTCAAGCTCGTCACCGCCAAGCTTTTTTACCGCCTCCTCCGTTATCTCGCCGAGGTTCCGATCCCCCCCGATACCGGTGATTTTCGCCTGATGAGCCGGCGCGCGGTCGACGCTTTTCTCCTCCTGCCGGAGTCTTCCCGGTACATTCGCGGAATGGTCGCCTGGATCGGCTACCCTCAGGTCGGCGTGCTGTACGACCGCCAGCCGCGGAAGGCGGGGAAAAGCAACTACAGCCTGCGCAAATTGCTCCATTTCTCTGCTGATGCGATTGCCAGCTTCTCGATCAAACCGCTGCGCGTCGCGTCGCTGGCCAGTGCTGGATTGATTGGCACGGCGATGCTCATTACTCTGTGGGCCGTCGTAACGTGGCCCTACCACCGCGAGGTACGGGGGTGGACAAGCCTGATTGTGACGATTCTGTTCGTCGCCGGCGTGCAGACCCTCATTCTCGGAATTCTTGGAGAATATATCGGCCGGCTGTTTATCGAGGTCAAGCGGCGCCCCCTTTACCTCGTCCGCCAAGACACGTCAGTGGACGAAAAGCACTAGTCCGGATCCGAAGTCCAATGGACCGCCTGGTGTCAAGAAGACAATGACCCGACCTCGCTGAATCGCTCTCCGCCCGCCCAGAGCCGCAGGAATCATCTGCTGGCCTCGCCATCGTTTCCAGTCGATCCGCCACTCGACCATTCATTCATATTTTTCATCAGCCACTCCCTTGTGCAGATCAACCCTTCCGGCAACTGCACTTTCGGGACCCAGCCCGTACTGGCCGTCAATCTTGATGAGTCCAAGACGTTCCTGCTTACGTCGAAAGCACGTTCCGGCATGTATTCGACGTGGCAAGCAAATCCCACCTCCTGCAATAGGGGGCCGATCAATTTCACCATCTCTCCGTTCGACACCCCGATTCCAGAGCCGACGTTATAGGTCGCGCCGATTTGTCCGTGCTCTAGCGCGCTGAAGATACCCGCCGCGATGTCACTCACATAAATATAGTCGCGGATAATCTCCCCGCTTCCAAACACCTTGATCGTCTGTCCGAGCATGGCCGACGCCATCGCTGTCGCCACGAATCCCTGCCCGGAAAACGGGCGTTGTCCTACCCCATATGCGTTTGCCGGGCGCACACAGGTTACCTTCAATCCATGGGTCGTTGCGTACAAGAAAGCATACTTCTCTAACGTGAGCTTCGTCAGCCCGTAGGGGGATATCGGAGCCGTCGGATGATCCTCCGTTATCGGCAACGTTTGTGGCGGGCCGTAAACAGTTCCACCCGAAGAAATGAACACCACCCGACAATTCTTCTTCGCCGCCTCAATAAACAGACGCACAGTGGGAGGCAGATTCTGCAGCAGGTCGCCCAATGGATCGGCAAACGACGTATTGGGAACGGTTGCGTAGGCCATATGGATGACCTCGGCATGACAGGAGAGGAGATCAGAGATAAGGCCCTGCCTGCAAAAATTCCCAGAGATATAGCAGACAGCTCGAGGTAGCGGATACCGGGGCCTCGCATGCCGCCCCAGCACAGACACGTTCCGCCCACTTGCGATCAGCAAGGGCACGAGGTAGTGCCCGATCAGCCCACCACCGCCGATGACCAATGAACTCAGCGACACGATACTTTCACGATTCCGGCTACCAGAGACCATCCGCCTGACTGCGTCAGCATTAAAATGTCGATGCCATCAAGGTATCCAGTCAGCCAACACCTTGAAGTCTTCGGAAAGAGATTCGATATTGAGCGGGCAGGAGTCAAAGGGCTCGCGAGCCGGGCTATTAGTTGTGTCACGAAGAGCAAAAATCCTCGAGGCAAGCTCCGAGGCATTTGACCAATCCACCGCAGGCTTCTCCGCGTCTCAGGCAGCCCACATCCCACCTGGCTTCTGGCCAACCACCGTAACCCTTTCGCGGTCGGCGAAATCCCGGCCGCCGCCTATTCTTTCAGCCCGCTCTACAACTATGTCGTTCTGCTATTCCGGAACTGGTTGGGCATCGGCTTTGGGGCGCATCGACTTCTGAATCTTGTCTTTCTCGCCGGCGTCTGTGCTGTGATCGCCCGCCACATGCGGCGTCTGGGATCCCCGTGGGGCATTATTAGCGTGTCGCTCGCGCTGCTCTATTTCCGCTGCTTCCAGAATCTCATGATCACCGCCCGTCCCGACGCCCTGGGGTGGCTGCGCTTCCTCCTGGCCCTGTTCGAGCCGTGGGCGCGCGAATATCGTCCCCTCCCGTCCTGGCTGGGACTGACCGCGTCGTTGTTGGGATTCTACTGCAAGGGCTATTTCCTGATCGGGGCTTGAAGTGGACCCCGAAATAGACCCTCCCGTCATCACGGCGGAGGCAGCGCGATGGTCAGACCCAATCGGTTCACGAGGCCAGGCCGCCGCCTGACCGCAGGCGGCACGCGGAGTTGCCGCGGATTGTCACGGGGAGAACCCGATGGAGCGGTCGACGATGAACTTGGGCCGCATGCGGACCTCGTCGTAGATGCGCCCGATGTATTCACCGAGGATGCCCACGCTGATCAGTTGCACGCCACCCAGAAACGTGATGAGAATCACCATCGTCGGATTGCCCCAGAGGATCGGATAACCGACGAGCTTAAGGACCAGATACGCGAGGGTGAGCAGCAGCGAAAATCCTGCGGTGAGGAAACCCGTGACCGAGCTGAGCCTCAAGGCTGCCGTCGAGAAGCAGAGCAGGCCGTTCAAGGCTATCCGCATCGAGCCGATGGCCGGGTAATTGGTCTTGCCGGCGAAACGCATCGGTCGGTCAAACTGCACCACGGTCTGCTTGAAGCCCACCAGGGAGACCAGCCCGCGAAGGAATCCGTGGCACTCCTTCAGCCGGTTGATTTCGTCCACCGCGCGACGGCTCAGCAATCGGAAATCGCCCGTGTTCTCCGGAATGTCCACCTCGGCGATCCGCCGGATCACCCAATAGCCCGTCCGGGCGACGATCTTCCGAATCAGCGGCTCGCTCTGGCGGGTCCGCCGCTGCGCGAGGACGATATCGTAGCCTTCGCGCCACCTGGCCACCATGTCCCGTACCAGTTCCGGAGGATCCTGCAGGTCGACGTCCATCACAACCACCGCCCCGCCGCGCGAATATTGCAGTCCGGCCAGCGTTGCCATCGGCTGGCCAAATCGGCGACTGAATGCGATGAGCTTGACGCGCGGATTGCGTTCCCGCTCGTCGAGAATCACCTGCTCGGTTTGATCGGGCGAGGGGTCGAGACAAAAGATGATTTCGTAGTCAAGGGAGAGACCCTCCAGGACCGGAGTGATCTGGCGGAGAAACTCCGGGACGTTCTTCTCCTCCCGGTAAACTGGGACCACGATTGAAAGATCCATGGATAAACGAATCTGCGGCGGCATTATCTTGCGGTGAACCCCTTCGGTCGGTCGCCGGCCAGGGAGGAATATGCGCTGACGTTGGCAGGCCGGACAAGCCTTTTGGCGACGGTCAAGAAATTGGGGCGCCCCGCCGGAGGCGCCTTACGCCGGATCGATGCGTTCGACGTAGGGTCGCCGCTTGTCGGCGGACCATACCGTGGATCTTGTAGGAGCCTGCTGGCAAGCGAGCTCGCAGGGCGGATCGCCTGCCAGCAGGCTCCTACAACTGCTTGAAGCCACCTCACGCCGGAGCGTTCTCGTGCAGCCAGGCCGCCAGGGCTGCCCACGCGCGGCCGCGGTGGCTGAGTTCGTTCTTGGTAGCGGCTTCCAGCTCCGCGAACGTGCGATCATAGCCGTCCGGGACAAACAGCGGGTCATAACCGAACCCCCCGACGCCGGCTGGCTGGCGACCTAGTCGGCCGTCGCAGCGTCCTTCAAACACGTGCTCGTCACGATCCGGCCCGATCAACACCAGCACACACGCAAAGTGCGCCGCCCGGCGTTCGTCCGGCACGTCGCGCATCACGGCCACCAGCTTCGCCAGATTTTCCGCGCCGCTGGCCCGCGGGCCGGCATAATAAGCCGATTCCACGCCCGGTGCGCCAGCGAGCGCGTCGACGCACAGCCCACTGTCGTCCGCCAGCGCCCACGCCCCTGCCGGCAGGCGATCCTGCAGCGCCCGCGCCTTTTTGCGCGCGTTGCCGGTAAATGAACCCGCGTCCTCGACCACCTGCGGCATGCCGCCCATCGCCGCCGCCGAAATGATCTCCACCGGCAGTCGCCGCACCGGCGCCAGCCCGTCGGCCAGCGCCTGGAACTCCCGCGCCTTGTGGGCATTGCCCGATGCCAGATAGACGGTCATCCCATGCTGAAGGTTGTCTCGTCGACCTGCAGTTTTTCCGGGTAGAGCACCCGCCCGCGCATCAGTTGATCCGGTCCGAATGAAGTGTGGCGCACAGATTGGAGCTGGACCGCATGGGCCAGCGTTTCCGTGCGCAACCCCTTGAACACTGTCTTCGCCCGGTCATCGCCCAGCAAGATCGGCGCACGGTAGACAAAAAGATAATCCAGCTGCCGGGTCTGGATGAGTTCGCTGATCATCTGGGCGCCGCCCTCGATGAACACGCCGGTGATGCCCGCTTCCACGCACAGCCGGCGGAATTCCGTCAAGGGCGCCCGCATCGTCGGCGAGTCGATGTTCCAGACCTGCACGCCCATCGCCTGCAACTTCCGCACGTAGCCAAGGCCGCCGTGCGGCGTGGTCACCACGATCGTGCGATCCTTGTATTCGTCCGAGTAAATCTTCGGCAGTTTCTTATCCACGACCGTGCGCAGGAGACCGTCGAAGACAAACCGCACGGGACACCAGACGTTCTTGCCCAACCGGCTCGTGAGACTGGGATCGTCGCTCATAACGGTCCCCGCACCGACGGCAATAGCGGGAAACAACCGCCGCCAGAGATGCACGTCGGCGCGCGCGAGTTCCCCGGTGATCCACTGCGAATCGTTGGTCCGGGTCGCGATCTTGCCATCCAGAGTGACGGCCGCCTTGGCGGCAATCAGCGGCGTCCGACTGACAATCCAATGATTGAAGATCAGGTTCAGGTCCGCGCAGTCGGCCTCGATCACACCCGACGTCACCTGTACGCCCGCCGCCCGCAGCACTTCGAAGCCATGGCCGGAATGCACGGGATTGGGATCGACCGCTCCAACTACCACGTGGGTGAGACCCGCCGCGATGATCGCAGTGGTGCACGCGCCGGTGCGGCCCTCCGTGCTGCACGGTTCCATCGTCACATACAGAATCGCCCCCGGCCGCGGCAATCGTCCGAGGTGGCGCAACGCCATGATTTCGGCGTGTGGTTCCCCAGCCTTCTCATGGAATCCCTCCGCCACGACTTCACCCTGTTCCACGATGACCGCGCCCACCATGGGGTTCGGGTGCGTCGTGCCCCAACCACGGCGGGCGAGGTCCAGTGCCCGCCGCATGAAGCGTTCGTGAACCAGTTGTTCGTACGGTTCCATTTCAGTCATCGCACCGCGGCTCCCGGTTCTCGCACCCTCATCGAATAATTGCCAGCTTTCCGCCGTCTCTACGTCTGCGATTCATTCACTTTTGATATTGGCGCCGCTTCGCTGACCGTGAACATAGGGGTTCGTCTCCCGCTCCACGCCAATCAGGGTGTCAGGTCCATGCCCCGGGTACACCACCGTATTATCCGGCAGCGAATAAAGTTGTTCACCAATCGAGCGTTCCAACACCTGGAAGCTCCCCCCGGGGAGGTCCGTGCGACCGATGCTGCCGCGAAACAGCGCATCGCCGACAAAGACTGCTTTCAAGGTCGCGAAGTAGAACGCCACGTTGCCGGGACAATGCCCGGGCACGTGCCGGACCTCGACCGACTCGCCCAACGCCGTCCATCGTTGGCCTTGCTCCAAGAATTCGTCGATTTTCATCGGACCGAGCCGCAGGCCAGGGATGAGAAACTTTTCCATGACTTCCGGCGTTTCGATCAGGATCCGGTCATCGCGATGCGCGCGCACCCGGGCCTTGGTCGCCGCCACGACTTCCGCCCCACCCTGCGTATGATCCCAATGTCCGTGCGTCAGCCAGAGTTCGCGGAGGGTGCATTTCTCCTTGGTCAGGAGGGGCTCGATCTCCTCCCAAATTCCGCCCGGGGCGTCGATGAGCACCGCTTCCTGGAGTTCCGGCGCGCTCAGCAAATAGGCGTTGGTCTGGATCGGACCGGCCGGCAGAACATGGATATTCATCCCCCACTAGATGCGCTCCGCCGCTCGACCGCGCAATCGCGAAGTACGGTGGGACACTCGACTTTGCCCGTGGCGGCGGGCGGGAACATCTTCCGATTGACGGTGATTCCGAACGTAGCGCAGCCATCCCTGGCTGCATCGGTTGCAGGCTGGAAGCCTCCGCTACGAAACGCGCCCGCTCGTTCATCACCGACGGCGCAGGCTTGCTGTCTGCTTTGCCGTCAATCGGCAGATGCGCTCCGCCGCTCGACCGCGCAATCGCGAAGTACGGTGGGACACTCGACTTTGCCCGTGGCGGCGGACTGACCATTGAGATCGAAGTTGATCTCGGTTTCCATGTAGGAATAACTTCGGAGGCATGCTCTCCGCCCCACTCCCGTCCTCCTCCTTTCGCTATCATCGGATGCGATCCTTCACACCGCTCGCCGTGGCAGCGCTGGCCGCGCTGCTCTCGGCGCCTCTGGCTGCGGCAGACGCGCGTTCACCCGGAAGCATCGGTGTTTTCGCAGACCATACGGATATCGGCCCTGTCGGGCGACCCGGCACTGTCGGCTACGACCCGGTCTGGCGCACCTACACCGTGACCGGGAGCGGCGTGGACATGTGGGATCGGAGCGACATGATGAGCTTCGTTTGGAAACGGGCTTCCGGCGATCTGTCGATCGCGGCGGACATCTTTCTGGTCGGGACAAGCGACCAGCCGCATCGCAAGGCCTGCTTGATCATCCGCCAAAACCTCGAGCCCGACTCGCCTTATGTCGACGTTGCGGTGCACGGCTACGGCCTGGCCGCCCTTCAGTACCGGGCCACGGCCGGCGGCATCACCCATGAGATTCAATCCGACGTCGCAACGCCGCAGCGGGTCCGGCTGGATAAGATTGGCGATACCGTCTACCTCTCGATTACCGCTGACGGCGGCGAACCGAAGCCGTCCGGAGCGTCAATCCGCGTGGCCCTCAAAGACCCTTTCTACATCGGCTTGGCCGCGTGTGCGCACGACAACACCGGCTTGGAAACTGTCCTTTTCCGGCGGGTCGAAGTCGGTACCGCCTTGCCGGCAGCCGCAGCGCCCCAGGCGGACATCCGGATTGAGGTGTTGCCGGACGGCAACCTCCGCGTGGTCCGTTCCCCATCGCCATAGCAGGCGTCTCTGGGCAGTCCTCTATGTTGGGGGAATCGCGGGCGTGGTGGGACTCACGAGGAACCAACAGGCAAGTGATTTCGGCGTTGACCCCTCTCGGTACGCCCGCCCCATTGCCATACTGCAATGTCTGCCGATTCATTAGGTCTTCCGCCCGGCTGTGAGGTGTTAATGGTAGAGGACGACGTCGGATTGCGCAATCGAATGAGCGGCCGTCTGCGTGCGATGGGCGCAACCGTAACCGAGGTGGGCCGGCTCGCCGAGACACGCAAATTATTGCGGGAACTGCGATTTGATTTTGCCTTGGTTGACCTGCATCTGCCCGACGGAGATCTTCACTGCATAACCCAATATCCCTCCCAAGATCATGAAAACTAGAATTCAGCTCCTCGCCCTGATTCTCCTTGGCGCTTTTTTTGCCGGTTGCGCCACTTCTGACGAAATGAACCGTATCCGGATCGGTATGACCAAGGATCAGGTCGTCGACATCCTGGGCAAACCTGACAGCATGAGCGGTCAAGCAAACGTCGTGTACCTAACCTATTATCTTCTCAACACCGGCAGCGAATACGAGAGGGAGCAGCCCTACATGGTGCGGCTAGTGGACGGGAAAGTCGAATCCTTCGGCCGATTCCGGCAGCTTTTTGATCTGTACAGTCGGCCCGTCACCAACGCTCAGCCCGGCGAGGCGAATTTTCCTCAGGCCTTTGGCCTCGCTCCCACAACCGTTGCTCCAGTGACGGCGGCACCGGCAACTGCGGCTCCGGCAGCCGTTCCGGATTTGGCCCAGCAAATCGCCGCACTAAAGGCGCTGAAGGATCAGGGTGTCTTGACCGACGCAGAATTTCAGAAAGCCAAGGATAAGCTGCTCTCGGCCACCAAGTAGGTCTCGCTCTTGCGGCAGTGCTCCCCGCTGGTAGCTTCGCTAAGGCGGACAACAAACTGTTCGTACTAATGAACACTCCAGCACGTCATCCTGGGCGCTGGATTCCGGTCTCCGCTCTATGCGCGATGGTGTTGGCGACTGCCGGGGCGGCTTCGGCTATCGCGACCCCAACAGGCCCTTCGGCAACATTCCAGATTTTCTTCCCGCCGATGCCGCCGGTCCTCTGGTCGACCCGCTCGACCGCAGCTGAGGCGAGGACAGATGAGTTGCCGGCTCCCCCTGGATTAGCCGTTTTCGTTACGGAACCATTCTACGCCCCTCTCAGTACCCGGATGGCGAAGTCTGAAATCGGTGACGACTTGGCGTTCCACGAGAGAGAGGAAGTTCGCCCGGGTGTCGGCATCCCGCACGAAATCTTCCATGAGCCACGTTCGCAGGTCTGGACGATGCCGAGCCGGGCATACACCTGCCGCAGGCTCATGCCCTGCAAAAAAGTCACGTCGGCGACGCACTGCGCGAGCCGCATGTAACGCTGAGCCGTCCGAGCTGTTCCACGAAAATTCGATTTCAGCCGGAGCAGCCAAGCTCCCGGCCCCATCGTGCGCAACACTCGTTTTCTTTCCGCAACGAGCAGCTGGTCCTCTGTAAGCCGGGTGATGGCAGTGCGCGTGCCGGTGTCGCCCTGGAGCTGCTGCACCTCGAGGATTTGCCGTTCCGCGTCAGCTTCCGCGCGCGTCGGGAAATTCTTGCGGATGCGCGGAACCTAAATCTTGTCGGCGTGGAGGCCTGCCGCACGCGCCAGTGCAAGTTGCCTTCCGTCGCATGTGAGAAATGTCTTCGCGCTTAGGCTGACCGCAGCGGCAACATGCAA
>Ga0182011_10000497_pt1 | contig 34330 bp, 37 predicted proteins | sample 711E1DmetaG_FD_120481 | JGI IMG/M metagenome (GOLD analysis project Ga0182011, IMG submission 120481) | Permafrost microbial communities from Stordalen Mire, Sweden - 711E1D metaG | ecosystem: Environmental > Terrestrial > Soil > Wetlands > Permafrost | place: Sweden: Stordalen | collected...
AGGACCTGCGACGGTGGAACCACCTCACGGTGGTCTGCAATGCAGATCGGTATGTCCTTCATCGGAGCGTACAAGATGTGCGCCGGTGAAGCAGCAGTCGCCGACCTCGCATTCGCCGCAAAGCACGCCGGTGTCATCCAGATGGCAGACATCCTGCCCGCCCGCCGTGCACGTGGCCCGAACGAGCCAGGTGGCATCAAGTTCGGACACTTCGCCGACATGATCCAGTCAGACCGCAAGTACCCCAACGACCCCGTCAGGTCATCCCTTGAAATCGTCGCTGCAGGATGCATGCTCTTCGACCAGATCTGGCTCGGATCCTACATGTCCGGTGGCGTCGGGTTCACCCAGTATGCAACCGCTGCATACACCGACAACATCCTCGACGACTACACCAGCTATGGTGTCGACTACGTCAAGAAGAAACACGGCGGACTCGGCAAGGTCAAGGCAACCCAGGAAGTTGTCAACGACATCGCGACCGAGGTCAACCTCTACGGTATGGAGCAGTACGAGGAATTCCCGACTGCACTCGAGTCCCACTTCGGTGGCTCCCAGCGTGCAACCGTCCTCGCTGCCGCATCAGGTATTTCCGTTGCACTGGCAACCGCCAACTCCAACGCCGGCCTGAACGGCTGGTACCTGTCCATGCTCATGCACAAGGAAGGCTGGTCACGTCTCGGCTTCTTCGGCTACGACCTGCAGGACCAGTGCGGTTCCGCAAACAGCATGTCGATCCGCCCCGACGAAGGATGTCTCGGCGAACTCCGTGGACCGAACTACCCGAACTATGCAATGAATGTCGGTCACCAGGGAGGATACGCCGGTATCGCAGGCGCAGCACACATTGCACGCGGCGATGCATGGGCCCTGTCCCCGCTGATGAAGATCACGTTCGCAGACCCGTCGCTCAAGTTCGACTTCTCAGAAGTCCGCCGCGAGTTTGCAAAGGGTGCAATCCGCGAGTTCATGCCCGCGGGCGAGCGCTCACTGATCATCCCGGCAAAGTAAGAATTAATCCAACTCTTTTTTTTGAAATTTTCCTGAGTCCCGGACAATATCCTGAACAGGGTATTTTCAGGATTGCTTAAATCTTGGTATTTCCGACCCCCCATAGAGATCACGCATCCCTTTCAGGAGTCCTGCCAGTTTTTTACTATCGTGAATTTTATCACTGGTGCCGGTTAAACTGGGGTCAGTGATAATGAATGAATAAGGGGGTAAGATTATTTCTTTTCCTGAAAATCCCCCGCTCATAAAAAGCACCCCTCATTGCAGGTAATGCTGCACGAATATCAACGTCAGAAAACCGGGAAAACCCGACAAAACTGCGATCTGCCGGATAGCTTTGGTGGTTAAAAAAATATATCCGACCCCCATAATATCCCGTGAAACCAACCATCAGATTTTTATTATTTCCGCTCATTGTTCCTGATCAGAGGCACATGCGTATCCCGTCAAACTGATTAAAGCGGATAAGTATGGGGGCTATGACCGGATAAACATGCTGCAGCCAGCATTTCGGCTGTACGTTCAGAAAGAGGCATCCCATGGCGCATTTCAGACAGAATACCGGGAATAAGAGCGCTTTCCGGTACCTTAAAAGCCCGTTCCCTGACGTGATGGCATTCGATACCATTGTCAGATTGCTCGTCCTGAAGAACCCGCTCGGCTGCACCTCATACATGAAAGCGGGCAGGAACCATCCCCCGGTCGAGAAAGTGCGGGAAAGGTATACCGCAAAATTCGTGTACGAAGATGTAAAGGGAAAGCAGATCGGGAACGGGCTGGATATGTATACTTCCGTTGAGGGTTACCAGTACGGTATCGCTGCCGTCATCTCCAACATGGCAAATGTCACCGCTCATGGCGGGAAGGCCCGCCACGTCCCCGGTTCCGACCACTTCTCCGTAACTCTGAAATGCCACGATCCCGACTGTGGACTGTTCTTTATAAGCATCTCCCGGGAACGGCTGACGCTCTCATCATACGAGGACGATGCAGTACGCAACCGGGTCAGGAGATGGGCAGACGGGGTTCCGGCACTGGCGGGTGCTGATACTCTTCCTGCCGGCAGGCGGCGGAGGGGGCGGCCGCCTCTTAAGGTGAACAGTGATATTCCAGCCTGACCGATTCTTCCTTAGGCACGTAACGAATCCACTACCCTGCACACCTCACATGCGGCAGAGAGTAGCACGAAGACAATAGCAGCAAGCACGCAAGGGAGCCGGAAGATCACAGCCACAGTTTAGGGCTGAATAAGAAAAGGATCCATTACCGGATATACTCCCGCCCGGTATCTGTCAGCGAGTAGATGATCCAGTTCCCGTGGTACTCTCCTTCAATCAGGCCACTCTCTTTTAAGATGTTCAGATGATAGGAGAGTTTGGAGCCGGCAAGCCGCATGAAACGGTTGATAACGCAGACACAGAGCGGCTGATCGCGGATGAGGTAAAGGATGGTGAGCCTGAGCGGATCCGAAAGGGCGTGATAGACCTGGCTCTTCGCTTCAAGTTCCGCCGTTAAAGGAATGCGCCCTGCAAGTGCTTCGAATCCCCCGAGTGCTTCAAGTTCCTTCTGGATCTGCTCGGGAATCTCTATCTCCTTTTCACAGGAGTCCTTCCTGGTTTTTGTCCCGCAGCAGGACGGTGTAACTCGCTTCACTTCAAATTAATCTGAAATGCCAAGATATATAACCTTGCCATGTTGACATTAATTCAATAAAATTTGAATTGACGTATTATGACAAAAATTGAGATTCTCGGAACCGGCTGCGCAAAGTGCAAACGGCTCTTTGCCAATGCTGAGCAGGCGGTAAAGGATCTGAAGATTACCGCAGAGGTTGTCAAAGTAGATGACATTGCTGAAATTGTCGGACGAGGTGTCATGCTCCCGCCGGCGCTCTTCATCAACGACGAAGTTCGGGCGGAAGGCAGGATACCGGACGTGAATGAAATTAAAAAAATGTTAACGGAGTAAAACCATGACCGAAAAACCTCAATGTTCATGCGGAGCAAACGAACCGAAACGGATTATATTTCCCTGCGCCGGGCAGGCAAATGTCGGACAACTGACAAACCTTGCAGCAATCCAGCTGACCGAAGAAGGCTACGGGAGCATCGCCTGTGCTGCGCTGCTCGCGACCGGTGCTGAAAATCTGATCGCTAATGCATTGAAAGCCGATGAGGTTGTCATCCTCGACGGATGCCCCATGCTCTGTGCAAAGAAGATTGCCGGTGCACAGGGAGTTGTAGCGGGACAGCATCTGGTCTTGACTGAACTCGGCATCACCAAAGGGCCCTCAAAGTCCTATACGAACGATGATATCGAGAAGATCGTTGCCGCGTGCTGGAAAGGGGAAGGCCGGAAGACCGACACGGTGAAGCCGGGCAAAAAGACAAGTGGAAAAGACAGCGGCTGCGGGTGCGGCGGAACCTGCTAATAGAGTACAGGGTCTCCGAAAGTGACCTTCGCACTTGTCACCTGTTCCGGTATCTCAAACACCGGAAAACTCACGACCCAGGCAGCTCTCATGCTCATGCAGCGCAGGCCGGGACGATATATCTGGATGCACAGCCAAGCAGTCCGCTGCGACCCTCGAAGCGGAGATTGAGGACGCCGAACAGGTCATCGTAATTGACGGGTGCACAGACTGTTGCGCAACGAAGAAACTTTCCAAATCCTGCCTCACTCCCCATCATCATATCATCGCGACCGAACTCGGCATCGAGAAGAACGGGATGGGTGAAGTGCAGTACGATGAAATCGAGAAAGTGGTTGTTGCTGTCGACCAGAAAATAACCGGAGGATAACAAAATGCTGGACTATTTACAACTTTTCGCCGACTGGCTGACATACTCGATCCTCGGCCTCGTGCAGGGCACTTCCCTCGGCTCGTCCGTGAATTTCTTTATCTACGACTCCATCAAGGTCACACTGATGCTCGCCGTGATTGTGTTCGGTGTCGCCATTGTCCGTTCATATATCACCCCGCAGAAGGTGAAGAAGCTGGTGGCCGGACGCACCGAAGGGGTGGGCAATATTATCGCAGCCCTCCTCGGTATCCCCACGCCATTCTGCTCCTGCTCGGCAGTCCCGCTCTTCATCGGCTTTGTCGAGAGTGGCGTGCCGCTCGGGATCACCTTCTCGTTCCTGATCGCCTCACCGCTCATCAACGAGGTTGCTGCTGCCATGCTGCTTGCCATGTTCGGCTGGCAGATCGCGCTCATCTATATCGTATCAGGTCTCATCATCGCGATTGTTGCCGGCATCATCATCGGTCGCCTCCATCTTGAAAGCGAGGTCGAGGACTTCGTCTGGAAATGCAAAATGCATGATCAGGCCGAAAAACCGAGGGCGTGGCGGGAGCGGATTGCTTTCGGTATCAGCGAATCGAAGAGTATCACACTCACGGTACTGCCGTATATCATCATCGGTATTGCGATCGGTGCAGTCATCCACGGCTATGCCCCGGCGGATTTCCTCGTCAACATTGCCGGGAAGAATAATCCGCTCGCTGTCCCTATTGCGGTGCTGATCGGTATCCCGCTCTACTCGAATGCAGCGGGTATGATCCCCATCATGGAAGTCCTCACGGTAAAGGGGATGGCAATGGGAACCGCCCTCGCATTCATGATGTCAGTAATCGGGCTCTCGCTTCCCGAAATGATCATCCTCCGAAAAGTGATTAAAATTAAATTGATCCTGATCTTCGCGGGAATTCTGTTCGCTTCATTCACGCTTACGGGATACCTGTTTAATGCGATACTGGGATAAAAAAATGATGTAAAAGGAAATTTACCTAAAATATCACACTGCCGTGGGCCGGTCCGGGATTATCCGTTTTTACCGGCTCACCTCAAGCCACCGCATTGTTTTAGTATCTCATCTCCTTTTCACCGCCCTCTGCCGTACTCCCCGGCACAGGGCATGCAGACAAATCTCCCGTCTTTCACCCGGGCGCGATGCTCGGCGACCATCTCACCACATACCGAACACTGCACAGAACGGAAGATCCGGGCTTTCTCCGGGATTTCCGGCGTAATCTCTTTGATGAGGAAAAGATTTTCGACCGGCATGGCCAGGATCTGTTCAATCACCGCAGCCTGTCGTTTCTGGAATTCTGCAATCTCCTCCTTCGTCGCCGTCCCGCCCATTACTTTCTGGCGGAGCTCCGAAGCCTTCGGATCGATCCGTTCGATCACAGGATCCGGGCGCTGGACGAGCCGGATCGCCCGGTTATAGCGACGGTCTATGAACGTGTAGGCATGTTTCCCGAGATCCTGGAGAATGAGATTGCCCTTGCCCACCGAACAGCCCGCTACGACCTGAATGGCATCCACTCCGCAGGCATCATTTTCAACAATGCAGACAAGTTCTTCATCATCGGATCGCCCGGCTTTGAGGGCATCCATAGCGTACTGGGCAGCCCGGTAGCCGAGTGCAAGCCCCGGGCATGAGTGTCCGTGGAATGAAACGGCTTCGGGATAAGATTTATTGGTTTTGGTCATAAATATCACGGGATAAACGAATGTTTTGTTGTTGTTTGATGCCGGATCCTACATAGATATTCCTGTCCTGAAAAGGATCAGGGATTGTGTGTTGAATTATAGGACCCGTTATATTTTTATCCCGTCCCGCCCTCATCACCAGTTAAGGTGAAAAACGTTGAAGATTGGTGAAAAGAATGTCGGTATGATCGATCGTGTGGTCAGGATGATTCTCGGGATTGTACTCATTATTGTATTTGCCCTCAACATGGTCGCAGCGCCGTGGTCGTATCTTGTAGTCCTTATCGGAATTATCGCCCTCGCCACGGGTGCGTTCGGCACCTGTGCATTGTATTCCCTCCTTGGTATGAACACGCTGGGAAATAAGGCATAAAAAAGGTGTCGGTAAGGGCGTCCGGTTTGGGATCCTGGTACCGGAACGAAAGTTCCGGTATTCGAAAAGCGGGCACGGTAAAAATTAACATTTTTACATTCCATTGATAACATTCCGGTCAGGATTATATGCCTCTGAATTCTTTGCGTTATATTCCGGATATCCCTGAACAAATTCATCGACTGAAGAGGACCAAAAATAAAACGGCATAATAATCTACCATGCCAGTTTCATCCCGACGCCCATCTCCAGCAGGGGACAATAGCCTGCAAGCACGAGTTTTGCCAGGAGCGAGGTACAGTGGCAGGCATGCAGGGTGTTGAGATGAAGGCGATTCAGGTATTTCCCTGTCTTTGCGAGCCGTTTTGGTTCCGGTGAAAGCAGGTGGAGCCCCCCGATGATATCGGTAACCCTCCGTTCCCCGCAAACCTCCCTTGCATATTCCGTGATATTGCAGATCCCGGCATGCGAGCATCCGGTGATGATGACGAGTCCTTCTTTTGAGCGGAACGCAAGCGCCGTGTCATCGACCAGAGAATCCGGTTCTGTGTTCCCGTCAGGAAGGTGAATCAACCGCTTCGTTGCATCGCCCTGCTCGAAAGCAAATCTCCGTGGGATTTCCCCGAGGAAGACAAGGTCTTCCGTAATCCAGACCGGGGTGTCGGACAGGTTCGCCGTAAACAGCCGCCGGGCCTCTTCTTCGCTCATAGCCGAGCCGTTTTTCCTGCCATCTTTTTCTTTTTGCCAGAAGCAGCGGGGGTGAGCGACCAGTTCCGGCACCCGGGGCTGTCTCCCCTCCGGTGTTGCGCTATCCAGATGCCGGGCGAGCGCTAAAAGTCCCCCCGTATGATCGATATGCCCGTGCGAGAGGACGAGAACATCCAGGTCCTTAAGATCGATGCCTGTCTTTTCCGCATTGGCAAGGAATAACCCCGACAAACCGGTATCAAAGAGGATCTTTTTTCCGGCGGTTTCCAGAAGGAATGAAAGGCCGGCCTCACCACAGAAATCGTGGTCCGTAACAGTGTTATTATCAACAAGGACGGTGAGGGAAAGCCGCGTGTTCATTAAGGATCATCATACCGATAAAAGATTAGTCCTTTCGTTTTCACCAGGGATGCCGGAACAATTCCGCTTGAGAGTATGCCCGGATACCAAGGGTTTTAACCATTTATGCGCATATGAGTAATTATACAACATAAAATTCCAGGAAATACCATGTCAGAACCAGTTACCAGCACAACCAACAATGATGAGAACGAAGTCCTCGATCAACATGACAGCACTATCGAACACACTTGTGCATGCGGTGAAACGCACCAGCATAGCCCGGGCTCACCAAGCCACCGTGAAGAATGCACGTCTCCCAAAAAATTCGGCGATACCTGCTGCTGCGCCGGCGATATCCCGAAGGGAAACCAGCACCGCTGCGGCCATGGCCCACGGTGCCAGTGATCCGGTATCAGACCCGGACTTTGCGAAAATAATTCCTGAACACTCCCCGCGACAATGACCAGCCATCCAAAGATTGTCGACCTGCTTAAAGACTATATGAATGCAGATAGTCAGTCAAAGCGCTGGATCACGGTCCAGGAATTTCGCACCTATTTTCATTTGGAGAGGGGCTGTTCGCCGGTCATAGCCGGATATTTTCAGCGGATATACCAAAACCCGACGTACCTCTGTCCATACAGGGTGGTAAGAATCGAGAATGCAAGCGACCCTGCCAACCCGTACCGTACTGTCAGAAGATACCTTGTGGAGAAGTCGCTTCCATGCGGGAAAAATACTCCACAACCTTGTATCCGGAACACCGTGTCCGAAGATTCCATACGAACGTTAAATCGTTGAGAATCTCATATTGATCGTAAGGAGCAGTACATGACCAGCGACAGCAACGGGGAGAATCAATGCCCCCGGCGGGGAAGACCACGTCTCAGGCGAACCATTAACAGTACGTCAGAATCGCGCTGCTACAAGCCCTGCTGCTGCCCGGAAGCGGAAGGAACAGGTATCTCGTTGCAGCCCGATGAGATCGAGTTAATACGGCTCATTGATCTCGAAGGCCTAGAACAGGAAGAAGCAGCAGAAAAACTCGGGGTCTCGCGTAAGACCGCGTGGCGCGATCTCCACGAAGCCCGCCGGAAAATTGCCGATGCACTCGTCAACGGGAAAGGGATCGAAATGGCCGGCTGCACAAAAGCTGCTGAAGGCCGGTGCCCGAAATGCCCGCGGGACACTGCTGATCAGGAATAAGAGAAATCCCGGTCCTTTTTTGCGGGGGGACGCCGGGTATGCCGGTGCAGGAATGGCAGCCGGGAGATGCATAACGGTAATCCCCCCGCACATGTCCCCTCTAGGATCCCGATCCTTAAATCTTTATGCTCATATGTGTAATAATTCCCTGCGAAGAGTATGAGGAGTTACTATGCCGAATTTTGACGGGGCTGGCCCGCTGAAACGGGGACGGGTTATCGGGTGCGGGCGGGGTGTTTGCAAACAGCCTGTCGAAGAGTGCCGGCAGAAGGACAGCGAACCGGAGAACCCGGACAGGAAAGAGAATCCGGAGAAATAGCCGGGCTGCAGGAGAGTATATGCCAAAGCCATTTATCACTGTACACGACCTCTGCATGGACTTCGACGACACCCGGGTCCTGAACAAAGTCTCGTTCGAGATACCGGAAGGGGAAATTATGGGAGTCATCGGCAGGAGCGGCGCGGGAAAGAGCGTGCTCATGCACCTCCTCCGGGGCGTCGAACAACCGCCGACCAGAGGCTCCATCGTCTATCACATGGCAGCCTGTGATCGCTGCACGTTCATGGATATGCAGAGCCGGGCCAGTAAAAAATGTCCCGAGTGCGGGGGCGAGCTCGTGGCCGTGGATGTCGATCTCTGGGATGTAAAGAGTGACGGCATGAAATCGCGGGTCATGAACCGGACCGCGATCATGTTCCAGCGCACATTCGCACTCTATGGTGATGACCGGGTGATCGAGAACGTGCTGCACGCTCTCGATGATATCCGCTACCCGCAGGAACATGCCATTAACCGGGCAGCCGATCTTATCGACCAGGTGAAACTCTCCCATCGTATGATGCACATAGCCCGCGACCTCTCCGGCGGGGAGAAGCAACGGGTCGTCCTCGCCCGGCAGCTTGCCAAGAACCCGGCGATGCTCTTTGCCGATGAGCCCACTGGCACCCTCGATCCCGAAACCGCCCGGCTGGTGCATGAAATGCTGACCGAAGCGGCGAAGAAGAACACAATGGGCATGGTCGTTACCTCGCACTTCTCGCAGGTGATCCAGGAGATGGCGAACCGTGCGATGCTGCTGGTTGATGGGGAGATCGCCGCGATCGGATCACCAAAAGAAGTGATCCGCTCGTTTGCCAAGGACTACCATGAGATCGAGGAGACCGCATTACCTGAACTGGGAGAGAAGATCCTCGCTGCCCGGGATGTAACCAAGCGGTATATCTCGGTTGACCGGGGGGTTATCCGGGCCGTGAATGGTGTGACGTTCGATGTGGCAAAGAAAGAGATCTTCGGTATCATCGGGAAGAGTGGGGCGGGCAAGACCACGCTCTCGCAGATCATGGCCGGCAATATCGAGCCCACGGGCGGCGAGATGAATGTCCTGATCGGCGATGACTGGGTGGACATGACAAAACCGGGGGTAGACCAGCGGGGCAGGGCAAAGGAATACATCGGGCTCCTGCACCAGGAATACGATCTCTTCCCCCACCGCACGGTGATCGACAACCTCACCGACTCGATCGGGCTCGATTTCCCCAAGGAGCTGGCGATCCGGAAAGCGGTTGTAACTCTCAAGATGGCCGGGTTTACCGAAGAAAAATCAAAAGAGATCCTCAACCGGTTCCCGGGAGAACTCTCTGACGGCGAGCGACACCGCGTCGCCCTTGCCCAGGTGCTCATCCGGGAGCCGCGCCTCGTGATCCTTGATGAGCCGACCGGCACGATGGACCCGATCACCAAACAGGACGTAAAACACTCGATTTTAAACGCCCGCGATGAGATGGACGAGACCTTCATCGTTGTCTCGCACGACATGGACTTCGTACGGGACATCTGCGACCGGCTGGCACTTATGCGGGGCGGGAAGATTGTCGATATCGGCCCGACTGCGCAGGTCCTTGCGCAGGTAACTGAAGAAGAGAAGAATGACTGATACCAGGGGTAAGCGATCCCTGCACATTTTTTAAGATACTGATAGCATGACACCAAAACCTACAAAGAAGGAGCAGGCCTGCGATGAAAAGTGCAGTACCTGCTCATCAGCACAACCGCACAGCACCCCTAAAGGTCTGCCACCGAAAGCAACAATTGATGTGAAACACGTTATTCTTGTCCTCAGCGGAAAGGGCGGGGTCGGCAAATCAACCGTTTCCACCAACCTTGCTTCCGCGCTCGCAGCTCACGGTAAGCAGGTCGGCCTTCTCGATCTTGACATTCATGGGCCCAATATTCCCAAGATGCTGGGTATCGAGGACCAGCGGCCCGCTGTCCTCGGAAACCACATGGAACCGGTCCATGTAACCGGGAATCTCTCCGTAATGTCGATGGCATTCCTGCTACCCGACACGAGTTCGCCGGTCGTCTGGCGCGGGCCGATGAAGATGGCGGTGATCCAGCAGTTCCTCAATGACGTAAACTGGGGGGCACTCGATTACCTTATCGTTGACCTCCCGCCCGGGACCGGGGACGAAGCACTCTCCATTGTCCAGCTTGCACCCAATGTCCAGGGCGCGGTGATTGTCACCACGCCGCAGGATGTGGCAGTGCTCGACGCGGTGAAAGCGGTGAAGTTCATCGAGAAACTGGAACTTCCTGTTATCGGGATCATCGAGAACATGAGCGGGATGATCTGCCCCCACTGCGGGGACACCATCGACCTGTTTGGCAGGGGTGGTGGCGAGAAAGCAGCGCGGGACCTGGGCATACTTTACTTGGGCGCCATCCCGCTCGATCCGGCGATGGTGAAAGCCGGTGACGAAGGGCGCCCGTATGTCCTCCGGCATGCCGATACTCCCACATGGAAGGCCGTGGACGCCGTGATGGAAAACCTGGTGAAACGGGTTGAATCCTGACAGGGTCCCTGGTAAAAAGGAACACAGGTATGAGAAAATACCCGGGTATTTCTGAACTATTGGAGCAGTTCATGCAGGAACAGGGTGCTGATGAACGATGGGTTACCGTGCAGGAACTCCGTGACCGGTTCGGGCTGACACGGTACAAGGGTAACACGGTCTCCGGGTTTTTACGACGCCTGGAGTTCGGTCCTTTTGGACAGTTTCCCTATATTGTTACCAGGATCGAACAGATGGAAGGGAACCATCTCTCAGATCCCCCAAAATGCAGGTATCTTGTGAAGCGGAAGGATATAAGCACTGCAACAGTTCCGGGAGTATTCAACCAGACCCGGATACAGTCCCGCTCCTTATCATCGATTTGAAAGAGTCATGGTCCTTGTGTTCATGATCTCAGCGGTTATTCTTGTGGCAGGTCATCCGATGCATTGAGATGTCCTCCCCGCTCGCAATTCCTGGGTCCACACCCAAAAGTATTATTTATTCGTGGTTACCTCGACCGGGTCGATATTCGCATCGATCATGCAGTCGAAGGTGATTGTATTCAGCCACCCGGCCTTTTCAAACATATGCATGAAACAGACCCCGATGACCGCTGCACCGGGATGCCGGTCGATAACCGACTTTACGTGCTCCGCCTTCACCGGCACATTGGGCATGGAAAGCCCTCCCATAACAACAATGGATTTCGGTTTTAGGGTCACCGGTGCTATACGGGCCTGCATGCCAACGTCTTCAACATGGCTGATCTTTTTTGCCCGGCACTCATCCACGAAGGGGACGAAGACCTGCTCCGGTTCGAGCGACCGGACAGCAAATGCAAGCAGCTCGATAAAGGGCGTGCAGGTACCTGGCACGCCATAATAAACGATCTGGTCGCCTTTTTTCACCCCTTTTTTCTCAAGAAACTCCTTGAACGGGCGCAGGATGCCCGGGACACCGTGAAAGACTTCTTTTCCGGCCATGATAGATCTACCATCCCATGCAGATATGATAAATGTATCCGGGAACGCAACGGGAAATTCGTCTGAATACTCTGTGCCGGGGAATACGGGCGCGGACGGCAGACGCAGATACTACCGGTCGATAATTTTTCCGAGGGGGACCACCCCCCCTGCCCCCATGGGGGGAGGTGGGGGGTACCTCCCCCCCATATGCCCGGGCCCGGAGCGCCTGCTTCCCATTTCCGGGAAGGATGGAACAAGGGACTCTCCGCCGATCTTCACATGCGGCCCGTATCTTCAGGTATACAAAAAGTTCAGTATTACTCATTTCCGGGTAGGGGGGTGGGGGGTACCTCCCCCCGCCACTATTTTTTCCGTGGGGTACCTCCCCCCACCTTGTATGGGGGGGAGGTGGAGGGTACCCCCCCTGTCTGACGCAGGGGGTTGGTTTGATCTATCGACGACGAGTGCGGGATTTTGAATGGATGGGGGACCGGGCCGGAGTGGGTTGAGGGTGGGGGGAGGGGGATCCCCCCTCACCCTACGGGAACATTTTTTTCCGCTGTATTATCCACCTTCATCATTAATACTCAGTAGGAAAAAGGGTAAATTATGCCAGATGACAGGGCCCGGCCGGAGCTGAAACGGGAGATCGGTCTCTTCAGCGCCACGGCTCTCGGTATCGGGGCGATCATCGGATCCGGTATTTTCATCGTAACCGGTATCGTTGCCGGCATCGCCGGTCCTGCGATGACCTTCTCCGTCATCATCGCCGGGATTATTGCAGTTTTCTCGGCAATGAGCGTGGCCGAACTGGGTGTTTACCTCCCGGAAGAGGGCGGGACCTATGCCTATGCACAAAAACTGATCTCCCCGTTTGCCGGGTTCATCGCCGGCTGGATCTGGGTCTTTTCCAATATCCTTGTCGGGGCGGCAGTCTCACTGGGCTTTGCCCAGTATTTTGTCACGATTGTTCCGGCTGTGCCGGTAAAAATCATGGCAGCAACAATCTGCCTAATATTTATCGTCATCAATTATATCGGACTTAAGGAATCGGTAGTATTCAATAACATCCTGGTCACGGCGAAAGTCCTGATACTCCTGTTCTTCGTGGCATACGGGCTGGGATTTTTCAGGCCGGGCAACTTCACTCCTCTTATGCCAGAAGGATCGATGGGGATCCTCAGCGGTGCAGCCCTCATCTTTTTTGCCTATACGGGGTTTGCCCGGGTCACTATTATGGCCGAAGAGGTCAGGGACCCGGAAAAAACCATACCCCGCTCCATCTATCTTGCCCTCGGGATTTCGACGGTCATCTATCTGCTCGTGAGCATGGTCGCCATCGGTCTTACCGGAGCTCCCTCACTTGCACACTCCGGCTCTCCGCTCGCTGATGCCATCGGAAGTACCGGAAGTTCCGGGGCGGTCCTTGTGATCTCACTGGGTGCAATGATTGCAACAGCAAGCGTGCTTTTAACCACCATCATGGGGATATCCCGTATCGTTTTCTCCATGGCCCGCAGCCGGGATCTTCCCCCGGTGTTCGAAAGGATCCATCCCCGTTTCAGCACGCCCCATTATGCTATTGTGGTCACCGGCGCGTGCATGATTGCAGCCCTCCTTCTTGCCGACCTTGCGCTGGTCGTTGCAGTCAGCACCTTTGCCATGCTGCTCTACTACCTGATCGCCAACATTGCTGCACTCCGTCTTCCCCGGGAGCACCGCATGTACCCTTCGTGGGTCCCGGCTACCGGAGCCGTGAGCTGTACCGGGCTTATCCTGTTTCTCAGCCCGAATTCGTGGGTTATTGGATGTACCGGACTTCTGATCGGGTGCTTATGGTACTGGTTCAGGTTAAAGAGAACCTCATGACCTCCTTTCCGGTCCCCGTTTTATGTATTAAATCCTGCAAGGGACGTTATTACGGGATATCGTCCGGAGTTATAAACCGGTCACATGGCGGCGGGGCGATTATGCAACGCGACACTATTAACCATGGGTGCCATAATTATTCACAGGGACAGAGAAAAACGAGGTCTGACCATGGAAAAATATGAGGGGGGGGGGTCCTGGTGGCAATCGTTCAACAAGCCCCACCCGGTCGTGTTCCTCCTCCTGGTTCTTGCCGGTCTGGATCTCGAATATGTAATTCATTACCGCCTGGGTATCACTATCGTCTATACCCAGTTTTATTACCTGATCATTGTTATTGCCGGTCTGTGGTACGGGAGAAGAGCGGTCTGGGTCGCGCTGTTCTTCGGCAGCCTGCACGTCATGGTCACCTATATTCTCACCGGCGCCCTTTCTCCGGATGCCCTTATGCGGTGCCTCATGCTGCTTATCGTTGCATTTGTCATCGGTTCGATCGTGGAACAGATGCGCTGGTATTCTGATCAGATCATTGAACAGAACCGTGAGGTATCCGATGCGAATGCGAGGTTGCAGGTTCTCAACACCCGGCTTAAGGAGTCCCGGGAGCCTTCCCGGGGTGCAGAAAAAAAATGACACCCGCGCGCCGGCATCACGTGCCCTGCACCCGGTAATCGACTCTGCATCCGGATACACCGGTGTACCGGCCTGCTCTCCCCTGGCTTTTTTGGCACACTGGCTTCCTGTACCGGGCCGCGGCCAGCCGGCACAACCGGTGCCGGTAAAGCGGGATGCAGGGGCAGGCTACCGGGTGTGCTCCGACCCTGCCGGATGCGTCACGATTTCATCCGTATCAAACGGAGGGAGACCACTCCCAAATAAAAATCCTTTGTCATATATAAGGATTGGTCTTATGCACAAAGGGCGTAAATCCCCCGTAATCACTTTTTGAGTGTTTAAAAGATGAGGATTATATACAGGTACTCTTCAGAATATCAGTAATACGGGACGGTAATCCACTCTGGTACGGGTGCCCGGCTTTCAGGGTGAAACACTATGAATATAAACATGAATTACGAACTGCCTAAATCACAGACCGCGACTTCGACTCTCTCGCTGGGTAAACTGGAGGTCGTGGTAATCGGCGTGGTTTTCCTCCAGTCGCTCCTGATCGCATGGTTCCTCTTCCTGCTTGTCGGGGCATATGACGAGGGCCTGCCATTCTTCCGCATCATGATGGGGATTGCAATCCTCTTTGCAATCCTGGTACCGGTATTCATCCTGATCGAGGGGTTCCGGTACAGCTCGATCATGGCCGGGTTCTTTATCCCGCTGCTGTTATACACGCTGATGTTCCCCCTGTTCAACTCGCTCATCTACCATCTCAACCTGTTCCTCTCTCCTGCAATCATCATCCCCGCCATTATCGGGGGAATCGGGTTCGGGCTGATCGGGCTTGGCGCCTACCACCTGAGGAGCGGGGTTTCGCGGACGTTCGCGCTGGTGACATCAGGCCTGACGATCATCTTCCTGAGTTCCCCGATGGTCCTTGCAGTGTTCCTGTACGTACTCACGGGAAACCTCATGTCGATCCCTGCACTTCTCTGATCCCCCCATCTCCTTTTTCTGTCGGTCATCCCGGACCGGAAATATTTGTTCCCCGTCATCCTGCAACAGGCATAATTGTGAAAGACCGGTACGGCCAACGGCATGGTAAGCCAGCGAGTATCCGGGTGTCTGTCCGCAGAACCTTCCTGGGGGGACTGCCGAACCTGATTCGGGATACCTGAGAGCCTATAAATCAAGAGGGTTTCATGATATGCTATTATGGACCCCAATGAACTGTTGAAGAGATATCAGAGGATCGTTTATATGATCCTTATATTTCTCTTTGCAATTATCGTGGCGTTCTCGATCGGCGAACTTATTTTCCTTTTATTTGATTCGCTTGTTTTCAACACACCGCTTCTTCTTGAAAACCGCGAACTGTTGAATATATTCGGGTATTTCCTGCTTGTCCTCATCGGGGTCGAGCTCCTGGGAACGATTGGGGTATACATCGATGAAAAAGTGATCCATGTCGAGATCGTGATCATCATCGCTATCATCGCTATTGTGCGGAGTGTCATCCTTCTGGAACCCGGTACAGCGAGTGCCGCGAATATGTTCGGGTCGGCCGCGATCATCTTTGCGCTCTGTTCGGGGTATTATTTCCTGAAAAAGGGGGGCGTCAGGAATCCGTAGAAATGCCTGTCCATTGCAGGTGTTGTCCCGTAACGGGACGGGTTACATCAGGAACCATGGGAAAAATCCCCTGTTTAATTTTTCACTATCGGCAGTAGGTTAAAAGCGCGGTGCTGCCATCGTCTCCGGCATCCGTTGCCCGGCGGGTTTTTTAGTAATTATTGGGTTAATGATCCGCAAACATTCTCCCGGGAGGTGTCTGTACGGATTCAAGGTCCCGGATCAGGTCGGTAACCGACGCATACCGGTCCTCCGGCTTTTTCGCCAGGCACTTAAGGATAATTTTCCGCAGCCCGTCCCCGTACCGGCCGTTCCCGCGGGGGATGACGGGGGTTTCCTCAAGGATTGCCGTGTTCAGATCATGCATGCCTTCGCCCCTGAACGCGGGTGCGCCGGTCAGCAGCTCGCAGAGGAGCATGCCGAGCTGGTAGATATCGGTTGCCGGCCCGGGCCTGCCGTACCGGTGGGGTGCGACCTGCTCGGGGGCAGCGTATGCCGGCGAGAACCCGATCACGCTGGACTGGCGGGTATCGCTGATCGCCTTCCCAAGGCCCCAGTCCGTGATCTTGGGAACACCCCCGGCAGTAAGGAGGATGTTCTCCGGTTTGATGTCCCGGTGCACGATCCCTTTTTCATGGGCATACTGAAGACCGCGTGCGATGCCCAGGAGTATTTTTACCGCCTGTTCCTCGGGGATCGGCAAGGGAATGGAAGCAAGGGACGAGGGCGCATATTCCATCTCGATGTAGGGAACAGGAAGGATATTGGAGGACAATATCCGGATGATGTTCTCATGCTCGAGCCCCTGCCAGAAGACAATGTCCCGGGTGAAATGGGTGCCGGTCACCTCGTCGAACCGGACTGGCACCTTGACGGCAACGGTCATCCCTGTCTTCGCGTTCTGTGCACGGAAGACCCGGGCAAGCCCGCCTTCCCCGATGAACTCCGGGTGGACGAACCGTTTTTCCAGCGATGGGGGGAACGGGACAGTTGGGCCAGCGTAACTGCCAGTACTTTTTGGCGCCGGTGCGGCGGTTTCTTCGATAACGGTTGCATGGCCCGGGACAGGATTTCCGGACTTTTTCGGTGCCTTTGGCGGTCCCGAGCTCCTGCGGATGAGGAGAAACAGGATGGCCAGAAGTCCGATGATGGCAATAGCGACGATAACGAGGAAGACGCCGGAGGGGACTGTTACCCTCGGCCGTTCAGCAGCATTTTTTGCAATCTGGATGAAAGAAGTGCGGTTCAGCCGCGCGGGAATCACCGGTATCGGCTGCACGGTAAACGCAGCGGCGGGCATTGCTGCAGCCAGCCTGGCCGCCTCCGTACCATGGACAGACGAACCGATGGCCGGGCTGGCTGCTGTCCCCGTACTGCCTGCGGAGGTGACCGCTGCTACCGGCGCGGCAAGGAGCACCAGCAGCAGGACGAGAAAAACGCGAATGATCAGGAAATGCGGGAAACCGGGGTGTTTTACTCGAACCTTCCCGTGCACTGCTGCTCCCATGGAGTTCACTCGTCCGCAATAAACAGGAACCGTGCGGCATTTGCCCCGATGGACAGGTCGATGACATCCCCGTTCGCCAGAGGTGTGCTCTTCAGGGGGTCGAGGCGCAGGGAATTGAGAAATGTGCCTCCGGTGCTCCCGTTGTCCTCGATCTGCCAGCAGTCGGCAGTCTGGATAAGGCTGGCATGGGGTTTCGTCACCCGGGTCACCGCCCGGTATTCATCCGGCAGGACCACCATCCCCCCCGTGCCGACGGGAGGGTGATCGGGGTCCTCGCGCCCCATCGGGACCCGGTCGTTTTTCAGGATGAATGCCCGGCCATCCGCCGGGCCCCCGATCAGGTACAGGACCGGACCTGACGGGCCACCGTTTTCCGGGAGGGTTGACCGCACGGCCCGGATACGCTCGCGGATATCGTTATATCCCAGAGGGGTTGCAATGCTGGAGAAGACCGCGAGCGTTGTGGCAAGGTTTTCAAGCGCCCCGTCGGCAAGCGAATATTTCCAGACCGGAGCAATGCCCCGCTCGGTCTCCCGCCCGAAGCCGGCTGCCCTCCTGACAAGGCTGGTGCTGACCAGCCGGTCCAGGTGTTTCTTGGTGTTCTGGTAGCTCATACCGGTATATTCAGCAATCGCGGTGATCTCCCTGGGTTCCCGCTCGATGAACTTGAGGATCTGCAGCCGCAGGGGATTTGCGAGCACCTCGAGGTATTCGGACAATTCTTCCAGGAAAACGGGATCCGATGAGATGGAGATGGTCTTTTGTTCCGCCAAGGATGATCCTCTCCAGAGGGTTGACCTGCTTCGCAGGGCAGGATGTATCAAGGTAGTGTTGTCCTGCAGGGTAAAAAACCGGTCGGTAGTACGACTCCCTCCGCGGCACGACAAATCCTTCTGGCCGGCCGGTTGGCAGAACCACGGGGTTCTACGCTTATCCGCAGGCTTTTATAGCCGGGAGCCCGGCCATTTTATGAATACATAACCTGCTGCAGGCAATCCGGGATCAGGATGCGGAAGAAACCGCATCGGGAACAATAAGGAGAATCATCATGAACACAAACACTATCCTTAAGAGCGCATTTGTTGCGTTCTGCCTCATCGGCATGCTGGTACTCCCGGCAGCCGCAGCACCGGCCGGACAGGGAACAACCGCGAAGGTGAGTGCCGTGGACCAGGGGCTCAGGGACGACCTCTGGGCAAACCACCAGCAGTACCGCCTGCAGGCATTTGATATGAACGTCCAGCGGGCCACCAGTGTCATCAGTATCCTGAACAAGTACGGGATCGATACCACCGCATGCTCCGGCACGCTCTCGACCATCAGCGGCGAGCGCTCTGCCCTCGAGACTGCCCTGACAAACAAGGACAAGGAAGGGTTAAAGACCGTCAACGCCGATCTCAAGACCCTCTGGCAGCAGTTCAGGACAGAAATGCGGGACGCAATCAGGGATCACTATGGTAACAAGGCTGCAGGTACCACCGCTTCGACAACCGCGGCCGGCCTTGCAGCTTTAACCGGATGATGTGACGGGATCCCCGCCCGTCCATCTTTTTTCGCAACCATCTTACCCTCACAGGTAAAACAAAAAGTACGATGAAAAACCCCTTCCACATCATGATCATCCCGACGCTGGGATGTCCCGGCAGGTGCAAGTACTGCTGGAGCTCGGAGGAAGGGTCGCCCGTTATGACCATCGATACGGTGAAGGAGATCGTTGCGTGGCTTAAGGATTTCCGTTCCGACCGCGTCACGTTCACATTCCATGGCGGGGAACCGCTCCTTGCGGGCGCTGACTTTTACCGGCAGGCACTGCCGCTGCTTGTGGGCGGTCTGAAGGAACTCACGCCCGATTTTGCGATGCAGACAAACCTCTGGCGGATGACGCCGGAGATTGCGTCGGTGCTTGCGGAGTACCAGGTCCCCCTCGGGTCGAGCATCGACGGCCCGGAGGAGATCACCGATTCGCAGCGGGGGGACGGGTATTTTGCAAAGTGTATGAAGGGGTACGAGGTTGCAACCGCTGCCGGCCTGCAGGTCAGGTTCATATGCACGTTCACCAACAAATCGGTGAAGCACCGGGAAGAAATTTTCAGGTTTTTCAAGGAGAAGGGGTTTGTCTTAAAACTCCACCCGGCCCTGCCCTCGCTCCGCTCGGAGAACCCGAAGGAGTGGGCGCTGGAGCCGGCGGAATACGGCGACCTCCTGGTATACCTCCTCGACAAGTCGCTGGAGAACCTCGGGAAAGTGGAGGTTATGAACATCAATGACCTCTGCCGCTGCGTGTTCACCCGGCGGGGGAGCGTCTGCACGTTCGTCAACTGCATGGGCACCACCTTTGCCATCGGCCCCGAGGGGAGCATCTATCCCTGCTACCGCTTTGTCGGCATGCCGGAGTGGGTGATGGGCAACGTGCGGGACAGGCCGACCATGGAGCAGCTGATGGAGTCGGAGCCCGGCCGGCGGATGACCGCATTCTCCGTGTACGTGGATATTGCCTGCAGGGATTGTTCCCACATCAGGTACTGCCGGGGCGGTTGTCCTTACAACGCAATCGCTCCCTCGGGCGGGTCACTCGACGGCGTGGACCCTCACTGTGTCGCATATAAACGGATCTTCGATGAGCTCACCGAACGGCTGAATAAAGAGATGTTCGAAGAGCCGATGCCGGGTTTTGGCGGGCCGTTATCCCGGAAGCCGGCAAAACCGGGCGTGATGGCACTGATGCGATCGGTAGTAGGCAGGTGAACCGACGATTGCCGGTTACCGGCATTTTTTATCGTTCACCACGCAACGAAAAACCCGCGGAACTCTCCCGTGGCCGGCCCTTTTTTCACCACTATCCCCTCGACCCGGATGAGAGGATCGTTCCGTGCGTGGGCGAGGTGGAGGAAATCGTCAAGGGCTGCAAGAGAGCTCTCGGCCACCATCTCGACGTTGCCGTCCGGCAGGTTCCTGACGTAGCCGTGCACCCCGGTTGCATGCGCACATCCTGCGACAAAGGAGCGGTAGCCAACACCCTGAACCCGGCCTTTCGCAACAGCGGTGATCCGTTCCATACGGTACAGTTCAGGGGCCGGCAGGGATAAAAGAATTGACCGGGAGTAAAAGGGGAGTGCGCCGGGTTCTTTTGCGCTCTTTGCGAAACAGCTGGCTTTGAGTATTGGGTACCGGAAATGTGGGCGACACAGATAGAAAGGGGGTGGTACCCCCACCTCCCTGCCAACATTTTTCCGGAGGGGCCAGACACCCCCCTGCATTTTTTTGGACTATACTGTCGTTAGTTACCGGAGGTTATTGATAAAATGACGTCATGATCAGCGTTGCATTCCCGCACGGTACATACTCCAGGCGAACCCCATCGTAGCCTTCGCCCCGGAGGAAAGCCTCGCGTGCAAGGCGGGCGGTTGTCGTTTCCCGCGCAAATCCTGCCGTAGTGGCGTCCTCGTTGGTAGACTTCAGGACATAGTACCGATAGTTCTGGGCACAGTTGCCTGTAGGAAGCGGCGTATTCTTCATGCACGTGGCGAATGCCAGGTGAGTGGTGAGATCGGTGATAGCCGGCGTGCTGTTATAACAGGCATCTGCAGCAACGACAAATTTTTCATCTGGTGTCGGTGTGGGCAACGCCGTGGGGGTCGGGACAACCGTCATGGTGGTAACCGTTGTCTGAACAGTAGTGGCAGGAGCAGTCATTACGGGTTCTGCGGCCGGTTTGCTGGTACATCCGGCCGCTAGGAGCAGGAATACAAGGGCTGCAACCGCGAAAACGGATGCGATGTACTTCCCTGCATCATGTGCTGTGCGATTCATGGATCTTTTTTTCATAATTATCCCATTATACCCATTAGAGATTTATATTTGTGGAATCGTCCGCTCCTCCATGAGCGTGGATAAGGGCGCCGTGCCGGACGCGTTCGGGAAGAACGAGCGGGTGAAGAAGGTCTTCTGGACGTTCTTTATCGCCACCGCCGGCCTCGTGCTTGTGCAGGTAGTCGATCCGGCAACGGCACAGCACAGAAGATCGTGAGCATGTTCGCGGGGATCGTTCCGTGAAATATCGAAAGTCACCAGACTTGAGACAGGAGAAGACCATCAGTTCTTCGATTGTCGAAAGTCCTCAGACCTGAAAGAGGAGAAGGCAGAATGCCTTCGACTTGGGAGTGTCCTCAGATCCGAGGCAGGGGCATAACCCCCCAGCATCTATTTTTTAGTTGTCCATCCTTCATCCTCATCAGCTACCACGGATACAAAAGGGTCTGAGGCCCGGGGGCGATGATTCGGTCTTTCTCGTCAACCAGCCCTAGGGAAATTATTACCGGAAAAGGAAGAGAGAGCCGGTCAGGTATTTCTTATCACAATCTGGACTGCAGTCCCCTTATCCCAGAATGCAGGTCCGAGAACTATATCGACCATTACTTCGCTCCCGTCCTGCCTGATAAGCCGGACCTTATCAAGATTCAGCCGGGCACCGATCTCTGCCTGGGCAACCCGCTGCCGGAACAGCTCCCGAACCCCGGGATCAACCATGCTGAAGATGTCGAGGCCTGCCGGGATTTCACCGCGATCAGTTCCAAGCAACCTGATGCCGGCAGGATTTATGTAGACGATTTCCTCCTGACGGTATACAACGATCCCTTCGGGCAACCACTCAATAAGAGAACGGTACCGCTCTTCACTTTGGGCGAGACCCTCGACATTTGAGACGTATTCTTCAATGAAAACTGATGCTATCACCAGGATAAACGCGAAGAATGTCCGGTCAAGCAACGCGTATTCCATAGATATATCACGGGGCGACAGGAAAAGACTCGCCGCCATCAGGAGGATAAATATACCGGTCATCACAACCGGCGCATACTTCCAGCTGAGGTATACGGTCAGGAACAGGGGGATGAGATAGAGGATCCAGATCATTACACCGAGCGGCGTGATGAGGTCAAGGATGAATATGAATACTGTTGCGAGAATGATATACGCGACAATCCGGGTGAAATCCTCCCGACACTGAACCGGCCATGTAAGCCTTCCTGTATCCACCATAATTGACCTTATCGGATTGTGATATAATAAACTGGCGGGAACAAAACGGATGGTGCCGGATCCTGTAAGCAGGGGACGTTCCACCCGCATCTCACTGTCATGTACCCGGGGATCCACGGGTTGTCCGTAGGTCACGATCCGTTCTATATCTCATTTTCATTTCATCTTCTCCAAAAAAAGCTGGGGGCTGTATTCTTCCGGAAGTGCCGGCTCATAAAAAAATCCCGGAATAAATCCGGGGTCAGGATACGGACGACCGATCACGTGGAGATACTGTTCCGGACCGGTTTTTTTCCGCGCGGTCTGCTCTTTTTTATAGTAACTGGTTGGAAGCACACTTCCATCAGGCAGCAGGCTGTCGGTGAGAAAATACTGTTCAGGCACGGTCTTCCGATTCCCGTTCAGATTATCTGTCGCTGAATGGTTTTTAATAGCAATACTTTACACGCTGGTATTGTGAAAAAGGGGCCGGCAGCATATAAGCCGGACACAAATAAGGCGGTCATGGTATGGCAACAGTCAGTCTCGCATCTCTGATCAGAAAACAGATCAAACCAGCGGTCGTGCTTTTTTTTGTTCTCACGATTTTGTTGGGGATTGCTTACCCCCTGGTTATAACCGGTATCGCCCAGGTGATCTTCCCGGTCCAGGCAAACGGGAATGTCATCGAACATAACGGAAAGGTGGCTGGTTCCGCACTGGTCGGTCAGCCATTCACCTCGCCAGGCTATTTCTGGGGCCGTCCATCCGCAACCTCACCCGTCCCATACAATGCCGGTGCCTCGTCAGGATCGAACTTCGGGCCGAATAATCCTGCGCTCGTGGATGCAGTAAAGGCCCGGGCCGATGCTCTTCATGCCGCCGATCCGACAAATACCCAACAGATCCCCGTCGACCTTGTCACGGCGTCGGGAAGCGGGCTGGACCCGGATATCAGCATCGCTGCCGCCCAGTACCAGGTTTCCCGCATTGCCCGGGAACGGAACCTGAGCGCACAGGATGTGCAGGCACTCGTGGCACAGCAGAGCGAACCCCGGCAGTTCGGCATCTTCGGTGAACCCCGTGTCAATGTCCTCTCCCTGAACCTTGCACTCGATGATCTCAGCGCCGGTCGCATTTCTGCACCGCAAAAGACCGCGGCACAACAGAACCCCGAGCCGCTCGCGTTCGGCATGAGGATGGCTGACTGGCTCCAGCTGATTGTCTTCATTATCATTATTATGGTTCTGGTCAAGCCTCTCGGCGCATGGATGGTAAGGGTTTTTACCGGTCAATCCAATTTCCTGTCTCCCGTCATTGACTGGATCGAACGGGAGTTCCTCGCACTGGGAGGGATTACCCCGGGCGAGGAGATGGACTGGAAGGAGTTTGCCGTTGCCCTCATGGTTTTTTCCGTACCCTGCGTCCTTGTCGTATTCCTCCTCCAGCTCTTCCAGCAGTTCCTCCCGTTCAATCCTGCCGGGCTTGGCCCGGTGCCTTGGGATCTTGCCTTAAACACCGCGGTCAGTTTTGCAACCAATACCAACTGGCAGGCCTATGTGCCGGAAGTCACCGTCAGTTACTTCACGCAGATGGCCGGGCTAGCTGTCCAGAACTTCCTGTCGGCGGCAAAAGGTATGGCGATCCTGGTGGCTCTTATCTTTGCTTTTTCCCGCCGGTCGACTACGACCATCGGCAATTTCTGGGTGCTCCTCATACGGAGCGTCATGATCCTGCTGCCCATCTGTCTGGTCATTTCGCTCGTACTGGTCTCGCAGGGTGTCCCCCAGACATTCAGCGGCCCGGTCACGGTCCCGCTCCTCGATCCGGTAAAAGACAGCAACGGGGCCCTCATAACTACGCAGACGATCCCGCTCGGACCGGTAGCATCCCAGATCGCGATCAAGCAGCTGGGTACCAACGGGGGAGGTTTCTATAATGCCAATTCCGCCCACCCGCTTGAAAACCCCACGCCATTCTCCAACTTCCTTGAAATGCTTGCGATCCTCTTCATCCCGACGGCACTCTGTTACACCTTCGGAAAGATGATCGGCTCGGGGCGCAAAGGCATTGCCCTGCTGATGGCCATGACCATCATCTTCCTGCCGCTTGCTGGCATCGCGATCTGGTCTGAGCTGGGCGGAAACCCGGCATTCACCCCCCTTGGCATCGACCAGATCCCCGGACATATCCAGCCGGGGGGGAACATGGAAGGCAAGGAAGTCCGTTTTGGGATCGTGCCCTCGGCCTGGTTCTCCGTAGTGACGACCGTCACGTCCTGCGGGGCGGTCAACTCAATGCATGATTCTTTCATGCCGCTTGCCGGGTTCGTCCAGCTCTTCGATATCCAGCTGGGAGAAGTGGTCTATGGGGGCGTGGGTTCCGGGCTCTACGGCATGCTCGTCTTTGCCATCATCGCCATGTTCATTGCCGGCCTGATGGTAGGCCGGACCCCGGAACTCTATGGCAAGAAGATCGAGCAGGACGAGATGAAGCTCTCGACCATCATCATCCTGATCCCGATCTTCCTTATCCTCATCCTTACGTCAGTTGCAGTACTGACGGATGCGGGCCGGGCTGGCGCCTTCAATCCGGGACCGCACGGCTTCTCCGAGATCCTGTATGCATTCTCGTCCACCTCGCAGAACAATGGCAGTGCCTTTGCGGGGATCAATGCCAACAGCCTCTTCTATAATGTCGCGGGGGCATTTGCCATGTTCATCGGAAGATATGCTGTTGCGATACTGACGCTCGCCCTTGCCGGTTCGCTGGTTACCAAAAAGATTGTCCCGGCGGGGGAAGGTACCCTGCGGGATCACCGCCCGCTCTTTATTGTCTGGCTCGTATTTGTCATCATCGTTGTCGGAGCGCTGAGTTTTGTTCCGGCGCTCTCGCTCGGGCCCATTGCAGAATTTCTGAATATGGCGGCAGGAGGGCTGATCCATGGCTGAACCCGGACAGATCCGGAACCCGCATGCGATACCCGGGCTTTACCAGCGGGCAGTGCTCGACGCTTTCGGAAAACTCGATCCCCGGTCCATGGTACGGAACCCGGTCATGTTTACCGTGGAGATCGGCAGCGTGATCACCACACTTCTCTGGCTGCAGGCACTCTCCGGGAAGGGCGAGGCACCGGCAGGATTCATCGGCGCCGTCTCGGCATGGCTCTGGTTCACGGTGCTCTTTGCCAACTTTGCCGAGGCGCTGGCCGAAGGCCGGGGCAAGGCACAGGCCGATTCCCTGCGGAAGATGCGCCGGGATACCGAGGCAAAAAAACTCAATCCCGACTATACCCTCATCCGGGGAAGGGAACCGGACGAAAAGTATGTTACGGTTATCTCCTCCTCGGCACTGCGGAAGAATGATCTCATCTATGTGAAAGCCGGGGACACGATCCCGGTCGACGGGGAGGTGATCGATGGCATTGCATCGGTCAACGAGAGCGCCATCACCGGGGAGAGCGCACCGGTCATCCGCGAGTCCGGCGGGGACCGCAGTGCGGTCACCGGGGGGACCGGCATCCTCTCCGACTGGCTCATCATACGGGTCAGCGCTAACCCCGGTGAAGGATTCCTCGACCATATGATCGGCCTGGTCGAAGGGGCAAAGCGGCAGAAGACACCGAACGAGATCGCGCTCAATATCCTCCTGCTCGGCCTGACCGCTGTCTTCGTCGTGGTCTCCGCATCCCTGTATGCCTTCTCGAAATACAGTGTCGAGACAGCAACCGGTACCGGCACAACTGTCACCGTCACCGTGCTGGTCGCGCTCTTTGTCTGCCTTGCCCCGACCACCATCGGGGGGCTCCTCAGCGCTATCGGTATTGCAGGAATGGACCGGCTGATCCAGCGGAACGTCATCACCACCTCGGGCCGGGCCATCGAAGCGGCGGGAGACGTGGACGTCCTCCTGCTGGACAAGACCGGTACGATCACGCTCGGGAACCGGCAGGCAGTCGAACTGATCCCGGTCGACGATACAGCAATGCTGGACCTCGCTGAAACGGCCCAGCTCGCGTCCCTTGCCGATGAAACGCCAGAAGGCCGCAGCATCGTCGTGCTGGTAAAAGAGAAGTACGGCCTCCGCGGCAGGACTGTGGGAGCATCCGGGACGGAACCCGAGATGCAGTTCATCCCGTTCACCAGCCAGACACGGATGAGCGGAGTCGACCAAGGGGATCTGCATATCCGGAAGGGTGCAGCGGATGTCATGTTCACCTACATCGCAGCGCAGGGCAACACGGTATCAGATAAACTCCGGCAGGAAGTGGAAACCATCGCCCGGGCTGGCGGAACCCCGCTCGTTGTCACGAGTAATGGCAGGGCACTCGGAGTGGTCCACCTGAAGGACATCGTGAAAGGTGGGATCAAGGAACGGTTTGCCCAGCTCCGGAAGATGGGCATCAAGACGGTTATGATCACCGGTGATAACCGGCTCACCGCGGCTACCATTGCAGCAGAAGCCGGCGTGGACGATTTCCTTGCAGAGGCAACCCCCGAGAGCAAGCTGAAGCTGATCCGGGAGTACCAGACCGGCGGGCGCATGGTTGCCATGACCGGTGACGGCACCAACGATGCCCCCGCGCTCGCGCAGGCCGATGTTGCGGTGGCCATGAACACCGGGACCCAGCCGGCCCGGGAAGCGGCGAACATGATCGACCTCGATTCCAACCCGACAAAACTGATCGAGATTGTCGAGATCGGCAAACAGCTTCTGATGACCCGGGGGGCGCTGACCACGTTTTCGATAGCAAACGATATCGCGAAATACTTCGCGATCATCCCGGTCGCTTTTGCCTCCACCTACCCGTCGCTGGGCGCCCTGAACATCCTCGGGCTCCACAATGGTATCCTTTCTGCCGTGATTTTTAACGCGATCATCATCGTCCTGCTGATCCCTCTTGCCCTCCGCGGGGTCCAGTACCGGGCCATGTCCGCCGAAGAAGCTCTGCGGCAGAATATCCTCATCTACGGGATCGGTGGCCTTATCGCCCCGTTCATCGGAATTAAGATCATAGATATCCTGCTCGTACTGATAGGAGCGTAACATCACCTATGGCCGCAAGTCCCGAATGCCGCCCTGACCCCGATACCCTGCTTGCCCGTGTAAAAGACGAGGAGCGGCAGAAGAACCGGGGAAAACTCAAGATCTTCCTCGGGTACATTGCCGGGGTAGGTAAAACGTTCGAAATGCTCCAGGCTGCCCACCTGAGGAAACACGAGGGTGTGGATGTGCGGATCGGGTACATTGAGACCCATAACAGGGCCGAGACAGAAGCGCTTGTTGAAGGGCTTATGGTTATTCCCCGCAAGATAATCGAGTACCGGAATGTGGATCTTTCTGAAATGGACCTCGACGCAATCCTCGCGGCCCGCCCGCAGCTCGTGCTGGTCGATGAGCTGGCCCACACCAATGCTCCTAGCTCGCGTCATCTGAAACGGTACCAGGATGTCGAGGAACTGCTCGATTCCGGGATTGATGTCTATACAACCCTGAATGTCCAGCATATCGAGAGCCTCAACGATGTCGTTGCCCAGATCACGGGCGTCATTGTCTCGGAGAAGGTCCCCGACCGGGTGATCGACGAAGCGACCGAGATCGAACTGGTCGACCTGGCGCCGCCGGAACTCGTCCAGCGGCTCCGGGAAGGAAAAGTCTACATCCCCGACATGGCAGCCCGGGCCATCGAGCAGTTCTTCAATGAGGGAAACCTGTATGCCCTGCGGGAACTCGCCCTCCGCCGGGCCGCGGAACGTGTCGACGACCAGATGCTCGCGTACATGCAAACCCGGGCCATCCCGGGCCCGTGGGCTGCCGGGGAGAGCCTGCTGGTCTGCATCGGTCCCGGCCCGCTCTCCGAACGGCTGGTACGCACGGCCCGGCGGCAGGCAGACCGGATGAATGCCCCGTGGAGCGCGTTATACGTCGAGACCCCCTCCCACCACCGCCTCTCCAAGGATGGAAAGGACCAGGTATCACGGACACTCCAGCTTGCAGAAAAACTGGGTGCGACCACAGCCACTGTCTTCGGCCTCAACGTAGCGAATACCGCCATCGATTATGCCCGCAGACATAATGTCACGAGAATTATTATCGGCAAGACCCTGCGTCCGCGGTGGCAGGAGTTCGTTTTTGGATCGGTCGTGGACCAGCTCATCCACAATAGCGGCACCATCGACGTGTATGTCATCAGCAGTGAAGAGAAAATACAGGAAAAACCTGTCGTCATGGAGCCCATCTTTCCCGTAACCCTCCCGCAGGACTATGTGGCGAGCCTGGTCATGCTTACCTTCATCACGCTCATCGGCTGGTTGATCCATTCCTTCATCTCGCCGGTAAACCTCGCCATGCTGTATGTGCTTGGTGTTGTTGGCGTTGCATGGAGAAGAGGACTGCGCCCGGCCGTCTTTACCGCTGTCATCGGGGTACTCGCGTTTGATTTCTTCTTTATCCCGCCCTACCTGAGTTTCCGGGCAACAGATACAGAATATCTCATCACCTTTTCCGGGATGATTATCGTGGGGGCTCTTATCAGCATCCTGGTTGCACGGGCACGCGAGTATGCCGATGCAGCCCAGATCCGCGAGAAAGAGACCGGCACCCTGTATGCGCTCTCACAGGACCTTGCCGTCGCGGTTGATACCGGCTCAATCTTTGCTGCGGTAGCAAAGCACATCCGGGAGATTTTTGCCTGGGACTGTACATTCCTCATGCCTGATGATGACCGGCTGGTGGTATTTCCGGGTGTGCCGGGACTGGTGCTCGATGCCGATGATGTCGCTGTGGCCACGTGGGCATTCCGGCATAAGGCAGTTGCCGGGTACGATACCGATACGCTCCACGGGTCCCGGATCAGGTTTATTCCCCTGCAGAGTTCCCGGGATGTACTGGGGATAATGGGGGTGAGACCTGCTGAACCCGATGGTGTGATCACCCATGAGCAGGACCGGATCCTTTCGGCGTTTGCCACCCAGACTGCGCTTGCACTGGAGCGGGTAACTATCACAACGAGTGCCGGGCGGTAAGGATACCGGGACGTGCTGCCGGACAGGGAGCGGATGGGACAGGGCGGCCCCGTAACGGGTTTCTTCCTCATTCCGGCACTTCAGGCCAACATTCTTAAGACCGGGTTGGAAACCCTGATCATGAAATTCCCGTTCGCATGTGTGGTATTCCTTTTAGTGATAATCATAACCTTCTCTGCAGGATGCAGCGGCCCGTCGTCAGCCCCGGGTACCGGGTCATCGTCTTCCGGCTCCATGCCGGGTGCATTATCGCAGCTGGCCCTTCCCCGGGCAAACGTACCGTTCGCAGTAACAGATGAAATGAACCAGACCCTGGACCTGCAACTGAACCCCCTGTTCAGCCAGTATGACGCCATACGGGGCTATGAGCAATATTATATCAATGGCAGGTCAGATTTGCCCGGTTCAAGTTATTTTTCCCAGATGATCATAGAATTCCCCCCGGGAAATGTAACGCCAGCATTTGAAGAATACCAGAGACAGTCCCAGAAAATCGACCCGGCCCTGTTTACGGTCAGCTGGCAGAAGGATCCTGGTATCGGTGACGAGAGTTATGCCCTGACCGCCGCCAACCGCTCCGGTAACCCGTCGGCAAAAACCCTGACCATGGTTGCATTCAGGAAATCCAACATCCTAGAGTCTATTGATGTCATCACGAGTTCGCCGGATATCGATTCCCTGGAGATCGCTGCAAGGATAGCTGCGGCAAAAATTCCCTGATACTGAAAGGATCTCCCGGATACCCGGGGGCTGACTACCCCTCCGGTTTTTTAAGAGGTCCATTTCGGGTTTCTCACTTCTTCCGGTTCTCCAGGCCTACATCCATAAGAATAGGCAGGAAACCCTGGCCATGGTCCTGTTCAGGAAAGCTGATTTCATGGAATCAATTAGCGAAATTGCCAAATCGACGGATACCGATGCCATGATACGGGCTGCCCGGCTGGCTGCAGCGCAAATTTCCCCGTAATAAGCGGGAGTCTATAAATCCCTTTTCCTTTTTATCGGCAGGAAAAATCCTTTGCCAGGAATTTGCCAGGCTGTTAGACTTGGTTTATCTGTCGTGCCAGAACTCCCAACACAACTTTTTTTACTTTAACACAAATCCACATGATTAAATAATTCCGAATTGCGGTTATTTTTATTATTCGGGCTTTAAATAGTCCGATTTCGGCGAAATAAATTCGAAACCTTTTAATTAAGATCTTACCAACTTTACACTAACCACAAAGAGTATGTACTCGATGTGCGTGGCATTGCATTTTGAATACTCTCGTGCATTCGCACGTAGGGAGGAGGCTAAATGGAACATATTGTATTTGGCATTGGAATTACTGCATTGACAGGAGCTCTTGCCACCGTAGCCGGTTCTGCAGAGGACACTGAATCCAACATCGGGTCCCAGGGTGACCCGAACTCACAGGTTCAGCTCGCTCCGCAGATGGGATTCCTGCACCGCATCTTCAACAAGGCGGTTGCTGGTGAACCCCCGGCATACGGTCTCTGGTGCTGTCTCGGCGCCGGTCTCGCATGGGCCTTCATGGCGATGCAGATCAACCCGGTTCTTGCAATCGTCCTCGGCTGTGTTCTCGCAACATTCGTCCAGGGCGTCTATGCAACCACCGCATACGTAGGCAGGACCGCAAGTCTTGCCAAGTTCGGGCAGCCGGTGTACGTGGACATCCTCAAGTCCATGACCTCGGTTACCATGGCACATGCCTTTATCGCAATATTCTGTACCGTAACACTCTGTCACCTGATCAACGCCGCACTGGGACACCCGTTCCCGCTGCCGCTGCTCGGTCTGATCTGGGGTATTGCACTCGGTGCAGCAGGATCTGCGACGGGCAACCCGTACTACGGCAAGGAACGCCAGTACCAGAACCAGAAGTTCGGTGCAGGTGTCCCGATCTCCGCATCCGGTAACATCGTCCGGTTCGCTGAAGCAGGCGAGCGGAACTCGCTCGACAACGGGTTCTTTACCCACAAGATTGGTGGCTCGGCATCCGGTATCTGTTTCGGTCTGATTGTCTTCCTCGAACTCTGGCGTACCATTCTCTTCGAGAATGTCAACGTCTACTGGCTCGGTCCCGGATGGGGCTCAATCATTGTCGGTGTTGTAATCATCCTTATCTTCACGGCAATCGACCGTACGATCGAGGTCTGGGCCCGCAATAACTACGGACCCTACACGGAAGCCAAGGAGGCGTCCTCATGACCGCAGTTGCAGCAAAGCCCCAGGCGGGCGCAGCAATGAACCCGACTGCCATGGCAATCGGCCTGGTCATGACGCTCATCCTCATCGGGATCTGCTGGTACATTTCACCCGGCGCCGGCCTCATGGCCCTCATCGGTGTTATCGTTGGCGGTATCCTGATCGGTTTCGGAACCCACTTCGTCCCGGTCGGCGGTGCTCCTGCAGCAATGGGACAGGCCCCCGGTATCGCAACCGGTGTTGCGATGCTCGCAGCCGGTGCCGGTCTCGCCGGTCTCTTCGGTGGCGCATGGGCAGCCGACCAGGGCCTTGCCGTTGCAGTAATCACCGGCGGTGTTGGTGGCGGCCTGATGATGGCAATCACCTGCATGATGGTGAACTTCGTCTACGTCTTTGGTATGGGCATCCCGTCCGCATCCGGTAAGGTTGCAAAGGACCCGATAACCGGAGACACACAGGCAGAATACAAGTCCCAGGGAACGGAAGGTCACGGCCTGCCATTCATCTCATTCGTTGGCGGCGTGATCGGCGGTCTCCTCGGCGGTGCTGGCGGAACCCTCATCTATATCGCGCTGCTCGATCTCTACAAATCAGCACTCCCCGGTATAATGCAGGCCTCTGCAGCACAGGTAATGCCAATCGCAGTCTCCGCTGCGGGTATGTTCGCCGTTGGTCTCTTCCTCGTGAATGCAGTGCTCACTGCCTACAATATCACGGGTACAATCGAAGGACCCCACGACCCGAAATTCAAGCGCTGGCCCCGGGCAATCGTTGCATCCGCACTTGCATCAGCACTCTGCGGACTTGTAGCGGTCCTGATCGTAGCAATGTGAGGTGTTGAAGATGTCAGTAAAAGTTGAAGTTATTGAAGGAGGCGTTCCGCACAATAATATTCTCGTTGCGGGCCTCGTGAGCACACTCGTGTGCCTCTACCTGACGTACCTCAATGTGCTCACCAATACCGAGCTGTTCTCATTCTTCGGCGGCCTTGCAATGGTCGCCGCACTGGTCTGGGGAAGCCACACCATCAAGGTGCTCTGCAGCTACGGTATCGGTACCGGTGTACCGTCCGCGGGTATGATCGCATTCGGCTCGGGAGTCATTGCTATGCTCCTCGCAACCAAGTTCGGTGTGCTCGCACCAATCGTTGCCCTCGTCCTTGGCGCCGTGATCGGGTTCATCCTCGGGTATATTTCCAACAATATCCTGAACATGAAGATCCCGGCAATGGTCCAAGCACTCACCGAGATGGCAGTTGTCGGCGCACTCTCCCTGATGGGATTTGCAGCTCTGATCACCGGAGGATTCACGTTCGCAGGACTGACCACCGGGTCCGTTTCGATCATGGGTATGACCCTCCAGACCCACCAGGTATCATTCCTCGGCGGCGGCCTGATTGCCGTTGCGTTCCTTCTCGGAGCGATCGCAATCCAGCACCCGTTCAACGCAACACTCGGACCGGGCTGGAAACAGGACCGGATGCTCATGCTCACCGCTGAATGCGGGTTCCTGAGCATGATCGTTGCCGCAGTCATGTCCTTTGCCCTGATCTCAGCCGGATCAGCGCTTATCGCACTGATCGTTGCGATTATCGGGTGGGTATACACCTACGGCCAGTACATGGAAATGTCGAAGCGCGACGCAGCAGCATGGCTCGATGCAAAACCGATTCCGGACGTGGAGGGACACTAACTATGGCATACATACAGGTACTCCCCGAATTCGGCCTCGTCGCCGATCCCATGAACGGTATTATCACATCAGCCGGAGAATCGCTCTCACCCGTCATCGAGAAGGTCGTTATCCTCGAGGCAACCAGTGACGATCTCGTCAACATGCTCTCGGGAGAAGGCAACTTCCTCGCATCGTTCCCCAACAGGGAGCATGGGCTCACTATCGGCGGTACCATAACATCGTTCTGGTACGGACTTGCGGTTGGATTATTCATTGCAGGGATCATTGCATTCCAGCTGATCAAGGCGGTGGCATAACATGGCAGACAAGAAATCACCAGCAAGCGGGTGGCCACTCATCAAGGGTGACTTTATCTCGGGTGACGCCAACAGCCCCGTGGCTGTTGTCACCATGGGATCTCATCTCGATGAAAAGGGCATCTGCGATGCAGGCGCCGCACTCTGCGGTTCCTGTAAGACCGAAAACCTCGGCCTCGAAAAAGTCATCGCCAACGTCATCGCCAATCCCAACATCAGGTTCATCCTGTTCTGCGGTACTGAAGTCAAGGGCCACCTCTCCGGCCAGACTTTCGGTGCTCTCCACAAGGGCGGCGTCAAAGAAGGCAGAGTCGTCGGCGCTGAAGGCGCTATTCCCTTCATCGAAAACCTCACGGACGCCCACATCAAGCGCTTCCAGGAACAGACGGAAATCGTCAATATCATGGAAAGCGAAGACCTCGGCGCTATCAAGGCGAAGATCAACGAACTCAAGGGCCGTGACCCCGGTGCGTTCGCTGCCGAGCCTATGGTCGTCGAAGTCAAAGAGGCTGCCGGCGGAGCCGAAG
>Ga0182011_10000499_pt1 | contig 34315 bp, 33 predicted proteins | sample 711E1DmetaG_FD_120481 | JGI IMG/M metagenome (GOLD analysis project Ga0182011, IMG submission 120481) | Permafrost microbial communities from Stordalen Mire, Sweden - 711E1D metaG | ecosystem: Environmental > Terrestrial > Soil > Wetlands > Permafrost | place: Sweden: Stordalen | collected...
GGGCGCAAGCTGAGGGATCGCCGCCGGAGCGGTTCCGGTAGCGACGAGTGCCGTTGGGAGCAGGTCGTTGGTAGCCATCTGAGTGATCTAGGCATCGGGCGACGGAGACGCGACTTGACCGTTTAGGGGCAATCCCTGACAGGGTAAACACCGATTCTGGTGCCAGTAGCCAACGAAACGGCCCGAATCGGGGGTCGACATCCGTGATTTGCACGATGACGCCGCGGAATCGCCGCGGAATCGCCGCCGACGGACATCCCGCTACATCGCCTGACGGCGATCAGGTGGGGTTTTCGAGGAGGCCGAGCTTCAGGGCCATTATCGCGGCCTGGGTTCTATCGGCCGCGCGGAGCTTCCAGATGATGTTCTGGACGTGCTTCTTGACCGTGTCCTCGGTGATTGACAGGCGACCGCCGATCTCCTTGTTGGTCATGCCCTCGGCAACGAGAAGCAGAACGTCGTGCTCGCGCGGCGTGAGGGCATACTGCTCGGCGCGCTGACGGGCCGACTCGCCTGCCGGCGGCGCCGTGTCCCGAGTTGCGAGCGCCTCCCGCAAGAGTTGCGGCTCCACGGCCAGTTGACCGTTGGCGACGTTGTGGAGGGTCTGGATGACCTCGGCCGTGCTGGCGTCTTTGAGCAGATAGCCGGCGGCACCGCGGCGGATTGCCTCCAGCACGTACCGGCGGTCGTCGTAGAGAGTCACGATGACCACCGCGATCTGGGGCTGGCGGGCCTTGAGCCGCTCCAGACACGCCAGACCGTCCAGGCCAGGCATCCGGATGTCGAGGAGGACCATGTCCGGCTGGAGTTCCTCGGCCAGCTTCAGGCCGGACTCACAGGAGTCACCCTCCCCGGCGACTTCGATCCAATCGGCCGCGGACAGCATCGCGCGGAGGCCGCGTCGCGCCATCTCGTGGTCGTCGATGAGCAGGACTCGCGTGTGCTCGTTCACGACTCGGCTTCTCCGCTATCTCCTCCGGCAGCGGCATCGCTGCTTGTGTCAGGGTATCCGGCCCGGGTCGCGGTGTGTCGGGCTATTGGTATCGAAATTCTCACTACCGTGCCGGAACCTATCGAACTGCGCACCGATGCGGCTCCACCGAGCCAGCGAGCCTGCCTGGCTATGCCCAGGAGCCCCAGCCCGCCGCCCCGGCGACGCCGCTCGGCGGCTGCCGGGTCGAAGCCCTGGCCGTCGTCCTCGATCGTCACCACGGCCCGACCCTTGGTGGAGCGCAGTTCCGCCCGGACCGAATGCGCCTGCGAGTGGCGAACGGCGTTGGTGAGTGCTTCTGTCGTCATGCCGTAGAGGGCCTGCTCCACCCAGTCGTCCAGACGGGGCAGCTCGCCGTCGATCGCCATGTCCATGCCGGACTCGGCGGCCAGCGACTTCATGCGGCTGTAGATGGCCTGGCCGAGGCCCAGCTCCTCGAGGCCGGGGGGGACGAGGTCGTTGAGGACGGCCCGCACTTCCTTGATGGCCGTCACCATTCGATCCGACGCGGACTCCAGGTACGTGTCGATCGAGTCGCCGGGGTGAGTGTTCGCGAATGCGCGCGCCGCGTCGAGGAACCGGAAGGCGCTGACCATCGACTGGGCCGCCGTGTCGTGGATCTGGTGGGCGATGCGGGCCCGCTCGAGATCGCTGGCCTGAAGGGTCTGGCGGGCCAGCCGATCCAACCGGCGCTGGTTGCGCTCCAGCTCGCGACGCTGCTTCTCCGAGGCGCGATACAGCTCGTAGAACTCCTCGCTGGTCGCGACCATCTGGGCCAGCGCGGCCGTCGCCGTGCGGCGGCGGTCGGACCCGCGAGCGCGCTGCTGGACCTGCCACTCGAAGAGGAGCACCGGATCTCGCAGGACCCGGGCCGCGGCGAGTGCCGCGCGGGGGTTGGCAGGCGGCGCCTGACGGGCGGCGCGACGGAGCGCGCTGGGAGCGACCCTGGTTCCGCCTGCGACAGCTGCCGCGTCGCGTTGTCCGGGTGGGGCGACCCTCAGGATGGCGGCGGTGGTGCGCGAGCCTCGCGGCGCGGGAAAGCCGAGCAGAGTGCCGCCGGCGCGGCAGCGGCCCTTCGAGGCCCGGCCGGTCCGAAGGACTCGCGCGGCCAGTTCCTCCGGGCAGCGTCGGCAGAACTGGAGGCCCACGTCCGTGGAGCAGATCGTGGCGCAGAACGGCTCGCCGTCCTCCCAGCCCGAGATGAGGGCCACTCCCGGGTCCGGGAGAGCGTCTCCCGGTGCGATCCGGTCTCCGCAGTCAGATGCGGGAGGCGGTCCATCGTGGGTGTCCGCCTGCCTGCCGAACCCGACCCAGCCTCCGACAACGTCGATTCGCGCCCACAACTCGGCTCCGGCAAGGTGGCGCGCGACGGTTCGCTCTTCCATCGCCCGCCAGTGTAGGGCGCGCCTACGTCGAGGGCGGAGCATCTCGCACGCTCGGCCGGCATCCGTTTGAGCGAGACCTACTCCCGAGTCGAGTGATGACCCCGGACCCGCCCGAAGGGGGGGGCTGCCCGGAGGGTCCGACCGGGGAGGCCCGCTCGCCCAGGCCAGGGTCGTACCAAAGGGCGCCGGGTCCCAGGGTAGACCCTGATACCGGGGACTCGGTAGCCAGCCGAAGATGCGGACGGTTTCGGAGAGGCTGACGGGAAGCCAATCGACCCCCGGGTAGAGCCCGCCGAACAGCCGAGGAAGCGCCCAATGAGCGTGTTCGACACGATCCGCATCGCCGCCTCCGGCCTGACGGCAGAGCGCCTCAGGATGGATGTTGCCGCGAGCAATATCGCAAACGCCCAGACCACACAGACGCAGAACGGCCAGGCCGGGCAGCCCTATCAGGAGGAAGAAGTCGTATTCCAGGCCACGCAGATGGGTCCGATGGCCGCGGCTCAGGGAGTCGCCGCGGTGGCCATCGTCAAGTCGACCCAGCCTGGCACTCGCGTCTACGACCCGAGCAACCCGGACGCCGACTCAACAGGTTTCGTCAACTATCCCAATGTCAATGTGGCCTCTCAGATGTCCGACATGATGGGGGCCGCGCGTTCATATCAGGTCAACGCCACCGTGGCCCAGGCTGCCAAGCAACTGGCCCTCGATGCCCTTGACCTGGGCAAGGCGTGAGCGAGCGATGAACCCCATAGGCGCTGTTTCCGCCATCAGCGGCATTTCGGGAGTATCCGGCGCTTCGAGCATCACAGGCGTCAACGCCGTATCCGGCGCCAGCACGCTCAGCGGGGCGGGAGCAGTCGACGGCAGCGCGGCCTCGACGCAGGCCCCGGGAAACTCGTTTCTCAATTCACTCAACGATGCTTTCAGCCAGTTGAACAACCAGCTCTCGACCGCCGATTCGTCGATATCCAGCTTTGCGGCGGGGGGGAGCAACGCGGACATATCGACCGTGATGCTCCAGATGGAAGAGGCGTCTCTGAGCGTCAAGACCGCCACCGATGTCCGAGACAAGTTGCTCGAGGCTTATCAGGACATCATGCGGACCCAGGTCTGAGGGTGGCTGATCGATGAACGAGCAGGTCCAGGCGGTCCTCAAGCAGATCTCGATAACCCAGCGACTCGGCATCATCGGCGCCGCGATTGCCGGCGTGGCGATGATCGGCGTCCTGGTGATGTTCGCCAGCAAACCCGACTACACGCCGGCCTTCACCGGCGTCTCCGCGGCCGACGCCACGACGATCGAAGGGGCTCTGCGCGCCGCCAACATCCCGTACGAAGTCGCCGATGCCGGAACCACGATCGAGGTTCCGGTCGACTCCCTGGGAGACGCGAAGATCGCCGCCGGCAGCGCCGGCTACACCACCGGCACTGGCAGCGACACACAGGGCTGGACCCTGTTCGACAACCAGGGCTTCGGACAGTCGCAATTCGATCAGAACGTGACGTACCAGCGGGCTCTCGAGGGCGAGTTGACCCAGACCATTCAGGGCATGCAGGGCGTTGCGAGCGCCAGGGTGTCGATAGTGCTTGCTCAGACGGGCGCGGTCTCGTCCGAGGACACGCCTGCCAGTGCCGCCGTGGTCCTGAGCATGACCGGCGGCAACGCGCCCTCGAGCGGCATCGTCCAGGCCATCGTCAATACCGTAGCCAAGTCCGTGCAGGGCCTCACGGCCGACAACGTGGTCGTCACCGACGATCAAGGCCATGTCCTGGCCGGCGCGGCGGACTCGGCCGACAGTGCCGCGGCTCAGGCCAAGGATCTCATCGAGCAGCAGACCGAAACGAAGATCGAGACTCTGCTCGACGCCGCGCTCGGGCCAGGCCACGCGTCTGTGGCGGTCTCGGCGGAGGTGAACTCCAGCCAGATCCAGCAAGACGTTACGACCTACGCCGCGGCCGGAAGCAACCCGCCCGTGAGCATCAGCCAGAACATAGAGCAATACGGAGCCACGGCCAGTTCCGGCGCCTGTGGGGTCCCCGGTTCGGACTCCAACGTCGCCGGGCTGTCGTCATATCCGGGTGTATGCCCCGCCGCCAACACCACGGCCGCTCCTACGGCCGCTTCGACAGCCACGCCATCGGCCACCGCCTCGGCGTCACCCGGCTCGAGCGCCCCGGCAGCGGCCGCGACGCCGACTTCCAGCGCGGCGGCAGGAACCGGCTACTCGCACGTACAGACGACCATCAACTACAGCGTTTCCGAGACGGTGCAGCACATCGTCACTCAGCCGGGCGTGGTCACGAAACTGTCCGTGGCAGTGTTCGTAGACAAGGCCGCGCTCGGCTCGCTTACAGCCGACACCCTCAAGACGAGCATCGCCGCCGCGATCGGCTCCGACAGCACGCGCGGTGACGTGGTTGCCGTCCAGGCCATCGCGTTCGCGGCGCAGCCAACCGCCGGGACGAACGCCGCGTCGAGCGCCACCGGCGACATCGTCAAGACCGTGGGCAGCTCCACCGGCACGATCCTGGGCGCCGTGTTCGCCCTGGTCATGCTGGCCCTCTTTTGGATGAATCTGAGTGCCCTCCGCCGCAAGGCCGAGGACGTCTACGACCTTGGCCCGGCCGGATCTACTCCGGCTTTCGCGCCGGTCCCGAACCGCGCCGGAATCCCGGCCAGTACTAACCCGGATGCCCCGGCGGCGGCCGACGTGCCCAACGCCACGCCTCAGGCCCGCATCCAGGAGCGACTTCGAATGGTCGCCGACGAGCGGCCGGACGCCCTGGCCGGTCTGATGCACGGCTGGCTGCGTGAGGACACCCGGCGATGAGTTCCGAAGCATCGGCGCTCACGCTAAGCGGTCCACGCAAAGCGGCGGCGCTGTTGATCACGCTCGGCACCGAGGCGTCGGCCAAGCTCCTGGCCCGCCTGCCGCCGGAGGCGCTGGATCGCGTCGCCCTCGAGTTGATGCGCATGCCGGCCGTCGATTCGACGGTCCGCGACGCAATCCTCGAGGAGGCGTATGCGGGTCTGTTCGCTCATGCCGGCGTGCTGCCCGGCGGCGAGAACTACGCCCTCGAGCTGTTCGGCCAGGCATTCGGCCAGGGCAAAGCCCGCGAGCTGCTGGATCGGGTCCACATGGCCCAGCAGATCATCCCGTTCGACTTCATGCGCGACATCGATCCGGTCCAGGCGGCCGGTCTTCTGTCCGACGAGCACCCCCAGACGGTGGCCATCGTCCTGGCCCACCTCGACCCACGAGCCGCGGCGAAGATCCTCAACCAGTTCGAGGCGCCGGTTCAAGTCGAGATCGCCAAGCGCATTGCTCTCACAGAGCAGATCACGCCGGAAGCCGTCGAAGTCGTTGAGGAGGGACTTCGACGCAAGCTGTCCTCCGTGGTGACCGAAGTGACGTCCGTCGGCGGGACTCGCCCGCTGGCACATGTCCTCAACCAGGTTGGCCGTACGAACGAGCGCCAGATCCTCGAGGCGCTCGGGGAGCAGGACTCGCAGCTGGCCGACGAAGTACGACGCTACATGTTCGTCTTCGACGACATCGAACTCTTGGACGACCGGGCGATGCAGCGCGTCATCCGCGAGCTCGACGCCAAGGACATGGCCCTGGCCCTGCGGCCCGCTACCGAGGAGCTGCGGCTCAAGTTCTTCCAGAACATGTCGCAGCGCGCCGCCGAGATGTTGCGAGAAGAGATGGGCTTGGCCGGCCAGGTTCGCATGAAGGCGGTCGAGGAAGCACAGCAGCGGATCATCGACATCATCAAGAAGCTCGAAGACGAGGACCAGATCTCGATCAACCGCGGAGGCTCGGAAGATGCCTTCGTCTAGCTGGCGCCTCATCCATGACGGCAATGAATCGGCGCTGCCGGCCAAGGCCGAAGGGGCGCTGGCGCCGCCTCCTCCGGGCGGTCCCGGCAATTCGGCGACCGTCTTCCGCGGCAACGGCCGCACCGTCTCGCACGGGTCGAATCGCGGAAGCGCAAACGGAGGGCCGGCCGGGGCGCCTCAGATTGCCGGGCTGGCCGGGAACGTGGATCAGGCCGTTCTGGCTGACGAAATCCAGCGTATCGAGCGCGAAGCCGAACAGCGAGGCTATGAGGCAGGCCGGAATCGCGCCGAGGCTGAGCTGCGGGCCGCGGTCGACGGCGCCTCCGCCCTGGTCCAGACGCTGCAGGAGATCGCCCCCGAGCGCACCTCGGAGATAGCCCATTCCATCGCGGAGCTGGCGCTGTCCGTGGCCAAGCGGATCATCCAGCACGAAGTCCGGATCGAGCCGAGCCTGTTGTGCGGCGCGCTCGAGGCCGCAGTCAGCACGATCAACGGTTCGCCCGAGGCCCACGTTCTACTGAATCCGGCCGCCATCGAACCCGTCGCCCAGGCCTGGGAGGCACTCCACGGCCGCGCCTATCTGGGCAAGAAGTGGTTCTTCGAAGGAGATCCCACGCTGCCTGCGGGCGGTTGCACTCTCCGCTACGAGCACGGCTTCGTGGAGGCAGGACTTGAGGCTCAGCTCGAGGAGATCGGCATCGCCCTCGACCGCGCCATCCCCAACCTGGCTCGTGGCACCGTCGAGGAGGGAGTCGCGTGACGACCTCCATACACGGCAGCGGCAGCACGTTGCTGACCAGGCGGCACGGCCGGAGTCATTTGCTCGGCGACGACGGGAGCATCTCCCCGATGCTGCGCCACATGATGCAGGCGGCCGAGGCCGCGCCGCTATTCCAGGCGACCGGTGAGGTCGTGCGCGTCATCGGCACCACGGTCGAGGCGGCCGGCTTGATTCTTCAGCTCGGATCGATCTGCTGGATCGACCTGGAGCCGGAGGGCATGGTCAGCGCCGAGGTCGTCGGTTTCAGGGATGGGCTGATCACACTGGTCCCGTTTGGCGATCTCTCCGGCGTGCGGCCCGGTTCCGCCGTCCGGCTGCGCGAGCAGCAGTTCCGCGTCCCGATCGGTCCGGCGGTCCTGGGCCGGGTACTCGATGGATTCGGGCGGCCGTTGGACGGCCAGGGCCCGTTGCGCGCCGAGTACCGGGTCGTCACCGGCGCGGCGCCACATCCGCTTGGCCGAGCCCGGATTTCCACGCCAATCTCTACGGGCGTCCGGGCCCTCGACGGGCTGCTGTCCGCCGGGAAAGGCCAACGTCTCGGGATATTCGCCGGCTCCGGTGTGGGCAAGTCCACGCTCCTGGCGATGATCGCCCGCCACGCTTCCTCCGACGTGAACGTGATCGCCCTGATCGGCGAGCGCGGCCGCGAGGTCCAGGAGTTCATCGACGAGCAGCTGGGTCCCGAGGGCCTGAAGCGCTCGTGCGTCGTCGTTGCCACCTCCGACCAGCCGGCGCTGCTTCGCCTCAAGGCCGCGGAAATCGCCACGGCCATCGCCGAGTCGTTCCGCGACGAAGGCAAGGACGTGCTCTTCATGATGGACTCGGTGACGCGCCTCGCCATGGCGCAGCGCGAGATCGGCCTTGGGGCAGGGGAGCCCCCGGCTCTGCGCGGCTATCCGCCGTCGGTCTTCTCGTTCCTGCCGCGCCTGCTCGAGCGGGCGGGCAACACCGAGTACGGCACCATCACCGGCTTCTTCACCGTCCTCGTCGAGGGCGATGACATGACGGAGCCGGTCGCCGACACGGTTCGATCGATTCTCGATGGCCACATCGTCCTTTCGCGCTCGCTTGCCGAACGCAACCACTACCCGGCCATCGACGTTCTCGCCTCCGTCTCACGGGCCATGCCAGCCATTGTGGACAAGGATCATTTGCGCGTCGCCGGCGCGGCCCGAGCCGCCCTGGCCGAATACGAAGGCGCTCGCGACCTCATCGAAGTGGGGGCCTACGCCCACGGCTCCAACCCCGCCATCGACGAGGCGATCGCGCTGCGTCCGGCCCTCGAGGGCTTCCTGTGTCAGGAACTCGAGGAGCAATCCGACATCGCCAGCGCTCGACGGGCCATGGAGGAGTGCGGAGTCCTGGACGCCCACGCTCTCCTTGGCGCCGGAGCCGGGCTCGCCGCGGCGCGTCCCACCAATGGCAGCGGCATCGGCCAACCGGGTCAGCAGCAAGTCCAGCCAGCGCCGCAACCCGCCTCGATCCAGACCGGCCAGCTGCCGCAAATGCTCCGCGGTGAGGCTCCTGCGAGCGGGGAACCGCGATGAGCAATCGCTTCCGGCTTGGCATCGTCCTTCGGCTTCGCGAGATGGCCGAGGAGTCAGCGCGCATCGAGCTGAGCCACGCCGTGGACGCACATCAACACGCCCTGGCCGGGGTCGCGGCCGCCCAGGCCCGTGCCGGCCAGGAGCTGCACTGGCTGTCCGACCTGCAATGCAGCACGTCCGAAGCGGGGCAGTTGCAGACCGCGGTCTTCGCGGTTGCGTCGGCCCAGCGGGCGATCATCTCCGCCCAGGAGCGGCTGGGTCGGGCCACCGACGCGCTCTTCCAGGCCCGTCAGCTGCTTGCCGACGCGACCCGCCAGCGAGAAGTCGTCGAGCGCCTCAGGGACCGCTTCCTCGTCGCGGAGCGTCGCGAAAGGGAGCACCAGGACACGCTGGCCATGGCCGAGATTGCCTCTACCCAGCACGCCGTCCGCGCGGCGAGGAACCGCTGATGAGTTACTCGGACTGCGTCTCCCGAATCTCCGAGTTGGACTCGTGGATCCGAACGATCGACCCGAACTGGGCAACCAGCGGGAAGTCATTGGTCGGTACTTCGGGCCAGGCGGGGCTCAGCAACTCGTCCTTCTCCAGCGTCCTGGAGAGCCTGTCCGGCACGACCGGCACCTACGCAACCTCGGCGAACGCTGTGTCGAGTGCCAGCATCGGCTTCACGTCGCCGCTGCCGGGCGCGCAGTTGACACAGGCTTTCGGGCCGACGAGCGAGACGCTCGAGCCCTCGGCCACGGTCGACGATGTCACGTATGCCCACTACCACAACGGTCTGGACCTGGCCGCGCCTCTCGGAACGCCGGTCCTCGCCGCGGCGAGCGGTACGGTCACCTTCGCCGGCAAGGAATCGGACGGGGCAGTCGTCGTCAAGATCCAGCATGCCGACGGCTACACGACGCTATATGCCCATCTCGATCCGTCGCTGCAGGTGACGGTCGGCCAGCAGGTCGTCGCCGGGCAGGTCATCGGCCAGGTTGGGATGACAGGCGTGACGACCGGCCCGCACCTCCATTTCGGTCTGTATACGAGCGGCGGCACCGCGATCGATCCGTCGACCTGGCTGAGCACCGGCCATCTTCCCGACTCGGCCTCGCCGGCGACGCTCATCGGTCCCTCCGCCGCCGATCCGTCCACGCTTACTCAAGTCTCCGGCAGTGCCGCGCTTGCCCGCTTCGACGCGGCGTCCTCGCGCATCCCGTACGCCGCCCAGATCCGCTCGGCGGCGGTGGCCAACGGCATCGATCCGTCCTTGCTGGCGGGGTTGGTGTATGCGGAATCAGATTTCGATCCGAAGTCCTACTCCTCGTGCGGCGCGTCGGGGCTGTGCCAGTTGATGCCTGGGACGGCGGCCGGCCTCGGCGTCACCGACATATGGGACGTCCAGCAGAACCTCAACGGCGGCGCCAAGTACATCGCCAAGCAACTCAAGGCATTCGGGCGGGTCGATCTCGCCCTGGCCGCCTACAACGCGGGACCGGGAACGGTCAGCAGTCTCGGGAAGGTTCCGGACGCCTGCAGCGGCTACATCGCCAAGATCCTTGCCAAATGGCAGAGCTACCAGGGGACCCCGTCATGAGCGGCCTCATCGATCCCACGACCACCATCCTCACGCAGGCCCTCAACGGGCTGTCCGACCAGCAGGCTGTGATCTCGGCGAACCTGTCCAACATCGACACGCCCAACTACCAGCCGCAGGCGCTCGACTTCCAGACGGCCCTGCAGAACGAGATGGCGGCGGCGGGGAACTCGGTTGACGGAATGCTGCCGCCGTCGAATGGGCCGGCCGCGAACGTCGCCATGGAGGCAACCGATCGCCTGCATTACTCGGCGCTGACTTCGACGAGCAGCGACTCCTCGGCGCAGGGCGGCAGTTCACAAGCCACGTCTTCGGGGGTCAACGAGAACATCCGAAACGACGGCAACAAGGTGGATCTCGAGACAGAGATGACCGCGCTCACAGAAACCCAGGTCAGTTACTCGGCCGATTCGCGGCTGATCGAGGGCAGGTTCGAGCAGCTCTACGACGTGCTGGGAGGTCACTGACAATGGCCGGTCTGAATTCCAACGTTACGCTCGGCCCCGGTGTCGTCCCGATTGCTGGCCAGCTCAACGTTCCCGCCTCAGGTGACGAGATCAGCTTCGGCGACGCATTCGCCGAGGCCCAGGCCACAGGCCTCGACTCTCAGAACGCCATAGACTCACCTGCCTCGCAGGCACGCTCAGCGGCCGCCGATTTGGCAGGTAGCCCCGGCTCCGCACCGGTCATCTCCTACGCCAGCTCGACGACGACGTCGCACATCTGGCAATCCGTGTCTCGATCGAACGGGTCATCGGCAACGCGCAGGTCAAAGGACTCCGCCGCCACGGAGATCTCGGGCACGGCCGGAGCCGCTCCGACGAACGGCAGACTTGACGTCAGGCCGGCCACAACGGGCGCAAGGGGCCCCACGGGGAAGACCGACTCGGGACGCTCCATGCGGCGCATGTCATCCGCCGCGGCATCGACCACCACTTCCACTCCTGGCGTCGACGGCGGCTCACCGGCTGGCGCGGCGTCGACATTGGCTCAGTCGCAGGCGGACGCCGGCGCCGCGTCCGGCGACGTGGCCTCTGAATCCGCCCCCGGCGATTCCGCGACCGCCGTCGGCGCCGTAGGATCGGTCGGCACTGCGATCCAAACGGGCATCCCGGCAGCCTCTGCTGGGGCGACCTCGGGCGCGCAAAGTGCGGGCTCGGCCGAGTCGACGCCGCCACCGGCCGCCCCCGGGTCGCGAGCATCGTCCACGAGATCTGCCACCGATGCACCGGCAGCCATAGGCTCCGGACTGTCGGTCCCCGTCGCCACCACGGCCTCCACCCCTCCTGTCACGGCCGCCGCCGTCCTCGATCCAGGCTCGGCTGCGGCTGCGGCCGTTGAGACGACCGCCGTGGCGACGCCGGAGGCGCCGCTGCCGACGGCCGCCGGTACGGCCTCTGATCGCTTGGCCTCGGCCAGGCCGAGCGACGTTGCGGCGGATTCGCTTCAGAACCAGGCAACGGGTCGCATCATCGGCCGGTCCGCCGGTGCTGTTTCGTCGGCCCGGCAGGCCCAGGTCGCGGCGGCGCAGGCGGCCGTTACGTCGGGCGCCCCCATAACTAGCGCGGATACCTCACGCGACGCTTTGGTCGGTGGTTCGACACCGGGCGCCGTGATGCCGACGGTCGCAGACGCACCGACAGCGGACTTGGCTGATTCCCATCAAGCGACGGCGGCGACATCCCAAACGAACGCCGTCGACGTCCCCGCTCCGCCTGTGCCCTCCGATACCGGTGCCGGGTCTATCGCCTGGATCGCACCCGGCTCGGTTTCCGCTCAAGGTCGAACAGACATCAACGTCGGCCATGCAGTCGAGCCGGTCGCGTCGACGACGTTGGCGACTCCCCTGACGCCGGGCCCGGCGATCCAGCCTGCCGATGCCTCGCCATCGCCAGTCGATATGGCGCAAGCGATACCGTCCGCTGCTTCCGCGGCCGACCCCGCGCCTGCCGCTCAGGCCGACCCGACTGCGACGGATGCCCGCCCGGTTCGATTGGCCGGAATGGTTGGCTCCTCCGAAGCAGCCCCTGCCGCCAGCTCAACGCTCGAGTCGCTCGAGTTCACCCAGCCCGCCCCGCCGATCCAGCCCCCCACAGAAGAAATGGGCCAGGTCCTGACGGTGACCAGCCTTCCCGGCGCATCGTCGGCCGCAGCCCCATCTGGTCCGTCGTCGGCTGCGTTCGCCGGGCTTGGCTCGCTGATGCCGGGTGGCAGGGCTTCATCTGCAGTCTCGTCGAGCGTGACGTCTCCGGCCGCTGGGCTTCCGCCTGCCGCGGCCACGAACCCTGAGCAGACCGACCTGCCAGGGGCCGCGCGACGATCAACTGGCATCGACCCTACGCTGGCTGCAGCTCAGCCACGGCCAGCCCAGAGCGGGCAGGTGGCGACTACCGCCGACGCATCCTTGGCGTCCAGCATGCCGTCCAGTGGCTCGCTGGCCACTGGCGCCGCGCCCGACATGAGTCGGCAGCTCGGCGCCGCGGCACAGCCGACCTCGGCCGCCCGGCCGGCACCTCAGGCGTCGGGTACTCCCATCGACAATGTCGATGCCGCCGCCGCAGCAGCGCCGACGGCACCGGCTCGACAGGCGGATGAGTCCGCTTCTCAGGCCCAGTTGGCCGCTGCCGTCACTGCTTCGGCGGCGACTCCTGCAGCCGATCCGACACTCTTCATGCCGCGAGTCATCCGCCGCGGTGGCCCCTCCTTCGCGGTCACGGCATACGCCGCCAACGCCGCGGATGGCACGACCACGTCGAACGGTCCGACGAGGGTTGCGCCCGCTGGTGGACAAGATGCGACGGCAGCGTCGAATGCCGGTCGGGACGGCTCCGGATCGGCCTCGAAGGCGAACACGTCCGCATCGTCAGCTGGTTCGCAAGGAGCCCCAACAGGTAGCGAAACTGCGGTGCCGTCGACCTCCGAGGCATCGGCTGCGGCCTCATCCATGGCCGCGGCAGCGTCACTGACTGCCGCGTGGACCGCACCCAGGCCTGCCTCTCCGGAGGCCTCCGCGGTTGGGACCAACCAGTCGGGATACGCGGCCGAGGCGGCCGACAGGCTCATGAACCAGGTGGTCCAAACCATCCACACGTACCAGACGAGCGATGGGCCAGCCCTCGAGGCTCGTGTGAGCGACCCGACCCTCGGCGATGTACGCCTGGTCGTGACCGGCCGGGCGGGCGAGATAGTGCAGGCCCAGCTCGTGGTCCGCGACCGTGTCACGGCCGACGCGATTAGCGCCGCCGCCACTCGGATGCAGGCCTCGGGCGATGCCCTCACCGGCGTCAGCGTCTCGGTCAGAAGCGACGGCGGCGGCTCTGCCACGGGCGGTCGCGCCGGCGGCGACCCCTTCGAAGCCGGCAGCGGGACGCGCGACGGCTACGCCGGCGGTAGCGGGCCGAGCAACAACGGCGGCCACGGCCAGAGTGCCGGCAACCAGGGTTCTGGGATGGCCGGCAGCGAGACAGGTCACCCGTCGAGAGGCGGCGGCTCGCCGGAAAGCGCGAAGCCGATACCAATGTCGCGTCCGGAGACGGCCAGACCAAATCGGCAGCTGCCCCGGACCTCGCTCCCGGGCGGTTCTTCCCTCGATGTCAGGGCTTGACAGGAGTCATAGATGGCAATCAACGGGACCAGCTTCACCCCCTTTTCCGCTTTCGGAACGGGCCTCAGCGCTGCCAGCGCTGCGGCCACGCCCGACGCGTCCGGAGCTGCAACTCCGGCCGCCACTAATTCGGCGACCGGCTCGATCGGCAACGGCAGCGTCGACACGATCGCTTCCAGCAGCTCCAACAGTCTCGACGGCCTGAGCGGCAACGACTTCATGCAGCTGTTCCTGGCCCAGCTCCAGAACCAGGACCCAACGCAGCCGGCCGACGACTCGCAGATGTTGAGCGAGTTGTCACAGATGTCTGAGATCCAGACGCTGCAGGGGGTCCAATCGTCTCTGCAGGGATCGCAGCTTTCCAGCAGTTCGGCGCTCATCGGCAAGAACGTAACAGGCGTGGACGTCAATGGCGCGTCCGTCGACGGCGTGGTCACTTCGGTGACCCAGTCAAGCGATGCAGGTCTGGTTCTCCAGGTCGGCACCCAGTACATAGCGCCCACCGCCGTAGTCACCGTGACCAACCCGCCCGACTCGACCGGGACCACCGGCACGACGGGCACCGGCTCATAGACCCTGCGGCTCCGGCCGCCCAACCCACAAGGAGGTGATCGTCACGATCGATCCCATAGGACCCGATCTAGCGGTTCAGAGCGGAGATCTCGTCAGAGACCCGAGCCCGACGCCCGCCTCGAGTCCGCTCGGCCAACCCACCTCGGGTGCGCCGCCGTCAGACGGCAGTCAGTCCTTCCGGGATGCGCTGTCAGCCGCCGCCGATGAACACTCGCTCCAGTTCTCGGAGCATGCCCTGAAGCGTGTCGAGCAGCGTCAGATACCGATGCAGGGGGACCAGATGGACCGCCTGAGCAAGGCCATGGACACCCTCAGCCAGCGCGGCAGTCGACAGTCTCTGGTGATGCTCGACCAGTACGCCTACGTCGTCCACGTACCCAGTCACACCGTAGTCACGGCCGTCGAGCCGGATCAGAGCAAGGAGCGGGTCTTCACCCAGATAGACAGCGTAGTAATCGCCTAACGGTCTCGACTCGACACGCCGGTTCGGGTCGCAGACGAACTTCGTCCGCCGAGTGCGCCAGGTTGATTGCCGGACCTCTCTGAGGAGGCTGGCTTGGCCGCGGACGCCACGATGCGTAGCGCCGAAGAGGCACGTACGCCCAGCAAGCCCAGGAGGCATCGAATGCTTCGCTCAATGTTCGCCGCTATCTCGGGTCTTCACGGCAACCAGACGATGATGGACGTCATCGGCAACAACATCGCCAACGTCAACACGGTCGGCTACAAATCCGGTCGCGTGAACTTCCAGGACATCATGTCGCAGACTCTCCACGGCGCGACTGCCCCACAGGGCGGCCTGGGCAGCATCAACCCGGCCCAGATCGGCCTCGGGATGACCGTCGCCGGCATTGACGTCCTGCAGACCCAGGGCAACCTCCAGTCGACCGGAAAGACCACCGACATGGCCATCCAGGGCGACGGCTTCTTCATCGAGTCGGACGGGGCCAGCACGTACTACACGCGTGACGGCGCCTTCGACATCGCCCTCGATGGCTCTCTTGGCAACCCGGCGAGCGGCATGAAGGTCCAGGGCTGGCAGGCCGATGCAAATGGCAAGATCGACATCACCCAGCCGCTGACCAACCTGGTCATTCCAATCGGCCAGCGAACCACTGCCCTGGCGACCTCGCACGTCACCCTGAGCGGCAATCTGGACGCCGGCGCGACGGCCGCAGTGGCAGGCCCGCCGGCCGTCCCGGCCACGACAGTTCCTACCACGATGACCGTGTTTGACAGCCTCGGCGTCTCCCACTCGGTCAAGGTCACCTTCACCAAGACCGGCGCCAACGCCTGGAGCTGGGCGGCGACGTCGGATCCTACTGACGCCGGAATCGCGATCAGCGGAGCCGTCCCGGGAGTCAACAGCGGCACTCTGACCTACACGAGCGGCGGCGTCTTCTCGGTCTCAACGGGTACTCTGGCATTCACCTTCCCCGACGGCGCAACCTCGACCACGCCGAAGATCGATTTGTCCGCGATGACCCAGTTCAGCGGCACGAGCCAGCCTGCCGGCACGACGGACGGCTTCACCTCGGGCACCCTGACCACGTTCGCCGTCGGCGACGCCGGCACGCTCTCGGGCGTGTATTCGAACGGCCAGACTCAGGTCCTGGGCCAGATCGCCCTGGCCGATTTCCTCAACTCTGCCGGTCTCCTGCGATCCGGCCAGAACAACTTCGGGGCGACCTCCGCATCCGGCGCCGCGAACATCGGCATGGCCGGGTCCGGCGGTCGTGGCACGGTAACCACGGGAGCGCTCGAGATGTCGAACGTCGACCTGGCCACCGAGTTCACGGGCATGATCACGGCCGAGCGCGGCTTCCAGGCCAACAGCCGTGTCATCACCACATCAGACCAGATGCTCCAGACTCTCGTGAGCCTGGGCCAGTAGCAGTAGCACCGCTTCGGCGGAACGTGTGAACATAGGCGATCGGGCCGACACTGGGCCGGCCCGATCGCCACTCAACCAGGCATCGCAGGCAATGACGCAGGAATTGGCGTGAAGACCGGGAAGATGCTCCTGGCGAGCGGCGCGCTCGCATCTCTGCTCTCAATTACGTTTTCGGGCGCCGTGCTGGCGAACGGCGTTGGCGATCTGTACGTCGCCAGTTCGGCGGGCGTGCTCGAGGTCCACGTCGCAACCTCTTCCGTCGTGAGCACGATTCCGATGACGCCCGCCCCACAGTCACTGGCATTCAGCCCAGACGGCCACACCGTTTACGTGAGCGATTCCGGTACCGACCTGACGCCGATCGACATTGTCACTCTGGACGCTCTGGCGCCCATCCCCATGCCGGGCCCGACCACGGCGCTTACCTTCCCGGCCGGCCATGTCCTCGTTGGAACGATGCCGATTCGCAAGACGCTCGCCTTCGCTACGGTGACGGGCGGGGCCGTGACCGAGAGCGCTCAGCTCCCGGGCGCGGGCAACCTGCTGGCGGGCGATCCGCGCGAGGCGCGAGTGGCCGTGGCCGAAGCCGGCCAGAGCTGGCTGGAGATAGTGAATCCGGCCGATGAAACGATGAGCAAGGTTACAGTCACCGGAGGCATCGTGGCCCTGACGATCGACCGCGACCATGGCGACGTCCTTGTCGCCACCAAGAACCCGAACGCGATCGTTCGCATAGACCTGACGAGCCACTTGCTCACCTGGACGGTGAAGCTGCCGACTCTTCCGGTCGCGGTGGCCTCGATGGCCTCGACCATCGTCGTCGCGGGTGGGACGAGTCTCTGGAAAGTCGACGGCAAGACGGCTACGGCGTTCGCCACCGCCAAGCACGCCGCGCTCGCCCTGACTCCGAGCTATGAAGGCGCGTTCCTGCACGTTGCCGAGGCAAACGCGATCGAGGTGTTCGACGCAAACGGCAAGTTGCAGAGGACGCTCAACCTCGACACTTCCCAGTCGCCGGTTGCAATGGCCGCGGTCCCGACCGGCTCATCGCTCTTCCTGGGCGGCGCCGCATCGGACGCCTCAGCCTCCGCAATTCCGAGCGGTGTTATGCCGGGCGAGATCACGACGGCAGAGCCGCCGATCACTTCAACCGTCGTCGACACCGCCGCGGGTATCGTCGGCTCACCGCCAGCCGAGGGCGCGGCGATCGTGGCGCTGCTGATCCTCGCGGGCTGGTGGCTCCTCATGCGCTGGTACGATCGCCACCCGGCGCGCCAGCCGTAGGCGGAGCCCGACACGCTGGGGTGCGATCTGCACAGCGGCGTCGGTCGCACACGAACCCTGACGAGCGCACCCATTGGGACCGGCCGGCGAACGGTCAGGCGGCCTGGACGTCGAAGATCGAGAGCAGCTCCGAGAAGGACTCGCGCACCGACGCGGTCCGCTCTTCCCAGCGCTCACGAGTGATGTTGAGCGCCGCCAGCACGGCATCGCCTTCGAGCTGCTGGTCGTCCGCATCGACGACGGTCGGGTAGCTCAACTCCCGTAGGAGAACGTCGGCGCCGGCGATCAGGGCGCCCAGCGAGCCGGGGCTCGGTACGTGGTGGTCCCACAGGACTCGGGCAATGACGGGCGGCAGGTTCCACTCGTAGGCGAATACCGCGCCGACGTCCTGGTGGGTCGTGCCCGCCAGCTCGATCTCCATTTCCAGCTGCCCGGCCGCGTTGCGGGCGTCGTGGGCATGCGGGTCGAGCAGATAGCTGGCGTAACGCTCGCCGACATCGTCGAGCAGATACACATGGCCGAGGTCGTGGAGGAGGCCGGCGGCGAAGGCCGTGTCCGGATCCACGGATCGCGACATCTGGGCGAGGGTCTTGCCGACCACCGCGGCGCGGACCGCGTCGCCGGTCAGGCGGGCCGCGGCCAGCGCTTCTCGCGGAGATCGATTGCCCGCTCGCCGCGACACGATCAACGAGGTCAGGACGAGCTGCCGCAGGACGGTGTCGCCCAGGAGGGCCACTGCTCGCGAAAGCGTGGTGACCGGCTCGGCCGGGGCGTAGAAGGCGGAGTTGGCCATACGCAGAACCCGGGCCGCCAGGGCGGGGGAGCCGTCGATCAACCTGGCGAGCTGACGGGCATTCGAATCTCCCTGCCGCAGTTGCTGTTCCAGGCGGAGCAGGCTGGCGGACGGGCTGATGGCGTGCGCGTGCTGGACGATCTGCCGCGCTCGGTCGAGAGTGGTGCTGGTCAAGACTTCCACGGAGAAGGAGTCGGCGCCTCTGGCAGTGTCTTGAACCTGTATACACCCGGTATTTGCGAGATTTGCCGCTTGCGACCCAACTTGGCGCGAACCCGGCCGAACTTGGCGCGAACTTCGGGTCGAGTCGGCGAGTCTCAGCCATTAGGGGGCGGCGGAGCCCGCCGTCCAGATCAACCGTGAGGATGATTCTCGGCCACACCTTATGATGACTCCCGACCAGGGCGAGGAGGGCAAGATGCGGGCATGGCGCTGATCAAGGCCATCGGCCTTACCAAACACTATGGGCAGGTCAAGGCACTCGAGAAGCTCGACGTTGCTGTCGAGCCCGGCATCATCGGGCTGGTCGGCGCCAACGGCGCGGGCAAGAGCACGCTGCTCAAGATCCTGCTCGGACTCGTGGCGCCTACCGCCGGCCGAGCCACGGTCCTGGGGATGGACTCCGTGTCCGAGACTCGCGCCATCCGCCAGGTCGTGGGCTACATGCCCGAACACGACTGCCTGCCTCCGGACATGGGCGCCACTGAGTTCGTCACCCACATGGCCCGCATCTCGGGCCTTCCCAGGACCGCGGCCCGCGAACGCACCGCGGAGGTCCTGCGACACGTGGGGCTCTACGAGGAACGCTACCGCCAGATCGGCGGCTACTCGACGGGCATGAAGCAGCGCGTCAAGCTCGCGCAGGCGCTTGTGCATGACCCCAAGCTGCTGCTGCTGGACGAACCGACGAACGGCCTCGACCCGGCCGGCCGCGACGAGATGCTCGATCTGATCAAGAAGACAGGCACCGAATTCGGGATCGCGGTCGTAGTGGCCTCGCATCTGCTGGGCGAGATCGAGCAGGTTTGCACCTACCTGCTGGCGATCGATGCCGGACACCTCCTGCGCGCGGCGCCGATCTCGACCTTCACGGCGCGCACGCCTGTTCTCGCCGTCGAGGTGGAGGAAGGCGCCGACCGGCTGGCTGCGGCACTGGTCGCTAACGGCGCTCGGGCGCAGTTTGAGGGGAACCGGGTGCTCGTCGCAATCGAAAGCGACGCCCTGTACGACACGGTCCGTGACTCCGTGGCCGATCTGGCCGTCCCGCTGGTGCGTATCCAGCAGGAACGCGGTCGCCTGGAGGACTTGTTCCGCGATGCCGCCCCGACGGCGGGGAGTGCCAAATGACCGCCCAGAATCCCGCGCCGGCCGGCAGCATCTACGACCTCGGCTACCGCCATTACGAGGGCAAGCGAAACGGTCGCCTGTATGCCATGTGGTCGCTCTTCACGGAGAGTCTGCGCGGCGTCTGGGGCTTCGGCAGGCCCATGTCCGCCAAGGCGGCCCCGTTCATCCTTGCCGGCCTATCCGTGCTGCCGGCGGTGATACAGCTGGCGTTCTCGTCGGTGATCGCCCAGCGAGTGGGCTCCTCGGGGCAGCCGGTCCAGCTACTGGAGTACTACGACTACTTCGCCGGGTTCTACTTTCTGGTCTTCTTCTTCTGCGTAGCCCAGGCCCCGGAGCTGGTGTGTCGGGATCAGAGATACCAGGTGCTGCCGCTCTACTTCACCCGTTCCATGGGTCGCATCGAGTACGCACTGGCACGGCTCGGCTCGCTGGCAGTGGCCCTGTTCGTGGTCCTGCTCGTGCCGGGCGTTGCCCTCTTCATCGGCGACGTTCTCATGAAGCCGGACGCGTTCAAGGCCATCGGCGACGAGTTGCCAAAGGCCCTACCGACCATCCCGGCCAGCGCCTTGATCGCGCTGGGCCTGGCGAGCCTTTCGCTGGCGATCTCTTCCTTCTCGCCACGGCGGGCCTACTCGGCCATCGGGATCGTGGCCTACATCCTGCTCATGGAGGCAATTCCCGCGGCCCTGTATTCCATCGGCCAGACGTCGGGTTCCACCTGGACGGACAAGCTCTTCCTGGTTTCGCCCATAACCTCGCTGATCGGGGCCGCGTACTGGTTCTTCGGGAAACCCCTGGATCCGCAGGAGTTCAGCGGCTCGCTTACCGCCGAGGCGTATCTGGCGGCGGCCATTGTGAGCATCGGTGTTATGACCGCAGTCCTCGTTTTCCGATACCGCAGGATTCCCGCATGACAACCCCGCTCGTCCCCGAAACCGCACCGGTCGCGCCCACCGCGCCGCCCGCCCCGACCTCCCCGGACGCGCAAACCGCCACGACCGGCCCGGCGCCGGCCATCGAGCTTGCGCACGCCGCCCGCTGGTACGGCAACGTGGTCGCCGTCAACGACGTGAGCTTCAGCCTTGGCGCGGGAGTAACCGGTCTGCTCGGCCCCAACGGCGCGGGTAAGACCACTCTCCTCCACATGCTGGCGGGCTTCCTTGCGCCGTCCGCCGGCGAGGTGCGGATCCTGGGCCGCAGTCCTCATCGGGATCCGTCGGTCTACCGCCAGATCGGGCTCGTGCCCGAGCGCGAAGCCGTCTACCCGTTCCTCACCGGCCTGGACTACGTCAAGTTCAACGCCCGACTCCAAGGCCTGCCTGATCCCGATCGGGCGGCGCGCGCGGCAATCGCCCAGGTCGGCCTGGAAGACGCCATGGACCGCCAGATCGGCGGCTACTCCAAGGGCATGCGGCAAAGGGTGAAAGTCGCGGGATCGCTCGTCCACGACCCGCAGGTGCTTCTCCTCGACGAACCCTTCAACGGGATGGACCCGCGCCAGCGGATCGCAATGATGGAGTTGCTGTGCCGGCTCGGCGAGACGGGAAGGACCATCCTCTTCTCGTCGCACATCCTCGAGGAAGTGGAACAGGTCGGCACCCAGATCCTGGTCATGGTTGCCGGGCGACTGGCCGCTTCGGGCGACTTCCGGGCTATCCGCGCCCTGATGACCGACCGCCCGCACAACATCACCATTCGGTCCAGCGACGATCGACGGCTGGCCACGACGTTGATGGGCGACGAAGCCGTCTTCGCCGTCGAGCTGACGCCGAACGGCCTCGCCGTCCAGACCGCGCATCTCACGGCATTCCGCCGGATGATCGCCGGTACCAGTAAGGCGGCCGGCGTTCGGCTTCTCGAGGTCATCCCTGCCGACGAGTCGCTCGAGAGCGTCTTCGACTACCTGGTGCGTCGATGAGAGGGATGGGACCGATGGGCTTGTTCGTCGCGTTCGTGGACATAATGCGGGTCACACTCCGCCAGCTTCTCGGACGTCGTCGCACGTTGCTGCTGATCCTGCTCGCGACCCTGCCGGTGCTGCTGGCCATCGCCTTCCGGGTCGCAGGAGTCACTGACGTCGACCGCTTCACGCGCCGCGTCTTCGACACCATCACCATGATCATCCTGCTGCCGCTGGTCGCGATCCTGTTCGGCTCCGGAGCGTTTGGAGCCGAGATCGACGACGGCACGGTCGTGTATCTGCTGGCCAAGCCTGTCCCGCGCTGGATCGTGGTCGCCGCGAAGGCGTTCAGCGCCGTGGCGGTTGCGATCCTGCTGACCGGCGCCTCGGCCGCTCTCGCCGGCATCATCGACATGGTCCCGGCCGGCAGCGACGGCGTGTCCGCGACGCTGGCACAGGTCGTGGCGATGGTTGTCGGATCCGCCTGCTATGTCTCGCTCTTCCTGGCCCTGAGCCTGTTCACGCGTCGGGCGCTGGTCATCGGCATCGGCTACATGCTGGTCTGGGAGGGCGCGCTATCGTCGCTGCTGGCGGGCATCGCCAACCTGTCGATCAGGCAGTACGCGCTTGGCGCGGCGACGGCGATCTACAAGCTGCCGAAGCAGGAGACACGCCTCTCGGCAGAAACGTCCTTCATCCTGGCCGGCGTTCTCGTCGTGGTGGCTCTTGTCGTGGCCACCTGGAAACTGATGCGCTTCGAATTGCCGGGCGGCAGCGATTGACCGGCCGTCTCGTGGCTCGGGGGCCCGGCATCAGGTGACTCGCCTTCGGTCGGCGACCCCGGCTGGGCTGCTGGCCTGGGCCGCGGTGATCGTCTGGGCGGCGGTCATCTTCGCGCTCTCAGCGACGCCCAACCTTCGCTTCGCCCAGACTGAAACGGTCGACTTCATCGTCCGCAAGGCCGGCCACATGGCGGTGTTCGGCATCTTCGCGATCCTGCTCTGGAGAGCGATCTCCCTGTCGCGACGGCGTTGGGCGATCCTTTTCAGCTTTGGGCTCACGGTTGCCTACGCCGCCAGCGACGAGTTTCACCAGTCGTTCATAGTTGGGCGCCACCCGTCGCCGGTGGACGTGAGCATCGATGCAACCGGCGCGCTGATCGCCCTCGCGGCGCTGGCGATTTGGCTCCAGTATTGGGCTCGACGGACCGCATCGGCCGGGTCGACCTAGAGGCTGCGCTATTCGTCCGCTACGGGCAGGCCCAGGATGTTGAAACCGCCGTCGACGTAGATCACCTCGTCAAGGCGAGGCTGCGCTATTCGTCCGCTACGGGCAGGCCCAGGATGTTGAAACCGCCGTCGACGTAGATCACCTCGCCCGTAGTCTTGCCCGAAAGGGGACTGGCGAGGTACACGGCCGTTCCGGCCACATCCTCGATGGTGATGTGCGAACGCAGCGGCGTGACCTCCGCAAAGGCGCCATACATCGTCCGGAAGCCTGCAATGCCGTGCGCCGAGAGGGTTCGGACCGGCCCGGCGCTGATGGCGTTGACGCGGATGCCACTGGGCCCGAGGTCCGCCGCGAGGTATCTGGTGGATGCCTCCAGAGCGGCCTTGGCCACTCCCATCACGTTGTAGTGGGGCACGACCTTCTCGGCGCCGTAGTAGGTCATCGTCATGATCGACGAGCCGGGCGGCATGTACGCGCGAGCCTCTCGAGCCATGGCGATCAGCGAGTAGACGCTGATGTCGAAGGCCGTGTGGAAGCCGTCGCGGCTGGTCGCGGAGAAGTTGCCGGCCAGGTCTTCCTTCTCGGCGTAGGCCACGGCGTGGACCAGGATGTCGAGATTGCCCTCGCGGGTATGCCAGTGCTCGAATACGCGCCTGATCTCGTCGTCGTCGCGGACGTCGCAGGCCTCAACGAAATGCGAGCCGATCGTCGCGGCGAGGGGCCGGACGCGCCGCTTGATGAGCGAGGGCATGGAGCTGAACCCAACTTCGGCCCCCTGCTCGTACAACGCTTTGGCGATGCCCCAGGCGATTGAGTGGTTGTTGGCGACGCCGAACACGAGGGCCTTCTTGCCCTTGAGCAGGCCCTCTCGATCGCAGTCGTCGGCCAGCCGGGTCAGGCGCCTTGCGACCGGGCGCCTCGCGACCGAAGTCGAGGCTTCGGCGGCCACGGCCGAGGTGGACGCAGCGGCCGCGCTCACCGCGACCCGAGCGTTGGCGGGCACGACCCGGTCGGTCTCCCCCTCGGCATTTCGCTTCAGTCTCATGAGTCCGGTCGGTCCTCCGTTTATCCTCGCTGTCCACGGCACTTGTACTAACCCCGGTCTGGCCGAGTTGTTACGCAGAATACGGCCAGTGGCCCACTACACGAAACGGGAGGGTCGGTGTTGCAGCCTGGAAGCTCAGGCGCGTCGAGCGGTTCATTCGGACTGAGGTAGGCCTGACTGGGGAACATGCCTGGCCGCGCAAAGCGCGCGGCCCCCCTGCCGCGGTGCGACTTCCTCGCCGCCCGCCAGCTCAGGACCGGCGCGGGCGGCGACGCGGAATCGTTGGCACGTCCAGCCAGCCTTCGGTGACGGCCCTGGCGGCGAGCTCGGCACGCGACGCCACCCCGACTCTCGCGAAGAGCCGGGAAAGGTGGCCCTCGACGGTCTTGCGCGAGATCGAGAGCGCGGCGCCGATCTCGTCGTTGGAGCGGCCGTCCACCATGAGGCGGACGATCTCCTGCTCGCGGTGGGTGAGGGTCGGCTCGGTGGCGGCACCGGAGTGGCCGAGAGTGCCTCCGGCCGCGGCCCGTCGGATCGCCTCCACAAGCTGAGTGATCGGCGCGGTCTTGAGCACGAAGCCGGCGGCCCCGAGCCGGCAGGCGGCGGCGACGTACTCGGCGTGGTCGAATGCGGTGAGGACCACGATTGCAGGGCGGGTGGCCGCGTCGCCCGGATCGGTGAGTAGTTCGAGGCCACTCTTCTGCCCGAGCCGGAGGTCGAGCAGAACCACGTCCGCCGCTTCGCCGTCGAGGAGCCGTCGCCCGCTCGCCACGGAGTCGGCGGTGGCCACGACCTCCAGGTCGGCGTACTCGCGGAGCAGCGCCGTCATGCCGTCGCGCACAAGGGGGTGGTCGTCGACGATGCCGACTCGAATTGTCATGCGGCTAGTTTGCGGCCTGGCGCTCGAGTTGCGACTGCCCCTGCGCTGGTGCCGCCTGCGCCGCCTCCGCCGTCCAGACGAGCCGGACGCGAGTGCCGCCTTCGGGGCTGGCCTCGATGGCGAGTTCGGCCCCGATCTGCTGGGCTCGTTGGGTCATGCTCAGCAGCCCCATGTGGCCCTCGGCCGGAGCGGCCGTCAGAACTCCGTCCGGGATGCCCGGGCCCGAGTCGTCTATCTGCAGTTCGGCTCCGCCGGACGTCATGTCGAGACGGACGGCGATGGGCGGCCGGCCGTGTTTCACCGCATTGGCGAGCCCTTCCTGGGCGATGCGGAAGAGGGTGAGCTCGACGTCGGCGGGAAGTCGGGCTTCGCCCTCGAGTTCGAGCCTGATCTCGCCGTCGACCGCAGGCTCCAGCTCGGCGACGAGCGAATGTAGGGCCGGCCCCAGGCCCAGGTCGTCGAGGACCGGCAGCCGCAAGTCGGCGCAGATGGCGCGCAATCGGGCCACGGCGCGGCGGACCGCCTCGGCCGGCTCGGCGGCACCCTCGCGGTCGAGCCGGTGCACGAGCATCGTCAGGTCCTGGATCACGTCGTCGTGGATGTCGCCGGCAATGCGCCGCCGTTCCGACTCCGAGTCGTCGACGATGAGTTCGCGCTCGACCGCGGTCTGGGTCGCCAGCCTCGCCATTGGCCGGATCGCGAAGACTCGGAGGGCGACGACCACGAGGACCCAGGCCGCGATCGGAGCCCAGAACGGCGGGTCGCTGAGGGCCCCCAGCGGAACAAGAGCAAATGCCGGGAGGGTCGCCGCCGTCCCGACTTCGATCGAATCGACCGTGCGACCGACTTGCGACGCAATCGCCGGACGGCGCAGACATCGGGCGGCAATGAGCCCGGGGATTAGCACAGTCGCCGAGACGAGAGCCCAGCGGGCCTCGGATGCGGGGCTGCGCTCCATGTTGGTGAACGCCGCCACACCGCCGACCAACGCGGCCGTCGCCGCAGTTGCGAATGCGCAGAGAAGAACCTCTCGACGCAGGACAGTCGGTTCGATCGCACCGGCCACATCTCTTGCGGCAAGCAGCGCCGCGCCCGCCACCAGAACCCCGACCAGGATGATCACCAGCGGGTTGAGGGTGAGATACGCCGGCACGAGGAAGAGGGGAGTCGCCGAGGCTGCGATCACCGACGGGAGGATCCGGCTAAGAGCCGGGCCGGGGCTCGCCCAGCGCCGCCACAGGAATCCCATGAGGCAGACGAGGAAGCCGGCGAGGAGGGCAACGCCGCTGGCGGTCAGGCGGCGCGGAGCCCAGGTCAAATCGATGAGTTGCACGGGCCCCCCCAATCCGCCGTTCGCGAGCACCTGAGGGAGATCGGCCGGGGCCACAGCGTAGAAGTCCTTGTCCGGCTGCGAGTTGACCAGGGCCTCGAGGACGGCGTCGTCGCCGGGCAAGGTCATGACTCCACCCACATTGATGATGATGTCCCCGGGATGCGCACCCTGATACCAGGCCAGGCCGCCGGTTTGAACTTCCCCGACCGTGAGGGTATTCCGGCCCTGGGCGTCCAGCCCCATCCCGTATGTCATGCCCGGATCGACCTTGTCCAGCCCCCAGGCGGTCAAGCCCCCCACGGCGGCGATGACGGTGAGTACCACGGCGATCAAGCTGCGGCGGCTGTATCTCATGTCCGGCACGTTAGCATCGCTCGACCGCCGCGAAACGAGGGAGAAACCCCCTGGCTCCATGACCCTCCGCGCCGACCGCCAGTGTCGGCTCAATGCGACTCGACATGACCGTCATGGTCGGGGCGAGAGGATTGGAGCCGACACGCCGTCGCCATCGTCGCTGATCCCGGTCGCGAACATACCGGCCTACGGATCCGAGCATTCCAGTATCCGGACAGTCGCGAATCTGGTTATTGATCCCCACGCGGTTGCGGCCCCGGCCGGATTCGCATATCACGCCTGGATTCGTTGCCATTTGTGTTGATCGACGGCAACAGTACCGCCAGATAGGGCCGATCCCTTAGTGGAACCCGCTTGTCGCGGGGCCGACAGCACGGGAGGGCCAAGCTTGGCCGCACGCGTGCGCGCAATGCCGCAGCGTCACGCAGACACCAGCGCCAATCCGCATGGCGACAGGCCTGGCCTTGCGGTGTACGGCGCGCGGCGCTACGCCCTGCGGCGTCACACCACCATCGCCAGAACGGTGGCGGTTGCCGCTATCGCCATGACCGCGCCATACCTGGTCTGGCGACTGTGCTTCACTATCAGCCCGCAGTGGTGGTGGCTTTCGGTCCTGCTGTTCGTCTGCGACTCATACGGGTTGTTCGGGCTGGTCCTGTTCGTGTTCGAGTTGTGGGACATCGATGCCGATAGAGCGCCCGAGAAGCCGGCCCTCCCATGGAAGGTCGCCGTCCTGATCACTACCTACAACGAACCGGCGGAGGTCCTACTGCCGACCATCGCCTGTTCCGTCGCCCTCGAACCCGAGCATGAGACCTGGGTACTGGACGACGGCCACCGGCCCGAAATCGCCGAACTGTCCGCCAAGCTCGGGGCCCGCTACCTGTCCCGACCCGAAAATACACACGCCAAGGCGGGCAACCTCAACCATGCCCTCTCGGTCATCGATGCCGACATCGTCGGCGTGCTCGACGCCGACCACGCCCCGAGCGGCCGGTTCCTCACCGCCACTCTCCCGTACTTCTCCGACCCTGCGCTGGCGTTCGTCCAGACGCCCCAGGACTTCTACAATCGCGACTCCTTCGAGCACACTCGGATGGGACAGGCGATCCACAGCGAGGAGGACCTCTTCTACGAGGGGATCGCGCCGGGCAAGAACCGCTGGCGGGCGGCGTTCTGGTGCGGCACCTGCGCCGTACTGCGCACTCTGGCTCTCCGATCGGTCGGCGGCGTGGCCACGGACACGGTCACCGAGGACATCCACACCAGTGTCCGGATGTACCGCCAGGGCTGGAAGGGGCTGTTCCTCCCCGATGTGCTCTCCCACGGCCTGGCTCCGCACGACGCCGCGGGATTCCTGGTGCAACGTCACCGTTGGGCCCAGGGCAACATCCAGAGCCTCCGCCTCGACAACCCCCTCACCAATGCGGGGGCCATGACGGCCATGCAACGGCTGGCTTTCTTCACGAGCATGAGCACGTGGCTCAGCGTGTGGAGGACCATCGGATACCTGTCCGTACCCGTGCTCATGATCCTGACCGGAGCCACCCCGATCGTAGCGCCGCCCGAGCTGTATCTCCCCCTCTTCCTCGGGATACTGGCGCTCCAGCTGGTCGCCGTCCGGCTGCTCGGCGGGTCGAGCCTGTCGCTGCGGTCGTCAATGGTCTTCGAGATGATCCGCCTGCCCGCCATCCTGCCGGCAACGGCCGCCCTGCTGCGCCCTCACCGCAGAACGAAGTTTCACGTCACTCCCAAAGGTCGTGCAGATAGTGCTGCCGATCGAGTCCGCGTGCCCCCGCTGCTGAAGGCCATCGCCGCGGTCCAGGCGGCAGCCCTCGTCTGGTTCGCGGCCGCGGTCTCCGGCCTGCTGCCGTTCCACTACCAGGCGGTCCTCGCCCCGACGGCCGCGGCCGCTTTCGACGCCATCAGCCTGGGGGTCACACTGTCGGCGATCTCACGCATCCGGTCCCCGCTGTACGCGGGCACCCGGCGCGCCGCCAGCCGGTTGTCGGTGTGGACTCAAGTGAGCGTCGAGGGCGTCATCTGCCCCGTCCTCGACCTCTCGACCGTCGGGCTGCGCGCGCGAATCGACGACGATCACGCTCCGAAGATCTCCGAAGTAGTGGAGGTCGCATTCTCGACCCCGGACGGACCGATCCACCTGGCCGCCGAAGTCCGCCGGCGGTTCAAGACCGACGACCCGGAAGAGTCCGACGCGACCCACATCGGGCTGGCGTTCGAGCCTGACCAGGAGGAAGCCATCGGTATGCTCATGGTGTCGATCTTCCATCCGGACGTCCTCGGAGAGGTCTGGACCCGGTCGCGTAAGGGCGGGGCACGCCCGATTTCCTCGGAGGCCATGCGGCGGAGACCGTTTGACCGCCTCGAAGAGTGGCTCCGCGAGATGGACAAGGCCGTGTAGAGGCTCTCACCGGAACCCGGCGATTGATCCTGGATGTCGGCGGGATTCTCGCCCTGGCTCGCGGCGGCGCCCGCGCTCGCGCCGCACCAGCGCGCGCCCTGCACGAGGGCTATGTCGTCGTCATCCCGACGTCGGTCCCGGTTAGGCTTCGGTGCGCTGCGGGCCCATCCGGACGTTCCAGACCATCTCCGTGAAGAGGCCTGTAGCCGACATGTTCGCGCGCTTCGATGTCGATGGGCCGAACCTGGTCGCCATTCATCCCGCGCCAAATGAAAACGCCTGGCTTCTTGGCCAGGCGCTGATGAATGCCGGATTGTTGCCTACGCAACTAGTGATGGGGATGGTTGGGGCGAGAGGAGTTGAACCTCCGACTCCGCCCGCGCCGCCGCCGGCCAGATAGTGAGCGGCCGCCGGGCGGGTGCCCGGCGGCCGCTGAACTGCGTGGGGTGAGTTACGCCAGGAGCGCGCCGATCGCTTCGAGCGGAACTGCGTTGGCCGCCATCACGACCTCGCCGGAGGCGCGGAGCCGCGGCGCGATCGACGCGACGTAGGCCCGGGTCACGGACTTCTTGGACTCGAGCAGATTCGTATCGCGCAGGAGCAGCCACGAGTTGACGAGCCAAACGGCCATGTCGACCAGGTCGCAGGCGTAATAGTCGACGCGGTCGCGGTTCGATTCGGCCTTGAGCGAATCGACGGCCTTCTGGAAGATGACGGTCAACTCGTCCAGCATCGCCTTCTCGGCCGCCATGTCGTCCGGATAGGCAGCCGCTCCCCAGCCGGCGAAGAGCGGGTCGAGGTTGCGGTTGAGCAGCTTGCCGATGGCCGCGACCACCTGCAGCTGGCTGGTGCCTTCGTAGATGTTCGTGATGCGAACGTCGCGGAAGAGCCGCTCGATGTTGAACTCGCGCATGTAGCCCACACCGCCGTGGACCTGCATCGCCTGGTAGCAGACCCGGTTCCCCATTTCGGTGGAGCAGTACTTCACCATCGGGGTCAGGGTCTCGGCCAGTGCCTGACACTGCTTGTGGCGGGCTCGAATGGCCGGATCGGCTTCCGCGCCGCCTTCGCCGAGGGCCTTTTCGTAGACCTTCCAGAGGTCCACCCATCGGGCCGTCTCGGCCAGGAGCGCGCGCGTCGCTTCCAGATCGACCTTCATCCCGAGGAGCAGCCGACCGACCGCAGGCAGCGACCGGATCGGCTTGCCGAACTGGATGCGCTCCTTGGAGTAGTCGTCGGCCTCGCGGTAGGCCGCCTCGGCGATGCCCATGGCCTGGGCCGCAACCGCGAGCCGAGCCCCGTTCATCAGGTTCATGGCGTAGCGCATGAGTCCGAAGCGGCGCTTGCCGAGCAGGATCGCCGGCGTGTTGGTGTATTGGATCTCGCACGTGGGCGAGGCGTGGATGCCCATCTTGTTCTCGATGCGGCGGATCTTGACGGTTTCGTCCTTCTCCACCACGAACATCGACAGACCGCGGGCGTCCGTGGAGCCTTCTTCGCTGCGGGCCATGACGACCGAAACGTCGGCCAGGCCGTTGGTGATGAAGCGCTTGACGCCGTTGAGGTGCCACTGGCCGGTGGCTTCATCCAGGGTGGCGCGCGTTGACACTGCGCCCAGGTCCGAGCCGGCGTCGGCCTCGGTCAGAACCATGGCGCCGGAAATCTCGCCGCGCGCGAAACGAGGCAGGACGCGGGCCTTGGTCTCGGGATCGCCGTACTCCTCGATCAGCGACGCGATCTCCTGCAGGCCGTAGACGGTCATCAGACCGCTCTCTGCCCGGGCCACTACTTCGACCATCATCTGGTAGATCGACTCGGGCAGGTTCAGGCCACCGAACTCGCGCGGCAGCATCGCTCCGAACAGCTCGGCCGAGCGGAGCGCCTCGATGGCATCCTGCGTGGCCGCGGCGTAGGTGACCACGCCGTCGGAGAACTGGGCGCCTTCCTCGTCGGCCTCGGCGGCACGCGGCGCGACTCGCTCCCCGCAGAGCTCGCCCAGAACCTGGAGAACGATCCGGTAGTTGTCCTTGGCGTCGGGGTAGTTGCGCGGGGCGCCGGGGTAGATGTCGGCTTCTTCGTAGGCCTTCTCTTTGAACTCGAGCACTTCGCGCAGGTCCAGCTGCTCGAGCCGGAACTGCAGGTCCGGGTTGTCGAGGAAGAAGTTCTCGCTCATTCGGCATCTCGCTGGTCCATGGATCGCTCCCGCAGTGTCTTGATGATCATCGGCAGCACCTCGCCGACGTCGCCGACGATGCGGTAATGCGCGATCTGGAACATGGGCGCGTTGGGGTCTGTGTTGATGGCGATGATCTTGGAGCTCTGGTCCATGCCGGCCCGGTGCTGGATGGCGCCGGAGATGCCCGCCGCGATGTATAGGCGCGGCCGGACGGTGGTTCCGGTCTGGCCCACCTGGTGAGCTCGGTCGATCATGCCCGCGTCGACGGCCGCACGGCTGGCGCCGACCTCGCCGCCGAGCAGGTTGGCCAGGTCGCGCAGGAGGGCGAACTCCTCTGCACTCGCGACGCCGGCACCGCCGGAGACGATGACCGGAGCGTCCTTGAGCTTGACCGTGGACTTTCGGACCTGACGGCTCAGGACTTCGAGAGCGAAGTCGCGGGGCTCGAATGCGGGGACGACCTTCTCGACGACACCCTTGCGGGCGCCGTCAGCGGCCGGCTTGCGCATGACGCCTTCCCGGACCGTGGCCATCTGGGGCCTGGTCTTGGGATTGACGATCGTGGCGATCAGGTTGCCGCCGAAGGCCGGCCGGATCTGATAGAGCAGATCTTTGTAGGTCTTGTCTTCCTTCTTGACGTAGTAGTCGCCGATCTCGAGGTCCGTGCAGTCGGCCGTGAGCCCGCAGCGCAGGGCGCTGGCAACTCGCGGCGCGAAGTCGCGGCCATTCGGCGTGCCACCGATCAGGAAGATTTCGGGCTGGCGGGCCTTCGCCTCGGCGATCGCCACGCGGGCGTAGGGAAGGGTTCGATACAGGGCCAGCGCTTCGTGGTCGGCCAGGATGACCCGGTCGGCGCCATGCGCGATGACGTCCTGGGCCATGTCGTCGACGTTGTGGCCGCACAGTAGGCCTACAACCTCGTACTTCAGCTGGTCGCCCAGCTCGCGGGCCTTGCCAGTCAGCTCGAGGCTGACGTCCGCGATCTGGCCGTCGGTGTGCTCGATGAATACCCAGATTTGCTTCTGCTTACTCATCTCGCGCCTACCCGACGATGTATTCATGAACCAGCTCGGCCACCATCGCCGCGATTGCCTCGGGCGTGGGGGAGATGGTCTTGCTCTCAGTGCTCTCCAGAACCACGAAGTTGATCTTGTGGACCTGTGTCGGAGAGCCCGCCAGCCCGATGCTGCCCTCTGTCGCGCCGATATCGTCGGCCGTCCAGACGGGGATCTTCAGATTTTGTTTGACCAGGTATGCCTCCAGCTCCTCGTCCGTCTCGAACTCGGGCCACTGGGTGCGGATGGCCGCGTACTCGCCCGGAACTGCGGCGAGCTTGCGCTCCATCTGGCGTCGCACCGAGGCGGGGCGGGGCGTGTTGGCCGAGCCGACGACGGTCAGCAGGCACGGAAGTGTGCAGCGCACGATCTCGGAGCCGTGGTCGAGGGCTCGCTCGGCGGTGATCTTGCCGTCCGCTATGTCGATGATCGTCTCGGCGTAGGTGATCTGCGGGATGCCGAGCTTCTCGGCCGTCTGCGGCCCCACCTGGGCGGTGTCGCCGTCGATCGCCTGGCGGCCGGCCAGGACGAGGTCGAAATGCTCGAGCTTCTGGACGGCGAGCTGCAGGGCGTATGAAGTCGCCAGCGTGTCGGCGCCGGCGAACTTGCGGTCGGTCAGCAGGACGACCTTGTCCGCGCCGCGGAAGAGCGACTCGCGCAGGATGTTCGCTGCCTTGGGCGGTCCCATGGTGATGACGGTCACGGTGCCGCCATGGCGCCCCTTGATCTCGAGCGCCATTTCCAGGGCGTTGAGGTCCTCGGGGTTGAAGATGGCCGGGAGTGCACCGCGGTTCATGGTGCCATCCTTGGTCATCACCTCGCCGCTGAGGTTGTGCGTGTCGGGCACCTGCTTGACCAGGACCACGCTGTGAATGGGTCTGGATTCGGTCATCCAAGTCTCCGGAGATCGCCCGGCAAGGCCCGGCGGATTGATTGTCATGGCTTTCCCGGGTTGGTCGCCTCCGGGGTGGCGCGGAGCCGACGGGGACGAGGTCGCGGTTCCGGTGGTGAAGGATACCCCGACAGCGGTGCCGGGCGTCGCCCCGCTTGGTGACCCTCGCGAGCTTGGCCGAAGGTGGGCGGTCCGCGCCGACGACTCCAATTGGCGTATGCAACCATTCGGCCATGACATCCGTGCGCGATCTCAAAGGTGAGCTGGCCGGGGTCCGCGGGCTCGTCCTGGATCTGGATGGAGTGCTCGTCTTGAAGGGCGCGCTTCTGGCGGGAGCGGTCGAGGCGCTTGCGGCTTTGGATCTGCGCGGCATTCCGTACGTGATTGGCACGAACATGTCGATCGTCAGTCGGGCCACGCTCGCGGCCGAACTGGCGCGGGGCGGACTGCCGGTACCGGCCGAGCGCATCGTCACTGCCGCCTCCACGGCGGCGGCACTCGCGAGGCGACGGTACGGCGCCGCTCCGCTGTACGTGATGGGATCGCCGGACGCGCTGACGGAGTTCGCCGGGTTGCGACTGCTCTCCTACGACGAAGCGGCCGATGCGGCAGTCGAGGCGGCGGCGGTGATAGTCGGCGACGCCGGAGACGATTTCACCGCCCGCAACATCCAGTCGGCGTTCCGGCTGTTGCGTGGAGGGGCCGGGTTCGTGGCGATGCACAAGAACCGCTGGTGGATCACGCCGGCGGGCGTGCTGCTCGACTCGGGCGGCTACGTCGCGGCACTCGAGTACGGGACGGAGCGGCGGGCACTCGTGACGGGCAAGCCGTCGCGTGCCTTCTTCGGCGAGGCGGTCCGGATGCTGGCGGGGCAAGGCGGCGCGGCCGCGTCACTTGGCCACGGGGCGTCGAGCCGCCTCTCCCGGGGGGAAGTGGCGATGGTCGGCGACGACCTCTGGAACGACATCCGCGGCGCCCAGAAGGCCGGACTGCGCGGAGTGTTCGTCAGGTCGGGCAAGCACGGCGACGAGGAACTGGTCCGCGTGGCGGCGGAGCGGGGCGGTCGGGCCCCCGACATCGTGGCTCCGTCCATCACCGAAGTCGTGGCCGCGCTTTCCGACTGAGTCGGCCGCCGCCAGCTCGCCGGCCACGCATGCCGCCGGCCCGCCCGCCCTCCAGCTCGCCACCGGGCCTTCCGCTGAGGCCGCGGTAGACTAAAGGCACGTAGGCTGCGCCCAGCTGCGAGCGCGCGGCTCGAGGCGGTGCGGCCTCAGGTGTACGACCCAGGAGGGCGTTCGGATGACCGCGACGTCTGAGCCTCGCCAGCAGGAGCCTCGCCCGCAGGAGCCCCGGCTCAAGATCACCTACGCCACGCTGCGAAACGACAACGAGCAGCTCCA
>Ga0182011_10000503_pt1 | contig 34091 bp, 31 predicted proteins | sample 711E1DmetaG_FD_120481 | JGI IMG/M metagenome (GOLD analysis project Ga0182011, IMG submission 120481) | Permafrost microbial communities from Stordalen Mire, Sweden - 711E1D metaG | ecosystem: Environmental > Terrestrial > Soil > Wetlands > Permafrost | place: Sweden: Stordalen | collected...
CGGTCGGAGGAATATCGAGGGAAATCCTCTAGACTCTGCACTTCATGTTGTATCCACCTGAGGAGTCATGGATGTCGCAAGGCGCACCTTATCGCCTGACGCATGTCTTCCTATTGACGGAAAATCGCCTGCTTCGCGAAGCTCTGGTTCGCATCCTGTCCAAGCGAGTCGATGTGGCCGTGGTCGGTGCCGTCGCCTTTGCACCAACTGTTCTGGATCAATTGGCAACCAGCCAAGCAGAAGTAGTGCTGCTGGACTCTCCCGGCCTGGCTTTTCACGGTCCATGTCTGGTAGCGAGCATCCGTCGAGTGCTGGCACCTGCGAACATCGTCATGATAGGAATGGAACGCGACGAGACCACCTTCTTCCGTGCGGTACGCAGCGGCGTGATGGGATATGTGCTCAAAGACGCGTCTGCTATGGAGATTGTCCATGCGGTGCGTGCGGTTGGATCCGGTGAGGCAGTTTGTCCGTCCTGTTTCTCGCGGGTAATCGTCCAGTGCGCCGCACAGCAACTCGCCAGCACTCCTGAAGTCGCAGCCTTCCATCCTCAAGGACTCAGTCGCCGGGAACAACAACTAGTCGGACTAGTCGGATTCGGACTAACGAACAAGGAAATCGCCGCCCGGCTCAATCTCTCAGAACGTACGGTCAAGAACCATTTTCAACGTATTTTCCGCAAGGCAGGTGTACACGATCGGATGGCGATGATCGAACGTTGCCAGCCTAGGGAAGCAACAAATATTTAAGACCCTCCATCCACTCGCGTCCGAAAACGACCTAATCGGAGATTCCTAGGGCTCAATCGCTCAATCACTGTCGGCCGCTCGTTGCGACTCATTGGCAGTCGATTAGTACCTGTAAGAGTCTTGTGAGCACGTTGGGCTAGGCCCACATTGGTATTTGCTTAAGGGCTACCGACCAAGGTAAGAAGTGCATAGTTGAGGATGCTACATCTTGTAGCGTATACGAGTTCTGGTCGCAAACCAGCCGCGCTTGATGCGGGAACTCGTGTTGGCTACCATTGCCGACCAACCTGACATCGATGTTGTCGGCGAAGTGGGCAATGCGAGCGAACTAACCGCGGCGATCGAAGAATCTCAGCCCGATGCGCTGATTCTGGAGCTTGGTGAGTTCGAGAAGGGGAGAGCCCAATGTGGGTTTCTGCTCGGCCGGTATCCGCACATGCGGATTCTTGCGCTTGCGCCGGAGGAGAATCGCGGCACAATTTATTGGGCAATTGTAGATGTGCGCATGAAACCCCTGGAGAGTTCGGAATCTGGGATCCTGAGCGCCCTGCGCGAACGCCCATCGCTGGTGGGGACGCTTCACAGTTAGCCAGTCAGCTAGTTTGTTACATAACTACATGATTCAACGCGGCTTGCAGTCATTTATTGAATGTAACTGAGATGGCGGAGCCACAGTCCGGAGCGGAAGCGGTGCTGGAGAACACACCTTCAAACTACGAATCGCCAGGGAACGGAATCCCGGGCAAGGCTTTGGCCTCTATCGAAGAGCTTTTACCGCACGCGCAGTGGTACGCGATTTCCGTTCGTCCGAGGCACGAGAAGCTGGTGGCCCGATATCTCGAATACCGGGGATTGAACTACTTTCTTCCCGTCTACCGCAGCGTGCGCCGCTGGAAGGATCGCCGTAAGGAATTGGACATGGCTTTATTCCCAGGCTATGTCTTCGTAAACCTGAATCTTCGAGACCGTTTGGGTGTTCTGCAGGCCCCTGGGGTCGTGCAATTTGTGACGTTTCAGGGCCAGCCCGCTGCGGTTCCGGATGCTGAGATCCGCGCGCTGGAATCGAGTATGTCCCTGCGCCCGCAACCTCATCCCTACCTGTGCCAAGGCGCAAGAGTTCGCGTCAAGCGTGGGCTTCTGGTGGGTGTGGAAGGAATCATGATCCGCCGCAAAGAACGCTTCCGCCTGGTGCTCTCGATCGATCTGATCATGCGATCGGTGGTGCTTGAGGTGGATGAAGCCGACGTCGAACCCTTCTGAAGACATCGTGGCAATTGGATCGAACTCAATTCCCGCTGCGCGCTAGAGAAACCCCGATATGTTCTTGAAGAACCACCAACCCTTGAAGAAGAGCATCGCTTGTCTTGCCTGGACGTTCTTGTTCTGCGCGGCTGCCTATGGTCAGCAGGAATCAAGGCACGGCGCGGCGCCAGCACCGGCCAGAGAAACCGCCGCGCGTGTGCCTGGCAATCCTCCGAACATCGTCTCGGACAACCTTGACCGGGTGGCGGCTTCCGCCGAACAGATTCTCGAGGTCGTGAATAGAGAGGCTGGTCTGATGGTCGAGTTCAAGCGTCTTCTTGCCCAGGACGCGGGAACCAGCGGACAGATACTGGAAGAGTCTGATCTGACTGATGTCGCGGTAGCCGAACGCCTGCGGTCGGAGTTGCGTGCGCGCGTGCTCGCCACCCACCTCCTGCAGCGGTACGGCTATCTCGTGCCGCGAGTAAATCCGGACTCCGACCTCGCGGCCGAGCAAAAACTGGTGCGCCAGGACCGGGCGCAGATGATGGCGCGCGCCGCCGAACGCCGCGACGGTCTAGTGGAGAATTCGGGCGCTGGCCGCAACGCCGCATGCGATGCGCAGAGCGCAGAGGATTGCGGGCTCTCGCCCGCTCTCCCGGAGGATCGTGAAAGTTTGCCGTCGAACCCGGGGCGACAGCTGGAGGCGCCGCGTTCGTCTGCGCCCCTGCAACGGACCGAGGATAGTTCACCGCGCCCGATGACAAGTCCGGATGACAGCGGCCCTTCGCCGGACCAGCACCCGGGAAATCCGGTCACTGCGGGGGCGCCCGAGACTATGCTCACGGCGGCGCGCCTTGACGTCAATCCAGCGCCGAGCTGGAGTCCGCGCATGACCGGGAACGGGAGTGGGGAGAATCCTGCGCTTCCATCCGCCAGCGAGGCAGATCTACAGTCGCGGTCCGGGACACAGCGGGATCAATCATCGAGCGGCGCCGAGACGCCGCGGGCCGGGCGGCGCTCGGAGCCGCAATCGCTTCTCCTGGACCTGAAGATCCTAGCTCTCACCCTGTGGAGAGTGCTCAAGGCGGAGGGAGTGCAACACTAGGTCACCATTCGCTCCTCATTCGATTCCTGGGACGGGGGATCCTCCGACTTGAGATCCGGCCCGCCCGGTGCCGGAAATCGCCGCGCCTTTCCATCCCGGCTCATGAAAATTGCGCCATCTGCTAAAGGAAATACCCACAAATGACGATCAATCAAAGAACAACAGTTCACCACTAAGGAAGTGTCCTAGTCGGACTATGAGAAAAATTAGCGAGAAGTCCGCGGCGCTATTCCGTTGCCGGTCTCTGTTGGTGCTCGTATCGCAAATTGCTCTGATCCTCTGCTCTCTGGTATGCGCCTGGCTCCTGCGCTTCGAGTTCCGGCTGCCGGACTCGAGCCAACTGTGGACGGCGGCTCCCATACTCATCATGGTTCGCCTGGCGGTCATGCCCTTCTTCAATCTTATGCATGGCTGGTGGCGACACACCGGGATGAGCGATGCGGTGGATGTTTTGAAAGCCGTGGTCGCCGGTTCGTTTGCGTTCCTCCTTATCGTGCGCTATGGCTTGGGGCTGAAAGGCTTTCCCCTATCCATTTATGCTTTGGAGGCATTGATCACCTTTACTCTGCTGACCGGCGTGCGCGTACTCTCACGCCTGCTGGCGGAAACCGTGCGGCGAGACTCGACCTCGAAACGCCTAATCCTGGTGGGTGCGGGATATGCTGCCCAGATGATCATTCGCGAAATCCAGGAAGTGGAAACCGGCTATAAGGTAATCGGCTGCGTCGATGACAATCCCCTGAAGAAAGGGCTGCGAGTTCTGGGCGTACCTGTGCTGGGCCCGGTCGAGGTTCTGGCAAAAGTGGTCGGCCAGCAGAGAATCGACGAAGTCCTGATTGCGATTCCCTCGGCTACTCAGGACCAGATGTGCCGCCTGGTGGCGATCTGCAAGGAATCGGGCAGTGCCTTCCGGACCGTCCCGGCAATGGCGGAATTGATCGCCGGTCGAGTCACCCTGCAGCAGGTTCGGGAAGTTTCACTCACGGATCTGTTGGGACGCATCCCCGTCGACCTCGACCTGGAATCGGTGCGTGAACATATTCGGGATCGCGTGGTCATGGTCACCGGCGCCGCGGGGTCGATTGGCTCCGAACTATGCCGGCAAATCAGAACCTACAAACCGAAACTGCTCTTGTGTCTCGACCAGAATGAAAACGGGATCTTTTACTTGCAGCATCAGCTTGCCCAGGACGACGGCGACGACAACAACGGTGTTAACGATCGCAAGGTATTCTGTGTCGCCGACTTCTCGAACCCGGAGCGCATGCGCAGAGTATTCCAGACCTACAGGGTCGAGATCGTGTTCCATGCCGCGGCGTACAAGCACGTGCCGGTTATGGAATCTAATGTGGATGAGGCCGTCAGCAACAACGTCTTCGGCCTGCTGGCATTGTTGAACGTGGCCGAGAGTTCCAACTGCTCGACCTTTGTAATGATTTCGTCCGACAAAGCCGTGAACCCGGCGAACGTTATGGGCTGCACCAAGCGGGTGGGAGAATTGATTCTCGCCGCCTGGCCTGGAAAACGGATGCGCTGCGTGTCGGTCCGCTTCGGCAATGTCCTCGGATCGAACGGCAGCGTGCTTCCGCTTTTCCAGGAACAGATTCGTCAGAACCAGCCCATCACCATCACGCATCCGGAAATAACCCGGTTCTTTATGACCATTTCCGAGGCCGTCAGTCTGGTATTGCAGGCCTATGCCATCGGGCGCAACGGCGACATCATGGTGCTCGATATGGGAAAGCCGGTGCGGATCGCGGACCTGGCGAAAACTCTGCTTCGCCTTTCCGGAAAATCCGGCCAGGAATTTAGGTTCATCGGCCTCCGTCCGGGCGAAAAACTTTTCGAAGAGCTCTTCTATCCCGATGAGCGGGTCTTGCCCAGCGCCTGTGAAAAGATAGCCTGTACCGAAAGTGTCCGGCTCTCATGGCCGGCATTGAAACGTGGGCTTGACCAGCTCTACGCCGCCATGTCGCTCGGCAAGCGAGACTTCATCCTGGCCCAACTCAAGCAGATCGTGCCGCAGTTCACCTATGCGAGTTCAGATCGGCTCGGAAGCACGGAAAACGTACCGTTAAGGCCGAGCGGGGCAGATGCGCGCCAGGAAGGCCCAATGCTCCTGGATATTCCGGTATTGCCCTATCGAACCTGGCCGGCGAAATCTTTATCGGGGCCTCCAGCCGGCGGCGGTCCTGGGGACTGATTCCGTTCTGTCAGCGTCAGTCATGGTCACCCCGCCCAGTACTTGTACGTACAATGTTCCACGTGGAACACGGCAAATATGTATGTTGCGAAAACGCGGCAGAGAAGTCTTAGGGCGAAACGCGATTCCATGGGCATATTGAGACTCTTCTTTCTTGTTACTTTCGAGTGATCGCCTCTCGCGTCATCCGACCGTCAACCATTCGCCAAATACCCAACGGATTATCGTCTCTCAATTCCTCGGGCAACGCGTGATTCGGGAAACCCTGATAACACACCGCGCGTGTGAAACGAAAAATCGCCTGGCTTCCCACCGATGTTGAACGGCCATCCGACGTGGAAGGATACGGGCCGCCATGAACCATCGCGTGGCAAACCTCCACGCCCGTGGGGAAAGCATTCAGCACGAGACGCCCCACCTTGCGCTCAAGAATCGCAATCAAGTCCGAAAACTCGCGGAGGTCCTGGTCAGTTCCGTGAATTGTCGCGGTCAGGTGTCCTTCGAGACCGCGGGCAATCGTGAGCATTGCTTCGTGACTCGCTTCGCGGACGAGCAGCGTGGTCGGTCCGAATATCTCTTCTTCCAGGTCAGGTTTCTCCAGGAATGCGGCGGCGTCCGTCTCGAACAGCACTGAAGCCGCGGAAAAGGCTGCTCCCGGTGCAGGTTCCTGAGCTTCCGCAACGACCGCAGCCGCGCCCGAACTTCGGCTCTTCACCGAGGATCGGTAGGACGAGTGAATGGCGGCAGTCAGCAGTTTGAACTCGGGCGAAACCGTAACAAGTTCCCGCACGCGGTTTCGGAATACGCTGTCATCAGTCCCATGCGGAAGGAAGACCATGCCAGGCTTCGTGCAGAACTGGCCAGCACCCAGCGTAAAAGAACCGTGCAGCCCTTCGGCAATTGCTTCGCCGCGGTCACGCAACGCACCGGGAAGAACGAAGACAGGATTGGTGCTGCTCATTTCAGCGAAGAACGGGATCGGTTCCGGCCGAGACGAACAGAGATCCATCAGCGCTCTGCCAGCGGCGCGAGAGCCTGTAAAGCCACCCGCCTTCACCAGCGGATGTTTCACCAGCGCAGACCCTATGCGCGAACCCGGACCGAACAGTAGCGAGAAGGCGCCTTCGGGTAGTCCGCATTCGCGAACACTCTCTCGCACAGCGTGTCCGACAAGTTCGCCGGTGCCGGGATGGGCCGCGTGGCATTTGACGATGACTGGATTCCCCGCCGCAAATGCGGATGCAGTGTCGCCTCCAGCGACTGAAAACGCCAACGGGAAGTTGCTGGCGCCGAACACAACCACGGGGCCGAGTGGACGCAAAAGAGAGCGGACGTCGGGTTTAGGAAGCGGCTTGCGTTCCGGATCGGCCCGGTCAATCCGCGCTGCCAGCCACGAGCCTTCTTCGACAACTTGAGCGAAAAGCCGAAGCTGACCGCACGTGCGTGCCGTTTCACCCTGTAAGCGACCTTTGGGTAGCGCGGTTTCCGACTCGGCTCGTTCAATGATGTCGACGGCTCTAGCTTCGATCTTCTCGGCAATCTTGCTCAGAAAGATGCCCTTGTCTTTTCCGGATACCCGGCTGAACACGGGGAACGCTTCCACGGCAAGGTGCACAGCGGTTTCAACTTCGGTGTCGTTCGCCACGAAGAATCCCGGCTGCAGACGTCCGCCCGTCGCCGGATTCGTCGCATAGAACGTTTCCGTTCCTGCCACCCCGTTGCGCGATCCGATCATCGACTTACCTGTCAGATTTCCCATATGCGATCCACGTCACTTTTCATTGGGTAAGGCGTAGGTAATACTCTGCACTTGTGGACGAGTCTTCAAGGCTTCCCGGATAATCTTCAGGTTCTGTTCCAGTTCCTCGCCGACCAACTCAAGCCGCGGCGGGCGCACATAAGCGCTGCCCATACCGAACTCAGCTTGCACGAGTTTGACAAGTTGGACGAAATTGGGCACCGTGTCCATGCGAAGCAAGGGAAGAAACCAGCGATACAACTCGAAGGCCTTCTCGCTTTCTCCATTCGTACCGTAGTTGAATAGATCAACGGATTCGCGCGGCAGGGCATTGGCGAGCCCCGCAACCCAACCCGTCGCGCCGACTCCGATGGCTTCGAGCACCGCATCATCCACACCCACCGATATTTCCATTCGGCGATCCAGAAGTACGCGGATTGCAGTAACGCGCCGCGCATCGGTGCTCGACTCCTTCACGGCCTCGAGGTTTTCATAATCTTCGGCTAGTTCCCTAATCTGTTCAGGCAGGAAGTCCGTTCCATAAGCGACGGGGTTGTTGTAGAGCATGCAAGAAAGTGGTGTCGCCGCAAAAACTGCGCCGACGTGTGCTTTCATCTCACGCCAATTGCCCCGGTAGACATAAGGAGGCAAAGCCATGAGACCGTCACAGCCGATGGAAGCGGCCTTTCCCGCCAGCGCGACTGCTTCTGCCGTGCTTAAAGCAGAGATCGCCGCTACGACCACACCGCGGCCGCGAACGGCACCAACGCAGGTGCGCAGGATCTCGACTTTCTCGTCAAATGACAGTGTCGCGCCCTCGCCCAGTGAACCTAGGGCCACAATCCCCGCACATCCGTTGTCAAGCAGCCAACGGCAATGACCCTCCATGAATTCATAATCGACTTTGAGGTCTTCGGTAAAACTGGTTGTAATTGCGGGGGTAACACCCTTCCAGTTCATTTAGAACCTCCTAGAACTTCAGCGTATTCCGACCGCGGTCCTGATGCAGAAACCGCCAGACTCTCCACGCGCACCGGCAAAATCGGCGGACGAACAGATTCGGAGTTCCAGTTAAAGAGAAACTGCACCGCTGGGCCGCAGACTCGGCCCTGGCAAGGCCCCATGCCACAACGCGTGTGGAGTTTGGCCGATCGCCACGACGCGTACCGATCGAGGCGGGAATACCGAACGTCTTCGCAACGGCAGACGACGGTGTCTGGAGATGGAAGCGACGACAGTTCGTGACGGAGGCGAAACGCATGATCGAGTGCGTGCGCAAATGCGCGGTGCTTTGCACGCTCCCGGAATCGTCGCTTTGCCTCGTCCACGCGCCCCACGGCAGCAAGGCCTGCAATCTCGCCTTCCACGATGGATAACTCGACACCACCAACGCCCGTAGGCTCCCCGGCGCATAGGATATTGGGCACTGCTGTCTGCTGGAGATCATCCACTTCCACGCAGCCATTTCGAATTCGGCAGCCCAGCAGCATCGGCAATTCGAGATTGGGAACCAGATGAAAACCACACGCCAGGTAATCACAAGGTATGGCCTTGGTCTCACCTTTGCTGCGGATCACGGCATACTCCAACGCAGTCCCCCCATGAGCACTTACGACCCAGGCATTCGTCAGGAACTTCACGCCCGCAAGTTGTCGACTCAATCGGAGCCCTTGACGGATCTTGCCAGGCTGCTGCAACAGGGAACATCCGAAGCCCAGCAAGTTCGTCCACGAAGCTTGCTCGCAAATAACCATGATCTCCGCTCCACGCTCCCGCAGATGAGCAGCGACCGCCGGCAGCAACGGGCCAGTTCCGGAGATCACAACGCGCCTTCCGCGAATGGGCAAGCCTGATTTCACCATTGCCTGCAAACCGCCGACTCCGATAACGTTTTGCAGCGTCCATCCGAGGAAAGGCAGAAATCTCTCGCGCGCCCCAGTTGCGAGAATCAACTTGCTATACGCCAGAACGTGTACGGCTGTTTCGGCCTCAGCAAGTAGAACGCGCGGCCGCGGCAGATCAAAAACAGAAGCCCCGCAAATTACGGCGACGCCTCTGGCTTTCAGCCGTGCCAGCCACATGGAGGCGTCGCTTCCAGCAGCGTCTTGGTCGGCGCCCCTCCAGATCTGTCCTCCGAGTTTCGGGTTGTCGTCTACGATTCCAACCGTGGCACTCGCTTCTGCTGCCCGAGCGGCGGCTGCCAACCCGGCTGGTCCTCCGCCGACGACGAGAACTTCGAATTGGTGGCACACTTCCCTACTCATCGGTCCGGACTTCCATTCCTGGCGCGCACAGCGTTCGACAACTGCGGACATGTGGTATTCCATTGATCGCGGCGCGGCATTCGAAGCAAGTCCCCATCCCGCACAAAGGACTCCGGGGCTCGCCGGTCACCGAGATCCGGCAAGCCGTGCCAGCCTGCAGAATTGCGGCCGCGACACTCGATCCTTCTGGAACCACTACCTGAGTTCCATTGATCGTTACTGTGATTTCATTTGCCATGCGCAACCACTTCAGCCATGCGGGATGGAAGGTACGGATCAATCGCGATCTGTGATTTCCTCCCCGCGATCTGGTCGGCCAGCAGAACGCCGGTCGCCAGTGAAGTTGTGATCCCCAGCCCTTCATGCCCAGTCGCCAGGAACAAAGACTCATCTCCCGGCCACGGACCGATCAGGGGAAGCTTGTCTGGTGTTGCAGCCCGGAATCCAGTCCACGCGCGGATCGACGAGACTTGCGCCAGCCCGGGCATGTATTCCTCAGCGCGCGTCAACATGCGCGAAAGAATCTCGTGATCCACTTCCTCGTGTTCTGCCCCGTACTGCCGCGAAGACCCGATGAGAACCTGGCCGGTTCGACGAGGCTGGACATTGAAGGCCACGGAATCCTTGTGCAGTGCGCTCGCGCTTTTCAGGTAGCCCAGTTCGACGAGTTGATGCCGGATGAAACCCGGGTAGCGATCGGTGATTACCAGATGTCCTTTTCTTTTTCTTACCTCGAGACCTGGGGTGAGTTGCGGAGAGCACGCGCCGGCCGCGTTTACAACAAACTTCGCGGTGAAACGCGAGCCGTCGGCGAGCTCGGCTTTGCCCTGTCCCATTTGCGTTACCGGACTTCCAAGAATGAGGTCGGCTCCATGTTCTTGGGCTCGCTCGATCAGGAACCGGGCCGCGCAGGGCGCATACAGTACGGCATCTTCGGATACGAGAAGGCCGCCTGCCATCGGGCGCAGGTTCGGCTCAAGCCGCTGTAGCGAAGGGGAATCAAGGACTTCTGTCGGAACTCCGCGCTTGCCATAGTATTCGTGCTTGCTTCGCACTTCCGCCATTTCTTCGTCATCGGCCGCCACCCAGATCGTGCCGCACCGATCGTATTCGACATCTGTGGGGAGTTCGGACCGCAGGTCCTGCCAGAGAGTTTGCGAGTAGCGAGTCAGTGCAAACTGGGCCTCTGAGTCGTCCATCACCACGATGTGACCCATGCCCGCCGCAGTCGCCCCTCCTCCCACCATCTCGCGATCAACGATGGCAACCCTCAAGCCACGGCGTGCGAACTCATATGCGCAGGCGGCGCCGACGATTCCAGCGCCCACTACTACGACGTCATGACGGCCGCCATTCATGCCCGAATTCCCATGCAGAACGGGTCGCGGGGATCAAGCACGAGATCGGCTTCTGCGCTCAGGAAAGCAGTGCCTCGAATGTTCGGATAGATCTTCCCATCGCGAACGGAAATGCTGCCTTCAAACACACTGCCGATGATGCTTTCTTGCCGCCATATTTCACCTTCGCGGATCTTTCCATCGGCATACAGGCAGGCCAGCTTCGCACTGGTTCCGGTGCCGCATGGAGAGCGGTCATAGGCTTTGCCGGGACAGAGCACGAAATTCTTGCTGTTTACCCCGGGAGTTTGTGAAGGGCCAAAGAGTTCTATGTGATCGATCTCTCTTCCATCATCCCCGGTGATTCCGGCGTCGCGCAGTGCCTGCCGGATTGCCCACGTAAACTCCGTGAGCCTCTCCAGGTTACTGAGCATGAGTTGCTGCTGATGATCGTGAACCAGGAAGAACCAGTTCCCCCCCCAAGCCACGTCTCCCCGCACACAACCATAGCCGGGCACGCTTACCGGGACGTTGGCCGCAGTGCGATAGCTGGCGACATTGCTGACGGTAATCTCCCCGCCCTCCTCGCGGCAAACCCGCACGATGCCAACCGGCGTTTGGATGTTGCAGGAACCGACTCCCATCCTGCCCATGTAGGCAAGTGTGGTGGCAACGCCAATCGTGCCGTGCCCGCACATCCCGAGGTAGCCCACATTGTTAAAGAAGATCACGCCAGCCAAGCAGTCCGGATCAACGGGATCGCAGAGAAGCGCGCCCACCATGACGTCGGACCCGCGCGGTTCGTTGACGACCGCCGAGCGAAAATCGTCGTGGAACTGGCGAAAGCGTTCCAGACGCTCTACCAGAGGACCAGATCCGAGATCGGGTCCGCCGCTGACAACCACGCGCGTCGGCTCCCCGCCAGTGTGGGAATCGATGACGCGGACTCGACGCCATTCTCCGTCATTCATGGGATTCGCCTGTCATTTTCTTCTGAATAACTCGAACCGCCCGCCTACAGAGAACTGTCTATCGTTAATTGTAGGCAGGTCCTAAAAACATGCTTTATACGCATTGCAGCAATTCCGAGAAAGAAGGGCGGCCCGGTACAACGCATTTTATGACATCGAAGAGTTGTTTTCGATTCGATCCTTGCTCGAACCCGAGGTCCTCAAGCTCTCTGTTCCGCTTCTCACAGAGGAGGATTTTTCGAAAGCGCAATCGATTCTGGAACAGTACGTGAACGAACTGGCTCTTGACGATCATGTTGCCGGATGGGGCCATCTGAATTGGGGATTTCATGCCACGCTCTATTCATGTGCCCATCAACCCCGGTTCATGTCGATCATCCGGAACGTAAACAACAGTGGCGAGCGCTACACCCGACTTTAGTTGTATCTGACTCACGGCATCAAGCGCGCCAGTAAGGAGCACCATCAACTGCTGGACTTGTGTCGCAACCGCGACATACCGGTTACCGGCAAACTGCTCCGAGAACACATTCAGCATGCCGGACAGTCGCTGAAAGAGGCCCTCTACGAACGGCGGACGCTAGCGGAGAAGGCTTCGGGAAAAAACTGAAAGCGCCGCAGCGCTTGGCTCGGCATAACATCCACCAGGCCAGCGCAACACGGGCACACCGAGTTCCTTCAGATAGAATTCTGGGCGTACGACTCCGATCTCCGCATCTGCTCGCACGACTACGCGCCGCGCAACTGAGGACGCGGGCGCGGCCGCAAACATGCGTGCGGGGACCAGCGCCGCCGCTGACAGGACAATGACCACCAACCTGCCAGTGCCAACCGGGTCATGTCCTGCTCCAGCCTTTGTTCGCAACACGACCGACACCCTCACGGAGTGTTATCAGTTGATTTGCGGCTAGTTTGCTGTGAGTTTCATGCAGTCCGCTAGGCCAAAACACTTCGACATCAACCGAGGCGACGGGTCCGAGGCCAAAGTGTAAACGGTAATCGTTGCATGAGTAATAGCTGGACTGACCGACCACGGCCTGCACCTGTTTCTTGCCGCAGTAGTGCACAAGCACGCGAGCACCGATTGCACTTCGATTCGACTTGACGCCTTCCAGCTTCACTTTGATCCAATGCTGCTTCGGGTCAACATCGTTGCGTAGCAGCGACGGTGGCTCGTTCACATTCACGATCAGCACGTCCATGTCGCCGTCGTTATCGAAGTCCCCAAAAGCGCAACCGCGGCTGCTGTGGGAAGTCGTTATTCCCGTTCCTGCCTGCGTGCTCAGTTCTTCAAAGGTTCCGTCTCCGAGATTGCGAAATAGAATTCGCGGTGTTTTATAGGCATATTGCGGCAGTTTTCGCTCCACCTCCGGATAGACACTCCCGGTCATGACCAATACATCGGGATAGCCATCATTGTCGAAATCCACGAAACCTGTGCCCCAGCAGGTGTACCGGGTTTCGACTCCGACTTTCGCCGACCGCGTGACGTCTTCAAAATTGCCCTTCCCATCCCCCCGATAACAGCCCGCAGTATCGCCCGTAAAATGCGTTTTGAAGATATCAAGGTGTCCGTCAAGGTTGTAGTCACCAGGGCCGACACCCATTCCGGCTTGCTCCATACCCGCCGGCAGAAGCGAGAATGAGAAGTTTCCTTCGGCATCCGTCTTAAAGTCGCGGGTGATGCCTTTCTCAGCGGACTTTAGTGTGACATTGGCGTTCGCGACGCGCGCCCCGGAGGGGTCCGAGACCGAACCTGAGAACGATGCGGTGGAAGCAAGCGTCTGGCCGTGCGCTACCGGCAGAGCAACGATGAGCGAAAGGCTAGCTACGACCAAGCACAGAAAAGCGGGAACGTTCCGAAAATTGGGCATCGACGAGGCCCTCCTTGGTTGCCAACATCACAGTTAGCGGTAACTGTACCGAACTCTGCGGATTCTAGTATTAAAGGGGTGGGTCTTGTCAAGAACTTTCTTACGGCACGACAAAAGGATGAGAGCGGTAACTTAATCGCACCTGATGGCAGGGTTGGCCACTGATCAAAAGCGCAGGCCATTTTGATCGCGCTGTGAGAGCGTTCGCGTGCGTGGCAGCACACTGACGAATGATCGGCGATTCAACGGAAATCTACTTTGAGGTTCGAGCCTTTACTCTTTAGTTGCCACCTTCATAGTCGGCATGGACGGGGAGAGTCTGCACACGACGCATTCCCACGTGTAGCCGCCGAAAAGCCTAGAGCCAAAAACTCGATCTTTCAGCATCCTAGCGCGAGGCGCGGTCGAACATCACCCGAAGGGCGTAAGCATATTTGGCCGGAGTTTGACCGGGTAGTTGCACGTGCAGACCATCGGGACGCTGTTCGAAATGCAGCTTGGCATCGCCGCCCAACAAGACGACACTCTGCACCGGTTCACTGCCCACCGTGCGCGCGAGCGAGTGAATCACAGCTTCTCCGTTTGTCGGCCAAGCAAGTCCGATCGCGTATAGAACGTCACCCTTGCTCGTAAAACGAAAATCCTCAGGTGTGTAGTGCTCCGTGTCAGTGTCATGAAACGAGCCAGCCACCACTTTCGTCGGGCCCTCGCCATAAATTCTCCATGCGCGAGTTCCGTAAATCGCTTCTCCGTTGACATTGAGCCATTCGCCGACGTCAAGCAGTACACGCTGCACTTCGTCCGGGATGGTGCCGTCCGAACGAGGCCCGATGTTCATCAGTAGATTTCCGTTCTTGCTAACGATGTCTATCAGCTGATGAATCACAAACTCTGGCGATTTGAACGTGTCGTCTTTGATGTAGCCCCAGGACTTGTTGCTCACTGACGTATCGGTCTGCCAGTAAAGAGGGCGAATGTCACCGAGTTGGCCACGCTCCAGGTCAAGCACACCGGCGTGCTCCTGCATCGCGTAGTCCTTGTAGTTGATCACTCCGACGTGATCTCCATACTTCAAGGAACTGTTGTAGTAAAACGCGGCAAAGCGCGTAAGATTTGGCCGGATGGACGCTTGCCCGATCCACCAGTCGAAGTACACGATGTCGGGATGATATCTGTCGACCAGTTCCGCGCTCCGCGCGAGCCAATCGTCAGCCCATGCCGAGGAAACGTAGGTGAAGTCGCCGTCGAGAGGAGTGCCCCACTTATTGTTCAGCCACGTGTGCGCCGGGCCGTAGAAGGCCGCATATTGCGGGTCGTTAATGTCCGATGGGATAGCGCGGCCAACTCCGAGGAAGAAATTGTGCTCCACACGATGCGACGACAGGCCAAAATGCAAACCTTGCGCCCGCACTGCCTTGGCTAATTCTCCCGTGGTGTCGCGATGCGGACCCATCTTGGCCACGGTCCAGTCGCTTAGGCCGCTGTCGTACATGGCAAAACCATCGTGGTGCTCGGCGACCGGCACCACATACTTCGCGCCAGCCTTTTTGAACAACTCGGCCCAAGCCGCGGGATCGAAGTGTTCCGCCTTAAACATCGGGATGAAATCCTTATACCCAAACTTGTCTTGCGGGCCATAAGTAGCGACGTGGTGTTTATATTCTGAAGTTTCTTGGGTGTACATCAATCGCGGATACCACTCGTTGCCAAAAGCTGGGACCGAATAGACTCCCCAATGGATGAAAATGCCGAACTTGGCGTCCTTATACCATTCGGGGACGTTATATTTCTGTAAGGATTCCCAGTCGGGACGAAACGGGCCCTGGTTGTCCATGGTGTCGACTTCCTTCAGCAGGGCGGTACGTTGAGCATCGTATTTGCTGCTCGCCTTCTGCCAAAGTTGGTTGATAATCACCGGTTCCTGCGAAGCGGTCGGAGCCGTGGCATCCTGGGCTTGTACAAAAGAAAGCGCACTCAGCGCTAACACAAAACCGCCAAGTCCACGCATCGAATGTGACAGGAACGAAGAGCGCGAGAGCATAGTCTCCCTTTCGTCAGTCGTGTAATTGTTTCCCTAAACACTCACTAAACTGCCCGTTGCTACCGCGATTGCATTCAACCGAAGCTACGAGTCAAGTCTGCAGAGTCTAGGCCACATGTAGCCGTAAAGAGCGACAAAAACAAAGCAGACCAGTGGTACGACAAATCCGATGCGCATCGAATGCAAGTCCGCGACGTGGCCCATGAAAGGCGCGGCGATGGCACCCCCGACAATGGACATCACGATGAGCGATGAGCCGAGCTTCGTGTAGTCGCCCAAGCCGCGTATGCTCAGTGCAAAAATCGTCGGGAATCCCACGGACATAAAGAAAAACGTAGCGAACATCGCATACAGTCCCGTTTTGCCGCCCCCCATGGTCACCGCGACCAGCGCCACGTTGATGGCCATATAGACCGCTAGCACGCGATCCGGCTTGAACTGGCTGATCACAGCGCTGCCACACAAACGCCCCACCATGAACAAACCGAAGCCGATGGCGCCCAGCCATTTGGAGGCCTGCAACCTGGCCACGCCTAGATCATTTTCCAGAATGTAATTAACGCAAAAGCTGAAAATACCGGTTTGCGCAGCGACATAGAGGAATTGGGCGGCGATGCCCAGAGTGAAATGCTTGCGCCGGAACATGTCCCAGTTCTTTGACACCAAAAGGAACGCAGCCACATAAGCGGCCGCCAGCAGGCCGTATTTTGCCGGCTGCAACCATGCCTGGTTCATGTGAAGCAGTGTCCACATAAGCCCCAGAATCGGGGCAATAAAGAAATACAGCACCGCACAGACGATCGCTAAAACGACAGCGATTGCCGCCAGTTGAGCGCCCGAGGGTCTAAGCCGGTTCTTCTCTATGGCTGATCTACGGCTTTCGTCTTCGGCATGCAGATCCGGAACTGGAGAAATCGCGAAGACGATAAAGAGCAGAACTACGAATATGCCGATACCTACATAAGGTTTGGTCAGGCCGGCGTTGGCGTTCGCTCCGTCCCCGCCGGAAAAAACAAAATACCCGCCGACAGTTGGGCCCAGTATCCAACCAAGACCGTTGGTCGTCTGGGCGATGTTGATACGCATCGGCCCTCCTTCGGGCGCTCCAAGAACCGTCGCGTAGGGATTTGCAATGGTCTCCAGACAGGTCATACCGGCCGCGATGACAAACAAGCCCAGCAGGAACGCCCAGTACGTCCCGATGTTGACGGCCGGAATGAACCAGAAGGCGCCGGTGGCAATCAGCGACAGCCCGACGAGAATGCCGCCTTTGTATCCGAATCGTTTCGCAATCAAACCGGCAGGGATTGCCATTAGGAAATAGGCAAGATAGTTGGCCGCCTGCACCAGGCCTGACTGTTCTTTGTTGATCCGAAGCGAGTCCTGAAAGTGCTTGTTGAGGATATCGATCATTCCATTGCAGAAGCCCCACAACAAGAAGAGCGACGTGATCAATACAAAGGTGACGGCTAGGTTTTTACCGTCTACGGTGCGAAACAAACCGCCCTTGCTAGTCCCACCGACCGTGGTACTTGACGGGCTCATGGAAGTGTTCATCCTGTCGTCTTTCCATTCTGAGAATGCAGCTCACCTTAGGATCAGAAACCGTGCGTCCAACCCGCCCCTCCGAACAATGCCGTAGCCGGCAGACTCTACGCGCTCTCCAAAATGATGTTTGCGTATTGGATCGTATCGCCGGTGCGAATCAAGCCGACAGCGTTCGGTACCCGCAGCTTGAACTGCGTATGAGGCTCGTACTTTACCTGAATACCGTGCAAGACCCCCGCAAATCCCGAGCGGGTTTTAGCATCGTTAGCCTTGATGAATTCTCGTGCCATCCATGCTCTGCCAACGACGAAGTTGCCTCGGATTGCTCGCAGGACCTCGAGCACGGTCGGAACATCATCTACGAGTGAAATATCCACGGTCTCGATTTTGGACCAGAACGGAAAGCCTCGATCTGCAATGACCAAGGTGTTCGTGTGGCGCACGCGGCTGAGAAGAGAGTTGATCTGTGGGTTCAATATTCCATGCTTGATCATGACAGAGCCTCGAGCTGAATCTAAAAGCCACGCAAGGCGGTGCTGGTTCGTTTGGGCAAGCCCGGCGCCGGTGTTCGTTCGAGGACAAGATACTCGATCCCAAGCGCCGTGCAGTAGTCCCGTTTGCCGCCAACATCGCCATCTTCGTTTACGGCATAGATATCTGGTTTCAACCTTCGGATCTCCGGATCGGCGTCCAGCCAGCCATCGCCGCTTGAAATCAACGCGTCCTTTACGTATTTAATGGAGCCAACCATATAACGGCGTTCTTCTTGCGGCAAAAGCGGATGCCCTTCGCCCTTGAGGATCCGGATGTTCGCATCGTGACCTACAATAACGTAAAGTTCGCCATAACGGCTTACCTCTTCGAAGAAACGCACATGGCCGGAGTGGAGCCAGTCATAACAGCCAGTGACGACCACCTTTCTTTCCCCTGATGCAGACGGCATCGGTAGCGCTTCCGAAAAGCCGTTCAGGCTGTCACAGGAAAACATGTGGTAGCGAATCTTGTTCTCCCGGGCATATTTCTCACGCACAGGATTTGCCGTTGGTCGATAGTCTGCCCAAACATCGACCCCTAGGTTTCTTGGCAGCGAATCACAATCAGCGGACGCATCTGCTTCCACGACCTTGCTGATGTAACGCACGGCGTTGAGGAAATAGCTTCTTTCCGCGAGCGAAAACTGGGGCGGCCCGCCAGCGACTTCTTTAATAACAGCATCCGGCCAAAGCAACACGGTGAGTTCACCAAGCTCCGCGGCTTTTTCGAAGAAGCGAATATCGCGCGATGTGATATCGTCGAATGCCCCGCTGGCCACGACTTGTGAACGCGAGAGGATCAAGCGTGGTTTGTGTCCTTGCTGCGAACCTTGACCTTAAAAGCGCCGGGAACAGGATCTTCGGAAACAACAATCAGATATCCCCCCCCGCATCCTGAGAACATTGCGCCAGGAAAGCGGCGTTGGTAGATCCGCAGAATTGCCTTCAGGTCAATCTTGATCAATGGATGGGCGACGACGTGCGGCAACAGCTTTTCCCAACATCGCATCGTCTCATTGAACGAAGCACCGAGTTCATCCGCGTTCATCTTCTTGATCGCATCGAAGCAATCCATGCCGGTCTGCCCGAGGCGCGCCACCCATTTGGGTTCCAGTTGCTTAAAGCCGAGCGGGGTGTAGCCCAGGGGCCGCGGTTCGACGGGTAGCAGGTAGAGCACTGTCTCCAGCCAGCGAGCGTGCCTAGCGGACGTGAGGGATTCAATGTGTGCCGGAAAGACGCCGCCGTTCGCCGCGTAATCGTAATCCAGTCGGTTCACACCGGGATAAATCAAGCCGACCATGTCCTGCGAACCGCTTGGCTCGTCCTTGCCTTTGTTCTCCGCTTCGTACAGCTTACGCACGAGTTCGTCCAACGGACGATTGGGCGGCCTGCCTCTCCACAGACGACTCGCAACCGCTCGTGTGCCTGTAGCGAGACCTGACCGGTCCATCGGCCGAAAATTTGGCTCGATCTGAACGACAACCATTGCACCTGGCGGGCACGGATTCAGTCGCGAGACAAATGGCTGATCAATCCAACCACCCGCTAGCTGGAGCCGGTTGGGAATGGAACCAAACGCCGTGTTGAGCGACGAAGGCCCTTTCATGTCCGTCAGCCGATGCCCACGTGCTCGCCGGCCTTGCGGCGCTCGTATTCGGCTTTGATCCATCCGTAAGTTATTGCCAGCCCATTATCTAACGGCGTGTTAGGCTCCCAATCAAAAACTTTCTTGATGAAGGTATTGTCTGAATTGCGCCCACCGACGCCTCGTGGAGCGTTGAGGTCATAGCTGCGCTGCAATTTCTTGTCCGCGATTTTCTCAACCTTGCTGACCAATGTGTCGATGGACACGAGTTCGCTGGAACCGAGGTTGATCGGTGTCGCGATCAGGTCGTCGCAATGCATGATCTTGTCAATGCCTTGCACGCAGTCGTCAATATACATAAAGCTGCGCGTCTGCTTGCCGTCACCCCAGATCGTGATTTGGAAGTCGTTCTTGTCGATGGCTTCGATCATCTTGCGGCATATCGCGGCAGGAGCCTTTTCGCGGCCGCCGTCCCAAGTGCCATGCGGTCCATAGACATTATGGAATCGGGCCATAAACGTCTTCATGCCGCGCTCATGCCAGTATTCTTGGCAGACCATTTCGGAAAACAACTTCTCCCACCCATAACCACGTTCTGCCATCGCCGGATAGGCATCCGACTCTTTTAAGGCCCGAACGTTCGGGTCGCTCTGCAGCGACGTGTTGTAGGCGCAAGCCGAACTCGAGAAGAAATACCGGTCTGCGCCCGCCCTATATGCCGCCTCGGTCATGTGCGTGTTGATCAGCACGGAGCGCAGACACTCAACCCGGAAGCGCTCGATGAAGCCCATACCGCCCATGTCCGCCGCAAGGTTATAAACCTCTTTCGCCCCTTCGCAGATACGTCGACAATTGCACTCGCTGCTCACGTCCAGACAAAGACTTTCGACTCCGGGAACGCGCAGGTACCAGTCGTATAAGGGCTTCTTATCGACCGCCCGAATATTAACAAACCCCTTCTTCTTGAAATAGAGGACAAGGTTGCCGGCAATGAAACCACCAGCGCCCGTGATGACAATCAGATCATGCTCGTTCATTTTAAGTCCTTTTCTACGAAACGCTCTCACTTCTATGTATAGTTGTGGATGTTACTCCGTGCCCCCGGCTTTTTGACGGTGGTAATCGACCGCCTCAATTCCAGGCGATCTGTGAGCGCGCTCCATGCGGATGCAAGCTTTTCCGATCGGATCGTGGTGCTCCCGTCCGAAATACAATAATCGGTAAAGTAATCGATGTCAATCATATTGCTGGAGCCGAGCCGAGGCCTTCGGTATACTGTCTTGTTATGAGCACACGGATGAAGGACATCGCCAGGGACCTTGGCGTATCCGTCGTTACGATCTCTAAAGTCCTGCGCAATCATCCCGATGTGGGAGATGAAACCCGCGAACGAGTTCTGGCCCGCGTCAAAGAGCTGGATTATCGCCCGAATCTGGCGGCTCGCAGTCTCGTCACTGGACGCACGTATCTAGTAGGGTTGGTTGTTCCAGACCTGCTGCATCCCTTCTTCGCCGAGATTGCCAAGTCTATATCCGACGTCTTGAGAGAAAGCGGCTACTATCTGATCGTTTCGTCCTCCGAGGAAGATCCGGATCTCGAGGAACAGGAGATCAATCAGCTTCTTGCGCGGCGGCTCGATGCCTTGATCATTGCCACCTGTCGACCGACCGTGGACCTCTTCTTCCGAATCGAAAATCAGAAAACGCCTTATGTCTTAATCGACAGAAGTTTACCTGGTCTTTCCGCGAACTTCGTCGGCGTGGACGATGAAGCGGTCGGCATGCTTGCCGTCGGGCACTTGATCGATATCGGCTGCAAAAGAATCGCGCACATTCGTGGGCCGGAAACGAGTCCCAGCACTCGCCGCATGGAGGGATACAAAAAAGCACTGGCGCAGGCCGGACTGAAAGTAGCTGACGATTACATCATCACCGAACGGAAGGGAGATGTGGGGACAAAACAGCGCGGGGCCGAGGCGATGAGCCAACTCTTGAGTCTTAAGCCAAGACCCGACGGGGTCTTCTGCTTCAACGATCCGCTTGCGATGGGCGCCATGAACTACGCTCTGGATCACGGCTTACGCATTCCGGAAGACATCGCGGTGATTGGTTGCGGAAATCTTCACTACGACGATTCTCTGCGTGTTCCACTTTCAAGCATCGACCAGCACAGCCGACAGATCGGAGAGGAATCTGCGCGTGTTACTCTTGGGATTCTCAGCTCGAAAATACCGCTCAAGCCTGAAACCGTCGTGCTACAGCCCGAACTTGTTGTGCGCCGGTCGACTCAGCGTCGTGCAGCCAAGCCTGCGTTTCCGAAGCCACGGGCCCGGGCTTTGCCATCCAGGCAAAACGCACGCTAAAATCCGGCGCGTGGCCCTGTTCGATCCGCAGAGTTCTGTCAGCCTTATTCTTTCGAACGCTCATGCAGTCTGGTTTTGGTCTTTTGCGCCGACGGAAGATGTGTTAATGGCATCTGGTATGATGATTTTGAATTCGGTACAGTTAACGATATTGATCAGTTGCCGGAACGTCAACTGACGGGTTAGAGGCAGCCTGTGATGGATACGCCGGGTCCTGGTGAGTCGAAAGCCGTCGATCACTGCATGGATCGTAGAACTTTCCTGACGGCTAGTGGGACTGCGGCATTCGGTGCGCTTCTACCGCGCATCTCCGGTTTCTTTCCTGCTTCAAACACTCCCGAGCCGTTTGCGTGGAAGACCAATGACCTCATTTTTTCTTTCGAGGTAATGGCGGGAAGATTGCGCCAAAAGCGTCTTGTTCCGGCAGGTATGGTGGCGGCTGCAGCGGACAATTCCTCTGGTGTCGAAATTGCACTGCAATGCAGCGGTGAAAATTCTCCCGATCAAGGTATGAAATCCGGCATGGGGCAGCCCGGCTTCCGCTTGCTCTTTTCCGGGAGACGGGAGGAGGCCACGGACGGAGGTAAGCGTTTGGTATGCATGCATACGGACCCGATCTTGCAGTTAAACGTGGAATCCGTCTATGAGGCTTTTGACGGCGTTCCCGTAGTCCGACGCTATTCCCGGGTCACCAATAAGGGCGCTTTCCCTGTCGGTATCGAGTTCTTCAGCTCAGCGATGCTCCACGGGCTTGCCGCGCCGCAGGAATACGACCGGGAGCTCCGCATCCATGTCGCCGTGAATAGCTGGATGGCGGAAGGGCAGTGGCATACGCTCCGGCCCTCAGAAATGGGCTTTGTCGAAAATGAGCGTACGAGTTGGTCGGAAGCGCAAGCAGGAAGCATAGGAAGTTGGTCGTCCGAGCGCTATTTGCCGATGGCAATGGCCGAAAACAGGAGGGTGGGCCTGACTTGGTTTTGGCAGATTGAACATAACGGCTCGTGGTATTGGGAAATCTCCAATGTCTCGGCTCGCGATAACAATGCCGACGACGTCTACGCGTACCTCGGTGGTCCTGACGATCTGCACTCCGCAGCCTGGAAGCAATTGAAGCCCGGCGAAACCTACGAGACTATCGCAGTCGCCATCGGATGTGTGCACGGCGGGTTCAGTGAAGCAGTCGAAGCATTGACACGCTACCGCCGCAAAGTCTGCGAAAGACCGCACAAAGACAATTCGCGATGCTCCGTGATTTTCAACGACTACATGAATTGCCTGTGGGGCGACCCCACCGAAGCGACCGAGTTACCGATGATCGCCGCCGCGGCAAAGGTGGGGTGCGAATACTACGTAATCGATGCCGGATGGTATGCGGAACTCCACGAAGACTGGAGTCAGACTCTCGGTTCATGGCAAGCGTCCGCCACACGATTCCCGCGCGGGCTGAAGTTCTTGCTCGACCAGATCCGGCACGCTGGAATGGTTCCGGGACTATGGCTCGAGCCCGAGGTGGCGGGACCCAAGTCCTCGCTCGCGAGCAAGCCAGATAACTGGTTCTTTGTACGCCACGGGAAAAGGGTGCTGAAGAATTCGCGTTTCCTGCTCGACTTCAGGAACCCTGAAGTGAGGGCGTACCTCGATCAGGTCATCGAGCGAGTTGTGAACGATTACGGCGTCGGCTACGTCAAGATGGACTACAACGTCGATTCGCTGCAAGGAACCGAGATCGATGCGGACAGCTTCGGACAGGGCTTGCTTGAGCATAACCGTGCGCACCTGGCCTGGTTGGACGGGGTTCTAAGCCGCTACCCGACCTGACGATTGAAAACTGCGGCAGCGGAGGCGGCCGCATAGACTACGCAATGCTCAGCCGTCTCCAGTTACAATCCATGACCGACCAGGAAGACTACCTCAAGCTACCCGGAATTTTGGTCGGCGCATCTGCCGCCGTCTTACCGGAACAACTCGCCATCTGGTCTTATCCCCTTGCAGGCGCGGACGCTGACCAAGCCAGCTTCAACATGGTCACGGCTATGACGTGCCGTATTCACCAAAGTGGCCGCCTCGACTCGCTCGCTCCCCAAGCGTGGGCGCAGGTAACAGAGGGCATTCGGGTTTACAAGGAAGTTCTTCGAAAGCACATTCCCGCGGCAGTGCCCTTCTATCCACTCGGATTGTCTGACGTTACCGATTTCAAAACACCCATCGCTTTGGGCATGCAGTCTTCGGAACGAACTCTGCTGGCGGTCTGGAGAATCGACGGACCACAGACAATGCAGATACCCTGGGCGTCCGGAGACGCCAAACTCATCTACCCCCGTGATCTTGGTATCAAGATCGATGTTCAGCATGGAAGCTTAAATGTTGATTTCCCGAGAGTCCGCATGGCGGGCTTGGTCTTGGGATAATCAATAGCTGCAAACACGAACGCTGGAGCGTCAAGCACCGCGCCTGCACCGACAACAGTGGCAGTGGCAGCGAACTTACGACGGCTGATTGTTTTCACGGCAAGCTGCTGCTCGGAAGTTCTAAAGAGCGCGCACGGGAGCGCATCATTGATGCCGAAATAGAAGCCAAGCTTTTGCCTTTTTGCAAACAGCCGCTTCGCGACGCATTGATGATCATGCGCGATTCGGGGATGCGAAACCAGAAGGAGGTTTTCCGAATGCGCTGGGAACGCCTGGATTGGGGCAACAAACGATATTTCGTCTACGAGAGCAAATCGCCCAAGGGACGAAGCCCCTCGACCACCCTGTACAACTATGATGTGCTCATCGATTTCCCCGACCGCAAGTTCACCATCGGCCGGCCCGGCAGCCTGAAATTCAACGGCGTGAAGCAAGTGTGGTCTCTGCTCGACGCCTCCCCGGGCCAGGAACGTAAGCTGACTATCGAGTGCGCCGGCAAACAGTTCACGGTCATCGCCAGGGTACAGAACTTCCTAGACGATGCGTCGGGCAAGGATGAAGCAATAGGGAAGACGAAGAAGAACTAGACGTCATCACGTCATCTCAGAACGAACCGAAGAATTAATACTCTCCAAACTGGTTTGACGTCATCGACGTCGCGCTCACTCCCGCCAGTAGAAAGCCTCCACGTCGAGCCCACCATTGCAGCACCAGATGGGTGGGAAGGTACACGAGCAGCGGGACCACGACCAGGTACCCCAGCAGGTAAAGCAGGCCGGGCACAGTGTGTTGCTCGTGGAAGAAGAGGCCGCGCGCCCAGTTCACGTCGAACTGTGGACGCCAGAAATAATTGACGGGGACTACCACCCAGGCGGTGAGCGTCTGGTAGAGCCAGCCTCGGCGGTCGTAACCCAGGCGCCAGATGGCCCACAGCAGCAGCGGAGGGGTGACCACGTGAAACAAGCTGAGCAGGCGAATCAATAAAGGCAGGGTGGGTTCGAACATGTACTCCGTGCCGCCAAAGATGTGCGAGCCCGTGCTGAATGCTCCAGCCAAGTCGATGGTGTAGAGGGTCTGGAACAGCAGCAGGCCGGTCGCCTGCCAGGAGAAAATCAGAGGGCTTTCCAACCACAGTGCGAGTAGAAGGAAGAGGTTTCCGAGATCGCAGAAGAACAGGAAGTTTTGCAGGCCGTATTGCTTCCAGTAGAACGGGGCCCAGACGATCACCCAGACGGTCCAGCCGATCTTGAGCCAGAGCGGCACCTTCATGGCCGCCATTGTAGTTCGGCCGGGCGTCCCAGTCTGCAAACCTTACAGGGCTTCGCGCCGTTGCCGTCCCTTCAGCGTTGCACGGCAAACCTGCGCTCATAATCTCGAAGCTGCTTGAGCGGTGGAAAATCTGGGTCGGCGTCCTTCCAAATGTCCGTTAGGTTGTGAAAAAGACGTTTCGCATTCTCACGATCACCCGCGAGTTGAAATGCGCGACCCAGTTCCAGTTGCGAAAGAACCACATAGAGAGAGGTAGGAGCAATCGCCCGATGATCGACAACCCGCTGGAACTCTTTTGTGGCTTGTTGAGGTCTATTGTCTTGGAGGAATGCCAGCCCCCGGTAATACGCAGGCGCAAGGCCCATTAACTCGCAAAAGTCGAATGGTCGAGCCTCTTCGAGAGAGGCTCTCAACGGCGGCACGAGCACAATCACGGCCGCCCATGGCGCGCCAATCACGGTTGCGATCACTGTCGACAACGCCAGTGGCACTGGAGCCGGCCCTGTTGGCGATGTCGCGGTGATGAGCAGCAGTGGCATCGCCATCGACGGCACCAGCCCTACTAACCCACTTACTCCCGGCAATAGCGGCCAGTCGTCCGCCTCCTGGTCTTCGGCATTGTTCCCCGGTGGTAACTATAGTTCTTACGCCAGTTACAGCGGCGACGGTGCGAACGCTGCCAGTAAGTCGGGCAATATCTCGGTAAACATCGCGCCGGAAAGCAGTCAAGTCTTTGCCATTATCGAGGAGTGCAGCGGCAACTCGCTAACTGCCATTCTGATCGGATCCGCCGGTGTTTCCTATGGCGGATGTTACTGCATGCGTTATGACGTGGCAGACTCAGCGGCCACCTTCTTGGATATGGTCTCTCCGGTTGTCTCCAGCAAATGCTCAAACGGTACGGCTAGCTGCCCGACCGGCAGCCTGACCGTCACGGACAATACCGCGCCGTTGGACGGCGGCAGCTTCATGCTAACCCCCCACGCCACAGCCGAGGATAGGGCGGTGCAACTTACGGGGGGCTCGCACACGATCGTCGCCAGTTATCCTGGTGATCCCAGCTACAACGCCAGTTCTGGCAGCATTACTGTGCTGGTAAGTCAGGTCAATACTCTCATCTCTCAACCAACTTCCACGCCCTCGTCGCCAGCCGCGAACCAATCCGTCCAGTTGGTCGCCAATGTCACGACTTCGTCGGATGGAGCGCCGCCCACCGGAACCGTGACGTTCTATAACAATGGCACAGCCATGACCGGCACGCTCACCATGATCGGAACACCTCCGAGCGGCAGCAAAAGAGCTTCCACTCTCGCCATCCTGACCACCAGTTTCCCCACGGTTGGCTCACAGACCGTCACGGCACAGTACAATGGCGACGCTAACTACAATGCCTCGGAACTCTCGCCCGCTCTAACAGTTACGGTGTCTGCCGGCACGCAGCTCGCGTCGACCATAACCGCGCCTACCGCGAGCGCCAACCCGGCACTTGCTGGCTCGGCCGTGACACTAACCACGACGGTCAGCCCGGCAAGTGGTTCCGGTGGCACTGCCGCGCCCACGGGCACGGTTTCGTTCCTCGACGGCAGCACAGCGCTGTCGGGCACGGCTAACTACACAACGAATGGCAGTACGCTGACTGCGACACTGACTTATACCTGGACCTCTACCGGCGCACACAGCATCACCGCTCAGTACGCGGGCGATAGTAACTACAAGGCCGCAACCTCTTCGGCACTGCCCATCACCGTCAACCAACCCTATGCCCTCAGCCTCAACCCAACTGCCATTACGCAGACTGGCGGTGGTTCCGGAGTAGTGACTCTCACATTATCTCCCGCGAGTGGGTTCAGCGGCCAAGTTGATGTTTCCTGCACCCCAAGCTCATCGAAGGCCACGTGCTCTCCTACCCCGAGCGCTCCGAGTGGAGTCGCGGTGAATCCTGGCACCAACGCTACCGCTCCTGTGAATTACACCGTGCCCGCCTCAACCAGCACCGTTCAGCCCCAGCACCTCGCTCCCTTGGAGTCCCTAGGTGGCGGAGTCATGGCAGGCTTCTTCCTGCTGGCGGTACCTGGAGTGCGCCGCCGTGGCCGTTGGCTGCTTACCCTTCTTCTGCTCGCCATCACGTTTTTCCTTATCTCTTGTGGCGGTGGTAGCAGCGGAGGTGGCTCAACTCCTCCTGCAACAACCTATACTTTTACCGTTAAGGCCGCGTTGCACAATAACTCGAATGTAAGTTCGACCATTCAATTCACCGTCACGGTGCCATAGGAGCATCTGTCAGATACGGAGAGGAAGATGACACGGCAGTAAGCACATCGAGCCCGATATGTCACTGACCGCTGCTTCCACAATCGGGTCGTCATATTTTGCAAACGACAAACGCCGACTAGTGGGAGAAAAGTCAGCGCTCGAACTCAGCGGAGAGCGCGGCAGAACCCGTCTAAGAACCGTCCCGTTCTGGGCTCCGAGGCCGGTTAGGCCCGATTACTCAGCCCCGATGGAATTCCGCGCACGTCGGCGAGTACCCTTCCGCCAATGTCAACCGCTTCCTGCGCTCGTCTGCCGTTTGTCGCAGTGGTCTGCAATCCTCTGCAGTTCGCGCGCGTCGATGAAATCGTTTCGCCCAATTCGCGAGTTCCAATGCTTCCCGACTGTCGTCCATCAAGTCAAAGCGGGAGTAGTACTGCGTCGCGATCGTCTCGCGCTGCTGGCTCCCGAGCGATTCGGAAAGTTGCCCTAGCGCCAGCAATGCCATTCGTGATCTCTGGCATCATCAATGCAGCGGTCTTCATGCCAATTGCGTTGAGAATGGCGGGGGTGACGGGATTCGAACCTGCGGCCGCCTGCTGCGGCAGGCATGCGTTCTAACCAGGCTGAACTACGCCCCCGCATTGTCTTACCGACAAACGTCAGTTTTGTTCCCTCTGGTTCCCCAAGACTTCCTCCGATTCCCTGCCGTTCCCTCCGACACCGTGCGATGCCGTGACAGGGCAGAGTTCTGATTCTGTTCGTCAGGCGGAGCAAAGCCACACTCACTCCGCTTCATGCCAGAACACGTATCCTCATTGATTCATCTGATGAATTTCCCCACGGTCCAATCGAACAACTGATCCTGGATCAGTTGTCCAATATTCTTGCCAAATGTACGAAAACAAATGTGCGGGTAGCAAGAACTAGAGCGAGAGGCGATCTTAGAAGAGAAGTGGATTCCAACGTAGGTGATTGATTTTAAAGATGGTGAGCGCGGTAGGAATCGAACCTACAACCTACTGATTAAGAGTAGGCGAGTCTGATAGGGTCTTCCACGTCTTACTGCTTTTAAGAATCAATGACTTACCGACAATCAAGCCCGCACGGGAGCAATTTGGTCTGGTATTGAAAAGAAGCAAGTTAGCGCACATGGGATCGAAAGGTACGGCACACTTATGGCACACCTGAAATAGGGTGTACCCTTCGATTGAGACACGTCTACAATTGGCACACTTGGCAAGCCATGTGAACTTGCTTGCTACTTACAAGTTTGCCTTGGCAAGTCGACGCAGGAAGCTCTCCTTGGCGGCGTGTACTTGCCGGATCTTCTCCAGTTCTGTTTGAAATCCTACCGTCTGGCCGCGGCGAACTGCGAGATCATGCAGGTCAGTTAGCAAACTGACCGCTTTGTCATAATCTTTGGGCTGCCGCATCTGGATATGCGTTGCAACTTGGTTCCAGATTTCCGGTTGGCGTCGTCCTACTTGATCGAGATACCGAGCCCGGTTTGCCTCATCCTCTACCCGTCGTTTTGCCGCGTCCGCTATGCGCTGTTCGTTCAGTAGCCGGGCCCTCTCCTTCGCACGCGCATGGGCCGCTGCCAGAAGATTGCCCACCTTACGCCGTTCGCTTGCAAAGGGCACATCAGAGGGTTGCTGTACGTCCCTACGCCGGAAACGCCGCATGAAGTCGTTTCGCCAGCGCTCGCCCTGCTCCACGACCGCAGTAATGAGCAACTCGTTCTTGTCCTTTTCCGGCAGGCCTCGAATCCATGCGGACAGCTCTCTGCGGCTCGGTCCAGCGGCGAGTGGGTTTGAAGCCTGTGCTGCAACGTCGACGAGATCCTCGTCGATTTCGAGGAATTCGATCAGCGCGCCGAGAGGACCGGACAATTCTTGCAGGCCTGCAGGCACGGGCGGCTCCATTTCATCTTCATCAAGTCCTCCATCCTGCGCACTGCGAAGCCAGCCGAGATACAGGCATCGGAGGTCGCCGCGAAGCAGGTCCGAGCGCAGAGGCATCAGGGAGGCCATCCATCCGGTCCCGTCGTCCTCACCATCCCACTCCGACTCACTTCCAAATTCAACGATCACGAATCTCGCGGTTCTTCGGACACGCACGGTCTCGCCTGGGACCATGGCCTTGAGCAACTTGTAGTCAACCGATTCCTGCGGGAGGCGGATATAGAACTCATGCGTCCCCCAGTTCGCGACATAGACAAAAGCGTCAAAGTATTTCTCTAGCAGCTTGCTCGGATCGGCTTTCAGGTCTCCCCATTCGTAGTGGTTCGTGAAGCTCGTGGCGGTGATTGCGGCCCGCGAAGAGATGGAACGGAGTGCTGCCATCTCTTTTTTCGTCAACGGACGGTCAATTGCGCGGAAATCGTAGTACTGGTATTCGCTCACCAGGTCCCTCGGCGCCAGTGGCGATAAGCGACAATCCACTCCATGCCTGCCGGTGCCGGCGTGGGCAAAGGCAGGTCAAGGATTGGGATCTTCTGGCGCGTTTTGCCTCGACGGCAAATGGCAACAATTTGGCCATCTAGCGTCATGTCGACTTTCTGCACGTCAACATCGACGCCGAGGACTTTCACACGGAACGGCAACGCTAGGTGCTCCTCAATCATGGTGAAAAAACCACCCACTTGTTCTTCTTCGCCGTAAGCATCCACGATCGCTTGTTCGATCAGTTCCTTCAGCCTCGCCTTGCTGAGCGAAGGGAGATATATCCCAGACTCGCCTTTCAGCTTCCGGAGATGCAGAACCGCCGGGCGACTGCTCCGTTTCGTCATGTTTCTCCGTTAATCAAAGGCTCTTTGGGAGATCGATTTTCAACCCGCTGAAAGAACGACGTTCCGTTGCTGGCGTCCCGGATCGTATAGCCGATCAGGTTGTACCCTTTCAGACGACGCGCGTACATTCGCGCCAGCATGAGGACGTTGGAATCCACGTAATCGTAGACTCGCACAACTCGCTTGGCATCATGAAGTCGGTGGAGACGCCCTACGTATTGCTGTAGCGTTCCCTTCCAAGAGATGGGCATCGCCAGAAAGAGCGTATCCAAGCGGGCGTCGTCGAATCCTTCGCCGATGTAACTGCCGGTCGCCAGAATGATTCTTGGCTCGCACTCTGGCACGGCCGCGATTGCCTCTGCTGTCGATCGTCGTTGTTTCTTGCCCATGCCCCCCTTGAGGATGAACACGTTGTTCACTCTGCCAGCAAGCTCCGCCTCGAAATATTTCAAGTGCTCAGTTCTGCCGGTAAGAAGCAACGGTGAGCGGCCATCACTGCTTGCCTGGATGAGATCGGTAAGGATCAATTCATTGCGGACGCGATCATCAACAAGTGCTGCGTACACCTCCTGAATCGTCATATCGGTTTGCTCAGACGGCAAGAAGAAGTCCGTCAGCCGCGGAACTACTTCGTGCTCGAACGGCGTAGCTGCCGTCATTGAGCGGGCGCTGAGCTTGAATCGAATCGGGCCGCACTGCATATAGATGATGGGATGATGTCCATCTTTCCGTTCTGGAGTTGCTGTCAATCCGACGACATACTTTGCTTTCACCTGCCTCATCACCTGCTCAAAAGTAAACGCCGATAGATGGTGACATTCGTCAACAATCACTTGGCCATACTCTGCCACGAAGTCTTTCACCCCTTCCTTGTCGTAGGCGCTTTGAAGAATGGCAATATCCACACAGCCGCTGCGTTTGGTCACCCCTCCCCCGATTTGGCCGATTGACTTTGCGGGAAGACCGAGAAACATCGCCAATCTTGCATGCCACTGGTCCAGCAACTGTTGACGATGCACCAAGATCAATGTGTTCACCTTCCGTGACGCAATCAACCATGCTGCGACTGCCGTCTTGCCAAAAGCTGTGGGAGCGCAAAGAATCCCCTCATCGTGCTGTGCGAACGCGTCAACGGCATCCTGCTGTAACGGGCGAAGTCGACCGGAGAACTCTACTTCGATCGGGCGACCAACGGACCGTTCGTCCCTAACCATGGGCTTGATGCGGTGCGATTTCAATAGCTCGATGACCTCCGCCAGACAACCACGTGGTAGGGCAATGTGGTCGGCAAGTTCCTCGCCACAGGCGATGACTCGCGGCTTGTTGAAAGTGGGAAGCCGCATTGCTTGCGCCTTATAGAATTCGGGGTTCTGGAATGCCCCAAGGCGAAGCAACCGGTTCAGCATCGCGGAAGGAAGATCCTTCTTTTCGATATACAAGAGGTTGCCACGAACAACTTGGACCTGCACCGGAAAGGGGCCTGGTATTGGACGCTCTGCTCGCTTTCGGGATGGTGGCAACGTCCAAGGATCTTGTCCATCATCTTCCGCAGAGCTAATTCTCACTCCGACAAGATCTCCACTTCGTTGGGCTGCCAGAACAACGGCCTCAGCAGCAGCAATAGGCATCCGTTTCACGCTCGCCAGAAAGGCCCATTGGTCACTGTACGGACGAAACTCCGCATCTACGAAGACGCTGTTTCCGTCTGCACGAGGAAGTTTTTGCAGAGGTAGAGCGATTAAGTTGCCAAGCCCTCCCTTTGGCATGGTGTCCTGGTTGGGGAAAAAGCGGTCATACGAATCCAGTCCAAGTTGGTGACGGGACTCCATCGCACGAGTCAAGATTGCACAGCCGAGTTTTCGTGCGGTGGTTGCGGGGATCGCTTGGTCGAAGAAGATCCACACGTGGCCACCGTTTCCTGAGCGTGAACGCTCTAGTGCCGCTGGCACGTTCAGTTCGCTGCATACGGCCAGAAACGCAGTAGCATCCCTTTGCCATGTTTTCTTGTCGAAATCAACCGCGAGAAACCAGCAGGTCTCATCCTGCAGCAGCGGATAAACGCCGATGGTGTGATCTCCAACGAGGTGCCCACGTACTACCTCGTCGGTCAACGGTCTGAACTTCCGAGTCTGGCGGTCAACCTTCTTGCGGTCCTCGTCCTTGGCGCGAAAGTAGGCCTTCCAGTCCCGATCTGCCTTGGGCATGTACCCAGATCGCCCGTCGGTGTTCTCCCAACGAACGGCATAAACGTCGTCGCGCCCGTGGAAAAGGCTCCGGAACAATGCGATTCGTTGTTCGGCTTTCAAGACAGGAATATGAGCACTTGGCAGTGCGTTCGTTGTGACGGGAATCTCGGTAGTCGACTGCGCCGCCGGAATCTGGATGCCGTGCTCCTGCAAAAGACACCGTAGACGAACACTTTCTTCACGCAAGCGCTGCATCTCTGCAAGAGCAGACGGCAGGTCCGGGAGCTTGGGATTAGATTCGTTCACGTGAAGCCATTGTCGCCGTCTACAATCTGTGACTCGATCAGGAATGATCTCACAGTTTGCGAACCCGTCAGTTGTTGCGTCCGAAGCTTCGTCTGCTAGGTGCCGGCCGCCTGGCACAGCAGCGAGTGGCTTGCCGCGGGGCGCTTGGTCGCGAAAACGACTCTCCGGTCACCCAACGATGCCGTTCTCAATTAACGACCAATATATTAGTCACAACCTTGACTATCCGATTACATAGCTAGTATATTAGGCATATTATGCTAAAGCTGCACTCCATTGGCGCTCAGATCGCGTCCAGACGGAAGGCTCTCGGATTTAGCCAGTCCGCGTTGGCTGACAAGGCCGGCGTGAGTAGGGCAACGATCGAAGCACTGGAGAATGGCCGATCCGGTGAACTTGGTTTTTCTAAAGTCGCCAACATTTTGTCGGCACTCGGCCTAGAGTTGAAACTACAAGAGGCAAACTTGCAACGGCCCACGCTGGACGAACTCTTAGAAGAGGACCGTGATGATAAAGGTCTGGACAGACGCCGCTGAGGCAGGACTGTTGGACAGGCAGCGGGATCGCGGAAGTGCTTTTGCGTACTTGCCAGAGACAGTCCCAAAGCGCGCCGTCTCCGTTACCATGCCCGTGCGGCTTCCCTCCTGGGACGTGTCCTTTGGCCTTCCTCCGATCTTCGAGATGAACCTCCCGGAAGGCGCGTTGCGGGAGCGGCTGCGACTCACCTTTGCGAAGGCGACTGGAACATTCGATGATTTTGATCTGCTCGCCATTGTTGGCCGCTCACAAGTGGGCCGCATACGGTACACCGGCGACAAGGAACGGCTCAACGAGGATGTTCCTTTTCAGTCGGTAGACGAGATTTTGGCGAGTCGTCGCGACGGGGACTTGTTTCGCTACCTCATTGAGAAGTTTGCATCCTTTTCCGGTATCAGCGGCGTCCAGCCGAAAGTTCTTGTGCGCGACGAGAACGCGTCCCTGACACTGACAAATGCGCAACCCCGAATCTCACCGAGCTGTAGGGGTGCAACTCACATCGTGAAGTTCTGGGAGCCGAACGAATTTCCTCAGCTCGCTGCGAACGAGTACTTCTGCCTGAAAGCCGCTGAGCGTTGCGGTCTGGACGTACCTCGGTATCGGCTTGCAGAAGACGGGATGGCCCTTGTCGTTGACCGTTTCGACTTGCGCCCAGATGGTACCTACCGGGGCTTTGAAGATTTTTGCGTCCTGAACGCGAGACGAACGGATGAGAAGTATCGCGGCAGCTATGAAACGTCAGTGATGAAGCGATTTCAGCAGTTCGCAAACTCACCCGCGGTACTC
>Ga0182011_10000506_pt1 | contig 33997 bp, 27 predicted proteins | sample 711E1DmetaG_FD_120481 | JGI IMG/M metagenome (GOLD analysis project Ga0182011, IMG submission 120481) | Permafrost microbial communities from Stordalen Mire, Sweden - 711E1D metaG | ecosystem: Environmental > Terrestrial > Soil > Wetlands > Permafrost | place: Sweden: Stordalen | collected...
GCAGCAAAATATCCTTGACCTCGCCGCCCAGCACCCCACCCTGGATGGCTGCACCCTCGGCTACGACCTCGTCAGGGTTGACACCCTTATGGGGTTCCTTGCCAAATTCGCGTTTGACAGCTTCCTGGACGGCTGGCATTCGGATCATGCCTCCCACCAGCACCACCTCATTGATATCGCTGGCTTTGAGACCGGCGTCCGTCAAAGCATGGCGAATGGGATCGAGGGTCTTTTGCACGAGATCGCCAGTCAATTGCTCCAACTTGGAGCGCGTCAAGGTCATGACCAAATGTTTGGGTCCAGTGGCATCAGCAGTAATATATGGCAGGTTGATCTCCGTCTGCTGCACGGTGGAAAGTTCAATCTTGGCTTTTTCGGCAGATTCTTTCAAGCGCTGCAGTGCCTGCCGGTCAGAATGCAGGTCGATACCGTTGCTGCGCTTGAATTCGTCGATCAAATAATCCATGATGCGCTGGTCGAAATCATCACCGCCCAGGAAGGTATCACCATTGGTGGAACGCACCTGAAAGACACCATCGCCAACATCGAGCACGGAGATATCGAATGTGCCCCCGCCCAGATCGTAGACAGCGATGACTTCATTCTTCTTCTTGTCAAGACCGTAAGCCAGGGAAGAAGCCGTTGGTTCATTGATGATGCGCAACACTTCCAAGCCGGCAATTTTCCCTGCATCCTTGGTGGCATTGCGCTGGGCATCGTTGAAATAAGCCGGCACGGTGATCACGGCCTGGGTGACAGTCTCGCCCAGATATGCTTCTGCGTCCGTTTTTAACTTGCCCAGAATCATAGCACTGACTTCAGGAGGGCTGTATTCTTTACCATCCATCACGACGCGCACGTCGCCATTCCCCGCAGCGGTGACCTTGTAAGGCACACGGCTGATGGTTCGTTGCACTTCAGGATCACTGAATTTGCGACCCATGAACCGTTTAATGGAGAAGATCGTATTCTCCGGATTGACGATGGCCTGGTTACGTGCGGTGCGACCGACGATACGTTCGTGATTTTTGTTGACTGCCACGACAGAAGGGACAAGTCGTTCCCCTTCAGCCGATGGGATCACAAGCGGCTCACCACCGGTCATAACCGCTACAACCGAGTTCGTTGTGCCCAGGTCGATACCAATGATTTTTCCCATGAATTCCTCCTGATTATCGAGCTACGCGCACCATAGCAGGGCGCAGGATTCGGTCGCCAAGTTTATATCCTTGACGAACAACTTCGATCACTTCCCCACAGGTAAAGTCGGGGTTTTCTTCATTTGAAATCGCTTCGTGCAAATTAGGGTCGAACATGACCTTGTTTTCATTGATCCGTTCGACGCCTTCAGAATCAAGGATTCCCTGCAATTTACGGACGATCAATTCGATGCCATTGGCCCAGGCAACGCCTTCGCCGATGGTCGGTCTATTTTTTAAGGCCAACTCCAGATCATCCAAAATAACCAGATATTTCTTGATCACCGAACCGGTAATGGTCTGATTGAGTACGGCGTTTTCGCGTTCGATGCGTTTTTTGTAATTCGAAAATTCCGCCCGCTCCCGTTGCCAGCCATCGAGGTTGGCCTGGCAATCCGTTTGGGCTTTAAGGAGAGCATCCTTCAACTTTTCATGGTCATGATGTGCGACATGAGCACCTGTCTCAGCCTTTTTCTCGTGAGACATGGCTTCTTCTATTTTTTCAGCGGAAGAAGAATTGGGATCTTCTTCTTTGGGAATATTCTCTTCTTCAGTCATTATCACCTCTGCCAAGCAGCTTTATTCAACCATCGTGTCGTTCACCAGGTCGCTCAACAAACCAGAAAGGAAACGCACGATCGAGATTGTCCGTCCATAAGGCATGCGCATGGGGCCTAAAACGCCCAGCGTGCCGGTCGCCAACCCGGGAGTTCCATAGCGTGCCAGCACCACGGAACACTGGCTGAGTGAGTCCCAGGCACCTTCACCGCCAATCAATACCTGCACGCCATTCGCTGTGGGATTATTTAAAATCGTTTGCGAGAGCAAATGCTGCAAGAGCGGTTTTTCTTCCAATACACGTAAAGCCCGCCGCGCTTCTTCCGACCCGGCAAATTCCGGCTCGGCAAGCACATTGGTGATGCCATCCAGGATAACTTCGCCGGAAACCAGCGAATCGGCCTGCTGCATCTCATCCACGACCATATCAAAGATCTCTTTTTCAAGCACATCCATTTCTTGGGAAACGGATATGATCTGTTCTACCGATAAATTCTTGAGCAAATGCGTCAACAAATCGGCTACTTCCGAGAGACGCTCCTGGCTGACCGGCTCGGCCAACATGATCAGGTGCTGAAGAATTTCACCCCCCATCAACACCAGTACCATCAACACTTGCCGGCCGCGTGAAATGATTAATTCCATGTGTTTGAAGTGCGCCTGGTCCGGATGCGGCACGGTCACCAATGAAGCACCGCGCGATTGGAGAGCCAATACTGAAGCCGCCAGCCGAGTCCATTGTTCGACATCCTGACGCATCTGATAAAACTGGTGGCTGATCGTACGCCGCATGGATTCGGGTAATTCGATATCCTGTACCAGGGTGCCCACGAACAGGCGGTAACCCTCTTCGGTGGGCACACGCCCGGCCGAAAGATGCGGTTGGCGCAAGTAGCCCTTCTCGGTCAGTTCAGCCAGTTCATTGCGAACGGTGGCAGAACTGAAATCCAGATTGTACTGCTCCACCATGTGTTTCGAAGCCACCGGTGTTGCCGTACGAATGTACTCGTGGATAACCAGAGACAGGATTAATCGTTGTCGTTCGCTTAATTCGTTCATTCTTTTCCTTTAGCACTCGACGGTTTCGAGTGCTAAAACAGTGATAATAATCATACCATGCGCAAAATATCGAGTCAAGCAAAGCAAGGTCGGGTAGAAAAGTTCTGATAAAGAATTAATAATCCCATAAATTCGGCCTTCCGGCGGCCACAGCCGACAAATTCACTTTCTTGACCACCCTTGACATATCTGATATGATGCGATTCTGAGGTTTTCAAATATGCCAAACAATCCGCCTTCAAATCCGGTACTTCATCCGGAAGATGAAGACCCGGTTCAATCCGATAACAAACAACCGAAACGTATCCCCCACAACTGGCGCGAGCTATGGGATCGCCTGCTCTTACTTGGGTTGGGTGAGACCACGTTGCGCGTTCTCACCGGCGTTTTTGCCCTGATCCTGGTACTGGCCGTCGTTTGGGTCATGGGTAAATATTTCTTAAAAAGTACACCGGCTTCGGCCGTTGCCCTTGCCAGTACACCCACGGTTCAATCGACGATATTGCCAATTCAAACCACGGACGCCCAGAGCAGCGCATTCGTCGCATTGCAGAGCAGTTTCGGCATCTCCCGCCTGCCGCAGATTCACACCAATATACCGTCAAAACCGCGTACCGATATCATCACCTATATCGTAAAAGAAGGGGATAATATCTTCGGAATTGCCGGCGCCTTCGGTTTACAACCGGAATCGGTCATGTGGAGTAACCGCTATACGCTTGGCGCTCTTCCGGATGCCCTCTATCCGGGCATGCAGATCTATATTCCACCGGAGGATGGAGTCATTTACATCTGGCAGTACGGAGACGGCCTCAATGGAGTCGCCAAGAATTACGGCGTCACCGCGCAAGACATCGTCTCCTGGGCAGGGAACAAGCTGGACCCGAACACAATCGGCGATTGGTCATTACCCAACATTCCTACCGGCACCATGATCTTCGTGCCAAATGGAAATGCGGGCAACGTCGACTGGTTACCCCAGGTCAGCCGGGATACACCGGCAGAAGCCACCAGTTTCGGCGAAGGATTTTGCGGAAAGATCACTTCCGGCGCAGTTGGCACCGGAGCGCCTTATCTGTGGCCGTCCACTGACCATTATCTTTCGGGTTACGATTACACAGCCATTCATCACGGCATCGATATCGCCGGCAAACTGGATTACCCGATCTATGCAGTGGATGACGGAGTGGTGGTTTACGACGGTTGGAACAATGACGGCTACGGCAATCTGCTCATCATCGATCATGGTGACGGCTGGCAATCGGTCTATGGCCATCTGGATCGCATCCTGGTCAATTGTGCTGATGATGTGATCCGGGGGGAGACAGTGGCTTTAATGGGGTCAACCGGCAATTCTTCCGGACCGCACTTGCACTTTGAGTTGCGCAAAGACGGCGGCTATGTCAATCCTTGGGATTTCTTACAGAAGTAGTGTATGAACCTTGAACTCTTTAAAAGAATCTTTGCATGCAAAGATTCTTTTTTATTCTTACTCTCATGCGCCTGTATAATAAAGAAGTTCAAAGGATTTGCTTATGCCAACTATTCAGGCAGTTCGACCTTCCCCCATCGCCGGTTCGTGGTATCCCGGAAACGAAAAAGTTTTAAAGACCCAGGTGAACAAATTCATCGATAATGCCAGTACCCCTGAAATTCCCGGTGAACTCGTCGGCCTGATCTCTCCGCACGCCGGCTACATCTATTCCGGGCCGACTGCCGGATACAGTTATCGTTGCGTGAAAGGGAAAAGTTACGATCTGGTCGTGGTGGCTTCCCCACTGCACGAGTATCTCCCCTACCCGCTGATCACCTCTGCCCACGACTCTTATTCCACACCGCTGGGGAATGTCACCATCGATCGCGAACTTCTGGAACAACTAAACGCCACCATTCAGGAAAAGTATCATTATCGCTTGATCTCCATCGCCAACGACCGTGAACATTCCCTTGAAATCCAGTTGCCATTCCTACAATGTGCCCTGGCAAGCCCCTTCAGCCTGTTACCACTCATGATCCGGGCTGACGATCCTGAAATGTTGCAGCAGTTCGCAGTCTCCCTGGCAGAAGTCATTCGGGGGAAAAAAGTGCTGCTGGTAGCCAGTACTGACCTTTCACACTTTTTCACGCTCACCCAGGCCGAAATTCTGGATAAGCACATGTTGAGCCAGATCCAGGCGCTCTCCCCTGAAGGCGTTTTGCACGCTGAAAAAGAGAATACCGGCTATGCCTGCGGTCACGGAGCAGTTGCAGTGGTGCTTTGGGCCGCCAAAGCCCTGGGTGCCAAACAGGTCACCTTGCTGCACCATAGCACCTCTGCAGATACCACCCACGACCAATCGCAGGTGGTCGGCTACGGCGCTGCAGTCATTAGCAAATAAGCTTCCGAAACAGGAAACCATGCCAAAATTCATACGGGTAGCAGTCAACATCGCCCAAGTATTTGATACCTTTGATTACCAACTGCCCCCGGCATTACAGGATCAGGTGACAGCAGGCTCGCTGGTGACCGTTCCATTCGGCAAACAAATGGCTCAGGGAATCGTTGTCAAGGAAATCAGCGAACCGGCCGTACCCGAAATCCGCGAGGTGATCGGTTTGATCGACCCTATACCGGTGGTCACGCCCATGCAAATCGAACTGGCTGCGAGCATGGCTGAACTCAACCTAGCTTCGCTCTCGGAATGTCTCGGCCTGATGCTCCCCCCCGGACTCAGCCAACATGTCGACATCCTCGTCCGCTTAGTACCGCCTCCCCCAACAGAAGAAGCGCTCACTCCGCTGCAACTACGCATTATTGCCGTTCTACAGAAACGCGGTGAATTACGCGGCCGCCAACTGGATCTGGCTTTTCCGCATGTGCGCTGGCGCGAAAGCCTGGCCGGCCTAGTCAAACATGGTTTGGTGAGTTCACAACCCGTGCTGCAACCACCCTCCATTCACGCCCGGCAAATTCGCACAGCGGTGCTGAGCGCCCCACTCCCGAAAGCATTACAGCTTCTCGAAAACCCATCCTCTGGACGGCGCTCACAGGAGAATGTACTGGCACGGAGGCAGGCAGTCATTCACCTGTTGGCGCAGGAAGCTGGTCCGGTAGACCTTTCCATGATCTACGCAGAGACCGGAGCCAATTCGGCCGATCTGCAAACCCTGGCCGAGATGGAACTCGTCGTGCTTGGAGAAAGTGAATTCTGGCGCGATCCATTGAGTGAAATGAACCTAATCCTGCAGACCGCCCCCACCCTGACCCCAGGGCAGGCGTCTGTCTGGAAGCAACTGGAACCTCAATTCGTCAATTCCACCAGCCAAAAGATGAACCTGCTGGTCGGAGTCACCGGTTCAGGCAAGACCGAACTTTACCTGCGCGCCGTAGACATTGCACTGACCCAGGGCAAACAAGCCATCATCCTGGTCCCTGAAATTTCACTCACCCCACAGACGGTAAGACGTTTTTACGCCCGGTTTCCGGGAAAAGTAGCCATGGTACACTCAGGCCTTTCCGCAGGTGAACGTTTCGACACCTGGCGGCGCATTCGCAACGGATCACTTCCAGTCGTGGTAGGCGCACGCAGCGCCCTCTTCAGCCCCGTACCGGCATTAGGGTTGATCGTTGTCGACGAATGCCACGACGAATCCTATTTTCAAGATGACTTTCGCCCGCATTATTCCGCTGTCGAGACTGCGATCACCTACGCGCGCCTGGCAAATGTTCCATTAATGTTGGGCTCGGCCACCCCCAACGTGGAGCAGCTATACCGGGCACGCCGAGAAAAATGGCATGAACTTCGGCTACCCGAGCGAATTCTCGCCCACCAACCAACGACTACTGACGCTGCCTCTGACCCGGGCACGCTTCCCCTGCCCCCTGTGCAGGTAGTTGATATGCGCAACGAACTGAAAGCAGGAAATCGCTCCGTTTTGAGCACTGCCTTGCGCCAATCCATGAATGAAGCGTTAAAGCAAAATGAACAGGCGATATTATTTCTCAACCGGCGCGGTTCAGCGACCTATGTCTTTTGCCGTGATTGCGGTTACGTGTTGCGCTGCCCTCGCTGCAACACCCAACTGACTTTTCATGCCACCTCTAACGTGCTACTCTGCCACATCTGCGGTTACCAAAGGCAACTGCCGCATAAGTGTCCGGACTGCGGCGGTCCGAATATCCGTCAATTTGGCCTGGGCACCGAGAGCCTGGAAAAAACAGTGGTGGAGGAATTTCCGCAAGCCAGGGTGTTGCGTTGGGACACGGACACCACCCGGTTTAAAGGCGCACACGACCTGATCTTGGATCATTTCAGCCAGCACCGCGCTGACATTCTCATCGGCACCAAGATGCTTGCAAAAGGTCTCGATCTCCCCCTGGTCACACTAGTGGGGGTGGTGTTGGCCGACGTCAGCCTGAACCTACCCGATTTTCGGGCCAGTGAACGCACGTTCCAGATCCTCAGCCAGGTTGCCGGCCGGGCCGGGCGCAGCAGCAAGGGCGGTAAAGCCATTTTCCAGACCTTCCATCCTGAAAATTATGCCATTCGCTTTGCTTCACTGCACGACCTGGACGGTTTTTACGAGGAAGAGCTGGCTCTCAGGCGAAAGACCAATTACCCTCCATTTTCACGGTTATTACGGATCGAATTCCGGCACTCTCAGGCAACACAGGTTCAACAAGCCGCTGAACAGGTCGGCGAAAAGTTTGAACATTGGATCCAGGGAAAGGCTCTGGAAATGATCGGCCCGGTGCCCTGTTTCTATTCGCGAGTGGCCGGGGCATATCGCTGGCAAATTCTATTACGCGGTTGGGAATTCACTCCACTGTTGGGCGAACACCCCGTCAATACCTGGCGGCCGAAGGACGTAGAAGTAGAGTTAACTGTGGACCCGCCGAATGTTTTGTGAAATAAAAAATCCCAGTTTCTTTTTTCGAAACCGGGTTTTTGCTTTTTGTAAAGAAATAAACTAGGGCAGCACGTAATGGGGGTTCACGAAACCGCCGTCCAGACGCACTTCAAAATGCAGATGAGGGCCGGTGACGTTACCGGTGGCGCCGGCAGCGCCCAGCGGAGTACCTTGCAGGATACCCTGTCCGCAGGAGACGTAAATCTGAGATAAATGACCATAAAGAGTCGCATAACCATTGTTGTGGTCGATCATGACCATGTTGCCGTAGCCGGTATCGTTCCAGCCGGCATAAACCACGGTGCCGCTATCAGAGGCCCAGACCGGGTCGCCGGTATTGGCTGCGATATCGATGCCTTTGTGGTAGCTGGTGAAATCAAAGCCGGAAAGGAAATGGTTGGCGCTCGGCCAGATGAAAGCCGTGGAACCTGTATAGCCGGAATCCTGAGCGGCACAGCCGCCAGGGCCGGCCACTTTTTGGGTGACGCCGGATTTGGCAGTATAAGCCACAACCTGAATCCAGGATTGGATTATTGTCGAGCCGCCCGGGATCATCACCAAGGCTCCCGGAGCGATCACCGGGTCGGTAATTTCGAGATGATTCGAGGGCCAACTCACGATGGAGGAAACATTGGCAGAATATTGATCGGCAATTTTGGTCAGGCTGTCACCCTGCTTCCAGGTGTACATAATGCCGTCGGTGGGGGGAATGATCAGGTCGACGCCGATGCTCAAGGGAGTGGTTGGGTTGCCGCCGAAATAATCGTCATTGGCCCACAGCACGGATTCGGGTTTCAAATTGAACTGTTTGGCGATGCTAAAGATAGAATCGCCTTCTTGCACGGTATAGTGTATGACCGATTGTCTGACTCCATCCGGAATTTTCGTGTCGACATTGGGATTGCGCGAAACATCGACTACTCCGCTGGCCTCCCGGGCCAGCGGAGTGGGTAAAGTAATATTCAAGGGTGTTGGAGCGAATCCGGCAGTTGCAGTTGGAGAATTAACCTTCGCGAACGCGGACCCTCGGAATAAAACCAGCAACAAGACACCAACCAATAAAGCTGTTGCGCCCCAGGAAACCACTGCCTTCCACGGAAAATTCCTTTTTGGAGAGGGCTTTGCGACCTCTTCGGCAGGTTTTTCTGGAGTCATTTTTTTTGAACTCACTGATCCTCCGTCAAACTCTCCAGGAAATCTTGATTGTTCTTCGTCTTGGCAATTTTCTGCAAGATGGCTTCAGTAGCCACCGCAGAATCCATGCCAGCACCCTGGGGAGGCGTTCCAATCATTTGCAGATACATGCGCCGCATCAACCAGACTCGCTGCAAAATATCGGGGCCGAGAAGAAGTTCTTCGCGGCGGGTCGAGGAGCGCTCCAGATCGATGGCGGGGAAAATTCGACGTTCCTGCAGGCGGCGGGAGAGATGAAGTTCCATATTTCCTGTGCCTTTAAACTCTTCGTATACCACATCATCCAGACGGCTGCCGGTATCGACCAGTGCAGTCGCGATGATGGTCAAGCTACCTCCGCCTTCGATATTGCGGGCTGCCCCAAAGAATTTCTTGGGTGGGTAAAGCGCCGAGGGATCCATACCACCAGACAAGGTACGTCCGGATGGATTGACCACGAGGTTATACGCCCGCGCCAATCGGGTCAGCGAGTCCATCAATATTACCACATCCCGTCCGATCTCCACCAGACGCTTGGCGCGTTCCAGGGTGATCTCGGCGGTGCGGACATGAGAGTTGACAGGTTCGTCGAAGGTCGAGGCAACCACTTCGGCATCCACCGAGCGGTCCATATCCGTGACCTCTTCCGGGCGCTCACCAATCAAGGCAATAATGAGATGAACATCGGAATTATTAGCGGATATCGAGTTGGCGAGTTGTTTCAAAATGGTAGTTTTGCCGGCTTTCGGGGGAGATACGATCATTCCACGCTGACCGCGGCCGATAGGAGCTATGAGATTGATCAGACGGGAGGAAAGAATGGATTGATCTGTTTCCAGGTCAAAGCGCTTCTCCGGAAAGATCGGCACCAGGTTCTCAAAAGAGGGCCGGCCGTGAATCTCTTCAGGAGTCAGCATATTGATGGATTCGACTTTGAGCAAGCCATAGTGCCGCTCAGCATCACGGGGCGGACGTACCACTCCCATGACAAAGTCTCCCATGCGTAGATCATAGCGACGCAATTGCGCCTGCGAGACATATACATCATCTGGGCCGATGGAGTAATTGGTGCGCAAGAAACCGACTCCTTCGGGAGTGATTTCCAATACACCGCCCCTGACCTCGAGGCCTTCCTGTTCCGCTTCCGTCCGGCGAATATTGAGAATCAAGTTCTCCTTCTTCAACCGTTTGGCGTTAGGGATATTCAATCCTTCGGCAATTTGGCGTAATGCAGCCAGGGAGGCGTCTTCCATTTCGGTTATTTTCATTTATATAGAATCCATGAATTTAGAATATGTGAGCGGTTTTCCCCTGCGTAGGCAGGGATTTGTTGATAGAATTGATTGTTTTGTAAGGGAGTGGGTGTTTGCTGGATTGGGTAGAATTCAGGCAAACTGAGAACAATTCCAAAGCAATTCCTAATTGCTAACTTAGTATATCATGGAATAATTACCGATACAAGAACAAGAATTCAAACTGTCAATCGGCTAAATTCACCTGGCTTTTATTTTTCATCTCGACCGATTAGATAAATATTGCTCCAACTGCTCCACAGCCTCCGGCAGATTTTTACGCCCGAAGCCGATGCGGAAGTGATTGCTCTCATCCCTGTAAAGAGTGCCGGGTAACAGCAAAACTCCCTGGCGGGTGACTAGATCGTGGCAAAAAGTTTCTATATTGGCACCGAATAATTGCGGATAAGCAATGGGGCCGGCAATGGGCTTCACCCAGGTAAATCGATCCGGATGACGGGCAAAGAAACCGTCCAGAACCCTCAGATTGTACTGAATGATTTCCAGATTGCGCCCGACCAAAGTCTCGCGATGGCGCAACGCCAGTTCGGCCAAAAACTCACTGGGAGCGCTGCTGCAGATGCTGGTGTAATCCTTTAATGCAGCCATGCGCTGATAAACTTCAGAATTTTGGGTAGCCACCCAGCCAATACGCAACCCGGGCAGGCCGTAGGTCTTTGAAACCACCCCCAGCGATACCGCCAGCGGGTTGACCTCGCAGGCAGAAGGCAACTGGTTTGCAAGGGAATATTCTGACTCGCGGTAAACTTCGTCCGAAAAGAGCACGATGCCGCGCTCCTGCGCCAACCGGTTGAGCGCTAAGTATTCTTCGCGGGGCATCAGGTAGCCGGTGGGGTTATGCGGGGTATTGACCACGATGGCGCGCGTATTGGGGCGTATCGCTGCCTTGAGCTCATCCAGGTCGAGCGCCCAATTGGCCTCTTCATGGGCGTGCCAGAAGGTCACCTCAGCGCCGATACTTTGTGCTACTTCGGATAAAGATTGGTAACAGGGCCAATGCACGATGACATGATCGCCCGCTTTAAGCAGGGCGTGCATGAAGAGGAAAATGGCTTCCTCGGCACCGCTATGAACCAAAATTCGTTCCGGGGTGATGCCTAAATACAGGCGCGTAATCTCCTGGCGTAGAGAAGTGGCTCCCGTCGATTCGGTATAACCCAGCCAATGTTGCTGAAAGCGTTCAGTCGCATCCGGCTCCAATTTGAGCAGGTCGCCAATGGTCACTGACTCGCAATCCGAGCAGCAAAGCAAATACTTCGTGCTGAACTCGTACTTTGCGAAATAGCGTTCCAGTTGAAAAGGCTTGAGGTCCATAGAAACTCTTTCAGTGCCGCTTGCGCTTCTTCTTCTGTTCGATAGTCTCTTTTACGGCTCCGACCGACTCTGCGGAGACCGCCGGGATGTTTCTTTCCTCATTCCCGGCAGCCGTCGCCCGCCTGGGTTGGAAGAGGAACATGCGACTGATGACGCCCGCGCGTATCTCGCTGAGCAGTTCTTTAAACATCTCAGAAGCCTGGCTCTTGTATTGCACCAACGGGTCGCGCTGGGCAAAGGCCTCCAGGCCAATCGAGACGCGCAAGGCGTCCACTTTTGTCAGATGGTCTACCCACAACTCAGAGATGACGGTAACGAGAATGTGCCGGTAGATACCGTTCTGAATGCGACGGCCTAAAATTGCAGCCAATATATCTTGCTCTTCATCGCTCAATGCATCCAGTCTTTGAGATTCCAGAGCGGCCGCCCGTTCTTGACCTAATTCATTGGCAAAAGCCTGCTTGATTTTGGCATCCAAATTCGATAAGGGCACATCGGCCAGGCGGAAGCGCTCATATTCCATCTTCCCCCAGACGACTTCCAGCTCTTCCTGGACCTCTTCCAGATGGTTGAGGATCAGGCGGGTAATTTCCTCGCTCGAGGTATCCTGTTGTAATTTTGCGGCCAGAAATATGAAGTTCAAGACGGTGACCTTGCGCATGACCCGTTGGTGAGTACGTGCATCGATCGCCATGCGGTTCCCGACCGAGAGATTCATAAGAATTTCTACCAGGTCATCTTCATCCAGCTCGCCAGTATCGAGGCGTGCCAGGAGGGTATCTGCATTCTGACTGAGTTGGCCTCCTGGCGCCAACAAGGCAGCATGGCGTTTTTCCAGGTTGCTCTTCACCACCTGCATGAGCCCATCCTGAATTTCCGACCAATCCAATTCGATCAATTGTGCCGGGCGCATCTCAAGGCTGTCATCCAGGCGTCGCTCGAAGGCGCCGATGATGCGGGTCAGGGCCAACATGGTCAAGCCATTGGTGATCTGCCCGGCGATATCTTCTTTAACATCATTATCCGCTGAGGGCAGGCGACGTAATTCATCACTGGAAAGGTGCAACTGGGTGCGTACCAGATTGGAGAGTTCCTCCAATTGCTCCTGTGGACGACGCGGTTGAGTACCCTCTTCCCCACCAGTCTCGATCCCCTCAAAGTAAATATCCAGAGTGTCCAAACGCTCCTGCAGGATCTGTTCAGCGGAAGCGCGCGTTTTTTCGAGCAGAGTTTGCGAGGTGGAGAGAATATGCTCTTCTTCTGCAGCCAGGGTTTCATTCGCCAGATCAAGCAGAATATTTTTTACACTCTTGCCGGTAGGTTTATTAGTCAGCCGCTGAAATAACTCTTCGATCACCAAGTGCAACGTATAAGATGGTACGCGGACGCCTTCCTGCTCGAAGAACATGGAAGGCTGCACCTCTTCAAGATAGGCCAGCAGCTTCCAGGGTCCTTCTTCATCTTTTAGAGCGGCAGGGATACGTTCCTGTAACTCGCTGTGCAGGATCTCGATCACATCTTCGTGCAAGTCTTCCTTGGATAAAGCACGATCGCGTTCCCCATAAATGCGTTTGCGCTGGGCATTCAAGACGTCATCGTATTCCAGCAAATGTTTACGTACATCAAAGTTGTTACCTTCGACGCGTTCCTGAGCCTGTTCGACCATGCGTCCCAGAATACCACTCTCGATGGGCAAGCTTTGATCCACGTGCAGGCGGCTCATGACATTTTCCATCTGCACACCGCCAAATAATCGCATCAATTCATCTTCCAGGGAAAGGTAGAAACGCGAAGAACCGGGGTCACCCTGACGGGCGGCACGACCACGTAACTGGTTATCGATGCGACGAGCCTCGTGGCGTTCAGAGCCCACGACATGCAGACCGCCCAGTTCACGTACTTTCTCCATGTCGGTGAAGTAATTCAAAAAGGTCTTTACAGATTCTTCATAGATACCGTATTGTTCCTCGGTCAACTTTAGCAAGGCCTGGCGGCGTTCTTCGTTGGTCATGCTGTAAGGGTCTGCCACACCCGCGCCTTCGAGCACGCGAATGACTTCGGCTGTGACTTCTTCGGTGAGTTCACCGCCCAATTTGATATCCACACCACGGCCGGCCATATTGGTGGCGATGGTCACCATACCAAAACCGCCAGCACGGGCAATGATCTGGGATTCTTCATCGTGTTTGCGCGCGTTCAAGACCTGGTGGGGAATGCCACCCTGCAAAATCGACATCAGCCGTTCTTTATGGGTATCCTCCAGGTCAAGGATGCGCAACAACCTTTTCATGTTGTCGGGATCATCGATGTTGAAGGAATCCATCCCCGCCTGACGCGAAAGCTGACGCAGTTCGTTGGTGTTCAGGTCTTGAATTGGTTTGCTCAATCCGGCCAACTCAGGAATCTCGATTTCTGGGGATTTATTGTTGTGCTCCACCCACGCATCCCGGAGAATCAATACCTGCGCCAGGCGACGTAATAATTCAGCACCAAAACGTTGCGAAAGACGCTCCGAATGCTCGACCGAAGTCGTGCCCACCAATTGCGGTTGCCCCACCACGTAATAATGCATCACTTCGGCTGTGATGGCGCGTAATTTACCTTCTTCGGTGCGGTAAACCAGATCCGGATAATCCTGCCGGCGCCAGAATACCGGAATGCCGCTCGACTCATTGCGGTAGGTATAGAACTGCACCGGATAATTCTTGCTATCTTTCTTTTCCACCAGCTTCAAGGGTGAGTCATCCCGCATGGCCAAGTATTCCAGGTTCATGGGAATTGGCAGGACCTCTAATTTGTAAATCTTGAAGAACTCTTCCGCTTCAGTAATTGCAGTACCAGTCATACCGGCCAGTTTCTCATACATGCGGAAGTAATTCTGAATGGTCACTGTAGCATAGGTGACGTTTTCAGGCTCGATGTTAACCCCTTCTTTGGCTTCGATGGCCTGGTGCAAGCCTTCAGACCAACGCCGACCCGGCATCAAACGCCCGGTGAATTCGTCGACGATGATCACCTTGCCACCTTGAACGATGTAATCTTTATTGCGATGATAGAGATGTTGCGCGCGCAGGGCTTGTTCCAAATAGCCCAGCATGCGCGCCTGTTCTAGGGTGATATCTTCGGGCCGTTCCGGGTCGCGGATGGATAACCCAAGAATGGCCTCGACGTGCACTTCGCCCACTTCGGTGAGAGAAACCTGGTGGTCCTTTTCGTTGACTTCATAATCCTCTGGTAGCAACTGGCGTACTACCTGCGACATCTTCACGGACCATTCGGTATCTTCAGAAGCCGGCCCGGAAATGATCAATGGGGTGCGCGCTTCATCGATGAGAATGTTATCCACCTCATCGACAACGGCATAATAATGCCCGCGCTGAACCCGTTCTTCAAGGGTCATGGTCAAATTGTCACGCAAATAATCGAAACCGAACTCGCTATTCGTACCATAGGTAATATCAGCCCGGTAAGCCTCAACACGATCGACCAGCGCCAACTGATGCAGGTCTTCTCGCGCATTGGGACTGTCCAGGTCGATCAAAAATGCCTTACGCCCATTTTCGGTGCGCGCAGCCATTTGTAGCACGCCAACCGACATTCCCAGCATGTGATAGATGGGAGCCATCCAACGCGCATCACGCCGAGCCAGGTAATCATTGACGGTTACCAGATGCACGCCTTTACCGGTGAGGGCGTTCAAATACATGGGCAGGGTCGCAACCAGTGTTTTGCCTTCCCCGGTGCGCATCTCGGCAATTTTTCCCTGGTGCAGAGCAATTCCGCCAACCATTTGAATATCATAAGGACGCAAACCGATGGTACGTTTGCTTGCTTCACGCACCGCAGCGTAAGCCTCGGGTAACAGATCATCCAGAGTTTCACCCTGAGCCAGGCGCTCTTTAAACTCGTCTGTTTTGGCTTTTAACTCGTCGACAGCAAGAGCTTCGTACTCTTTTTCATAATCGTTGATCTGATCAACAATCAGCGCAGATTTTTCAATTTCGCGTTTATGGGAATTCCCGCCAAAAACGCCGGCAATTGATTTAAGGACCATAATCACCTCTACCCCCAATCAATGGGGAAATTCTTCAAGAGAAGATTATAGCATAGCCGAAAAGAGTGCTCTCGTCGATCCGGACGAGTCTTATAAAAGATTAATATTCTTAAAATTTTTACAAATCATGTCAAAATTCTATTTTATAATGCAAATATTTGCATTTGCAATTATAATCATCTCGAAAATCTCATTTGAGGTGGCAAGCAATGAAAATGAAATTTTGGTTAGCCAGAATCCCTATGGTGATGAAATTGTACTTCGGCTTGCTGGGCGGTTGGCTGCTGACGACAGCCATGCACATTCCGGATGGATACCTCAGCCCAATTACCTGCATCGTAATGTTTGCCATCGTGCTGCCTTTCTGGGTGCGCGGGGTAATGAAGTTACGCGAAAAGCTCAATGCCAAAACAGCTCCTCTGGTAGCTCTACTGGCTGCTTTTTCCTTTGTGCTCATGATGTTCAATGTGCCCATCCCGGGTGGAACGACAGCCCATGCTGTAGGGGGAGCGCTGATCGCCATCCTCTTGGGACCGGATATTGCCACCATCGCTGTATCGATTGCCTTGTTGATCCAGGCGCTTTTCTTCGGCGACGGGGGCATTCTGTCTTTTGGCGCCAACTGCTTCAATATGGCTGTGGTTTTGCCATATGTGAGTTACGCCATCTATCACGCCCTCACGAAGAATATCACCCTGACTTCCAAACGCCGACTGTGGTCTGCCGGCCTGGGAGCCTGGGCCGGGTTGACCATAGCTGCCTTTTTTGCCGCGGTGGAATTCGGCATTCAACCGGCGCTCTTTCATACGGCCAACGGCACACCGTTATATACCCCCTATCCTTTATCCGTGTCCATCCCGGCCATGGTGATTCCGCATGCGCTCATCGCTTCGGTGGTTGAAGCGCTGGTAACGGTAACTGTGGTGGCCTATCTTCAGCGCGCCAATCAGGCCGCCTTGCAGATCAATCAGGAGAAATCTCCCGTACCCGTCGAACTGGGCAGCCTGGCCCGCCTGCGTCCATTGTGGATCACCCTGATCGTTTTGATCTTGCTTTCACCAATTGGCCTGCTCGCACCCGGAACCGCCTGGGGAGAATGGGGAACCGAGCAGTTCGTCGGTCTGGGGTTAAAAATCATCCCCACGGGCCTGGCCAAATTATCCAACCTTTGGTCTGCCCCGCTGCCCGATTATGATCTGCCTGCGTCGGGAAATGCAACTCTGGGATATATTCTCTCTGCCGCCGTCGGCATCGTGATCATCGCTATCGTGGTCTGGCTGTTCACCCTTTTGGTCACAAGCGGGAAGAAATCCCCGGCCAAAGTAACAATATCACGGGGTAAATAATTGCCACAAAGCAGCTTCGTCGAACGCACGCTGGCGGATATCAATCGCACGCTGGAGCAATCGCTGTTTGCCGAGCGAATTGCCCGTCAAAATGGGTTGTTGCAACTCTTTGACCCGCGCGCTAAATTACTGGCGACCTTATGCCTGCTGATCGCTGTGAGTGCGAACAAACAACTCTGGCAAATCGCGTCTTTGTTCCTGGCAGCCTTGATCCTGGTCGTACTATCAAAAATACCGTTGACGACGTTTTTACGGCGAGTCTGCCTGTTCGTGCTGATCTTCACCAGCCTGATCGCGTTACCGGCACTATTCCTGACTCCCGGCCCAGTGCTGTGGAGGCTGACCGGCGCTCTCGTCATCACCCGTACCGGAGCGACCTCAGCGGCCTTCCTCCTCTTGCGCGTGACTACTTCGATCTCGCTGGCCACGCTGCTCATCCTGACCACGCCCTGGAACGATGTGCTCAAGGCGCTGGGAGTGTTGCATTTGCCGGACGTGATCGTGCTGATCCTCGCCATGACTTACCGCTACATCCATTTGCTTCTCCACGAAGCCAATGATATGTTCGTCGCACGGAAAAGCCGTTTACTGCGGCGCCTGTCACCTTCTGAAGAACGCAGCCTGCTGGGCGCCAATGGTGGGGTACTGTTGAGTAAATCACTGCAACTGAGTGAAGAAGTGTACCTGGCTATGCAGTCCCGGGGCTACCACCACTACCCGCGCACGCTGGATGATTTCCACCTCCACTGGTGGGATGGGCTGGGGATGTGTGCATGCTTAGCAGTGATGATCACCTTTTTCATCTTTGCCTGATTTTATTTTATAAGGAATATCCTCATTGACCTTCGATCTTACGCCTCCCTTATTCAAACTCGAAAATGTCTCTTATGCCTACGAGAATACCGTACCGGCACTGGATTCAATCAACCTGGAAATCCACAGTGGCGAGAAGATCGTTCTGCTGGGTGCGAACGGTTGCGGTAAAAGTACGCTGCTCAAGATTCTGGATGGATTGTATTTCCCAACCAGCGGCAGGGTTGCATATTCCGGTACCACGCTAGGCGAAGCGGTTTTTCGCGACGAGGCGTTCAACGCCGCCTTCCGCTCCAAGGTAGGGTTGGTCTTTCAGGACAGCGATGTTCAACTTTTCTTACCCACGGTACACGATGAAGTGGCTTTTGCACCCTTACAACTGGAAATCTCACAGGAAGAAGTCCGAGAGAGAGTGGAAAAAGCCTTACAAGCCCTGCACATCGAGGGACTGCGCGAGCGGGCTCCGCACCAACTCTCGAGCGGGGAGAAGAAGAAGGTCGCATTGGCCTCACTGCTGACGCTGAAACCGCAGGTCTGGCTCCTCGATGAACCCGCTGCCGGGCTGGATCCGCGCACCGTGGCGTGGCTTACCGAATTCATCAACGAGCAGGGAGATTCCGGCAAAACGATCCTCTTGGCCACTCACGATCTGGAGCTGACGCGCTCCGTGGCTGACCGCGTGTGTTTACTGAATGAAGCCCACCAGATCACCTTTGACGGCGCTACACTAGAAGTTCTCGCTAATCAAGAATTACTCAGTTCCACCAATCTCATTTAAATTTGCTGAGAGTGAAGTGAAGACTTTGCCCTCAGCGAATTCGCTCGAACCCAGCGTTCGGACACCGATGAAACTGAGATGATTCATTTGGTCACCTCTAACTTGGCATCTGCGGGCATACCCGGCTTCAACTCGTGATCCGGATTGGCAATCTGAATATCGACGCGATAAACCGTGGTGCTGCGACTTTCGGTGGTCTGTACATTGCGGGGCGTAAACTCGGCCTGATCCGAGATATAAGTCACGGTACCGCTAAAGCTTTTATCCGGGAAGGAATCGACTGAGATGCTGGTCGCCTGTCCGAGCGTAATATGCCCATACTCGTCTTCAGGAATGTAGACCGTCAAGGTAACCGGGTCCAGGTTGCCAATTTCGAGTACTGTAGCCCCGGCTGAAGTAAATTCACCCTCGTTGGCCGATTTGGATAAGACTACTCCATCGGTGGGTGAGACCACGGTGGCTTTTCCCAGTTGAATGTTCGCCAAGGATTGTGCCGCCAGAGTCTGGGTGAGATTGGCTTCGGCCTGTTGCTGAGCACCCTGAGCCGCAGCCAGGGCTGCCTGGGCTGCCGTTACCTGCAAAGAATCATCGCCGGTCTGGTAAGTGGTCAGGGTCTGCTGTGCATCCGCCAGAACTTCCTGGACCACGGCCACACGGGCGCGGGCTTCGAGTACGTTGCTAGCAGCATCACTGCTGAGCATCTTGTCATAGGCAGTCTGGGCCGCATCCAGTTCACTTTTGGCAGCATCCGCCAGCTTCTGGGCAGCATCGACCAACTTGGAATTATCCAGAGCCTTTTTGGCAGCATCCAGCGTGTTTTGGGTCACGGTGTAATTCTGCTGCGCCTGAGCCAGACGTTTTTCGGCAGCGACAAAATCTTCATTGGAAGCATCGGCGAGCACCTTGGTCAAATTGGCAGTTTCCGTGTCCAAATTATCCTGCGAGGACTGAATGACCGCATTCAGCGCAGCCACCTGTTCCGATTTTTGAAAATACCAACCCGGCAAGGAGAAATCGGATGGTTGAGAAGCCGTCCAATCCCTGGTGCGAGCCGCGCTGTTCTGCAAACGTGCATTCTGTAAGGCCAGATCAGCCTGGGCCTGAGCATCGGCTACATTTTGCTTGGCGCTATCCACAGCAGCCTGAGCTACCTGCACAGCTGCATCGGCTTCATCCGCCTGTGCACTAACCACATCGTCATCCAGTACGAATAAAATGTTCCCTTCCTTCACGGAGTCGCCTTTATTCACCTTGATCTGAGCAATCTGGCCGTTAATCTCGGCAGCGACCTTGATCGTATCCGTCGAGATGGTTCCCGACGCTTTGATCGTGGTATTGCCGCTACCAGCAGTGCATCCTGCTATAAAAACGATGGCTAACACCACACCAGCAAGGACAGGTACTAATCGTTTTTGTCTCATGTAAAGCTCCTTCTCACCAACTCAAGATTTCACAGCCGAAATGAACACATCCTCCAGAGTTGGTGCAATCCAGTCCAGATGGGTCACCTCTATATGCTCGGCTGACAGTATTTTCTGAATTTGTTCGCGATATGCAGATGCATCCGGTACGACCGCATGAATCTGTGCGCCATACATGGCAATTTCATTAAAAAGAATCTTGCCCTGGGCCTGGGCTTCCTTCAATACCTTCATGGTACGTTCAGGTTCAGGCGTACTGATCTCCAATACCTGGCCGCGCATGGCATTGACTTTCAAATTGGCCGGCGAATCCAAGGCTACCAAGCGTCCCAGGCTGATAAAGCCCACGCGCTGGCACAATTCGGCTTCATCCATGTAATGGGTGGTCACCAGTAAAGTCGTACCTTTTTTTGCCATGGCGTAGATCAGGCCCCAGAACTCGCGCCGGCTGATCGGGTCGACCCCGGCGGTCGGTTCGTCCAAAAATACCACGCGGGGATGGTGTACGATGGCGCAGCCAAGGGCCAGGCGCTGCTTCCAACCGCCCGAAAGGTTAGCAGTGAGTGTGTTCTCCCGCCCGACCAGGCCTGCCATCTGGAGTATCTCCGCTTCGCGCGCCTCCAGTTCACCTTTTGAAAGCCCATACACTTTGCCATAAAAACGGATATTCTCGCGCGCCGTCAGATCGTTATACAGAGTAAAGATTTGCGACATATATCCGACCTGGGTGCGTAACTCCTGAATCTGGGTCACCGGATCAAGGCCAAGCACGCGCATCTCGCCGGAAGTAGGTTTGAGCAACCCCAGCAGCATACGGATCGTGGTTGTCTTACCGGCGCCGTTTGGGCCCAACCAACCAAATACCTCACCAGTGTGAACTTGAAAATTCACCCCGTCCACGGCGATGAAATCGCCAAAACGTTTGACCAACGCCTTTACTTCGATCGCGTTCGTCTCAACCATTCTCAGCCTCCTCGCGATGGATCAGGCTGATGAAGGCCTCTTCCATGCGCGGTTCGATGGTACGCATACCGCTCCATGCCAATCCTTGAGCGGCGAGCGCGACCTCAATCTGCGGCTGGCGCAGGGCCAGGTCATCCAGAAACAGGTGCAACATCACCCCATAAGTCTGGACTTCGAGGACACCGGTGAGCTTGCTGACCAGATCGCGGGCCGGGACAAATTGCTGCGGAGTAAACTCCAGCAACTGGCCGGGAACTTTTTGTTTGATGGCTGTTGGAGTATCACAGGCGATCAAATGGCCCTTATAAATCAGACCGACCTGGTTACAGCGTTCCGCTTCATCCATATATGGAGTACAGACAAAGATCGTCAGGTTATTTTCGCTTCGCAGGTTGCTGAGCAAATTCCAGAACTCGCGCCGACTGACCGGATCGACGCCCAGGGTAGGTTCATCCAGTAGAACCACCTCGGGATTATGAATCAGGCTGCAGGCCAGTGCCAGTTTCTTCTTCATGCCACCGGAGAGTTTGCCAGCCAGGCGCTGAGTGAACTCACTCAAGCCCGCAAAATGCAGCAACTCAGGAATGCGCTTATTTTTCTCGGCGGTCGAGATGCCATGCAAATTGGCAAAGAAATTCATATTTTCCTGCACGGTCATATCCGCAGGCAGAATAAACTGTTGGGCAATATAACCCGTGCGCTCGCGAATAGGATAGATCTCGTGTAAACAGTCATATCCCAATAAGCGGCTCTCGCCCGAATCGCGGCGCAACAAACCCAGCATCAGGCGGGTGGTCGTGCTCTTCCCGGCGCCGTCCGGCCCGATCAAACCAAAGGTCTCGCCGGGTTTCACCCCAAAACTCAAATGATCTACGGCCAGAATCGACCCCCGGGAAGTCTTGAAGGTCTTGGTCAATTGATGGGCGTAAATGGCAAATTCTTCGGTCATAACTCTAATCCAGCCTGGATTTCAATGCAGAGGCGGCCACGAAAATCACGATCAACGCGTACACTACCAGTGCAACCACGTCGCTCCACAGCACGGTAATTCCAACACCTTTGGTAAAAATGCCACGGACGATGCGTAAGAAATAGGTCAACGGGATCAAATTGCCGACCCACTGCGTCCATTGCGGCATGCTGATACGCGGATAAATGAACCCGGTCAGGATCATGGAAAAGAGATTGAAGACGGTCACGTATTGCACCGCCTGATTCTGATTCTTCGAAATCACGGAAATCAGCAATCCCAGGCCCATGCCGGAAATAATGAAAATCAAGGAAAGCAGAGCAAACTGCCACAGGCTCCCCATAAAAGGCACTCCAAACCAGAAAACGCCTAATATCATGATGACGGTCATATCGATCACAGCCATGAGCCCATTCGAGAGCAATTTGGCCAGGATGCGTTCCAGAGGGCGTGCCGGCGTGGCTAGCAGTTGTTCGAGGATACCGCTATCCCGTTCACGCACCACGGAATTACCTGAATAGGAGAGGATAACGTTTTGCATGATCAGAGCGATCAGTCCCGGCAACATGAAAACCAGATCGCGCATATCGGGATTATAGAGGACCCGTGTATCAGTGGTGATCGCGGAACCGGATAATTCAGAGGAGATCGTGCTCCCCCCTGCAGCTTTTTCGATCGCCTGAGTGGTCAGGTCGACCGAGTATTTCTGGGCAATCAAACTGGCAGCGTTATAACCCGAACTAACGTTAAATGAGTCAGAACCATCCAACATGAGCAAGACCTGCCCATTGCCACGATTGACCTCCTGATCCAGGTTCGGGCCAATCACGATGCCGGCTTTGACCTCACCGGCATCGATGGCCGCGATCACCTGGTCCTGGCTGGAAACCACCTTGGTGATATCAAAATAGCCCGAATTCACCAAGGCAGAGGTAAAGTCGCGACTGCGCACGTCCATGCTTTGATCGTAAATGGCAGTGGGAAGATGATCCACCGTCAACTTGACGGCGTAGGCGAACAGGAAAAGTTCAATGACCGGCAAGAGAAACATCAGAGTAAGCGTCCGGCGGTCGCGAACGATCTGGATGATCTCTTTGAAGATCAGAGCACGCAGGCGTTGGAAGGATTTTCTCATACTATTCCAACCTCCTGCGGAATGACCGTGTTGCCAGCAACATCACTACCACAAAGTAGATGCCCAGAGCCAGTACATTCTTATAGAGCGGGACCAAGCCGATGCCCTTGGTGATTATCCCCCGTGAAATGGGAATAAAGTAAGTCATCGGGAACAGGTCACCCACCCACTGGATGAAGACCGGCATGGTGTAACGTGGGAAGACAAAGCCACCCAGTACCAGGGCGAGCATTTGGATAAGCATGACAAGCTGGTTGGTCTGACGCTGGTTTTCGGAAATTGCCGAGACCATCAACCCCAGCCCAAGGCCGCTGAAAATGAACAGGAAGGTCACGCCAGCGAAAAGTGCCAGATTCCCCTGGAAGGGAACATGGAAAATGAAGACCCCGGTGATGAGGATGGTAATCAGATTAACTACAGCGATGCAAAAGTAGGGGACTACTTTGGCCGCCATCAGTTCAAGTGGACGGATCGGTGTGACCAGCAATTGTTCCATAGTTCCCTGCTCCCGTTCACGTACAACGGCAGCAGCTGTAAGCGCGACTGTCTGCATCTGTAGCAGGGTGGCGATCATGCCGGGGATGATGAACCACAAATCCTTCAGGTCGGGGTTGTAGAGAATATTGATATTCAGGTTCAATACCGGCAAAGTTTCGGCTTTTGCGGTCGTCCCAAGGCTGGACACATCCTCAGTCACGATCCTGGCAGCATACTCCGCGCCGATGATGTTGAAGGCATTGTAGGCAGATTGGGAAGGGAACAAATCCGAGCCATCAACCAGCGCCAGCACCTGGGCATTGCCGCGGTCGACGGATTCGGCAAAATCAGGCGGAATCACGACCCCAGCACTGGCTTTGCCAGCATCGATCGCCAGTATCACCTGCTCCTGGCTCGACTCCACTTCCACGATCTTGAAGTATCCGGAATTCACCAAAGCCTGTAAATAATTCCGACTCTCCATATCCAGACTTTGATCAGCGACCACCAGGGGCATGTTGCGCACATTAACGTTGATGGCGTAGGCAAAGAGCACCAACTGCAACAACGGAATGGTCAACATGATCACCAGGGTGCCGCGGTCGCGTACCATTTGGATGAATTCTTTTTCGACAATGGCTAAGAATCGACGAAACATGGGCCTCTTAAATCGTCGGGTTGGCTGCCAACCCATGCAGAATGAGGGAAATGATCATTTCAGAAATCTCCCGACGAGCCTCAGGGCCTGGAGCAGGGTCATTGCTGCGCAAATAAGGTAGCATCACACCGACCGTGGTGGCGATGATAAACCGGGCAGCAGCAAGGGTATCCATCGCTCGCATAATGCCCGCTTGAAACTCCTGGTCGAGAAAATCAGAGAGCAACCGCGAGAACTTGACCCACCGTTCAATGACATATTGAGTCATGATCTCATCATTGATCCAGGCTTCAGCAAACAGAGCGCGAGTGTACACCTTGTTCATTAGCACCTGTTCCAGAACGCGGTCGATCAACTGCACCATCTCCGCCCTGGATGCAATGGGCTCGAGATCCCCGAAGAGTGTGTCGAACAATTGCACCTGTGAGCCCAATATAGCCAGCAAAATGTCACGTTTACCTGGAAAATACCCGTAAAGGGTACTCTCACCAATATCGGCGGCTTCAGCGATATCCTTGGTCGTGGTGGCAGCATAGCCCTTTTGCGAAAACAGGCCAGCGGAGGCATCCATGATCAATTTGCGCTGTCGTTCAATATGGCGATCCCGGCGCGAATGATTTTTGTCAGAGAGAGAATGAAGTATCATCGACCCTGTCCATTTCCGAGCATACACTCGTAATTCGAGCGAATACTAACTCTCTTTATCATGCAGGTCAAGTGTCGACCGGTACGACTAAGTCAATTAAACGGGGAGCTAAAGCGATGAAACAATCGAAAGGATTAGTGAACTGACAGTACCTGATGGGAACCGGGAAGATCTATCCCGTTTTCGATCTCCACCACAAGCCAGTACATTCAGGCAGGATGACCCCATCGATTTGCCTGGCAATCTCTTCACCAAAGAAAAAAGTGCTGGATTGCAGCGCTTCTTGCGGACTAGCGAATCGATAATCGGTACGGAACCATTTGTCGCGGAAACCGAGTGCGACCAAGTACTGGTAATACTTCACCAGATGAGCGGGGGGATGGGGAGTAGTGAAACCGGTTCCCTGCGTCTCGATGATGACAATGCTGCCACCCGGTTTGAGGGCGCGCTCCATCTCAGCCAGCGCCTGGTCGACAGGCGTTTTCCAATCCTGGCGATTCCAATCCACCAGGTAGCAGATGCTCCAGCCGGCGATACACAGATCAGCACTGGCATCCTCGACCGGCAAATGGCGATGGTCAGCCACCCCGGTATGCCAATTATGCCAGCCGCCCGCGGTCAACGTGCCGGTAGCGACTTCCAGCATGTGCGTCGAGGAATCGAAGGCAGCAATGGAATTAACAAGAGGCGCGAGCAAACGAGTTACCCTGCCGGTGCCGGCTCCGGTTTCCACCACATCGATGCCCGCCAAGAGCAACACTCCACGGATGGCCCGCAATAGATTGCCCTGATAATCTTCGCGACTGACCAGGAGTTCGTAATTCGACGCAGCTTCGTTATAAATGGTTTTGTGATCCGACATGGAACACCCTCAGCGGTCGATTTCGTGGTGCAATTCGAGCATGGCGGCAATCAACTCACTGACGATCCCCGGTTCGCTACCTAAATGACCGGCGTCCGGGACCAGATGCAGGTGTGCCTGCGGCAGTTCCCCTGCGAGGGTGATAGCACTCTCAGCCGGACAAATCATATCGTAGCGTCCCTGGACAATATGGCAGGAAATCCCCTGCAAGCGGTGGGCTTCGTGCAACAAATAATCATCAGAGGCAAAGAAAAGATGATTGAACATGTAATGGTTTTCAATTCGCGCACTCGAAAGGGTGACTTCGTCGGTCGTGGGCTTTGGCTCTGCGGGGAGCAAAGAAATCAGGCTCTCCTCCCAATCATTCCAGTTCTGTGCAGCCGGGAGATGAACCCCCGGATCCGAGTCAAAGAGGCGTTGGTGGTAAGCAATCACCAGATCAGAACGTTCCGCGGGGGAAATGGGTGCATTGAATTTTTGCCAGGCCTCAGGGAAGATACGTGAAGCGCCATCGCGATACGTCCAATCCAGTTCGCGCTGACGGCCCAGGAAGATGCCACGCAACACCAACGCAGAGACCTGCGCCGGGTATTTGATAGCATAAGCCAGGGCCAGGGTACTGCCCCACGACCCACCGAAGACAATCCAACGCTCGATGCCAAACGAATTGCGAATCGCCTCGATATCCTCAACCAGATGCCAGGTATCATTGTCCATGACTTCGCCAGTGGGAATACTGGGAACCGATCCGCGCTGGGAGAAAAGGATGACATGGAAAAGGTTGGGGTCGAAATAACGCCGATAATGGGGCCGAGTGCCCCCTCCGGGACCACCGTGCAAATAGATCACCGGGAGACCTCTGGGATTGCCGACCTCTTCAACATATAAAGTATGCAATGGGGAGACGCTCAACTGGTGCACGGCAAAGGGCTCAATTTCAGGGTAGCACGGATAAATTGGATTCATAATACCGGCTGTATCACGACTGAACGCAGCCTCCCGGCCGCGGTTTCAGGGGTCAAATCTCGCTGAGGCATGGCCATCATCTCGTACCCGACCATGAATTTGCGTACCGTGGCCGAGCGCAGCAGCGGCGGATAAAAATGAGCATGCAACACCCATTCCGGGTGGTCGAGACCATCAAAGGGAGCCTGGTGAAAACCCATCGAATAAGGGAAGGAAATCCCAAACAGGCCGTCGTAACGGCGGGTTACATCCAAAAAGAGAGCGGCCAAATCTTTGACCTGCGCCGGTGCCAACTCCGGCAAACGCTGAACAGGAGCATTGGCCAGGATTATCACCTCGAACGGCCAGATCGCCCAAAAAGGCACCAGGGCGGTAAAAGAATCATTGGCGCTAATAATGCGCACCGGGGTCGACCGTTCTTCCTTCAAGTAGTCCATCAACAACAGAGAATGATGCTCGGCCAGGTAGTCGCGCTGGCTGAAGAGTTCCTTGACGGGTTCGTTGGGAATATGCGCCGTGGCCCAGACCTGGCTGTGCGGGTGCGGATTGGAGCAGCCCATCATAGCCCCTTTATTCTCAAACACCTGCACATAATGAATGCTCTTATCGGAACCTAGTTCTGCGGTCTGTTGTGACCAGGTGCGGATCACTTCAGAAACTGCGGCCAGGTCCATGTATGGCAGCGATAGGTCGTGCCGGGGTGAAAAGCAAATTACACGGCAACGACCGGTTTCAGGTTCAGCGACCAGTAAAGACCCGGGTACGGGTTCGGCGTTCTGAATCGAATTTCCGAGCAACAGCGCCGGGAAATCATTATCGAACACAAAAGTGTGCGCATATTTGTCATTCACCACCCCGCTGGCACGTTTGTTACCCGGGCAAAGCGGACAGGTCGGATCGTAAGACGGAATAGATTCAGCCGGCGTTTTTTCCACCTGACCCAACCACGGACGGGTGGCCCGCTGCGGCGAGACCAAAACCCATTCGCGGGTGAGGGGGTTGAAACGGCGGTGGGGAGTATCAAACATAGAAAATCCTTCTCTCGAAATTTTAATCATTATACTTCGCGATGACCAACCCTCGAAGGATGCCTGCGGACCTAGAAAAATCTCCCACGAATGGGTGATTCGTTCCGCTTTAAAATCGAAAACGAATCGAAACGAATCGGGGATACCGGCAAGAGCAAGAGCAAAATCAACTGTAAAAGAGCAGGGTTACATTATAGTATTATTGTTCTATAATGTCAAGGAAAAACTGGGTTGCACGACGACCCTTTCATTGGCTGCTGGTGTGATGTCATTGCATATTTGTAAGGAAAATACTACCGGGATAGGATTTTCTTTTTATGAGATAAACACTATAATATTAGTACTGGTAGACTATCCAAATTTGATTACCCAGGTGGATCAAAGAGAATCAAATGCGATTCAGATTATTGAATTTAATGCGACAGGGATTAAAAAAAGGACAGAGCATCGTCGAGTTGACGCTAATCCTATTGATGCTTTTAACCCTGCTGACCGCGGTGGTCGAATTCGGCAACCTGCTCAACCAGTACATCATCGTCGTGGACGCCGCCCGCGCGGGAGCACGTTTTGGCAGCAATGATGATCCATTCATCCGCACTACAGATCCATTTACCCTGGATGCAAATTTCTTCACCAATATCGACATCATCGTCGAAGGCGCTGAAGCTGGGCGAAATCCCGCTCCGCCAGCCCACGACCTCGATAAAGGCGCGCTCACCCCGATCCGGCTCAACCCAGCAGACGGCGACGATGTAGTGATCTCCTTCTTCAGCATCCATGACGGGGTGCTGACACGGTTCCCGGACTTCGTCAACGGGTGGAGTTATTATGGTCACCACGGCTACACCGGGCAAACCTCAAATTTCACCACAGCCCAACTGGAAGCTCAAATCCCCGCCTCCATCGCGCCGGATACCGGTATGGTACTGGTGGAAATTTATTATAATTACCATCAAATTTTAGGGTTCTGGCGTTTGATCGGCGTGCCTGATCCCATTGAGGTTTACACCTACGCGATCATGCCACTTTCGGCTGCAGAACCCACGCCAGAACCATAACAGATAGGAAAATGATGATTAAGCAAAAGAATAAACGACCCATCCAAGAAAAGAGCGAGGCACAAATCATCGTGATTTTTGCCATCGCGTTGGTGGCCATCATCGCTTTTATGGGCTTGGCCATCGACCTGGGCGACGTATTCGTAGCCTATTCCCGCCTGACACGGGCAGCCGATGCCGCTGCGCTGGCCGCCACTTCCCAGTTCCGCGAAGGTTATACCTCTGCCTCTTTAATTGCGGAAGCACAACAATTTCTGGATTTGAACGGGGTAAAGGACACAACAGGTATTTCCATCGAAAGCTGCGATACCAACCCCGGTGATCCACAATTATGTACCACCCCCCCGCGCAAACTGGTGCGGGTCGTCGTATCCGAGAACGTTCCGCTTTATTTCATGTCCGTCGTCGGAATTCGCTCATTACCAATCACCGTCAGATCACTATCCGAAGCTGCCTCGGTTGACCTTGTTCTGCTAATCGACCGGTCAACCTCAATGGCGGAGAACCCCGACGGGAGCGAAGCCGATCCATCTGCCTGTAATCCTACCCATAGCTGCCATCCGTTCGAAGAAATAAAATCGGCCGCTGAGGTACTGGTCAACCATCTATTGCTCAGCGAAGGCGGCAGCACCGGTTACGACCGGGTGGCGATCGTTACCTTCGACCGCTACCCGCATGTAGACCTGGCGATGACCTCTGACAAAGATCAAATCACCAACACCATTGATGGGCTTACCGTTTACGAAGGTATCGGAGCCTGCACCTTCGCCCCCGGCAATGCGACACTGGCAGATCCAGAAGGACCCTGTCGTTCATACAATGCAGATGGTTCGTATTGGGGAATCTGGTCCCGCGACATGGATCTTCACGGCGACCCGACGGATTGGATGGTCACCAACAGTGGAGGTGGTTTAAAAGTCTCCGCCAATTTGCTCGGCGGCAAGTACCCGGCCCCCTTCCCCATCTCCCCCACACCAGCCACCCGTACTGATTCATTGTGGGTAGTGGTGTGGCTGACAGACGGTTTCACCAATGCCGGTTTTGCCAGCGATGGTAACGCCTACGTGGAAGACCAAACAAATTCCGGACTGGTCTATTGCCCGGCTTACACTTGGGTGCCGATCGCCGGTTACAGCGATACCCGGTATTGCGTCGACCAGGATGCGCGCGACCCGCAGGGGCGGCACGCCTCTACTGATCCGAAATATGACCCGGACGATTACGCCCGCGACATGGTCGATTTTTTGACCAACCCAACCACCGGTCAAGGTGCTTTGTTGTTCACCATTGGGCTGGGAACGGAAATCACCCAACGATCTCCCTATGAAATTGCTAATAATTTTCCTCCACCGGGTGAAGCCCTTCTGAAATACGGGGCAGATAAAGGCAACGGCATCTATTATCCTGCGCCGAATGTCGCCCAATTAAATTCTGTCTTCCTGGCAATCGCGAACAAGATCGCGACGCGTCTTTCTCAATAAGTGGATAGAGGTTTGCAATGGTCAATCATTCAAAAGCACCCCCTGGACGAATTTTTCAAAAACAAATGAAGTCGCAAAGCATCGTCGAATTTGCCCTATCATTGCCGATCTTTTTGATGCTGATTTTTGGAATCTTAGAATTTTCTATGCTCTTCGCTTCCTGGCTCATGGTGCAGGACATGGCACGCCAGGCTTTGCGGTATGCAGTGACCGGGCAATACGAAACCTCTTACTGTGCCGCTGCCAACCTTCCCGCCAACGGCGGGGACGGCGAAGCGGACGGGGGTTGCGCAGGACCCAACAAAGACACCGAGATCGACTACTCCCGGCTATATTCCATAATCGACGAGGCAAAACGGTTCGAATTGGCCCTCTTCATCAACCAAAGTATCTCGTTCCCTGCCGATGGGGTTATGACCAATTACGACCAACCAGGATTTACCCGGGTCGTCATTTGTTCCAGCCGCCCAGGCTTTGTTTTCTTCCCCTCCCGCACCGGAGGAAATGCTGTGGGCGATTACAGCAAATGTGTGTATAACGGATCGGTCAAAGACGATCCCGGCGGCCCAAATGACCGCGTGGTGGTTTCAGTCGACTTTAACTACCCCTTCTTAACCCCGTTCCTCCGGGCCAATTGGGCGATCTTCCACCTAACCTCCTACCAACAGGGGATCGGTGAGGAATTCCGGGTCTCCCGCGTGATCAACGTCCCGCCCGCCATCGTGTTGCCGACAGATCCCCCCACCAATACGCCGACCCCGTCCGATACGCCTACAAACACACAGACACCAACATTTACCATAACGCCGACGCCAACCAACACGTTCACACCTACAACTACGTCAACCGCCACGGCAACGCGGACCCCGACCGCAACAGCCACAACCACCACTACACCAACCAGAACGCTGACGCCTACCATTACCAAGACGCCAACGATCACACTGACGCCTACCTTTACCAAGACGCCAACGATCACACTGACGCCGACCAAAACGTTCACGCCTACCTTTACCAAGACGCCAGTACCTACCGCGACAAAGACGCTGACGTTCACACCATCCCCAGTACCACCTACGGCAACGAGGACATTTACGCCGTCGATCACCCCAACCCCAACGAAGACGTCAACCCCGACGATCACGCTAACCCCGTCGAATACGCCAACCAAGACGGCGACGCCTACGAAAACGCTGACACCAACTTTTACAGCAACAGTACCTTCAGCAACTCCCTCGAAGACGCCAACGATCACACAGACGCCAACATATACATTAACGCCAACACTCACCCCGACGCTAATCCCATCACCGACGCTCACACCTTCGAAGACGCCGACAACTCATCCCACCGATACCCCTACCATAACGCCTACGCACACACCCAGGCCAACCGGCGGCGGTTAAACATCAGTTCAATGGATCACAAAAACAGGAGGCCAAATGCTTCCTGTTTTTATTTGCCAAAATCAAAAGTGATCTTTATTAAAGCTCTTTTTAAGGAGAATATGCAATCTGGTACATACATGGGGCTCGCTTATGCCATGGGTTCACCCTTAACGATGGAGAAGAATCAGAGAGAGATATCCCTGTAATTCTCTTGACAGGTCTTTTAACCCATGAGATAATATAGAATATATTTTCTATATTTATAGCCGGTTACTCACCAGTTTCAAATGGAGCATCCGTATGACCCGCCTGGTATACATCCCCGATGATGTTACCCTTATCCAACTGGAAGTCGATATCTCCGCCCGCCAACTGGCAGCCGCCATCAATGCCGGCCTGCGCCCGGTAGAAGCGCTCAAAACCAGCCCCGAACCCATGGCTGCCAGCCAGATCGGAAACACAGTGATCGTTTCACCAAGGAACAAACGCGGCCACCCGGTCACGACCCTGCAGCAAAGCAGCCTCACGCGCCACCAGTTCCAGTACTTGGCGCTGGCGGCGCACGGATACTCGAACAGCAAAATTGTCAGCCTGATGGGGATTCCACGACGCTCGGTCAGTTATCATCTCAAAGGCATCAAAACCCAAATCAGACCGACCGCCCTACCACCGATCTCGGAATAATCAGGCAAGTCAATCAGATTTTCTGCCATACTTGATACAGACTCAGGTCTGCGCTGACACCGTCAGAGGTAAACTCAGCCTTGATCTCAAACCCGCTCTCCCCGGCTAGAACCACCAGTTCTGACCGAGAAAAGAGATGCACATAACGCAACCCGGGTTTACCAGACTGTTTGGGCATGACATGGCGCCAATCCAGCAATGTATCACCCATCTCCATGTCGGCTTCCGTCATATCCACCAAACTCCAGGGTTGGATGCGTGCAACCAGCTTTGGATTATTGTCAAATTGCCATTCAGAATGGATAAAAAGCCCACCCGGGGGAAGCAGCCCGGCGATCTGCCGCAACAGACGCGTGCGCGTATCAGCGCTGGGAATGTGGTGGAGAGCCGCAAACATCAACACACCATCGTATTGGGATAGACTGCAAGCCTGCGTCCAGGTTGCTTCAGAAAGATTTACCCGGTTGAACAAAACCTGTTGACCCGGTTTCAAAACGTACTTCCGGCTGGCAGCCCTGGCGGCAGCAATCAACACCTGGCTGAAATCCAGGCCTTCGTAAAGCCCACTGATCCCCTGCTCCACCCAGGCCGCGGAGAGCGCTCCGCTGCCACAGCCCAGGTCCAACCAGTTGCCGTCGCGAATCCACTCAGGCAGGATGCGTCTGACTCCGGGCTGGATACGCCGGCGCGTCTCGGCAAAAGCGCTGCCGTATTCCTGGTAAAATTGATCATTAATATCAAATAATTTCTGAACAACCGTTTTATCCATCACAACAATTATAATGGTCATAAGGTGAATCATGGATATCGAGAACTGGCAAAAGAAACGTAACTACAACCCGGACCTCTTTGCCATCGCTAAAGTGATACTCGAAGAAGTGCGCGGCGGCCGCAAGCTTGACCGTTCGTTACGCGCGCATACAATGGAAGGGGGCGGGCTGTTGGCCAAACACGTCTTGATCGCCGCCTACCACGAGCTGGTGAAGAGCGGTGAATGGGTGGAGGACCCGGAATTGCTCTCCCGAATCCGTATGAAACCGGTAAGAACCCTTTCGGGGGTCACCACCGTGACCGTACTGACCAAAGCCTATCCCTGCCCGGGACGTTGCATTTTTTGCCCGACCGAAGCCTACATGCCTAAAAGTTATCTGGTAGACGAGCCAGGGGCTGCGCGGGCGTTCCAGAACAAGTTCGACCCTTATAACCAGGTACATTCCCGTATCGTCGAATATGAAGCTGTGGGTCACCCTACGGATAAAATCGAACTACTGGTTCTGGGTGGCACCTGGAGCGCTTATCGCCGCGACTACCAAAAATGGTTCATCCAAAGATGTTTCGACGCCATGAACGAAAGTTCCACTGCTGAAATCGTGGAGCCAGTCATGGCAGCCAATAACAAAACCGTCGACTTAACCACGCTTAGACAAGCGCACGCGATCAACGAGACCGCGGCCCACCGCAATGTCGGGCTGGTGATCGAGACCCGCCCGGATGAAATCACCCCGACCGAATTGGCCTGGCTGCGGCAACTGGGCGTCACCAAGGTGCAAATGGGGGCCCAGAGCTTGGACGACCGGGTGCTGGCGCAAAATCTGCGCGGCCACACAGCCACAGATACTCTGCGCGCCACCTCCCTGCTACGTGCAGCCGGATTCAAAATCGTGTTGCACTGGATGCCCAACCTGCTCGGCGCCACACTGGACTCTGACCAGCGGGATTTCCTGCGCCTGTGGCAGGATGGGTACGCGCCCGACGAGATCAAA
>Ga0182011_10000509_pt1 | contig 33931 bp, 28 predicted proteins | sample 711E1DmetaG_FD_120481 | JGI IMG/M metagenome (GOLD analysis project Ga0182011, IMG submission 120481) | Permafrost microbial communities from Stordalen Mire, Sweden - 711E1D metaG | ecosystem: Environmental > Terrestrial > Soil > Wetlands > Permafrost | place: Sweden: Stordalen | collected...
GCCGATGGCTGGGGTACAATAAATCTTCCGGGTGGTGTATCTTATTCTAATGTTGTAAGAGTCAGATATTATGTTGCAGGACTCGACTCACTTAGTACGGGCGGTTTAGGATTTATTAGTGAATACCGCTATGAATGGTTCAGGAGCGGATATAAATTTCCTGTGTTTCAAATCATAACACAACTTGAATATATAATGGGTGTCGGTGTCAGTGGCTATAAAGAAGTCAGATATACAACAACAAATGTTCCTATCGGCATCAGGAATATTTCCGAAGCTGTTCCATCAAAATATTTGTTGAGCCAGAATTATCCGAATCCGTTTAACCCAACAACAAATATCAGATACCAGATTACAAAATCTGATTTTGTCAGTCTTAAGGTATTTGATATAATGGGCAGAGAAATTTCAACTCTCGTAAACGAGAAACAGAATGTGGGAACATACGAAGCAACATTCGATGCAAGTAACCTGTCCAGCGGAGTATATTTTTACAGGTTGAGTGCAGGGGATTTTTCTGATACGAAAAAACTAATGGTGATTAAATAGTTTCACTGTTTTAATATCGTATAATATTTTATAATAATCATAATAATATTATGAAAAAAATAATATTTGTTTTAATATTAATCTCATTTGCTGATTTTTCTGAAGCACAATGGGTACAGTTAAATGGAGTATCATATGCTTCTTCTTTGGTAAAAAGCGGAAGTAACATTATTGCAAGTGAAACATATGGAGTTTATTTGTCAACAAATAATGGTAATAACTGGACATACACGGCTTGCAATGGCACAGAATTTAATTCACTTGCCGGAATTGGCAATAACGTTTTTGCAGGAGCAGTTTATGGGGGAGTGTTTATGTCGACAAATAGCGGAATTAACTGGTTGCAGACTCCTCAAAATTCTATGTCGATTAGTTATCTTGCAAAAAATAGTACTTATTTGTTTGCCGGTGGTGGTAACTCTGGTGCAGCATTTTATCGGTCTTCCAATAATGGAATTAATTGGATTGGAATGTTCACCGGTAGTTTCGTTCCTTATGCAGTAGCCGCAAAGGATAGTAGTGTTTTTATTTCTTTTGTGGATAATACAATGTTTAATAATTTTATTTATCGTTCATTAAATAATGGAACCAGCTGGACTGAATTATCGACAGGACTTCCGGACCCTAATGAAATAATAACATGTTTCGGCTTTTCAAATACTACCGTTTATGCGGGGTGTTCTGCAGGGGTTTATTGTTCCACGAACAACGGTACAAGCTGGTATCAGACTTCACTGAATAATAGAGAAGTACATTGTTTTGCTATCACCGGAAATAATGTTTTTGCTTCCACAATATATGGAGTCTATTTATCTATAAATAACGGTACTAACTGGACTCTGAAAGACGAAGGTTTTAATGGCGATCCGGGAGTTGGCGCTTTATTAATTGCAAATAATTATATTTTCGCAAGTTCATCAGGCATTTGGAGACGCCCGCTATCTGATATGATTATAGATGAAGTAAATCCAAATTCAAATGTTCCGGATAAATTTTATTTATATCAAAATTATCCGAATCCGTTTAATCCTTCGACGATTATAAGATACCAGATTAAAGATTCAAGATTCGTGACATTGAAAGTTTATGACGTCAGGGGAAGAGAAATAGAAACGCTCGTAAACGAAAAACAAAATGCGGGAACCTATGAGGTTGAATTTGATGCAGGCAATTTACCGAGTGGTGCATATTTTTATCGGATGAATTCGGGCTTATTTTCAGATACGAAAAAACTGATGGTTATAAAATAAAACTTTTTACTATGCGATTGAAAATACTGACAGTATAAAAAAGCTAATAAAGCATTCCAGGCAATAATTAAGGAATGAAATTTAATTGAAAAGAACGGGAACATTAGTTCCCGTTTTTATTATTCTGTTTAAAGAAAAAAAGAAACTTTATACTAATTATTAAGGTTTGAACAAGAGTATTAAATTCAACGTTTTTAAAACTCAGTTAAACAGGAATAAAGTTACGGAAAAGATAAAATTACTAATTCTCATTATTCTCATATTCGCTTACTCAGATATATTTTCCCAATGGGTAACGCAATCAAGTGGAACAAGCGATGACCTGAACGCGGTATCATTCGCAAATAGTTATACCGGCTGGGCAGCAGGTAACAACGGAACAATCATTGCAACTACAAACAGCGGAACAAACTGGAATAATCAGATAAGCGGAATAAATTATAATCTCCGCGGAATTCGTTTTGCAGATGCTATGACCGGATGGGCCGCCGGAGATAACGGAACAATATTAAAAACCGTTAACGGTGGAATAAACTGGAAATTCCAGATCAGTGGTACTTCTAATATTTTAAGGTCAGTATTCTTTCTGAATTCTTTAACCGGCTGGGTAGTGGGTGACGGAAGCACAGTGCTCAAAACAACAGATGGAGGAAATGACTGGATATTTCAAACCGGCGTTACGATAAATAAACTTAATTCTGTATATTTTATTAATGAAAATACGGGCTGGATTTCCGGTGCAGGAGCAATTTATAAAACTACGGATGGCGGAAATAACTGGATATTATTAAACAGCAGTACAAGAGATTTGATGTCAATCTTTTTTATTGATGAAAACACAGGATGGACGACAGGCAGTGTATATACAATTTTAAAAAGCACAGATGGAGGAGCAAGCTGGACAAATTTATTATTAAACCATCCGATAAATAACGGTGATAGTCCACCTGCGATATTTACTTCTGTTTATTTTATAAATGCAAATACCGGGTGGTACACATCATCACATTCATTCGGGGGAACCGTCTATAAATCTTTGAATGGAGGGTCGAATTGGGGTATTGATTTTCCCACCACGAGCAATGAAAAATTATATGCAATAAATTTCAGCAGTGCAAATTATGGCTGGGCTGTAGGAGAGGCAGGAACAGTTATCAACACCTCGGGCAGAAGCATAACTTCAATTTCAAATAACAATTTAACTGATAAATATTCGTTATCACAGAATTATCCGAACCCGTTTAATCCTGTTACGATAATAAAATTTCGGATTAAAGATTCAAGATTCGTAACATTAAAAATTTATGATATTACCGGTAAAGAAGTTGAGATTTTAGTGAACGAAAAAAAATCTCCGGGAGTTTATGAAGTTACTTTCGATGGCGGCAAGTTGTCATCGGGAGTCTATTTTTATAAACTTATTTCAGGAGATTTTTCCGAAACAAAGAGAATGATAATGATTAAATAACGATATTTATTTAATCATAGTCCCGATAACGAAGTGTATCGGGAATATTGGTAAAATAAATGTTTAAGTCTTCAGGTCGAATCACCTTATAAAACAAAACATAAATTATGAAAAAAATATTATTAGCTCTGATATTATTTTTTATTACTGTTTCTTTTTCTCACGCGCAAGTTTTAGATACTGTATTGACATACAGTTTCGGAAAAATGCCGCCCGTTTATTTTGAGAATAAATTATACTGGCAAAAAAATTACGACGATAAAGGTCATTTGCTCTTTGAAGGATTGTGTTATAATTCGTGTCACGTCGGGGTTTTCATAAACTACCACAAAAACGGAAACTTTAAAACCACAGGTCAGTATAAAGAAAATACAACCGGCGACTGGAGTAACCTTAATGAACGCGGGCTTTGCAGCGTTCAGGTAGGTGAATGGAAAAATTATTCCGAAAACGGAGAACTGAAAAGCACCGTGCTTTATGAAGATGGGAAATTTGTGAAGGAGTATTAAAGAATTAAGATTTAGAATTACAGCTTCCACTTCTTCATATCATCATACATCTTATAATCCGTTAAATCATAATGTATAGGTGTTACCGAAATGTAATTCTCGTCAATCGCTTTAACATCGTATTCAATTGTTTTATCTATTTTCAGCATACTGCCCGTAAGCCAGTAATATTTGCGGTTTCCGGGGTCAACACGAATCTCATACGTGTCATCCCATGACGATTTTCCCTGCTTCGTAATTACAACGCCTTTAATGTTTTTTGTTGCAGGAATATTCACATTAAGCAGCGTTCCCCGCGGTAATCCGTTTTTTAGAACAGCTTTTGAAATCTTTGTCGCAAATTTCGCGGCAATAGTAAAATCAGGATATGTATAGCTTGTAAGCGAAATAGCTATTGACGGAATTCCAAGAATCGTTCCTTCGGTTGCCGCAGACACCGTTCCCGAATATATTATATTAATTGCCGTATTAGAACCCTGGTTTATTCCCGAAATGAGCAAATCTATTTTTCTGTCTTTTAATAATGTATGAACGGCGAGCTTCACCGAATCCGCAGGAGTTCCTTCGATTGCATATCCGTAAAAATCTTTAAACATCATTACTTCTTTCATTCGAATCGGGTTCGCCATCGTTATCGAATGCCCCACGGCACTCTGCTGTGTGTGCGGCGCGGCGACGATTACTTCCGCAAATTTTCTGATTTCCTTAGTTAATGCTTTTATACCATCGGCTTCTATGCCATCGTCGTTGCAAATTAATATTGTTGGTTTCAATTATTTTTTATTCTTTCGATTTTTTATTTAAATGTTTCCACAATAAATCTTTCAGCTTATCCAGATTTTCTCCCGATACCGATGAAATCATAATTTTATCTATATCGGTTTTCACCCTCGATATTTTTTTCTTCAATGCATCGGGTATTGCATCTATTTTTGTAAAACAAATTATCCTTGGCTTATCGAGCAGATGTACTTCATAACTTTCGAGTTCTTTTAAAAGTGTCTTATAAGTAGTTAAATAATTTTTTTCTTTTTCTGAAAATTCAGTAGTGTCGATTAAAAACACGAGCAGTTTTGTTCTCTCGATATGCCTCAGAAATTGTATCCCGAGCCCTTTTCCGCTCGATGCACCTTCAATAATTCCCGGGATATCTGCCATCACGAATGAATCATATTCTTTATATTTTACTATCCCGAGATTCGGAATGAGAGTTGTAAACGGATAATCCGCAATTTTCGGTTTCGCAGATGAAATTTTTGAAATCAAAGTTGATTTGCCTGCATTCGGAAATCCAACGAGCCCGACATCGGCAATCAGTTTTAGCTCTATTATGATTGTCAGTTCTCCGCCCGCTCCGCCGTTCTCTGCTATTCTCGGTGCCTGGTGTGTTGCTGATTTGAAATGTGTGTTTCCTCTTCCGCCTTTTCCGCCTTTCAATATAATTTTTTCTTCACGGTCAACAAGCATTTCGGCTAAAACTTTTCCTGATTCGAAATCCTTGATTAAACTGCCGCAGGGAACCATTATAACTTCATCGTGTCCGTTCTTCCCTGTTTTATCTCCGCCGAGACCGTGATGCCCCCGCCCGGCTTTATAAAGTCTCTTATACCTGAAATCAATCAGAGTAGAAAGCTGTGAAGAGGCTTTAAATATTATGCTTCCGCCGTCTCCGCCGTCTCCGCCGTTAGGTCCGCCCTTCGGAACATATTTTTCCCTTCTGAAACTAACGCAGCCGTTACCTCCATCACCCGCCTTTATATTTATTTTTGCATAATCTATAAACAAATTTTATATATATCCCTTCTCTAAGTTTGTATAATAATCGTTCAATAAATCAATAAATAAAACAACATTTTTATTATACATATCGACATTATTTTTCTTAAAAATTTCTTTTAAATAACTTACAGCCTCTTCCCATGTATTTAATTTTTCCAGTTCCTCGAATGCAGAAAACATTGAAAGTCTGCTCGATTTAAAAACTTTTTTTGCGATTATATTCAACTCGCCTTCTTTGAATAATCTTTTTATTTTTTTGCTTTCCGGGGAAGGTATGTGTCTTTCAAACGTATCCGTAATATTTATTTCTTCGCGTATTTCTGCTTTGGGTTTTTCCTGTATAATTTTTTCAGGTTCTTCAATCAACCGGCTGTCATTTATTTCGACGCTGCTGCTGATTTTGATTTTTCTGAACTCCGGTTCTTTTTCTTTTTTATCCTGTATTCCGGATTGGTCATCCCCGTTTACAATTTCATCGGATTTTGATTCTTCTTCTGCTGAAACCGAATCGTAACTCTTTTCATACTTGTTCATCAAAACTTTAATCAAAACTTTCAATTCTACTTCATCATTGTCCTTTAATCCGTCAATGACCTTAAATTTATCAAGAAGTTCGATAAAATTTTTATCTTCAAGAAATATCCTCACAAAAACAAAAGGAATCGAGTCATCGAGTGTAATTTCCTTATCTTCACCGTATTTCAATTTGAAAATCTGTATAAAGAAATTCTTTACCTTGAGACCCGTTAAATTAGTATTTAATTTTTCGAAAAGCGCTATGTTTGTTTCGTCAATAAATTCCGTTACTTTAGCCGATGTCATGAAAATCGGCGAATTTGATTTTATATAATTTAAAATCAATTCGCTGTAAAATCTGTAAAATTGAAATATTTCTGCTTTTTTAAAAACTTCATCCGCGGATTTTGAATCGAAACCGCCATATAAATAATTTATTAAAGTCCATTTTGGTCTTACGGCGTAATTGATGTTTAATTTCACGGATTTATCCAGCAGTGATTCGAGATGTTTTTTATCTGTTATCTCGTCAGCTTCTTCAAAAATGAATTTTTTATTGAAGACGGGCAATTTGCTTTTTTCAATTTCTTCAAATGTTATACGGGGTAAATTATCTGCTATATCAAGCAGATATTTCAATCTTTTCTCCGTAATGGTTCCGAACATAATGAATATTTTAAAAAAAGTAATAAAAATAAATTTAATTTAATAAATTATTATTTGAAATGTAAAATGAATGGAGAAAGCTTTTAGCTGATATTTCCGTTTCCAGGATTTACGGGTTAATATCAAAACTTTAATCATGATTACTGTGTTTAAGAGAAGCAATATATTTAGCCTATATAAATATAATTGTTAATAGCATTTAAACAAATAAGTTAGAAAGATATAAAAATATTATACAAATATGAAAAAGCAGACTTTATTTATATTATTAAGGTCTTCACTTGCGGCAGTGGTTTTGATTTTAATTTTGTATTCGGTTTCCGAAACAACAGGCGAAAAAAAGAGGAATAATGAAACTTCAGATAAATCAAATTTAAATATACTTAAATCAATTTATGAATCTGATACTACAAAAGGTGAAACAGTAAAAGGCGGCTATGGTTATTCTGAAACAGTTTCGGAAATTATGAAGCGTGAACTTAAAAATGCAAACAAAAAGAAAAAATTAAGTGAGCCTGAAGAAGAATTAGTTTATCCCGATAGAAGAAATTTGCCTCAAAACCCTTCTTCCCCGCGTCAGTCGGGATATCCAAACGGGACTGATAACACTCAGAATATTCAAGGTCCGCAAACCGTAGGTATAAATTTTACAGGAGCAACTTTGCTTGGAACCAATCCGACTCTGGCTTTCCCTGCGGATGATATGGGAGCGGTCGGTCCAACACAATATATAATCGATGTGAACGGAAGGATTGTTACTTTTTCAAAAACCACAGGAATCGCTGACGGAGTAATGAATACTTCAACCAATAATTTTTATATATCCTTTAGAAACGGCTCGGGTACGAGCGATCCGAGAATAAGATATGACAGAATAACGGGCAGATGGTTTTTGATTATCATAAATGTAAGCACACCGAACAGAATCTTAATCGCCGTCAGTAATTCCGGTACGATTACTGCCGGAACTACGTGGACATTCTTTTTTATTCCAATAAATTCCACTCCGCCAACGATATCAAATACCTGCCTGATGGATTATCCGACTCTGGGTATCGATGTTAACGCACTTTACATCGGCGGTAATAATTTTTGCGGAAGACCAACACAAACGTATAATAGTACAGATGGATATGTTGTAAAGAAGAGTTCCATTCTGGGGGCGGGACCTATTGTTGTAACAGTTTTCAGGGGTCTTGTAGCTACTCCCTCTTCCGCAGGACCTTATACTCCGCAGGGAGTCGATAATTTCGATACATCTGCAACAGAAGGATATTTTATAGGTGTTGATAATTTATCTTATGGAACGCTTCAAATCAGAAGAGTAAGCACTCCGGGCGGTACTCCGACAATTTCATCTAATATAACATTGACCGTGAATACGACGGCATTCCCGCTTTCCGTAAATCATTTGGGCAATACGGGAGGAACTAATGGAAAGCTCGATGCAATCGATGACAGACTGTTTTCGGCAGTAATCAGGAATGGAAGACTCTGGACGTCGCATAACATCGGCGTCGATAATACAGGCTCTGCATCAGGAACAATTACAAGAACAGGTTCGCGCTGGTATGAAATTCAGAATATGACTACGACACCTTCGTTAGTTGAATCCGGAACGATATTTAAGTCTACTTCTAATAATACTACCGACAGTATAAATTACTGGATACCATCAGTAATGATTTCCGGACAGGGACACGTTGCTGTATCGATTAGTGCCGCTGGAACATTTAACAGAATAAATTCCGGTACGGTGGGAAGACTGGCTACGGACCCGCTTGGAACTATGGGAACACCTGTGCTTTATACGTCGAGTACAACTGCTTATAATCCGCCAAGTGATCCCGGAACAAGAGGAGCGAGACGCTGGGGTGATTATTCTTATGTGAGTTTAGACCCGAACGATGATATGACGATGTGGGGAGTTCACGGATTTTGTGATTCAACAAATTCGTATGGCGTAAGAATCGGACAGTTCAAAGCTCCGCCACCTGCAACACCATCTAGCGCAAATCCGTCGACAGTACCTCTTGGTGTTGCACACGATACAATCGTTATTACGGGTACTTCCACGAATGGTTCAGGATTCTTTGACCCGGGTTCAAGATTTCCGAATCGTATTTCAGCAACAGTAACAGGAAACATAACAGTGAATAGCGTCATTTATAATAATCCGACGCAGGTAACTCTCGATATCAATACAATAAGTGCAATTACTGGTTCTTACAGCGTTACCATTACAAATCCTGACGGACAGTCTGCTACGGGAAATAATTTGTTTAATTCACCTTTACCTGTCGAATTGAGTTCGTTCAATGGAACGGCAACGAGTAACAATGTGACTTTAAAATGGACTACCGTTAAAGAAATTAACAATGCAGGATTTGATATTGAAAGAAAAAAATCTAACGGAACAACATTTGAAAAAGTAGGTTTCGTTACGGGAAAAGGAAACACATATTCGAATTCGAATTATGTTTTCTCTGATAATAAATTGTCTTCCGGTGTATATAATTATCGCTTAAAGCAAACTGATTATAACGGAGATTTTACTTATTTTAATTTATCATCAGTAATAAATATTTCTGTTCCTGATAAATTTAGTTTGTCGCAAAATTATCCGAATCCATTTAATCCTACGACTAAGATAGATTATAATTTACCGACTGATGCAAATGTTTCTTTGAAAATATATGATGTTACAGGCAGACTAATTTCCACACTTGTAAATGAAAAAAAACTTGCGGGTTATTATACAAAAGAATTTGACGCTGTTAACATAGCGAGCGGAGTTTATTTCTATCGTCTGCAAGCCGGAAGTTTTGTTGATACGAAGAGATTTGTGGTTATTAAGTGATTGTTAAACAATTATCAATGTACAATGTTCAATGTACAATTAAGAGCCGGGAATTAAATTGATTTAATATTTTTTCTCGTTCCCAAGCCCCAGCTTGGAAACGAAATTTAATAACTTTACTAACTTTACAAACTTTATATCTTTACAAACTTTATAACTTTATAAACTTTGGAACTGCCGGTACTTCTCCAATAATTTCCTCTTAACCGTGTCTATAGATTTATCAAAAGACGTTCCGCCCGCTGCGTTCTTATGCCCGCCGCCATTAAAGATTTTTGCGAATTCATTAATATGAATATTTCCTTTCGAACGGAAAGAAATTTTAATACTGTCTCTCAGCTCAACAAGCACCATGCCGACTTTAATATTTTTTATGTTCATAATAAAACTCGAAAATCCCTCTACATCCTGAACATCCGAATGAAATTCCTCAAAATCTTTTTGTGTAACAACACCGATTATTACCGTATCATCAAAATGAAATGAAAAGCTTTCTATAAATCTTGCGAGGAGCTTCACTTTACCTTTTGCGATGTTGCAGTATATATCATCATAAATTTTCACAGGGTCAGCACCTTTACGTATTAAGTCCGCACATATCTCTAATGTTTTTTCGTTAGTTCTCGGATATCTGAACGAGCCCGTGTCAGTCATTATTCCCGCATACAAACATTTTGCAATGAACGGGGTTATATATTTCGGATTATCATTACAAATCCATTCATATAATATTTGCGATGTTGCCGGATAGTTCGTATCTGAAATCAACAAATCGAATTGGTTCTTTCCAAGATGATGGTCTATGCAGACTTTTATCGCGGCGCTTTCTCTGACTGCTTTTTCCATAGACTTCACCCTCGAATATTCATTCGTATCCAATATCAATATCAGGTCTGCTTTTTTAATAATCTTCGTACAATTTTCAATATCTTCGCGGAAATATCTGATAATATTTTTCTTATCGAGAAAAATCAGATTATCGGGGGTAACGGAATGGTTAATAATTGTTACATCTTTCCCTTTATCTTTTAAGTAGCGGTATACTGCAAGTTCGCTGCCGATAGCATCGCCGTCAGGTATTAAATGTGTTGTTAAAACAATACGTTTGCTCTTATTAAGAATCTTCTTTAATTCGTTATACTTATTTTTCATCAGTCAAATTTAGTAAAAATACTAATTTGTAACAACTTAAAAGCCCACTGTGTTCCGTTCTAAGTAGAATATTCAAAATGAGGAATTTAAGATTTTGATGATTTGCATTCGGGAAAATGGAAAAACAGGAAAATGGGATAATGGTGAAAAGCTTTTTTTCTTCTTGATAAACTTGACGAACTTGATAAACTTGACGAACTAAATAACCATTTTCCATTTTTCTATTTTCCATTTTCTTTTTTATAAATTATCTGTTTTCCGATATATTGGATTTATATTATACATATTTAGGTTTTAATAAATTATTATCTTGAATTTACAATAAAATTTTAGTCATTTAACGAAAAACATTATGAGCAAAAAACTTGAAAAGAAAGCAAAAGATTTAGGACTTAATAAAACGCAAAAGCACATATTTATATGCTGTGATGCAAAAGATGCAAAATGCGTTAAGAGTGAGGAAGGACTGAAATCGTGGAAATATCTTAAAAAGCGTATTGCAGAACTCGATCTTGACGGCAAGGTGCAAAGAACAAAAGCAGATTGCTTCAGGATTTGCTCTAAGGGTCCGATTGTGGTTGTATATCCGGATGGAGTCTGGTATCACTCCTGCTCTCCGAAAGTATTGGAAAAAATAATTCAGGAACATATAATAAAAGGAAAACCCGTAGAAGAATATAAACTGTTTTAAAATTGTTTGAAGTTTTCCCCTCTCCTTGTAGGAGAGGGGCAGGGGTGAGGTTTTAAAGTGTTTAGTAATTATTTCAGTTTTGATTTAAATCTTATTTGCATAATTGATTGATACGTGAAAATAAATAATAACATCAAACCCACAACATAAATGTTGTGATACACTAATGATTGAAGAAAAAGAAAAAGAAAAAGAAAAAGCAAAAATAAAAATAAGCTTATTTATCTCGGCGGCTTTCATAGCTATTTTGTGGTTAGTCAGATTTTTTGAAATATACACAAAAATAGACCTGTCGGTTTACGGAATTTATCCGCGGACAGCATCTGGATTAATAGGAATAATAATGGCACCGCTTGTTCACGCAGATTTATCACATATATTCTCAAATACTATATCTCTGTTCATATTAACATTTTTTATATTTTATTTTTATATAAGAGCATCGTTTAAGGTTTTTATTATAATTTATATTTTTCACGGTATTTTTGTCTGGTTATTCGCGAGGCAATCATATCACCTCGGTGCAAGCGGCTTGATATATGGGTTTGCGGCTTTCCTGTTTTTTATGGGACTGCTCAGAAAAGATACGAGGTCGATTGCAGTTTCTTTGCTTGTAACTTTTTTATATGGCGGTATGGTCTGGGGTGTATTACCGACCGACCCGAAAATATCTTTTGAGGCGCATTTATCGGGTGCTTTGGTAGGTATTTTATGTGCGTTCATTTTCCGCAAAACCGACCCGCTGCCTGTAAAATATGATTGGGAGGAAGAAGAGGAGGATAAAGAGGAAGAAGGATTCGAGGATGATATAAATCCTGATGACGTAAAAATCAAAGACGACGCACACCCGACACATTTTTTTAATTAGTGCCCATATATCCCCTCTCCTTGAGGAGAGGGCCGGGGAGAGGTTAAAATTTAATAAGTGAACATAATTTTTAATTAAATTTATTTTTTTTTAGTCAGAATAATTTATGCTCTACTTTATTACTTTATAACTTTACAAACTTTATTACTTTCTTTATAGAATTGAAAATCCTTTATTATAAATTTATTTTAATTATAAAATATAAATTATGAATATGAAGAAGAGCTGTCCCTGGCCTGCCAACAATCCCCTTATGATTGAATATCACGATAAAGAATGGGGCGAGCCACTTCACGATGATAATAAAATTTTCGAATTTATGGTACTCGATGCATTCCAGGCGGGGCTTAGCTGGAACACGATTATAAACAAAAGAAAAAATTTCGAAAAAGCATTCGATAATTTCGACCCTGTAAAAATTGCGAAGTATAAAGAGTCTAAAATTCAAAAATTATTAAACGATGCCGGAATCATCAGGAACAAAATGAAGATTCGTGCAACCGTAAATAACGCAAAAATATTTTTGAAGATTCAAAAAGAATTCGGGACATTTGATAAATACATCTGGCAGTTTACGGGAGGAAAAACTCTTCACAACAAATGGAAGACAACAAAAGAGGTTCCGGCTTATTCAAAAAAATCCGATGCAATGAGCAAAGACTTAAAAGCCCGCGGATTCTCATTCGTCGGCACAACCATCTGTTACGCCTTCATGCAAGCCGCCGGCATGGTCAACGACCATATGACAAGCTGTTTCAGGTATAAGGAGCTAAAGAAGAAAAAAGTTTAATTATTTACAAATGCAATTATAACTAATTTAAAAATTTCATTTTTATATTATAGTTCTATTTATCTCAATTCGTTAATATTATAAATTTCTAAGTTGCTCAGAAATCCCATTCTTTGTTTAATTTGTCTTATGTTTTCGTATAAATCTTTCTCAAGTATGGCTACTTCAACATAAGGAAGATTTGCGCAAAATAATATATCATCTACATCTGATAGTCTTGGTTTTCTTTTTTTGTTAATATAAAATTTAAAAAAGGTTATAAAACAGGTGGCCATTATTGAAGGAAATTTTTTATAATTAAATAAATGGAGCTCATCTTTTTTATCATCAAAAAAATCTTTCTTAAATTCGATTATTTGCCTTGTCGTTACAAGTTCAACCCACTCATTTATTTCATTAGTTGTATAGAATTTTTTATTCTCCGGTTTATAATCTTTTTTAAAACTCAATATGGATTTAAGTATCTCGGGTTTTTCGCTATCGAAGTTTATTGAATAAGATTTAATTTCGGGCCTATTAAACATATCTTTAAAACCTTTATAGAATTCCGTTTTATCTAGAGTATTAATAAATAAAAGCATGGGATCAATAATATTATTGCTATTATAATTTAATATTTCCTCCTCTGCAAGTATAGCTCTACCTTTTAAAACAAAAAAAGGAATAGAATGGCAATAATCTATAAACTCATCAAAAACTGTGGGTGATTTTCTCATCTCAAAAAGATTTGAGAAACAGGTGCAAAAGGCATAATCCTTTTCCAAAATAAGATTTACAAGATTATGACCAATAGTACTTTTGTTTTTTATATATTCACTCAATATGCAAGTATCTAAAAAACAATACTTGTACTGTTTACCCCTGATTTCAACCATTAATCATATTATTATAAAAAATATTGTTTTAAAATCTGGACTGATATTTAGAAAAAATATTGTTAATAATGATCTTTTTTTGTTTGTAAATGTTCCCACGGCTCTAATCGTATCGCAAAAAATATAATTATTTTAATTATATTAAATTATAAAAAGAAAAATAAATTATTTAACACTAAAATCCTTGTTAGCTAATACATAAGCACTTTCCCCTTTAATATAACTTTGTTCAATATTAAATCCTGCTTTTAGGCAAACCTTTTCTAATTCGGTTTTATCTATTAGGCCATAGAAAGTTGACATTTTGTCACCTTTTATCATCCATCCGTCCAAATACCTAATTGCTTTTGGATTCTCTTTAAAATTATTGAAGTAAGAGTTCCTAAATTGATTGAATACAAAAAATTTTCCATTGTCTTTTAATATTTCGAATGAATTATTAAGTATGATATTCCTATATTTATAACTTGGAATTGCAGATAAAACATTTGAACAAAAGACTAAATCGTATTTTAATTTTTTCCATTTTATCTCTTCTACAGAAAATAAATCAACATTTTTTAAATATTTTATTTTGTAATCATTTAATAAATATTTTTCATTTCCAAATTGATGAACTTTATTTAACTGCTCATTAGAGTCAACTGCAATAACCCTTTTTACTTGTTTTGCCAAAGGTACCGTATAACGAAATAATCCACATCCATAATCCAAAATACAAAAATTTTTATTCAGTTTTGAAATCCAATCTAATACATATTTACCTTGCTGACTTATTGATCTAGCTGCATTCTCACTTTTTACTATTGTTGATTTTATATTATAATGCATATAATTTTCCTTTAATTTCTTTTAAGAATTTTTCATTCGATATAATTGCATCTATTTGATTTTTTGCATATTTCGGATAAATTTTTATTAATAAAATGCATAAGATAGCAGATAAAATTAATATAACTAAAATAATTAAGAAAAATATATAATCCTTTAGTAACAACAAAACTATCCCCCAAATAAATAATGAAGTTAGAAACTCTACAAAAGCCCAATACCAAGACCATTTATCTAATGCAATCCATATTAAATGTTTGTCAATCTGAGGATTTGTAGAACTCGCATATTTATAAAAAACATCCGCCATTAATGTTTTTCTATTTGTCTTTAAAACATTTTTGTAATTTTCATCAATTGGAATTTCAACAGCTTTGGATAATGGAATTAGAATATAACTTACATCAAATTTTTTTCTGATTTGAAATAGATCTGAGATTTTATTATGCATATAAATCACTCTAAATATAAGAGCAACTATAGCAGAAGGTACAATATAGATTAATTTTATGGGTAATTTAAACAAAGGATCAATACTAATTTTTAGAATAGGTAAGTTGTCATAAACATAAAAAATAAAATTGGAAAAATAGATTGAATTTTTTTTCAACATTATAATAATTAAAAGATTTGATATGAATGTAAAAAATGCAATTCTATTTAACATATCGGTATAATTTTCGATTAATCCAAGAAAAGTTTTCATGTTTTAATTTAAATTTTAAAGAGAAAAAATTCTATTTTATTTAATCTAAGATTGAAAATTAATAATACAAATGTTATTTAATCCAAATACTCAAATCAATTGTTTTCCCTGTTTTTCTTCGAAAATTTGCTTGCGCAATAGCTATTCCCACGCTTGTGAGTGTCATATGTTTCATTTCTGAGTTATTCCATATATCAAATAAAATATTCATATAATCCCCTATGCTCAAAAGATATTTTTTTATTTCTTCATTAGTTAAACTATTTTTAGTGTAAATTTCTTTAAATTTTTGTATTTCTTCCTCAGTATACCACTTGGTTTGTTTCAAAATGTTTTCCATCTCCTCTGTATTATCCCAAATAAATCGAATTTTAGATTTATCCCAGCACGATTCAAAAAATACTAAATTTTGATTTTCTTTTATATTACCTTTGGGAAAATTTAATATTTCTTCTTTGGAGAATCCTTTTGAGAAAATTGACCTGTAAGAAGATTTAAAAATTTCTTCAATATCTATACTAAATGAAGATATTGCTCCACAGCCACAATATTCTAAATGTTGATAACAAGAACGATTTTTTGTTAAATTACCAGTGAAAGGTTTTATAACTTCATCAATTATCTGATTAAACAAGGCTAGATTAGAAATTCCTAATCGTCTTGCATATTTAACAATAAATATTATAGTTAATGCTTCTATTTGTTCAGATGTCAATTTAGGAACAATTGAAAGACTCTCATCTAATACTATTTGTTTTAAATCTCTTTCTTTTTTCGTTGCTCTATCTACAAGAATATCTACAAGCATATCAGATAAATTTTTATCTCCTGTTCTTGCATATTCTTTTTGCACCGTATAAATTGCTAATTGCATATCAGGATTTCTCATAGAATCTATGGATTCAGGTTTATTTTTATATAATTCAACTAAAAATTCTTCGGTTATCTCTTCAACTCTTTCTTTTGCAATTATCGAGGCTTCTTCGGAAAGTTTAATAAAATTATCTTTGAAAATATCTAACGCAATTTTTTTTACATCTTCATAACCAATTCCTAAATTAATTGTTTCCGCTTGCAAATTAACAGAATCATTACCGGCTTCTAATTTTTTAATATTATCATTTATCATTTCGTTTGTTGTTAATGTTTATATCACCCGCAGATTGAATGTTAGTGGATTCCTTACCAGTATTTTGTATTTGTTTTATAGTCCTATTATTTCGACTTAAAAATATTTTTAACACAAAGGCGATAATGAAAACTCCAATTCCACTAAAAATCCACTCTTTATTATTTATTATCCAATCCATATATTGATATTTTGAAAGTTGTAATATTATTTTTCAAAGTTTTTAAATTCTACTTATGAAAACGAATAATTCAAACTGCTTTTTTTGTTAACCCTTGAAATGGATGGTTAGATTTCGAATTATATCTAATTTTGGTCAGTGATAATAATGATTGTCCTCCACTAAAGATAACTTCCTCGTTTTATAGTTATCGGTACTTCTGCAATATATGATTAATTATTTACAAAATTGATACTATTTTTTATATTGGAATATCAAGGAGTTAAGAGTGGAGAGTCTACAAAAGATAGGATTTCTATTCTGAGAACGCAAAAAAGATTATTAATTTTTCTCTTGACATACAGAAACAATAACCTTATATTGATATGGCATTAGATATTATGGTCTGTTGCCGGGTTTAAATATTCCGAAGTATCGGGATGAATTGTGTTCTTTGACATAGGCTTTTAAAATAGTGATTCAGCTAAGAACATGTTGGAATGACAAAGAGCGAATGAAATAGTGAATTGTTAATAGCTTTTGCTTTTCTCTGTGTATCTCTGTGCGCACTCTGTGGGTCTCAGTGAAATGCTTTTAACATTTGCCTTTGAAAAGTTTACTAATAGTTTACCAATATTTTACTGATTTTAAAAATTAGCATAATTCGTGATAATCAGTGTCAAAGTAACTAAACTACTGTAAAATCAATTTAAAATCCGTCTAAAACCCGCACAAAATCCGTACAAAAAAAATAGCGAAATAGTGAAAAAGCGAAATAGCGAAGAGCAAGAAATTTGACACGAATTACACGAAGAAGAGCTTTTTAATATTATAAAAAAATCATATCAAATCATATAAATCATAATAATCATTATCGAAAGCTCTTAAAAATCTGTGTTAATCAGTTTCTTTCAGTGTAAATCTGTGGTCAAAAATCCAAAACAAGTACAAAACCGAACATTTCCGAACAAAACCGGTACAAAATCGAGTCGAAAATAAAAATTTTTTTGTAACAGGATTTTCGGAATGAAATTTCACCATGGAGAAACAGAGAAAAGCATTTTTAAAATTAAAAAAAATCATTGCAAATCATATAAATCATAAAAATCATTATCAAAATCTCTTTGCTCTATCTTGCAATTCTAATAAAATCGAAAACAGGAAACTTAAAACAGGAGATCCCCGACAGGAGCATTCGGGGATGACAGTTCGGTGGCATTTAAGAATGACAACATAATTAATTTATCATATTAAATCATATTAATCATAATTAATCATTATCGAATGTTCTTAAATTTAAAAATCTGTGTTAATCAGATTAATCTGTGTAATCTGTGTGCTATAATGTTGGTAGAATTAGTTTCGCTGAATAATCAGCGCGGTGAGGTCGTCTTTCTGTTCTGCGTTTTTCGTGAAGTTGTTAATGTCTGAGATTAAACTTTTTAAAAGTTCGGACGGGTTTTTTTCTATGTTGATATTTAAAAAATATTCCAGTCTTTCGAATCCGTATTCATTTTTATTTATATCCATAGCCTCCGTCACGCCGTCTGTGTATAAAATAATTTTATCGCTTTTGTTAAAGTCGAAAACCACTTCCGTATCACCCATATCTTTCGAGATATCGGGAACAACGCCGAGAGTAACTCCGTGTCTTTTGATTTTGAATAATTCCTTAGAGCTTCCGGAAACTTTATAAGGCGGTAAATGTCCCGCATTAAACAGCGAGCAGGTATTTTTTTCAGTATCGATGACGAGGAAAACCGCTGTCACAAACATATTCCTGTTTTGTGTTTTTCTTATCATCTTATTCAGTTTCGTAAATACGTCTTTCGGATTACTTGTATCTTCGAGAATAAGGTTCATACAGCTTCTCAGCCCGGAAAGCATAAGCGCACTCGCAACACCGTGACCGGAAACATCACAGATAAAAACTCCTGTCAGGTTTTCAGAAATTTTAAAATAATCAAAATAATCTCCCCCGACTTCATAAGTTGGCAATGACGTTGCGGCAATTTCAAGCTCACCGATTTTCATTTCATTTGCCGGGAGCATTGCAAGCTGTATATCTCTTGCATATTCCAGCTCCTTTTTCATTCTCCTGTTATCATTATCCCTTTTTGAATAAAAATCAAATTGCTTAAAAAATTTCTTCTGCCTGTTATTTTCACCTGTGTAAGATATAATAAAAAACATCAGAACCATAACAAGCGACCCGATTTTATCACCTATGGAAAAATTATTGAATATAATCAGCTCCGTTAATATCGGTATTCCGAACGTAAGTGTATAAAGCTGAATGATTTCATTTTTAGATAACCTGAAAAATATCAAAATTATACATACAAATAATATCGTCGAAATCATATCGTTGGATTTTTTATCGCCAACGTTTATGGTTAATCCCCCCTGATTTTGTTTATCGGCTTTCTGCACGAGCGCTTTTTTTACTTCCTCTTCTCCGTCCGGTTTGCTGAATAACTGTGATACAATTCCTGCGGATGTTATAGCAAGCAGAAATGCAATTAACACATAAAATAAATATCTTCTTATGTTCTGAAGGTTAAATATCTTTTTATAGAAAATGCGAAGAAATAATATTACGATTGTGAAAGATAAATACAAGAAAGGTGAAACACTTCCCGGCTCTTCTGAGAAGGATATTAAAGTTATCATTCCGAAAATAAATATTGCAAATAAAAAAAATCTTCTTAAAGTTTTAAGATTTTTTTCATTGCGAAATAAGTTGTAAGCATCGCTTCTTGTGTGGTCAAGATATTTATCGAAATTGACTAAAGTAATATCCATAAAATTTATTTGATTATTTTTCGGGAACGTATTGTTCCGGCGGCGCGGCGCCCTCACCAAAGAAAAACTCTTTCATCTGGTCTTCAAAAATTTTATCGCTCTGCGGTGAATTCATATCGAGTCTGTATTCATTCATTATCATCTTAAAATATTCAAGGAACATTTTGAATGCTTCCTTTGAAACGTTTTCATAAACTCTTTTACCCAGCTCGCCTAATATCGGCGGGCGGTCAAGACCGGGCAGGTCTTTGTTGAGCTTAACGCAATGTACTATTCTTTGTTCCGGCATAATATGTTTTAAATTTTTTTCTTTCCCCTCCCCTCGTAGGAAGGGAGACAATCGAATTTTTCTCTCCCCTCCCTTCGTAGGGGAGGGAGACAACCAAATTTTCTCTCCCCTCTCCTCGTAGGGGAGGGAAATAACCAAATTTTCTCTCCCCTCTCCTCAAGGAGAGGGGAAAACCGATTATTTATTTCGAAACGTCCGTAATTCTCTTTTCAAATACGGGATTTATCTCTTTTTGTTTCTCAACTGCCTCAATTATGAGGTCCCTGTCGAGAATATTCGTATCTTCCGCTTTGATTTCCTCGGGAATATCACCGAAATATTTTTTCAACTGCGACACAACATAATTATTCGTCGCAATTGTATAATTTGAATTTTCGTTAAAATCGTTTCCGCCGACTTTTATAGAGACAATAAAATCCTGAGTGCTGTCCTTCATAAGTTTCGAATCATACTGAATATTAATTCCCGACAATAAAATATTATCATCCCGCGATGAACCGCGCAGCATGTTCGAAATCATCTGTTTAAGAGCTTTTCCGCTGACGGAAAATTTCATCATTGAATTTCCGAATGGATTGATTTCCCAGACGTCCCCGATTGTGATGTTACCCGCAAGCATATCTTTCCGGATGCTTCCTGAATTTAAAAACGCAATATCCGATTTAATAATATCTTTAATTGCATCCGCTTCCCACTGACCAAGTGCGTTTTTCTTCCAGTCTGTGAGCACTTTTCCGATTGGTCTTTTCATTTCGGGCTCTATTGCCGCAAGCATATTTTCAACCTTTTCTTCCGCAGGTTTATCGTAAATAGTGGAATCAAAATCTGTTTCTATGAGTCTTCCGAAATAACTGACAACCGAATCTTTTTTAATATCAATTTTTAAATCAAGCTTTCCAAGCCACCTGCCGTACGAGCCCGCCTGGCATATGAGAACTCCGTTTATTACTTCGGGTTTGAAAATCGGAGTGTGGGAGTGTCCGCCTATTATTATGTTAATATCTTTAGAATGTTTCTCTGCGAATTTTTTATCGACATCTTCACCGTTATGCGATAGTAAAATTACAAGGTTGCATTTTTCTTTTTTCAGTTCATTTGCATCTGCGGTAATAACAGAATCTGTGTTTAACAATTGAATACCGTCAACATTTTTTGGTACTGTTAATGTCATAAGTTCGATTGGAGAAACTCCGATTATTCCGATTTTAACTCCGTTGATTTCTTTGATTATAAAGGGTTTTCCAAATGTTCGTTTTTTATCTTTATAATAAAGGTTCGCGGATAAATATTTATAGTTGGCAAGTTTCAGGGCTGAATCAAGCGTGTACATCCCGTAATCAAAATCGTGATTTCCCAAAACAAACGCATCGATATTAAAGAGATCTAAAAGCTGTATCTGTGAAAACCCTTTGGTTATAGACGATATTGGTGTTCCCTGGTATTCGTCACCGCCGTTCAGCAAAAGCGATTTATTATCCCTGTATTTATTTACATATCCAAGTAAAGAAGCCGTACCGCCAACGAATATTTTTTTGTTTTCGCCCGTAGAATCTTTTTTGGTAATCGAATACGGCATATTGCGGGCATGAAAATCATTCCAGTGAAGAATAGTGACTTCCTTTACGTTACCATCCTGCGCATAAACAAAATTAAAGGATAACGATATTACTATTAATAAATAAAATATTTTTTTCATATTAAACTCTTGAAATATATTTATAAAAATCTAAGCTATAAATTAGAATTTATAAATATAAAATTAAAACCAATTAATAAACTGATTATAGTAAATGTATAGGAAAGTAAAAATTCCGTTATTTAGAAATTATATACGTCAGAATTTAAAATAATATTATTTTTTCGGCAAGTTCGCAATTATACCGTAAAGCTTATCATCCAATGATACTTTAATGCCTTTCAGCCTGACATTCATTGTATCTATATTTCTGTTAATTTCCTGAAAATTCTTCTCTGTATATTTATAAGACAGGTAATTATAATAACTTAGGGAACCAAAAATTAAAGTATTAATAACTATGGCAAATGTTAAGAAAATTTTCACAATTCCTCCGTGTTTTGATTTTTTATAAATTATAAATAATTAATCGTATATGCAAGAAACATATAATAACAAATAAATCGGAATTCGGGATTATTAAAATTGTTTTTATCTATTTCCAATAGTGGTATGGAAGAACATATTGTTAAAAAACGCAGATAATTACAGGTTGTTTTATTATACCGTTTTATATTTATTAATTTTTTTATTTAGAAAAACCTTTTCTGATATTATTTAATAAGTAACATGAATTTAGTCTCTTTAAAGTTTTCAGTTTCTATCTGATAAAAATATATTCCACTCGGATATTCAGAAGCCTCCCATTTAACGATATAACTACCAGGTGATTGAGTTCTATTAACAAGTGTTTCTATCTTTCGGCCAAGTATGTTAAAAACATTGAGTTTTACAAATTCAAATTTAGATATTTCATATCTTATGTTAGTTGTCGGATTAAATGGATTCGGGAAGTTTTGTTGCAACGAATAATTAGAAGGAAAAGTTTCGGAATTATAATCAATGTTTGTAATTTCCGACACATTACGTTTCCAAACCGATTGAAAGTCAGTACCAACAAATAAAATGTTATTTACAATAATTAAAGAAAGGGCATTCGGTGTGAAATTAAAACCCTGATTTTTTAATATCCAATTATTTCCATTATTAGTTGATACGAAAACCCCATTCGGAGTTCCTGCGAATAAAATATTTCCATTTGAAGATGAAAGCGATTGAATATTTGGATTAGTTAATCCATTATTAATAGCAATCCAGTTTCCGCCATTATTCGTCGAACGATATACCCCACCCAAAGTACCTGCGTATAAATTAGATCCGTTTGAGATAGAAAAAGATTGGATAGAACCTGCATTTGTTAAACCGCTTGAATACCAATTTGCCCCGTTGTTGGTTGAAACGTAAACTCCATAATTATATGTCCCGGCGAAAAGATAATTTCCATTTGTTATCATTGCGTATACAGTTACATTAGATAAGCCACTTACAAACCAGTTTGCACCATTATTGGTTGAAATAAAAACGCCACCGAGCAAAGTTCCTGCATAAATACCAAAATTATTTGAAGTTAAGGATCGAATAATTGTATTTGTTAATCCAACATTTACAGGATACCAGCTTGTTCCATTATTGCTTGACAAGAATACTCCACTATCAGTTCCTGCAAAAAAATTATTTCCACTTGAAGTAAAACTCCGAACACAGGAATTAAAAAATCCATTACTTATTTTCGTCCAATTTCCACCATTATTATTTGATTGGAAAACTCCACCACCACCATTTTGATTATCAGATCCAGCGAATAAATTTACACCATCCGTATAGAAAGAACAGACATGTTGATTTGGTACATTACATACTGCCCAATTAGCACCATTATTGCTTGAATAAAAGACCCCTTCTGCATTTGTACCCGCAAAAATATCTATCCCATTTGATGCTAATGGTATTACATATTTACACAATAAACCTTCATTGACAGAGGTCCAAATTCCGCCATTATTGGTTGTACGAAAAACCCCACCACCCCATGTTCCAATAAATATATTATTTGCGTTAAACGCGAATGAATAAATAATTTTATTCGTTAAACCATTACTTATAACAGTCCAGTTATTGCCGTTGTTAGTCGAATAAAACACTTGTCCTCCCCAGGTTCCGGCATATAAATTTGTTCCATTTGCCCCAAGAGCATAGACATATAGATCTGTTAATCCGCTATTAACTGCAACCCAATTATTTCCGTTATTAGTTGACGAGAATACACCTCCGCCTCCTGTCCCAGTAAACAAATTATTTCCTATTACAGCAAAATCATAAATGTGTTGTCCTGTTAAACCAACATAAGTCCAATTTAATCCTAAATTTGTAGTGCGGAAAACCCCACCATCAAAACCCCCTGCGAATAAATTAGTTCCAATTGCGGCTAATGTACTAATATTTAGGTTTGTCAAACCATTATTAACAGATATCCAATTTGTTCCATTGTTTGTAGATTTAAAAACTCCACTACCATCCGTTCCCGCAAATAAATTATTACTAATGGTGTCGAATGCATAAACTATCGAATCTGTCAAACCACTGTTAACACCTTTCCAACTTTCCCCATTATTTGTAGAAAGAAAAACTCCAGCCCCATACGTTCCGGTAAACATGTTATTTCCGAAAATACCAAAACCTCTTATCCATCCTCCACCCGGGCCACTTGTTTGAACCCATTGAGCAGAACAATTTTCAACTTTGTAAATATTATAAATACAAATCATAAGAATGAATATTGTAAATTCTAAAAACCGTATATGTTTTTTCATAATATTTTTATTAATGTTTTATTCAATTTTATTAAACTTTTATTGTGTATAAGAAAAAATCTAGAATTTTGCTGGATACAATTATCCTTAATAAGTTCGGATATGAAATTGTATAATGATTTTGATTTTACGATTAATATCTTGAAATAAAAAGATCCTCGTTATCAAAATATAATACTTACTGTAAATATACTTAATTTGGCTAATAAATACTCCAGATAAAATATTCAATCATCAACAATAGTCTGGCAATGTTAGATATTTTTGAATTTTGTAAATGAAAATAAATTTTTATAAATATCTATCTAATTTTCATAAAATTAACGTAACATACATTTAGTAACACGTGATAAGAATATTATTCCCTTAATCTGGTAAATTGAGAAAATATTAGAAAACATTATTTTATTAGCGATTTTTATGAATTAAAATGTCTTTATATATACATATCAATTTAAAGTTTTTCAAAATATTAAAACATTTAGTTTATTATGTTAAAGAAATATTTTTTATCTGCAATACTGATTCTTTTTGTCGTTGTCAACACTGTTTATACTCAGGATATTAATCAGCAAATAGACGGATTACTTGAAAAGTATATGAAATTGCAGATATTCTCAGGAGTGGTTCTGGTTCCAAAAGACGGTGAACCGGTTTATAAAAAAGCCTTTGGATATTCCGACTGGACAAGCAAAACTGACAATAACACTTCAACTCTTTTTAATATATGCTCGATTGGTAAAGTATTTACGCACGCAATTATTTTGCAACTTGCTAATGAGAGTAAACTAAATCTTTCGGATGCATTAAATAAATACATAACGGTTTTTCCCGATGAAATTGCAGGTAAAATTACAATCGATATGATAATTGAAATGAAAGCCGGATTCGGAGATTATTTGAACGACCCTGGGTACAACAAAAACCGGGAAAAATTTAAAACCGTTAATGATTATCTTGAACTTATAAAAAATGAACCGATGCTGTTTGAACCCGGAACGAACAGGGAATATTCGAATTCGGGATATGCCGTACTTGGAGGAATAATCGAAAATGTAACAGGAAAATCTTATGCAGAAAACCTTAAGGAAAGATTTTTTAATCCGCTCGGAATGAAGGATACATATTATAAACAAATGGAAGATAATCTTTCGAACTGCGCGAGCGGAACAAGAATATTATTTAACGGAAATAAGAAGAGCGGAATGATGGAAGCTTCACCTTCACCTGCCGGCGGCATATATACCAATGCAGATGATTTGCTTAAATTCGACAACGAGTTAAGAAAAACAAAAATTTTCGGGAGTTTCATAAAAAGAGCAGGCGGGACACCTTTCTGGAATTCTGTTCTTATTGAAAAAGATGAGCATTATACGATTATTATTCTTGCGAATTTTACCCGGGTATCAGAAGAAATGTACAGAAGAATAAACGCTATACTGGACGGAAAGCCTTATCCCGAGCCCGAATTGCCTGCTGATATGCAAAACTACAAAATTATGAAAGAACAGGGTGCGGAAGGTTTGGAAAAAAATCTGAAAAATGTTTTAGAAAGCAATAACATCGAATATGACGATATGTATTTAAATATGTTCGGATACGGTCTTATGGAAAACGGAGAACTTGATATGGCAATAGAAGTTTTCAAACTTAATGCAAAGTTATTTCCGGGAATCGCAAATGTGTTTGATAGTCTTGGCGAAGCGTATATGAACAAAGGTAATAAAGAACTCGCAATTGAAAACTATAAGAAAGTTGTTGAACTTCAGCCGGGGAATAAACACGCTAAAGAAATGCTGGATAAACTAAACAGATAATTATAAAAATTAAAAAATGTGTATAATTCCATATAAATTAAAAATCTCAAATGTTTTTCATAACCTTCTTTTGATATTGACAATAATAAACTATATTTCTAATATTGTGAGAGAGCCATCTTACCAATTATACACATTTATCGAATTAAATTCCTGATGGCAAAGCGAAACCTCATTCTTTAGAGGAAACACAATCTGAAAAAAAACAGATATACCAAGTAAAAACAATTTGTAAATTTTAAATAAAAAATTATGAAAATAATAATTACTATTTTATTTGTAATGTTCTTTTCATTTACTTATAGCTTTGCGCAGGATACATCAAATACCGATTCTGTTCCGAAAAAAGTATTTGATAAGGCAGTTTACAATCAATTTACAAAACTTATAACAGGGAAATCACTTAATAGTGTAGGAAACTATGTGGCAACAGATATTAATTTGCCTGAAGCCAAAATATCATACCTGATTAATTTGGGGTATACCTCTTTTCTCCAGATTACCGCAAGTGGTGGAACATCAGATGGTTTTTTAGCATTTTTCAATAATACAAAATTTAATTCCAATTTTGCATTGGATTTACAATACAATTTTTTCTTTAACCCGCGCAGTAAAAACAGTATTACATATACACACGACCCGGTCGATGTATATAATAGCAATTTAAGGCAAATAAATTATGACAGGATCAGAGGCCTTTCCTTCTACGAGAAAAGATACGATTCTGTTCGTGGAAACGAAATAATTAATATGAGAAATAAAATTCAATTTCTTAATGACTCAGTAATTGCGCCTTTAACTGACGAAAGAAATAATACAACTTATATTCATAAAAAGAAAATTGATTCTCTTAGTTATATTATTGATACTACAAATGTTCGAATAGATAGTCTTAATTACATAATAAATAATTATCCCGGTAAGGAAATAGCACAATCATACTTTTTAGATAAAATCTCAGAAAAGTTAAGATCAAACGAATTAGTCTTAAATGTTAGTGGTTGCAGATATGGATGGTTTTCTTTAGGATATAAAGTTAACAACAATGATTTTAATTATTTTGATCCTCTTCTGGGGTTTAATAGTCAAATCAGTAAAAAAACATTCTTAAGCCATGAAATCAGGCTTCAATATTCTTTTTATAATTGGGCGCTAGAGCAAAATCAATCTTATTTTTGGTGCCTTGGTTCATCGTTTAAATATAGCGATAATTTTTCAGATTTGGATAAACTGGAAATATGGAATGAAATTCATTATGATACCAATATTATTTATAGAAAATCTGTAGATAAATTTTATGCATATACCGGCGAATATAAAAGAGATATTAAAACTTTAAAATTGTACGGAGATTATTTTCATTATTTTTTTTCGAATAATATTCTTGCGATTCATGGTAACCCTGAACTATCTTTTAAAGACATAGAAAAACCCTCGTGGAATTTAAGTCTGGGGTTATTAATTTGTCTCTTGAGCAGCAAGGATAATGGTGCGTCTGTCATAAATACAGTAATTTATTATAGATTTTTCGATGTATTCAAATCCACAGAATCATCTTCAAAACTTTATAATTTTAACGATTTTGGAATAAAATTCTCGTTTCCATATAATTTCCTTTAATTAATTATTTTTAATATTAAATATTAATATTATGAACACAGACAACAAAAAAAACGAAGACCAACATAATTTGCATTGTGCTTATTGTAAAACGGACGCAAAAATGGTTGGTGAATGGCATCAAGACATAAATCTTGCTTATAAAGATAAAAATGATCATTTAAAAGAACACAATGACCATGATGTAAAGATAATGGATAAGCAAGAAGAGTCTTAAATATAAAAATTATTTTTATCTGCCATATTGTTAAACTTAATAGTTCAAGTAAATTTTTCATACTTGTCAGGAGTCTTCATTTAGGAATGTAGTTTTAAGTTCTGATAATCATATCTGATGTATCATCCTTGATATTTCTGACAATGGGAGCCGTTCTTTATATATTTTCATTTTATTTCTGATTTTTTGTACGTTGTGATTATAATTATGTTTATCGGGATAAATTTAAAACCGTCAATGATTATCCTGAACTGATAAAAAATGAACCCCTGCAATTCGAACCCGGAACGGGCTAGGATTGGGAAACAGGAGAAACACCCGCTACAACTCTTGATTAAAAAAATGCGGAAATCATACTCGTATGAAATCCGCATTGATATAATAAAATGTACCTGTTTACTTTATTAACATTGCCTTCTTTGTCATTATAATTTTTTGTCCGTTACCTTCCGCTATGAGCCTGTAGAAATATACTCCGCTTGCGAGATTTACGCCGTTAATTTGAACTGTATAATATCCAGCCGGTCTTTGTTCATTCGCAAGTGTTAAAACTTCACGTCCGGTCATATCGTATAATTTAATCGATATTTTACTATCAAACGGCAGGCTGAAATCAATCTTTGAAACAGGATTGAATGGATTAGGATAGTTCTGTGAAATATCATATTTGACAGGAATTCCAACCTCCACTACATTACTCAAATTAAAATATGTATAGTTGCCGTTATAATCTACCTGTTTCAATTTATAATTATATTTTCCTGAGTTTAAATCTCTATCCTCAAATGAATAATTCGATGGAGTTGTCTTTGTCTTGTTCCCCGCCACGAAACCAACTTTTGTCCATATACCTTTGTCACTCTGAGCAGTGCGAAGAATATCAAATCCGGAATTATTATTTTCCGATGCAGTTGTCCATTTTAATATTACATTTCTTCCCGATACGTTCGAAGTAAACGATGAAAAGTTAACAGGCAACGGAGCATTCCCGTCTCCGAAAGAAAATGTTGAAAATGAATTTAAACCTGTTACAGCGATAGTTTTATCGGTTGTATTCGGCGTCGATGTAAATTGCGTCCAGACTGATGAAGAATATTTAGCTATTCTGAATAAACTTTCCGAACTTATTGTGCCCTGACGGGCTAAATTATATTTATTTACAATATCATAAAGATATCCGCTTCCATCAGGTACGGTAATAGTTAAATTCTCGTTTGCATATAAACTGGAACCTCCCGCGTTTGGCGGATTTACACCCGGTTCAAATACAGCTGAGATAGTTGTAGGTAATGTTCCGCCATTTGCATGCCAGGTGATAGTTGCAAGAGTAGTACCTGCAAAACTAATTATAGAATTTCCGTTATCTGCTATGCTTCCGGATATTGTCAGATTACCTGAAGAAACTACAGGTGTGAATTCATAGGCACCAATATCAATCGCACCGGTTGTTACTGACGTACTGCGCGGATTACCATTAATATCCGTCGAAACAGCACTCAGAGGAAACGCTCCTGCATTAACATTCCAGCTGTTAACATTATTAACATCCGGCTGTAAATTAGTCGGAGATGTAAATCCGGGGTCAGCCGTTATGGAAAAAATGTCTTTTCCCGTTGCTGTTGCCCAATCGGATAATGTTAATGCCGTTATAGTCGTTGAAAATTTGCCGATTGCTGCAACGCCTGTACCGGTTGGATTTACGTAGTAATTATTAAAATCTATATCCGTGAACTGTGTGTTATCACCTTGAGCATATATTGCACAGGAACCATAACCTGATGAACCTGCAAGTCCTAAAGTATTTACAATATTATTATTCCTTACATCTGCCGATGAACCCGCTCCCAGACAAATGCCGATTGACATTGCTAATCCGAGATTCAATGTATTTCCGTACAGATTAATTGAATTATTAAAAATGCTAATACCTGATTGTGTACCATAAAGATAAATAGCCATCGGGTTATTTCCTAAATTTCCGACATAATCATACCCGACGCCGTAAATATTATAAATTACATTATTACTTATTGTAATATTTGACGGTGAATTTCCGGAAGAGATTTTTATTGCCTGTGCACAGTAACCGTTACTTCCGCCATAGCCCAGGTTATAAATTTTATTTTTTTCAATTACAGTATTTTTATTTCCTGCATCAACCCAAATTCCGTTATCAAGTTCATCATCTGTGTTATCAAAATTTGCAATATTGTTTCCGCTTATTATTGCTCCATTGAACCCCTGTATATATATACCACAGTAACGAATTGCATTTGAACCTATCGAATTAAGGTCATTGCCTGAAATATTCAAACCACTTCCGGTTCCTAAAGCTGTGACAGAAGTACCATAAATACCATAATAAGATTTCTGTATACTATTATTTTGAATCGCTATTCCATTAAAATAACCTCCCGAAAAACTAAAGTCTGTCATTACAACTGCCGTACTTGTATTTATCCCGTTTATAAGATTACAATTTATCACTCCGGAACCTGTAATGGGAGTAGTTCCCAATGAAGTGAAAGCGATTACTTCAGGCGATAGAGTAGATGTATTAGAAATCGTTAAGTCCCTGGTTGTACCGCTCGTAGAATTAGAGCCATCAATAGTAAAATAATTGCTGAGAATTCTAAAAACGGGAATATAATCTGATGACGTCGATATAGACGTCGTTACTCCGGTATTTGGTTTTATGGAAATCGTATTTGTAGATGAAGGCATATTTTCATTTGCTATATTTATAACAATCGGGTAAGATTCACCCGTTGTATAGGAAGCATCATCCAGCAATAATCTTGTAACTCCTCCAACTCCACGAAAATTTAAATCCGAAACCGCACCTGTAATTGTAGCATAGACACCATTGATATTCATCGGAAAACTGAATTCGGGATGTTCGGACTTTAATATATGCAGCGGTCCGTTATATTTTTTCCCGTTTTCCATCGGTATCCAATCAATCTGTTCAACTGTTACAGATTTTTGTTTTACTTTCAGCAAACCTGATTTTGATTTACTGTCGCTATTTATTTCCTGCACAAAAACATTTTTAACTACTTTCTTTACAACTTTCTCGAAAGTAATATGTTTACCCATTATTCTGTTAAAAGCAGTTAAACCAACAGTAATATCACCGCTTAAAGGCGAATACGTGACAGTATAATTGCTCGGGAATGTTGGCGGAGTCGCAGCGGCAGGAGGGTTTGCAGTAAATCCACCTGCTCCACCTGATGGAAATGCTCCGACAGTTGGAGTTGCAGCTGAATCCTGTGCAACAATATAATAATATACAATATCTGCAACAACTACACCGCCTCCAAAAGTAAACTGATAATTATTTCCGCCGATAAATGTACCTGTTGCTGAATTCCAACTACCCGTATCAATTTTCCAGTATAAAACCGGTAAACCAATACCTGTCGTCGGAACGCCATCCGAGTCAGTAATTGTTGCGGTTAAAGTTCTGCTTCCTGTGCTATTTGTATTAATAAGTGGTGTGTACGATATTATCGGAGGATTTAAATCTGCGGGATTTTGAGGTGTTAATCCCGTTCCCGATAGATTTGCTGCCGCATATTGCGTAAATAATATTGCTGAAAGCAATACTGCAATGATGAAAATGTTTAGCGTTTTCATAATTATTATATTTAATTGTTTGCAGTGTATTTATTTATTAATTAAATAATTGAGTTTATTTCCTCACTTTATTACCCGAAAGTACTCTTTTCACAGAATTAGCAGAATCGCGCATCCGGACATTTTTTCTGAAACAAGAAATGAGTAAATATTTATTACAAGTAATATTTTTGTTTAAATTAATTTTCATGAATAAAATTATTATTAAAATTTGTTTAAAAAATAAATTTTTAATATTAATCTTAATCTTTGCAAAATTAGAACTGGAAAGATTTAATATTAAATTTTTATTAAACTAAGAGTACTGGTTAGTTTTGATAATCGAACAATTCTCCCTCTTAAAAAAGCCTTTTGGGACAGACCTTGATTATCGAATAAATCAACTTTCCATACTGCTATTCATTACTTACTTGCAAGAGTTTTCTTAAACTCAATCATCGTTTATTTAAATATATTCATACGTACACTTTTTGTCTTATACAGGAACAAATATTTCTTAAGCTTGTTTTGTTCCGACCATTTAATGTTTAATATCGAACAAATAACATGGTATAAAGTTCCTGTAGAAATAGAATGTTGAATAACAAAGATGAGTCGCCGGTTTTTGGAAATATTATTAAAACAAAAAAGGAGTTATACAGACGGATAACTCCTGAATTTCAGAATAGTGGTCGGATTTTTTACGTTGATTTCATCCTACTGAAATAAAAAAATTAAAGAATAATAAACTCTTTATGAGTATTATTATAAATAATCCATTTAAATTAAAGCAAAAGGGTTCGTTATAAAACCTTAAAATATTTATTCTATCGTAAATTCTTTGGATATCGGTGATGAGTTATCAACGGCAATCTTTACTGTTACGGAATATTTGCCCGGCTCTAAATCAGCATTTGGCTTAAAGGTTGAATTCACAACTCCGCTTTCCGTTTCCACTTCTGCAGTTCCCATACTTTCACTTTCGTGTTTCCATTCAAAAGTTACTTTTGTTTTCGAGGGAGCATTTTTAAGATTTGCAGAACAGTAAATAACCGGGACATTGCCGGGTAATGAAACTAAATCACCGTTACATTCGCTTCCATTTAACGAAGAACACACTTTTACGTCTGAAAGATTGGCAGTAGAAACACTACAGGAAGGAAATATACTTGTAAAACATATTGCACTTAAAAAAGACAGTGCAAGAATTAATTTTGAAATATTCAAGATTTTATTCATACTTTGGTTTTTAAAATTAAACATAAATTCAATAACAACAATTAATTAAAAAAAGTTGTTATTTAATATTTTTTTTCTACATACCTTTTTAAATACGGCGGTTGATTTAGATACTTAAAATATTGCCTGCTTGCAATGGTATGACAAAATCCCAACAACCAAATTCTAGCAGAAATATCTAAACTGAAAATCTAAATTCGTGAGACTTTTATTCTGTGGAATTATTTCGATTTAATATGTGTAATGTCATTTTGATTTTGATATTTGTAGAAAGCGGATAAATGACAGTCATTGCATTTTGAATATACACAGGAATTGACGAAATAAATTTAAATCACTTACATCAAACTTCAATGATATACACTTCTCTTGAATGAATAAAGGATTAGTTCTTTTTTCAATCCTTTGGACGATTGCGTTAATCATTCTCCCTGTATAGCTTTGTTTATATTAAAAGAATTTTGAACAGGTATGTTGATTTGGTAAGATATCTCAATATATCGGAAATGAGAGATGAAAGCGGTGATAAGAATAAATCTAAATGTCCAGTAATAATATATGCGATTTTAAATATTTCAATTTATAAATAATTAAATAAAAAGGTGAAAATAAAATGTCTATAATAACTGTGCTAATCACATTGGTTGTAGTTGGGTTTGTTATGTGGCTGATAAATCGAATTCCAATGCAGAGAACAATAAAAACAATTGTTAATGTAGTAGTCGTAATTGTCGTTGTAGTCTGGTTATTCAAACTTTTTGGCTTGTGGGCTTATTTATCAAACATAAAAGTTTAAATTTAATAAGAATTGTGTTCGTGTAACTTTCTTTTAGGGTTCCCGATTTGACCAATATATATTTTTAAGCGGATAAAGAATGTAATACGTATGTATAAAACATCTTTAATATTTTTTCGTCCCGATGGACATCGGGACGAACTCTTCTAAAATAAAAAAGCGATTATAAAATCGCTTTATAAATTGTACATTTTTCAATTGTACCTTTGCCAATTGATTGTGGTCGGGATGGCCAGATTCGAACTGGCGACCTTCCCGACACGTCGGGACGCGCTATGTTGTCATTTCGGAAATGATTTTTATCAAATAATTTTTGTTTTTAGTGTTTTTTAATTTCAATTCGAA